>Ga0172368_10000004_pt1 | contig 321558 bp, 320 predicted proteins | sample Lak11m_FD_114540 | JGI IMG/M metagenome (GOLD analysis project Ga0172368, IMG submission 114540) | Freshwater microbial communities from Kabuno Bay, South-Kivu, Congo - kab_022012_11m | ecosystem: Environmental > Aquatic > Freshwater > Lake | place: Democratic Republic of the Congo...
CCAATCGCTGCAAGCAGCGGGGTTTTGCGCGACTTTTCCGCTTCGCGTCGGCAATTTCTATCTTTTTAGCTTGAATATTAATCACAGCAAGCTGTGGGGTTTTAGACCCAAGCTAAAAATAAACTCATTTCTTTGCCGTAAGCTCGCCAAGCAAGTATTCGATTCGCGCGTATTTTTTGTCGCCATAATATTTTGGAGGAAGCGCGGGCTCAAGAATCCTGTCGACCAGAAATAATTTTGAAAACGCGCCGGAATAATATTCGAGCGGCCCGTGCGTGTATTCTTCGCTGAATTTACGGCCGTCATTCAGATTGAAAACCCATATCCGTTTTTCGATGTTTTTATATGTCGAATTATCCTGAACAGCAAGGCCTGTTTTTGTGTCCCATTTTTCAGAGTACGGATGAACTATTCCGAAAAAAAGAGTTCCACCGGGCTTCAGAACCCTTGAAATTTCGCCCAACGCTTTTTCCAGATCAGCCATTACGTGCAAAGACATAAATGACAGCACATAATCGAACGAATTATCTTCGAAAGGCAGGCTTGTGCCATCAGCACACTTGACTTTGATGACTTTAGAAGCGGCTTTCAGGATTTCGCGCGATATGTCGATTCCGATAACATCCGCGCCCCTGTCCTGAACAAGCTTTCCGAATCTTCCGGTGCCGCAGGCGTAATCGAGAACCTTTTTGCCCTTGAAATCTTCATCTTTTATGAGTTCATTTACTGCGCGCGGCAAAGTTATCGCTTCAGGCGGATAAAGATCATTCTCGATAACCTCCACCCAAAATCGCTCTCCGGACCAAGAATTTTGCGGCATATCATTCACAATTATTTAATTTTTCTTTGACGTACGCCGCAGTTTCTCTTATTTTTTTAGTAAACTCCGTGTCACCTATCAAGTCCAATTTTTCATCCGACATAAGATCGCAACAGCTCATAATATTTACACCTAATTAGTTGTCATTATTTAATAATATTTGCTGTCGTAAAAACGACAACACCATTTATAAATGCGCGAATCCCATTCTGATGCATGGAAAAGCCGGAAATCAAACGAGTGCTGGGTGAAATCGGTTTAAGTGAAGGGGAAATCAAAGTATATCTCGCGCTTCTGAAGCTCGGGCCTGTTCAGGTCAGCAAAATCAAGGAAGAAACGCTCCTGCACAGAACAACAATTTATGATTTTGTCGAAAAGCTGCTCAATAAGGGGCTGGTTAACTACGTCATCAGAAATAATGTAAAATATTACAGCGCAACGCATCCGAACAAATTGCTTGATTTTATCAAAGAAAAAGAGGAAGGTGTAAAGGGTATTCTGCCTCAATTGGCAGCTCTTGCCGAAACAAGAAAAGATGAAATCCGGGTGGAGGTTTACAAAGGTGCCGAAGGATTTAAGGCAGTCTTAAACGATATAATCCGTGTCGGGAAAGATATTGTCGGATTTGGCATAGATGAAGCGAAGTTCAAGGAAGCGTTTCCCATATTAATGGAACAGCATTTCAAAAAAGAAGAGAGACTAAACATAAAAGAGAGGCTGCTAACCAGTGAAGGCGCGAAATTTCTTTTCAGGAAGAAAACCACGAAATACCGATTTATCCCTGCAGAATTCTTCAATCCGACGCCGACCGCAGTGTATGGAAACAAAATAGTATCTATTATCTGGGAGCCGTTAACTATTGTACTGATAGAAAATGCGCAGCTCGCAGATAGCTATAAGAAATATTTTGAAATGTTATGGGGTATTGCGAAGGAACAACGAAGAAAATAAGTAATTTATAACAACTTTAGCCCATTGCACCCGATGATGGCTAAAAGTCCGTTCGTTCCGCCTTATGAGCCATTATGCGCGGAACTCTCGGCTTTTTGAAGCGAAGCTTCAAAAGCTTCGAGTTCGCAAAGCGAACGAGATGATTTTTGTTTGCTTCGCATCCAAAAAATCATCTCACTTCGTTCGAAGCTTTTTGTTCCAGAGATATTTGCGAATGAACAAAAATCATGAAAGCATATCGCTTTCAAGCTTTTCAATCCGATGAATTTGGTATATGATTGAAAATGGCAAGGAGCGCAATTCTTTGGACGGACTTAATCAGAACTGCCAGCACAAATCTACCTCGGTCCTGTGATCCTGAAAGCGCCTAAAGCACACCTTATGGCTGCTCCGATCAAGGCCTCACCAGATTCAGCGCGATAAAGACCTGACAGGGCAAGACGTCTCTGTTCGAAATGCGAGGCAAAAATCTAAAAAAATCCGCCGCGAAAATTGCTTTGACCCCCGCTAAGACGATTTCGGGTGACAGGGCACGCCTAGCGCCCCGGCCTATCCTTGCCGATACTAATTAGAAATTGGAGTTTAAAAGCGTTTAATTGTGCAATTATTTCGCGCCGCTTCCCGGAATTGCTACTCCGCTTCTTGCTGCCTGCGACTGTATTAATTTATTCTGAAGCGCGACAAGCTTTTCCCTGACAATCTTTTCCTGCTTCTCCAGGGATTTCGTTCGTACTTCAATCAGTTCCCGTTCATCATTCAGCTCTTTTTTTAATGTTTCGATGTCCGCCTTTATTAAAACTGCGCCCATTGCCTTGTAAACATCACTCTTGGCCGCTGAAAGCTCTTTTAATGAAGCTTCAAGCTCCTGCAAATGCATGCGCATGGCTTCCTTCTGATAAAGAATATTCTGAAGCTCCTGCTGAAATTCCTGAAACGTCTGCATGATGTCCTGAGATTCTGCTCCTGCCATGAATGCCACCAATAAAAGTTTCCCGGCAAAGTTTATATATCCTTTTGCGCCCCGAACACCATCTTTTACAATTCGCCGTTTTTCTTTTTGAAGAAATAATACCCGACAGCAAGAACAATAATTGTTAAAACCATATAAAAAGCAAGGTTCCATGAAAACAAACCGCTGCTTTCCGGTTTCTCTTCATTGGTTTTTGTGTCTGCTGCTTTAGCACATGAATCTACTTTATCCCATCCTGCCGGAACTTCGCACGGCGTCTGGAATTCCTTGCATTCTCCTGTTGCGGCATTGCGCGCCGGCGTTATGACCTGTGCGCATACTGCCCCTGGCTGTTGAGCAGCTGCCGGCTCAGCTAAAGACTCTGCGTATACTTCGGATGCAAATGAATCGACAACATTCATTGAAACCGACTTGCTTACGGAATAAGTTATCACAAGTTCCTGGTTCGGGTTCACTGTATTAAACATTATTGCATATTCAGGGTCCTTTTGGACAACTTCAATCGTTGCCCCGGGCGCTGTAATCGTAATCAAATCCGAAGAGTTCGCAAATGTTTTCGGCACTTTCTCATACACTACGAAATTCTTTGCAGCCTTTGCGCCCGAATATTTTATTTTTGTGGTTACGTTCGATTTTGATGTTCCTGAATTGACCGAGCGCGAGATTACGCTTTCTCCGGCAATCTGCGATGAAAGGCGCATAAGATTATCGATTGCGTTCTGGTTCATTTTGCCCTTTGCAAGTACTTTCTCAATTGCTGCCTGAAGCTTTGTATTGTTCAATAGCCCGGGAGGAATTGGCTTTTGAGTAACATTCTTTTTATTGTCTCCTCCTGCGGCGCCACCGCCGCCTCCCCCACCGCCACCGCCGCCTCCATTATCACCGTTGTTAACTACTGCTGCTGTAACAGATATTGATTGCGATGTTGTTATATCCGATTGAGTGGAAGATGAAACAGTTGCAGTAATTGTCGCAGTACCTACAGATGCTCCCGTAATTGTGAATGCAGTTGTTTCAAGAGAGTTTCCTGAAATTGATGCAGAGCTTGTTGAAGATGGTGTGCAGGTTGCGGCTGATGATGAAGATGAACAGGCAATGCTGTAAGTTGTCGAAGAGTCCCCGACATTATTCACACCTACTGTGAATGTTCGGGTACTGCCTACAGCCACGCTGGAAGATGAAAGAACTGATGAGGTGGTCAGGCTTGCCGGAGAAAGCACACTCAGGCCGGTTTGTTCTGAATCAGAAAGCGTCTGGCCGGTGCCTGTGTCTTTTGCACTGACGCTAGCAGTTATCTGATTTGTGTAATCACCGGAAATGCTTGCAGAGCACGACCATGTGGCTGAACCCGTGCCGTCTCCGCTAAGGGATATGGACTGCGAGCCTGTTGGGGTGCATGTTATACCTGACGGAAGAGTAAGCGAGCCAGTAACAGTATCGACGGTTGAACCGGAAACCGACATTATTATGCTGAAAGTGTCTCCCTGTGAAACGCTTGTCGGAATTGTTGTTCCGGTTATTGCTATTGAGCTGGTTGCAAAGGCAACTGATGCTGTAAGGACTACACTAAAACATAATGCAAGCAAAATATTTTTCGATTTCATCTATAATCACTTTGAACATTTGAGCTTCGCGAAAATTTCAAAGGCTTGAAAATCATGGAAACTACGGTTTCCAAGCTTTTTCGGCTTCGCCGAAAAATCATGGCGCTGTTGCGCCAAGCTTTCGCAAGCTCCGCTTGCAAAATCGCGAAACGATTTTCATGACTTAAGCTACTTTAAACATTGTATTGGTAACTCCTGATGCCCCTTCTGTGTCCAGCCTCACGAAATATGCCGTGCTTGCTGTCAATTCAGTGTTGTCTATAACTGCATAATATGTGCTGCTGATATTCTGGTTAAGCGGTATTGATGTTGACACAGTCGTATCCGAATCTGAAGTCACGCGCATTATTGTTGCTGTTGAATTCGCAATATTGCTCATTATATATACGTCGTTGCTTGTTGTAAATGTCGTTGTATTCGTTGATGATGCGGAGACTGCAGACGTATGGGTCCATAACTGAGGCGCATTTCCAAATCCTTCTGCCGGGGGTAATACAGTTATTACCTGTTTCTTGCTGCCAACACCATCTATAAACACATCAACTATGTATGTTCCCGGATAGGTTGTTGCAACAGATATATTTGCACCCCCTCCGGAAAGTACTACGCTGGTATTTTCATAAACCAGGCTTGATGCAGAAGGCGAAAAGACAACCACTTTTGCAGTTGTTCCTTCGCTTGCATTAATGCTGATGTTAAATGTACTGTTCGCAGTCATATTCGCCGGCAGGCTGACATTAAGCTGCTTGGTGCTGTTGACAACATCCACCAGTGCAAAGCCATTGCCCTGCGAACTTCCTGAAAATATGACAACCCCTATCGGATAGCTGCCGACTGCTTCCTTTTCATTCGGAACATATATTGATTTTTGATACGGCTGGCTTGAAAAGTCAGTAAGCGATTCATCCCGCTTTCCTTTCTCCTTGTTGAATATAGCTACAAACCCGCCGGTCGCATTAATCACCGCACCCGTTGTCCTGTTAGTAACGGTTATGTTCAATCCGATATATTCGCCCGGGGTATATGGCGTCGTCTGGTTTGGTGTGACTCTGACATTTAGAGAGCTTACCAAAAATCCGGAATATGTCTGGACATCAGTGCCGTTCACGCTTGCCTGTAAATAATACGGGCCGTCAGAAGTCGGCGCTGTTATGCCCTTCAATTTTGCAATGCCGTCAGTTCCTGTGGTTGCGCTTCCGGCATTTGTCGGCATTGTTCCCTCAGAACCATATGCGAAGTTAATTGCCCTGCCCTGTACCGGCGTCCCATCAGTGCGTGTTAAAACCGCAGTAAATACTGCTGCTTCGCCGGGCATATAAGGCTGCATAAACGAACGGTCTGCAGACACGCTTAATTTCAATGCATCGCCGCCGCCAACTCTAAGTGCTGATGGAGGTGCAAGACCTGTATCCCCTGAGGGGGTGGTTACTTTTATTTCAAGACCGTAAACCTGTGCCGGAGCATCCGCAGGAATAGTAAATGAAATGATTCCGATCCCATTAGTTGTCGTATTTGATGGCAATTCTTCCTGTCGGCCGAATGCCCAAATTGAAGCACGGACTTCAGAGCCGTCCGCAACAGCTATGCCTGAAGATGTAGCATTAACGCGTATTGTAACCGGCTCTCCTCCGGCGACGCCCGAATATTCATTATTTGAGACAGCGCCGCCTGTTGAATTCTGGAGTTCAACCTTGAGCGTGGACACCTGAACTCCGATAAACCACATCTGCCCGCTTGCATTTATTTTTATTATATTGAATCCTGTCTGTGTCGCGTTCAACCTAAGGCCTATCTTGCCATCAGCACCAGTATTTCCGCTTGCATTAGTAACATATATGTCGTTGGGCGGCTGCGCCTTGTACAATGAAGCGACTATAGGTTTGTTCGAAACCGCAGTGCCATTCGGATAAGCTACGGTTATATTAAGAGTGATGTTTTCGTTTGTGTCGTAGCTGAACTTGTTTGTTGTTGCGAATATGTTGTATGTGTTTATGTCAAAACCTGTGAAGAATGTCTGGTCCCCCTGCCCTGTGCTGACCTTAACCTCAACATTGTGATGACCCGGCCCCCAGCCGCTTGAGAGATTAATCTGTTTCAGTTTTGATGTTTCACAGCTGCCAACACACGGAACGCAGAATTTCTTTTCTGAATAAACCGCAGGACAATCAAGTGTTTCCGTCCATCCCTGACCATCAACTTTCAGGCTCGAAACTGTATAATCCGATGGAGCAAAGACGTTGAGCAAAACAAGATCTGACTGAGTATATGACGGCTTATCAGACCTTATCTGCATCTCAATTCCACGGACATCAAAACCTGCCCATGTGTCAACTGACATGACATCACTTCCCTTAAGTATTGATATTTTTACGTGCATATTGTGCCAACCATACGACCAATTACCATTTGTGCCGTATGTTGCAGGATCAAGTAATATGACTGCCTTTCCATCAGTTGTGACTCCGGCAGCCGGGGTGCTGCTTCCATCAAGGCTGACTTCAACAGATGCATTCTGCGGCTGGTTATTCGATGCATTCACGACCTTCACTGTCAAAGAAACAGTATCCGATGACTGATAATTGAATCGGTCAGTAATTGCCTGAACATTAAAGTTGCTTACCTGCAGCCAATAATCCGATATTCCGACCTTATTTGAAGCGTTAACTTTTACAACAATGTCATAGAAGCCAACTTTATCTGGCATCGTTATGTTTATTGCCCCGAATCCGTTTGAAATGCTCGATACTCTCGATACAAAGGATACGGGCGCGCCTGTCTGATCCATCATTTCAACGATAATTGGCGATGTATTTGCCGCGATAGGGCCGGATGAATTGAACGCGAATATTTTTCCTGAAGCGGTTCTATTCGTGCCAAAAGTAAATCCGCCCATGTCAAGCCCCAGCTGGAAGTCATAAGCATACATCGGCATAATGGCGGTCGAAGTGTATCTGGAACTTCCTGAAATGTTTGTGGCATTGAGCAGAAGCAGGTATTTACCGGCATTTAATCCAAGAGCGCTTGGCTTGAATGTGCTGTTCACAAATCTTTTCGTGGTATCATTATACACAAGCGGTGAAAATCCGGATGCAGCACTTTTGTTCATATACAAGACTCTTGCATTTAGCGACACTCTTGTGTTATCCAATTGTCCGGCACTTCCGTAATCGACTGATGTTTCAATAATGTTATTATCTGAAAGAACCATGGAAGGATTAAACATAGGATTTATGCGCCAGCTTTCTGCAAGAGTCCCCACATAATTCACGGTCTCGTTTGATTTTATTTCTATAAGTGTGTTGTTGCGCACACCCAAATATCTGCTCCAGTCAAAACTCGGCGCTATTTCAATTGTATAATTTCCCTCGGGAAGCGGGATATTTACATTTGGAGAGGACCCGCCAAACCCGATTAATTCAGGAAGTATCATGCCTTCAGGGCTCAGATACATAATTACATTTCCGGAAGAATCGCGAATTATGCCGTTGAGCTCAAACCAGAATCCAAAGTCGCCTGCTTGTTGCTGATTGTTGCAATCCTGAGGCGGGGCAAAAAGATTGTTGCATGTCCTCACAGTAAAGTTAATGAATCCCGGCGTCGTCAAATTACAATTCAGCGAAGTAATACCCCCCTGAGTTACGCTTGTCGAATTTATACAAATATGGCTCTGGGTATTGCTTTGCCCCATTTTCTGGGAGCCGCCGCCCATGATATCTATAAGGACGCTGCCTGTTGGCGAAAAGAACGGCACGACAATGCTTGCAGGAACCTCGACATTATCACCGAATATCGAAAGCATTGTGTATTTTCCGGTCACAGCATCTTTAATTGCGCCAGTTCCCAAAGAAATTATTTTTGCAAGCTCGCTTATCAGAGTGCCTGCACCGTTAAGGGTTATATTGACATTTGCCTGTCCGCCTGACTTCAGTATAATCTGCTTTGGAAGATAAATATTATCCTGCTGTGCAAAATAGCCCATACCTGCATTATTATCCACGGTCTGGAAATAAAGCGGCGCGCCGTTACTTGCACTTCGGTTGCTTACGATAGCAAACTGATAAACAGGGAATTGCATCTGGCATGTGCCGCCGGGACATTGACCCGGTGTTGAAATAGACTGAGTTTTTGGAAGCGATATTGAAAATACGCCGTTTGCGTTGGTAACTGATGAATTGATAAACATTATGCCGTCGCCACCCCCGCCTTTGTATATCTGCGCATATATTAAGGTGCCTTCAACAGGAACATTTGATTCATTAACGACTTTTCCATAAACGGTTGAGCGGTCGAACGAATTGGACAGCACCGCCATAAGTCCGGTAAATCCTACATACGGAAGCATAATCGGATAATTGTAAACTCCCGCATAAGATCCGCTTGATACATTAACCTTTACATTGTAGAATTTGCCTTTTTGTAAAAACAAAGGCGGGCGGAAACCATCAAACCCGGAAGATTTCATGGAAAAGAAAACATTCGAAGGATTGCCATATTCCTCAACATCAAATGCAGAGATATTTACATCATTGTCAAAAGGCCCGTTTTGCATAGGGTTCGCTTTTAATCCGGCCACATTTATGAAACTTGCCGCTGAAGGGATTCCCAAAGGCAAAATCAAAGGCGTGCCCGGCGTCAGGTTGCCAAGCGCAGAAACATTTGATGAAAGAAAATCAAAGGCGTAGATCAATTTAGATCCATTTATTGTATCCTGGCTGCACCCCGGTTGGCCTTGAACATTTTTGCATGGAGGAATTCCTTCAATCACAAATTCATTATTAGGTATGCAATTCAATCCCTGAACAATCCCAACACAATGCTCTGCCCAGTATCCGGCATTATTCGTGCCCCCGGGACCATTCGAGTCATATTGCTTTGTTGCGTTGTTAAATGTCATGAAGATTGCGCTTGGAAGCGGTGTAATTCCATCGCCTTTTACAATCTGAAGAGAAACATAATTTATTGTAAACATTGTTGCATTTTCTGCAGGCCCCATATTTTGAACATACTGTAAACTGCCGTTAGTCGTTATGTTTATTTGAATCGTCCTGTTTGTAAAGCTTTTGTTGAGAATTAGGTTTACGCCGCATCCCGGACCGTTCGGATTTAATGTTTCATTTGTTATTGCCGGACCGCCTGTAAGGTCATACGCAGTTCCGTTCCAGAATTCTGCCGAAACAATTCCTCCGTTAGAAAAATTCAGAGGTCCTGAACCGTTGTACCACACATTGAACTTTGATGCATTCAATGGGCCGGGGGTTCCTGCACAAACAGTTATTGTCTGATTGCCGCCAGTACCAAAAGCACTGACCAAACAAACTTTGTTTGGGGCACTGCATGGCGATGGTGGAGGCGGACCCATGTCTTCGGCATATGTTATTGCATTTGCGAAAAGAAAAACAAGAATAAGAAATGAAAAGAAAAAATAAATTTGTTTTATTTCCTTCATGAAATCCCTAGCTGCAATCAGCGTATCTATATTATGCAGAACTAATATATATAGTTTATACAATTTTGAAAAATGTCTTCAAATATTTTTGAAATGTTAACGAAAATTACTTCTTCGGCTTGTAAGAATATTTCATTTTTTCTTCTTTTGGCGGCGCTTTGTAAACAAGGTCGCTACCACCCTTATTTTCAAGCGATTGCTTGAATGTATATGCGGGTTTCTTTGAAAAAGAAGTTGATGTTCCTAACTTTGGTTTTTTATTATAGTACACAAGTGCTGAAATTATTACGATCACCACAATTATGATAAATATCAATGAGCTCGTTGATCCCGACACGGTTTCTTCAATAGATGTTGAAGTATTATTTTGCGCAGTGATATTAAAAGAAGCGTTTGATGAGGGGTTGCTTTGATTTGTTATGTTGTATGATGTCGGGGGCACTACGGGCGGCACGGTTACCGGCTTTGGCGCAGATTTTGGATCTCCGACTATTGCAAAATAAGAAAATCCCGGAGTTTCTGCAAGATAAGTTGCGAAACCTCCGCTTGTGCTGATGTAGTGTGTGGGTATCGCAGTCCATTGGCTGCTGGAATATCTGTAAAGCGTGATTGTCGAACTATTGATCAGGTTCGATGAGATCCAGGTCGAATTTACCCTGAATGATATTGTTGCTGAAGTGATTTTATCGTTGGTAATGTTCTCCGGGGTTATGCTTATGTATTGGTAAACTGATCCCGAAGATATTACTGATGTGCTTGAAGGCCTGCTCGAAAGCTTTGCAACTGTTATTTTTGCCTTGCTTAGAGCCTGAGTCGCCTTGAATATTATCTCAGTAACGTCAACAGAACTGCTGCTTACAGGCATTACTGCAGCAGATCCTGCAGAAATCGATGACCATGATTTGACAAGGCCTGATGACGTATCTCCGCCGCCGAGATTGCTGCCGCCTGTGGAACCGGAATCTTCATCATTGGTTGTTGTTCCGGAAGATGCCGTATTAAATTCATCTCCCGGTACTGAAGAGTTCTGACAATTTTCAGCAAAATCACAAGAAGTCACATAGACATAATACAACTTTGATGCAGTTAGTCCGCTCAAAGTTATTGATACAGCTGTATTTCCGTTAGTTGTAGATGAAGAATATGGCGCATAAGCATCTGAGCCAGTCTTATAGTAAACCGTATTGACCGCACTTTCGCTGACATTCCAGGTTATTGTTGATCCTGATGATGTCGGCGTGCTGTGCGTTGGTTTGGTTACTGTTGGCGCAGCCGTGTCTTTTGTCAAATACTTCGTTACGTTTCCGATATTTCCGCGGCTGTCGTTGCAAAAGAATGTAATGTTATTTAATCCTTCGGAAAATCCCAGAGCGTTGTTGGTATAATTCCATGCTGTTTGAGATGTGTTATCCATTGTCATGTTCGCAGTTCCATTCAGCGAGAATCCGCACCATGCCGCAGGCTCATTTGTTGTGATGTTGAGTACGAGCGCAGAAATTGTTGTGATGTTGTAATAGTTTCCGTTCGTCGGAGTAATTACTGTTATACTCGGCGGAACTTCGACGGCAATTTCTGTATTTCCCCTCAACGCGATTGTGAAATTAATGCCTCCGCCTGAGTCCGACGTCCTGTTAAACGATGACCTGTCTCCTGTGGATGTATTATATATATAGTATACAGTATTCGCCGAAAGCCCGGTTATGTTGTAATTCGCAATAACTCCTGCTGTACTGTTTGTGTCGTTCCATAGCACCAAATTATTGCTCATCCTTGAAAGTGCTCTTGTCAGATTTGTGATTGCGGAAACATTTGTCCTTAACCAGATACCGTCGCTTGATTCGTTATTGTAGCTGAAAAAAGATGCTGCATCATAAAAAGAAATATTTCGCGCAGATGTGAAATTCGTGTTCCTGAATGTGTTAGTGGAATTTGCAACCTCAATATAATATGCGGCAGAAGCGGGCGCAGTTATCGAGCCGCCGGAAAATGTATTTGACTCGGAAATATATACGCGAATCCCTTTGCTCCCTCCTGACGCAGTAACGTTATTGCCTGAAAAAGTGTTTGAATTAGATGCTGATATATCAACGCCGGTTCCGCCGCCGGACGCTTTGATGTCATTGTTATTTATTGTATTGAAATTGCTGGATGAAAACGTGACCCCTGATCCGGAAGTGCCCGAAGCAGCCGTTATATTATTGCTGGATAATGTATTTGAACCGCCGGATGTCATCTGAACGCCATAAACACTGTCACCGGATATTGAAATATTATTATTCGAAACAGTTGTTGAATTTACAGTCTGCAAAGACATGCCGTATGCGTTAGTGCCTGATGTTTGTATAATATTGTTAGTTATCGAGCCGTTCGCGGTTCCTGAGAAATAAATAGCATATGAGCCTGCTAAAAGGCCGCTGGAATTTCCCTGAATAATGCTTAGATTTTTTATTGTAGTAAGATTGTATCCTGTGTTATTCACACCATATCCGGTTGCGCTTCGCGAGTAATTCACAGCATATCCCGCGCCGTCAATTGTAATGTTGTTTGCAAGAATGTTGAAGCATGTCCCTGATGAATTGACATTCTGAATAAGTGCGTATATAACATTTCCAGCAGTCAGGTTTTGGCATGCCGAAATCGCGCTGACTGTCACAAAACGCATTGCACTCTGGCTCCAGTCACCGGTTTCGTTCTGAGTTGTATTTTGCGTCCAGACGGTATAATTGTATGTGTTGGCTGAAAGACCGGTCATATTGACAGACCAAGTCATCATGTCAGAAGCATTCTCCATCGTAATATTTGTGAATCCGCTTGAATTACCCCACTCCAGCAAAGACTGACTCAAATTCTCCGAAAAAGTCAGGTTCACAGATGCCCAAGCATAATTATTAATTGCGTTATCCGATGTCGGACTATTATACGTTATCGAAGGCGCGCCATACACCAAATTCACCGGAGCGAAAAGAACAACAACTGCTAAAAAAATGAGGCAAAATACACTATGCGCGCTGCAATCCGATGTTTTTTTGCAAGACAACATAGAACCACCAAATCACACAAAAATAGTGAATTTAGTATTATTCGCTGCATAGCTATAAATAGTTTGCCCAAAATTCAAGAAAATGTCGTACTGATTGTTTATTCAGACGCTGCTTTTCTTCGTTTTAATGTCTTAACAAGCCTCTGCTTTTTCTCTTCCTTTACTTTTCTTGTCTTTTTGCGCGTCTTTCCCATAGAAACACAGCTATATATAAATTCCGCAGTTTTATAAAGTTTGCCGTCTTATGCAGTTTAGTAAACGGGGCTTTAGGGTAGCTTCATGCGAAAGTGGCTTCGCGACTTTCGCAAGCTTTTAGCTGCTTCGCATGCTAAAATGGTTCATCCTTCTGGCTTTGGGTCGTACTCTTGCGCTTCTAGAGTAAAGCGTAAGTGCGTTATAAATAGCCAGAGACTCCGGTTCAAATCCGGAAAGCCCCATTTTTTGTTTGCAGCTATTTATGCAGGGCAAACAAAAATCATCTCGTTCGCTTTGCGAACTCGAAGCTTTTGAAGCTTCGCTTCAAAAAGCCGAGAGCAACGCACACAAGGGTTCATAAGGCGTTGCGAACGGATTTCGAACCATTGACAAATGCTTTGGGTTCGAACCGCAAAAATACAAGCGGGTCAATAGTCTAGCGGTATGACGTCGCCTTGACGTGCTTTTAAAATTAATTTTGCAAAAGCTCTGATTGGCGAAGATCCCCGGTTCAAATCCGGGTTGACCCATCTACAACCCTACGCCAACTGCTTTGGGTTGGAGAGCCGAGAGCGATGCTCTTCATGGCTCATAAGGCATCGCGAACGGATTTTTCACCCCACACAGGATGCAATGGGTGAAAACAGCTTGCCATGTAAGAGCATGATTTTTCGCCTGTGTTTTATGCATTAGGCGAAAACAACATATATAAAACACACACTGCTTCCGTAGTCTAGTCCGGTCAAGGATACGGGCCTCTCACGCCTGTGACCCGAGTTCGAATCTCGGCGGGAGCATTTATCTTTTTCTTGAAAAACCCTAAAACTTATATAATCAGACAGGCAATAAAGGAATATGATTAAGAAAGAAAAACTTGCAAACGAGAAAAAAATGGGCGCGCAATTTGAAGTTTTGGTTGATGAAGCGAACCAGGTCGCTAAATTCGCGAACTCTGTAAAAATATGGCACACGCCTTTCGAATTCTACCTTGATTTCGGACAGTTCATACCCGGGACAAACAAAATAAAGGTCACTTCAAGGATTGTCATAACGCCGCAGCATGCTGCAAGCCTCAAGGCGGCAATTATCGACAACATCGCAAAATACGAGGCGCAGTTCGGCAAGATAAAAGATGTCTCTTCGATGAGACCTGGCGTAAGGATGATTTCTGAAAAAGAGAAAAAAGAAGAAACAAGCGCGTATGTTGGGTAATCCGTTTCAGGCTGCGAACAGAACCCGCAATTAAATCCGTTTACTGCGCGATTCCTGTCTTCTGCATGAAATCGATAAGCTTTGAATCTATGACCTTATTGTCGCGCGCGTCAATTTTCACCTGCGCTATTTTCATATTTGTCAGTATGAATGTTATTCCCCAGACTGCAGATTCCTCTGAAAAAAGCGAAGCGAATACTTTCTGGACTGATGACTTGTAGGTTTTCTCCTGTACTTCGGCAGCTGTTTTTAATGCATCGTCAATGCAGGTGCACACGGTTTTTATATCTATTTTTTTAGGCTCATTCTGTTTCAGCGGCTTGTCAACACTTTTCAGCTCAAGAGAATCAGGCGTTACATGTACGTGTGAAATGTCGCCGCGCTTGGGAGTGTAATAATTCAAGTCCCAATACTCTATTGGCTTGCCGGGGAGCACAAAAGTTATTGCCGAGCAGAAATACGCATCTGCCAAGGATTCTTTTAATTCAGGTGCTTCATCAACACGGGCAATCGATTCAACCAAGTCCAGTGACATATGGAATATTAGTGAGACAAATATTAATAACTGTTGAGCCGTTTTTGCAAATCCAAGCAATATAAACCCTTTTAAACTTAAAACGCGCTATAATACTATGAACCTTGAAAAATATCGCGCGGATTTCCCGGTTCTTAAAAACACGGGAGTGATTTATTTTGACAACGCCGCAACAACTCTGAAACCGCAGTGCGTAATCGACAAGATGAACGAATATTACACGCAGTACTGCGCGAATGTCCACAGAGGCGCCCACCGCCTGAGCCTGAAAGCATCTGAAGAGTATGAAACAGCCCACAAAATAGTTGCTAATTTTCTTGGCGCACATGCAGAAGAAATCGCGATGACACAGAATTCAACGCACGCGCTCAATATTCTTTCGCTATCCTTACCCTGGAAAAAACTAAAAGGAAAAAAAATCGTTGTATCAAACCTTGAGCATCACAGCGACCTGCTTCCGTGGATGATGGCTGCAAAAACGCACGGCCTTAAACTCGAAATTGTGAACTCTGACAGCCAGGGCAATTTCAACATGGAAGACTGGAAAAAGGCGTCAAAGGATGCCGCAATTGTTTCTGTCGCAATGGTCTCAAATGTCATGGGTGTGAAAACACCTGTTGCCGAAATAGCAAAAATCGCGCATGATAATGGCGCGCTTTTCTGTACTGACGCTGCTGCGGCTGTAGGCCATATGGACGTCAATGTCAGAAAGATTAACGCTGATTTTCTTGCATTTTCAGGCCACAAGGGACCTCTTGGGCCGACAGGAACCGGTGCGCTTTACATAAACGAGAAGCATTTCGGCCTGCTTGAGCCGGGTATCCTCGGCGGAGGAACAATTGACGAAGCGACTTTTTCCGATTACAAGCTTGCGCGTTGCCCTGACCGGTTTGAGGCAGGGACGCCAAACATCGCAGGGGTCATCGGCTTGGGTGCCGGCGTGCAGTATATCGAGAAAATCGGCATCAAGAATATAGAAAGCCACACAACAAAAATAAACGCGCACTGCATCAGGCGGCTTTCGGAAATAAAGAACGTCGAAATAATCTCGAATAAAAACGCAAGCAATAACGCCGGAGTCGTTGCCTTTGAAGTAAAAGGAGCAGACCCGCATGAAGTATCGCTAATGCTTGACAATTCCAAGAAAATCGCAACAAGAAGCGGCTATCACTGCGCGTATCCGCTGCACACGCTTTTGGGCAGAAAGGGAAGCGTGCGCGCGTCATTCCACCTCTATAACACTACGCAGGAAATTGATGTTTTTGCCGATGAAGTGAAGAAAATAGCCAGTTTGTTCTCGTAAAAGGCATAAAATTCAGGGTTTTGAGATACCGAAAGGCTTAAATACAGTAGTAACTATTATATAGTGGTGGTTATATGGCATATAAAGCAGTTGTTAAAGATGAATTGGTTGTTGGGATTATATATGGCATTGATTTCAAAGAAGGTTTTGCAGAGATATATAGAGACACATTAGAAAAAAATCCTTTCAGAAAGTTCAAAGTAACTGAAGATAGAGCACTTGATTTAGGGCTTGGAATGGATAAAGTAGACAAGCATCTCGTTACAGCATATTTGGAAAATATGGGCATCATAGTTGATGAATCCGCTCGTACCGCTTTAGGCCTTACTTTGGACAGGACAGCGAGTTCAATAACTGAAGAGAAAACACCTGTTAAAAACACAGGGACTAAAACCGCCGAAAAATCAGGAGACAATGGCGTTAGCACTCTTTTAAGCAGGAACACGGAACAAAATGGAAATGACGGTGGCGTCGAAGTGTATAAATGAAATTACCTAACCCGCGCACCCTCATTCACTTTTCGCTCAGTTTTGATTTCTTCGCCTTGGGTGCGCAATTTCTTCCCGGAATAAAGCGCGTATCCGCCCGCATCAATCAGTATTTCAAGCTTCTGAAAATCGTCAAAAGTCATTTGAGCAGCGGGTTTTTTCGGAATACCCTCCACAAATACTGACGCGCCGGGCTCTGAATTCTTGGCTGAAAGCACTGAAAGAGTCTTTCCGTCGTCTGCCGCAAGAATCATTCCCTGCGACTCTATGCCGCGGATTTTCGCTGGCTTAAGATTGTAAACGAACACTACATTTTTGCCTGCAAGCTCCTCTTTTTGATAATGCGCACGAAGCCCTGCGACGAGCTGTCGTTTTTCATTGCCGGCATCAATCTGGACAACATAAAGCTTTTCAGCATCAGGATGCTCTTTGACATCGAGAATTTTTGCAACGCGCAAATCCGGTTTTTCAAAAGGATCCTGCGTAAACTCGATTTTTCTGAAAAGAACATCGCCTTTTTTTACCTCCGTGCCTGCCTTAAGCCCACCCCATTTTGCATCCTTTAGCGCGGCTTTTTCTGATGAAACATTCAACTGCGCAAGCATTTCTGCGGATTTCTCCGGCATGAACGGGGTTGCCAGAATCGCAAGTATCCGTATTGATTCTGCAAGGCTGTATATGGCTGATGCAAGCTCTTCCTCGTTTTTGTTCTTGTAAAGATCCCACGGCTTGATATCTGTAATGTATTTGTTACATATCTTTGCAAATCCCCAAATTAACTGCAATGCTTCTGAGAATTCAAGAGCGTCGATTTTAGCATCAACCTGCGCAACAATGTTTGAGGCGTCCTTCAGGATTTTCGCAGGCGTTTTTGCCTTAGGGATTTTTCCGCCAAAATATTTCTCAACCATTGCAAGCGTTCTTGAAAGCAGATTTCCCAGGTCGTCTGCAAGGTCGCTGTTTATTCTGCCCACCAGCGCGGCTTCTGAAAAGTCGCCGTCTGTTCCGAACGGAACCTCGCGAAGCAGGAAATACCGTATCGCATCAACAGAATATTTCTCTGAAAGCGCGAGCGGGTCAACGACATTTCCGCGCGATTTTGACATCTTCTCGCCGTCGACAGTCCACCATCCGTGCGCAAAGACTTTTTTAGGAATGTCCAGTCCTGCCGACATCAGCATCGCAGGCCAGATTACCGAGTGAAACCAGTTTATCTCCTTTCCGATTAAATGCACATCAGCAGGCCAGAATTTTTTGAATTCCTTTCCTTTTGGCCAGCCAAGGGCAGTTATGTAATTCGGCAGCGCGTCAAACCAGACATAAGTCACATGGCCGGAATCAAGCGGAAACGGAACACCCCATGCGAAAGATGTGCGGGTGATACTCAAGTCTTTTAAGCCGCCTTCAACGCGGTTTATTATCTCCTGAGAGCGGTATTTCGGCGAAAGAAATCCGGGATTCTTTTTGTAAAAATCAAGAAGCGGCTTTTGGTATTTTGAGAGCTTGAAAAAATACGACTCTTCTTTTACTTTTTTTACATCTCTTTTGCAGACCGGGCATTTGCCATCAACTAATTGAAGCTCGGTGTAAAATGTCTCGTCAGGAACGCAGTACCATCCTTCGTACATCCCTTTGTAAATGTCGCCTGCAGCGTGCACTTTTTTGATGAATTCGATAACTGCTTTCTCGTGCTCGGCATCTGTTGTGCGGATGAATTTATCATAAGAAATATTCAGTTTTGACCAGGCATCCTTGAACTTGGGCGCAAGCGCATCCACAAATTCCTGCGGCTCTTTGCCTGCTTTTTTCGCAGCCTCCTGAACCTTTTCCCCATGCTCGTCAGTGCCTGTAAGGAAAAAAACCTCCTCGCCTTTGAGCCGATGCCAGCGCGCAATAACGTCGGCTGCTATTGTTGTGTATGCATGTCCGACGTGCGGCTTGTCATTTACGTAATAAATAGGAGTTGTTATGTAAAATTTTTTCATAAGATCACGCTAAACATTATCTCATTAGCCTTTTTAAGCCTTTTATATCCCTGCGTATAAGGAAAAACATGGTTCCAGCAATTTCAGATCAGGTAAAAATCCTGAGTGCGTGTTTTCTTTTCATATTCTTCGGCTTCGGGGCCGTCCAGACATATATGATGCCGTTCTTTTCTGATTATGGATTAATAGACGTGGGATTTCGCTCCTTGATATTAATTTATCTTTTTTTCATGATTTCTGATCCGCTATCGGCTATTTTTATATCAAAATATGGCGCAAAAAAATGCATGATTTTTGGAACAATATTCTATTTTCTGTTTTTAATTTCACTTCTGTCAAAATCTTTTGCAGCAATTTATATTGCGTCGGCTTTGCTTGGAATCGGAGCGTCTTTTTTATGGACTGGACAAAATACATACCTCATCCGGGCAAGCAGCAAAAAATATTACGGGGAGAGCGCGGGTTTTTTTAATATGGTTTATATGGCTGGCGGCGGCGCAGGGGTTCTTGTGCTGAGCTTCATGCTATCCATAAGCTCTTATGAATCGTCCTTTCTTTTGTTTTCCATTTTTCCGATAATCGGGCTCCTGCTCCTATTCCGGCTGGCGGACATAAGAACGCAGAAAAAGCAGGACCATATCAGGCTTATTAAAAAATCACTTTCCAGCAGGACCGCGCTAAAGCTTTCAATCCTGTGGTTTGTGATAAGTTTCTGCAGCGGGCTTACTCGCGGAATCATACCCCTTCAGATAAACACCATTCTTGGCATTTCTTTTGTCGGGATCCTATTTTCGCTTTTTTCCATCGCCCCGATTTTTCTTTCATTCTTTTTCGGAAAGCTGTCGGATAAAGTCGGAAGAAATAAAATTATCGCGGCTGCATATATTCTGCAGTTGGCTGCGCTTTTGCTTTTGTACTTCCAGAACAAGATAATGCTGGTTTTGGGGATCATACTATTTGCGCTTAGCAGCGCGATTATGAGGCCTGTCACATATGCGCTTGTAGGCGATGTTTCTACGGGAAAAAATCTGGAATATCTGGCCGCGCTTTTCTGGACAATCGAGAATGCAGGCATAGTTTTAGCGCTTATTTTTTCACAATTGCTGGTATCCCGGATAGACATAATTTATCTTATTTCGATATCCTCTGTGGTTGTTTCATCGTTTTTCTTACTGCCGTTGTTCAGGATGAACGCCGGTAAAATACGGGACAGAATTTCAAAGGAAATGGATTAACTTCTCTTAAGAAGGCTCACGTACATTTCTTTCAATTTCTTTTCATCAAAGCCGATAAGCGGCTCAAGCGCGAAAACGCCTGTTTTTTTGTCAAAGCGGCTCGTTTTTCTTGCAAAAGTTTCTGCAAGCGTATCTGGAATAACGAGTGCCCGTGCCTTGTTTTTCCACGCCGTTTTGAACGCGGATTTACCGGATTTTATGAGCGCATGCTTTATAATCTGGTCGTATTTTGACAATAATGCGATGGCGCTTTTTTGCTTTTTTGATATTCGCGAAGCAACAAATATTGCAAAAACTTTGCATCCGCGCTTCATCATCAAAAATGCCGAAACGGTGCTTTTTTCGTAATCTCCGGAAAATAGTACGGCAACCTTCCCCTCAACACCGAGCGGCAGGCCGCCAAGAGACGGAGTAGTTTCCGAGAAAAAATAAGTCTTGTTCTCGCGTATCTCAACAGAAATTGTTTTGTCGGGCTTTGTAAGATTGACTTTATTGCCGAACTTTTCGATAACCGCGCCTCCCAGTTCGCGCTCAAGCTCCTGGCTGCCGAATGCATGGGTTCCGGTGCGCTTCACGCGCATTGCAAATGTGTCTTTTGGCGACAGAATTGCTGATGCGATTTTCAACAAGTGCCCGGTTATTTTTTTGCGGTCGCATTCGATTTCCTCAACTTCCGAGAAAGACACAAGCCCGAATGTTCTTGAAAGAATTGCCGACGCTTTTTTCGCGTCTTTTTCCGGAACTTCGAAGAAAATCCTGTCATGAGACTTGATTGCTTTGAACGGAATTTTTTGCGCGGCAAATGCCTCGGAAACATTAGTTATAAGGCGGTCTGTAAACCTGCGCCTCACTTCAAATGACTTCAGCCAAAGCTCGCCGAATCGAAGGAGAAATAGTTTTTTTTCGCCGGAAATCATAGCATATATTAAACCGGAAAGCTAATATATTGTATGGAATACTGTATTTTTGGGCGCCGAAAAAAATCATCTCGTTCCGCTTCGCTTCATTCGAAGCTTTTTTCCTTGCGAAGGAAAAAAGGCCAATGGTTTATTGTCGGCGCGTTCCTGATAATAACTATGATATCTGCAATCATTATGGGAAAAAACGCAGTCAAAATAGACGAAGACATGAACCCGATCCAAAAGGAGATTTTCAAAAACGTAGAGGGCGACCGCGAAATTGCGCTCAATTCGGTATTATATGAAAACAGGACTTCAGAGAACCTCGAAACGCGGCTGAAAGAGTACTCAAGCTTCATCCGTGATTTCGGACGAGTCCATGCGATAAATATTACAACCTACCTGATTGTCGGCCTGCCCACCGGAAACGGAGTAAACGTAACTGTTGTAAATTTCCAGAAAGCGCCTATGCAGCCGATAACAATAGCGATTAACGGAACAGAAAAAAATATTTCCAATCTTGCGGACGGCGCTGCAGAAACGATTGCATTTGACTCGGTCCCGGATTACTTCACGGTAAATTACACAATCACAACACCCGGTGAATCGCTGCCTGAAATCGAATCGACAAACATGACAAAAAGAGTATTCTCAGCGGTCAAATTGCGCGTCGAATCAAGTGATGCGAGCCAGATCTGGCAGAACGTCGGATGGTCCTAAATCCGATCCCGTTCAACAATAACTTCTTCCTCTTTTGTGCAATCCACAATTGTTGAAGGAACGCCGGGAAGCTCGCCGCCGTCAATTATCAAATCAGCTGCATCTTTCAATTCTTTTGGCACTTCAGATAGCGATTTCGGAGATTTTTCTCCGGACAGATTTGCAGAGGTTGTGATGAATGGAATGCGCGCGCACTCGACAAGCTTTGCAATCCGGTGGGATGGAATGCGGACGCCGATAATGCCGGAACCCGATGTTGCAAGAGCAAGAAATTTCGGATCCTTCTTTTTCAACAGGAGTGTGTATTTTCCCGGCAGGTATTTATCAACAATCTCGCGGGAAACAATGCAGTGCTTTATTATCCAGTCCTTGTCCGGAGCAATTACTGACAGCGGCTTTTTCCTTTCGCGGCCTTTTGCTGCAAAGACGCGCTCAAGAAGCATTTCATTTTCTGCGTTGCAGCCTATGCCGTAGACTGTGTCCGTGGGATATATTACCAATTTCTTTTTGAGAGATTCTACATCCGCAAAATTCTTCATCCATGCCATTTTTTGTGGAACTCTGAGCATACCATACCTATCTATTGATTATGCTTTAATAATTGAACTTAACGGCCGTTTTTATTCGGCGCACGACGAAGATGCGGCGGCCGCTTATAGAACCCTTATAAGGAAACCGAAACACAAGAATAAAGAAAATTGCCTAAAATTTGCGCATCTCAACCGCAGCAGAGCTGCGGTGTATTGCGCAAATTTTTTCGCTTACGCGAACCGGCAATTTTCTATCTTTTTCGATTTTGTCGCAGCAAAGCTGCGGGGTATTAAACCCAAAATCGAAAAATAAAAATAAGCGGCGGATGATTTTATGGCGCGCATAAAAAAAGATGATGATTTTTTCAATGATTTCAACATATTCAGTGCAGACGAACTGAACCAGATGGATTTCTTTTTGTCGAACATGCGCTTTTTTGAAAAAGGAGTTCTTAACAGGATGAGTGGCGAAACTTCTGAAAACGGTGCGAAAATGGGTTCAAACATCGAAAACGATCCCGGAAATTGCTTTTTCCTGATAGTGCCGAAAAGCGAAAAAATTCCCGAGAATATCTCAAGAAGAGCTGCCTAGATAGGTTTCATTGCTTAATGCGGGATTAAGTGAAGAACAAATACTATAATAATAAGAAACACCAAATAGTGATAGATATTCATGAAAGTTCTTGTATTCGGGGCAACAGGCAGGACCGGCAAGCACATCATAAAACAGGCGCTAAAGCACAAGTACGCAGTCACTGCATTTGCCAGGAATCCGAAAGCAATAACATTGCATCATGAGCTTCTGAATGTGGTAACGGGAGATGTTTTCGACGCGCTTTCTGTAGAATCCGCGATTAAAGGGCAGCATGCAGTAATTTGCGCGCTTGGAACAAACAGCAGATATCAGACAAAAATGCTTTCGCAAGGCACTGCAAACATAATTTCCGCCATGAAAAAACACCACGTCAAACGCTTTGTCTGCCTGACTTCGCTGGGTGCCCTTGGCAATGACGGCGGATTTATGCTTAGAAAAGTAATGATTCCGCTATTCTATAAGCACGTTTTCAGGGACAAAAAGCGCCAGCTGGATGAGATATTGAACTGCGATCTTGACTGGATTGTTGTGCGCGCGGTAAAAATGACTGACGGCCCGCGCACAAAACATTATCATGCAGCGCTTGTTCGGCCGATTAATGACCGGGTTTCACGCGCGAATGTCGCTGATTTTCTGCTGAAGCAGGTCACTCATGACAGATTTTTGCGCGAGATGCCGATTGTGTCGGATTGATGGACTTGCGCACATGTATAACGATATATATTCCGAAAGCCAATAAGGATCATGCCTGAAAAGCAGACGCCAAAAGATGCTCTTTTTGAAGAATTGTCCCTACTGGGATTAAAAGCAGTGCAGAATTACGCTGTCAATAAAATGCCGATAGCCATTGCATTTCCCAAGCGAAAAATTGCCATAGAAGTCGATGATCCACTTCACGAAAAACCAGAAGTGAAAGCAGCTGATGAAAAAAGAGATGCGATTCTTGAATCATACGGATGGCGCGTATTGCGCATCCCCTCAAAAGATGTTGAAGAAGATCCTACAAAAGCGGCTTTGGATATAGAGCATTTTGTTGGCGATGAAACTGACGTGATTGAAGACCCTGAAGAAGAAACGATTATTAAAGAAGAATCAAGCAAGGCTAAGAGCCCTGAAACAAAGATGATGAACCGTCTCATTCCCGGAAAAACCGCTGAATCAAAAATACGCAAGCCGAAGGTATCTGCCGCAAAAACAAAAAAATCGAAAAAGAACAGGCGCGCAGTGCCTGCGAAAAAAAGAATTCTGCAAAAACGCGCCGCGCGAAAAGAGGAAAAAATCCGCAAACCAGAACTGCAAAAGGAGGTGTTGTACAAAGAAGGTTCGCGGCTATCTATGACTCATATGATACTTATTGGCGCGGCAACTCTTCTGGTTGTGTGGCTGTTGATTAATATTCTGACAAAAGGATAATTGAATGGGCCTGAAAATGCGGCAGGCGATTTATATGTTTCGGCATCAATGCGCCACAAAATCCCATTCAATCATTCTGAAACAGGAATAATTTTTCCTTTCAGTTTCGCGTCCATCCCCTGGTTCATCATCTCAACGACATTATTGACAACGCCTTCGATGCTTTCTTTCAGCTTTTCGCTGCCATTGAAAAAATCGTTATCTTTCTCTGCATTATACTCTGCACCGTGCGTCCTGTATGCAAACCCAAAAGGCGCGAATATATAGCCCATCTGCTGGAAATACAGAAAAATATCCATCATTGTTTTAATTGCCCCGTCTTCATGGCCGTTGACTAGTATTCCCGCAACCTTGCATGTAGTCGGAATTTCATTTCCAAGCAAACTCATGTTCTGTATGCTTGTCAGCCGATCAAGAAAGTCTTTAAGTCGCGCAGACATGTTGTTCCAGTTTATCGGGGATGCGATTATCACTGCTTTTGCATCGATAATCATTTCGTGGAGAGCAGGCATATCATCCAATTGGTTTCTGCACGGATAGGTGCAGGCAGAATCCCTCATGCTGTAGCAGCACCAGCAGTGCCGTATTTCCAGCTCGTTTAAGTTGAATCTTCTGTAACTGACATTTCTTTTTTTGAGCGCGTGTTCTGCAATGCCTGCCATTACATCCGTATTATGTCCTCGATGCGAGCTTCCGTTTATCAGCAGGACATCAAATTTTTTGCCATCATATTTCAGCTTTTGTTCTTTGCCATATTCCCGATATTCTTTTCCCGAACTGCTGCACTGTGGGCATTCTTCCGGAGGCGTTGAGCCGTTGTGAATGTATCCGCATACACTGCAAATCCACTTGCGCGAAATGTTTGATTTCATATAAGAGACCATTTATTTTTTGCTTTAATACCGAATTCATGAGCATCATTTTTTGCTTGATTGCTCTCTGCCTGAGCCGCGCATGCAATAATACACCCATTTAAAATGCATCTTATTCTGGACAGGGCATGCAGGGCAGAGGCATCCGTTCTCTTTTTTGATTAATTTGCTTTTTCCTTTTAAGCAGAATGTAAGTGTTTTCTCGCCGGTTCCTAAGTGTGTCGGGCATCTTGCGCACATGCATACTTTGTCGTTCTCACTCATCATTGCATCATGCTCTTTCAAAGACATGTTTTTCATTGCCTGCATTGCTTCTTCAAATGTTTTTGGATTGTTTTCCTGCTTCATACAGAACACCTTTGGAATTACGCACTTACATAGTAACTTATTTACACGCGCTTATATTCGCACATTACGATTGCAAAGCGAAACGATTTATAAAATACTGTATAGAAAGGCGCGGTTCGGCAGGTGACGAAGTCAGGCTTGTGCATTCTTGAAATGTTATTAAGCATATGGTGTGATGATGATTATGGACGCGATAGTACATCACGAAGAGCTTGTCAATGGGCTTCTTGAACAGCAAAAGGAAATTTTCGACTCATCAGAGCAGGCGATTTACCTGTATTTGGATGATGCGCATAATGTTTGTAATAAAAACTTTGCAACTTTGTTAGGATACAAGTCATCTGAGGAGTTATACAAACAAGAAGGAGCGTTCATTGATCTGTTTGTTGATGAAAAAAGCAGAGGAAATTTAGTTTCTGCTTACCAGGATGCAATGGAAAAGAAGATCGGCTCTACAATCAATATAACCTGGAAAACAAAGAACAAAACGCGCGTTAAAACAACGGTGATTCTTGTGCCTCTAAGTTATGGCGGACATATGTTTGCTATGCATTACATATCGAAAACAGAATAGATACAACACATTATTTAGGATTTAATTTCTTGAAACATTTAAGGCAAAATGGTTTTTTCATGGATGTGACATGCTTAGTTCCGCAAGAATGACAAAGTTTTTCTTCATACTCATCATTGCTGTATTTTTTCCATTCATTGTAACAGTCAAGACAAAATGGTTTTTCTTGATTCAATTTTATGTCCGCGCCGCAACGAATACAAAAACCATTCTTCGGATTTTTGCTGTTTGAATCTTCTTTTGAAACAATCTTTTGAACAGTGACTCTGATCTCCTCACTACGCCTTTTTAATCTATTTACCTCTTCGTTTATATCTGCATATAATTCGGGATCTTCTGATCGAGACACCACTATCCCCATCTCATCATTATTAATTTGAGAAAATTGGTAAAAATTCATTGATGTGATTAACGCTTTGTTTTCATTTAAGTAACATTTAGCATGTAGGGTTTTACATATACTTGTCTTAACTGATGTTAATGAGTTTAGCCAATTATTTTCTTGATGTTGAAGTTTATTTTCACGATAGATAATACGAATTTCTAATTTAAGTTTATCTTGGTCTTCCAACAACTCTTTAAATTTACCTTCAATCTGCAGATAAGGACTTATAATAATCAACTTATCTTTTGCACCCTTAATTATTTGTGCCAATTCATTTGAAACTCCTTGAGTGTCTAAAAACTTTGCCATTTTAGAGCCTCCATTTTTCCATATTACTCCAGCCATTCCTTCTTCGCAATCTTCTGCGGAAGATAAACATCTGTAACGAATGAAATTCCCTTCTTGCTTAGCGCTTCTAGTTCCAGCTTTACGCCTTTCTCAAGCATGTATTTTAATTCTTTCTGCCATGACGGCTTCTGGAACCACGGGTATCCAAGTATCTGGTTCGCCCTCTTCTTATCCTCTTCATTCAGCTTGATTGTTACGTCCTTTGGCAGATTGTATTTCTCCTGGTCAAAAGAAGATAATCCGATGAATTTCGCAGTCGGAATCGCCATTCGCTTGCTTTCGTAAGCCAAGTTTATGCTGCCCTGCTTTATGACCGAATAAATGTAAAGTCCCCACGGATCGTTATCTACGAATACGTAAATCGGGATTTTCAATTCATTCTCAAATCGCCACAATAACCTTCTTACTCCTCGTGGCGGAACTCCCTGACCGTGTATCAATATGCAATTGTGGGTTTTCCAGAACTTGTCTTCATTCAATCTGCGCCATACTGCGTCTTTTTCTACCATCAAAACGAATTTCGCCTCAGAATCCTTGAACTGAATCAGGGTTTTCTCGACAATTGAAGGTATGCTCCAGCCCCCTGAACCTAGCTTTCTGCAGTCGATTGTGTCGCCGGAGTCAATAAGTGTGATATTTCCGACCAAAGAGCCTCTATTGCTTGCGAAAAGATGCAACTCTTCTCTTAGCGTGTCTATTGTAACCTCAAGATCTTCTATTATCGGGTCAGATTCTATCTGGTCGTCAAAAGTATTTTCCTGCGTATTGCCGATGGTGTGCTTTGTCATGTAAAATAGGTCTCTTATTGATGTTGTTTTTCCGGTTTTTATCAGGTCCTTGCAAGCTGATGCAATAAGTATTGTCTGCATGTATTTCTTTGCCTGGCCTAAATTGAGATAGCTTCGTTTCTGGACTCCGCTTCCGATTTTAATCAGATGGTCTTTCTCGTCGTAATGAACGTTTGAAAGCGTACGCAGAGGTATCTGGACTTCGGGATTTTTTCCGTCTTCGATTTCCTTCAGCGACTTTCTTCCAACATTCTCAAGCTTCTCGATTACTGCCTTGTCTATAATTTCTTTTTCTGCTGTTGCCATTATGATCACCTATCTAAAGCTCCTCCTCAGCGCCATCATCCCTTTGCGCGTATTCTTTTCTTCTCTTGACATCCTCGGTCTCTTCCTCTTCTGCAGATTCTTTCTTTTCTTCTGCCTCGTCATCAACAACCAGACCTTTGTTGTCAAGCATTTTCTGCATTGCGACATTTATCTCTGCAACAGGCTTTTCTGTCAGATTTGCAAGCGATACTACAAGGTCTTCGGCATATCTCTGGAATATGCTAGCTTTTTCGCGAAGCATGTGCTCCCTGTGCCTTGCTGAAAGGAACATACCCAGCTTTCTTCCGGCTTCCTGTATTGCAAGCTTTATTTCCTTTATAATTTCCGGATAGCTTGCAATTGCCTCTTTTCCTTCCGAAGTATAAGGCACCCAAACCGATGCCAAGTGAACCGAAATAGCAACAGGGCCTGATGGCATTCCGCCTCCGCTCTGGTTTAGGCCGTATCGTTTCCAGTCTGTCTGGATTATCGCCTTCGTTATCGCGCATGCCGATTGATCATAAAGCAGCGGCATTTTGTTTGCAAAGCGGTATATTTGTATTGCTCCTTCTTTGTCAATATTTCCGCCGTATGCTATGCCGACCTCTATCTGGAACGGCCTTCCTGCATACACAGTTGGCGGCCTTGTGATGGCGGTGACAAATTCAGGCATCACTTCTTTTTTGAGCCCTTTCTCAACGGATTCAGGCCCGATTGGCGACAAGCAGTCTGTTGGCGGATTCTGAAGCTTTGCTTTTTGCATTGAGTCAAGAAGCTTTTCAGCCTCATCGCGCGTGACTGTTGTCGGATTCACCTTCGGGTCGATTCCTGCTGCTTCGCAGATTTCACCAGCCTTTGTGCCGCCGACTCTTGAAAATTCGTTTGTCAAAAAGCTGCGCAGGTTTCTTGCCTGCGTAAGTTTGAGCATTCTGATAAGTATTCCGAGTTCGATTCCTTCCGGATGCGGCTGTATCTCTTTTGCTTCCGGAGGCAGGGTTTCAACAACTCTTGTGAACTCGAATTTCTCGTTGTCCGGATCAAGGAATATGATTGTCGCATACGGATTTATGATTGCGCTCTCAAGCAGATACTCAAGAACGGATTGCTTTCCGCGCGTGTATTTTCCTTTAATATCCATCTCGATTCTTGTGCCATGCCCTTCGCCGGGAACTGATGCCTCCGACACTATTTCGGGCTCGTTTTTCTGTGTGTTCAGGTGAAGCTCGAAAATATGAGTGAATCCGTCGCTTGGCCTTGAATATATTTTTGTCGGCCGTCCCGTAGTGAGCTGGGCATAAAGCACTGCTGCAGAAATACCGATTCCCTGCTGTCCTCTGCTCTGCTTTAAGCGGTGGAACTTGGAGCCGTAAAGAAGCTTTCCGAAAATCCGGGGTATGTTTTTCTTTACAATTCCCGGCCCGTTGTCCTCGATTATGATTTTAAACTTTTCAGGATTATCGCCGGAGCGCTTTATCTCGACATAGATTGTTGGCAAGATGCGCGCCTCCTCGCAGGCGTCCAGTGCATTGTCAACAGCCTCTTTTATGCATGTCAGAAGCGATTTCTGCAGGTTCTCATAACCAAGAAGGTGCTTGTTCTTCTCAAAGAATTCCGCAACAGATACCTCTTTTGCGCTTGCCATTTGCTGTGCAGTAAGCTCAGTTTGTGCCATAATCAATCACATTTCCCCCTCAAACAATAATATTTATCTCAGTAATAGAAACTTTAAATACCTGAAAGCAAAAAAATATTTAAAGGCATTTCATAACTGCTTAATGATATATGTTATTATATCTATTTCTTATACACTATTACACCCAAAGCTTTTTAAGCCTGTTTTCGCTATACCTCGGCACTAAAAGACCTTTTCGCGTTCCTTCTGCTTTCTCAAAAAGATATACGATGACTTGTGGCTTCTTCCGGAAAGCAAAAGCTCGATTGCATCGCGCGCCTGCTTCACATTCTCTGGCGCGCCTATTATCGCAACAGTCTTTCCGAATATCGAAATATGAGTCTCCGTGATTTCCTCAATATTTGCGCGCGCCTTGCCGCGGGTTCCGATCAGCCTTGAGCGGAAGCGAGGAAGGGCATTTTCATTGTCCCCGAGGTAATCCATAAGGCTTATTATCTCAAGCACATATTCGTCATCCGCAAGCATCATTGCATGCTCCGGCGAAAAACCGCGCGCTATCGCAGTCACTGCCTCTTTTGCGCGAAGGCCGCGGCCGGTGTCCTTTGCCGAAATTTCAACATCCCCTTCGGATGAAATTTTCAGCCTGCAGTCAAAAGCCTTCTCGATAGCTCTTTTTGTCGCGCCGCCCGTTCCAATAAGCGCGGCGATGCGCTTTTCAGGTATCTTAATATCGAGTGAAACATATTCCATAATAACAGAATACATTTTGCGCGGAGTTTTAAAAGCGTTAAAAACCCAATAAACGCATGCTTCTAAAACTCGACCTCCATCTTCATTCGCGCCATTCAGGCGAAGCGTTCGGTACAATCGAAGAAATCGTTCTTCGCGCGAAATCGCAAGGCCTTGACGGATTCGCGCTCACAGACCATAATTCTATTGCCGGAAACAAGGAAGCTGCACACATATCAAAAAAGCACGGCCTCGTTTTCATTCCCGGCTGCGAGATAAAATCGCGCGAAGGCGACATTATCGCGCTAGGAATAAAAAAAGAAATTCCAAGGGGCCTTTCTGCAGAGGAAACTATTGCGCGCATCCACGAGCAGGGCGCGCTTGCAGTTGCCGCGCATCCGTTTGCAGTATTTCTGCATCCGAAATGCGGCGTCGGAAAGCGCGTCTATGACCTCGCGCTTGACGCAATTGAAGTGTTTAACGCGCGCACATACGGCGGAAACGGAAATGCCATGCGCGCTGCCAATGAACTTAAGCTCGCAAAAACAGCAGGCAGTGACGCGCATATTCCGGAAGAAATTGGCAATGCATACACGATTGTCGACTGCAAAAAAGATGCGGCCTCAATTCTCACGGAAATTAAATCTGGCAGAACTGAAATTTGGGGTAAAAAAGCGAAAAAGCGGCATATCCTGAAGTGGGCGGGAAAAAAAATTCTGAAAAAATTCGCGATAAAGCATAAATAGCAAAGCCGGCAATTATCGGTATGTGGGTTGCAAAATTCAGGCTGAAGGATGAAAAGGACATCTATTCGCCTTTGTGCGAGAAACATAAAATCGAATTTTTCGGGTATCCGCTTACGCATTTTAGCAAAAACGGCTTGACAAACCTCGTTGTTGCAGGCACGCTTTCCGGCAAAACTGATGCAAAAGAAAAATTTCTTGCAGACATTAAGCACGATGCGCGTGTAAAAACAGTCGAGCAATCAGGCGATTTTGTCCTTATTCGCGCGGTTCACAAAATAGATAGAGAAAGCTCCGGCGAAATCGCAGCATTCTATAATCCCGAATACATCACAGTAAAGCCGGTTCATGTATCGAGCGACGGATGGGAGTATTGGGAGCTTGCATGCCTCGATAAAAAAGAGCTGTCAAAAGCTATCAGAACCGCGCAAAAACAGTACTATGGAAAGCTTTTTTCTATAAGAAAGGAAAATCTGCGGACCATTTCTATAAGAAGCATATTGCCCGACATGACCGAAAAACAGAAAGGCGCGCTGGAGCTTGCATTCAAAAACGGCTATTACGAATATCCGAAAAAGCTGACGATACCCTCGCTTGCAAAAACGGGAAACTGCGCTTATTCCACATTTCAGGAGCACCTGAAAAAGGCGGAAAAAAAGGCTATAGAGGCGTTCTTTAAGTTTACTTAGAAAAATCCGCATAAATTTTGCACCCGACAATTGTCGGCTGAAGCTATTAATTGAGGCATTACTATATTAAAGTAGCAAATATGTAAAGTGATGATTATGAATGCCTTAGAAAATTTGTACAGAAAAATCGTAAAAGGAAAAAATTCTCAAAAGAATATTATCGAAGAGATTACTCCTCTCGAGGGCACAAACTCACAGGAAATAATGCAATCCGAAGATAAAACAATCACTACAAAAGAGCCAACACCATTTGAAAAATGTCTCGCAGAGACAAGAGAAAAAAGAAAAGAATTTTCAGCAGAAGTAGAGGAGTATTCTGCCAATAGTTCTCCTACAAAGGAGGAAACGGCGCATTTTCTGGACGCGGCCGCAAACCATGGAGGGTTTATAAAAGAACTGAAAAGCGATGTGTCCATCAGCGAGAAATATCGATGCAGTTTCGCAACTGAAATGGAACAGAGAATTTTTGATATGGCTCTTGAAGCGCGCTATGTGCGCAGCTCCCTAGAGGACACTGCTGAAGGTTGTGAATTCACACATAATTTTATAAAGGAGGAACTGGAAAAAGGAAATTGCTGCATTGAAGAAAAAGAAAAATATTTGCACGTGGTCGAACATTTGCTGAAAGAAGGATATGAAAGAGTTGTCGGCGGCTATTTGAAAAGCGGTAAAGTAGATCGTGCTTTAGAGTTTGCGCAAAAGAAAAACATAAGTATTCCTGAAAAAATCGTAAGCAATATTAAAGAGTATGTAGCTAAAAAAGAAAAACTTGAAGAAGAAGAGAATGTGCTATTTAATGAGATAGATGGAAAATATGGCCCGTTATGCACCGATGCTGGGTTTCGAAAAGTGTTTATACCCCTGCCGATGTAAGTAAAAAAGTTGCACAAAAAATAATTCGCGCGCGAAATTTAATCGCAGCTGACTTTCTTCAAAAGCTCGGGATTGTGCTTGAAAAGTATCTTGCACGAGCAATTCTTGCAGAAAATGTCGCCTACGACTTTTTCCACTTCAACTGTGCTTCTGCAATTATAGCATACATAAGATGTCATTTTTAATCATTCCTCGTTTCACATGGATTAAAAAGCTTGAAATCGGAATAGGGATTTCAGGATAATTATTACTCCGATTCTGTTGCTGATTCGGTTTCAGCCGTCTCTTCTGCAGCAGGTGCCTTTGATTTTTTAGCCTTTGCCTTCTTTTTTGCAGGGGCTTTCGATTCTTTTGCAGGCTTTTTAGTTTCAATATTCTCCTGTACTGCCCCTTCAACTACCGGAGCGGATTCATCTACAAATGCTTCAACCTCACCCCTCATTATTTTCGTTGCTGTAGTTGTTGGCTGATATGCTCCGCCTGCAATAGTGATTTTGCACTTCTTGCATTTCCAGATTCCTGCGGACATTCTGTCAAGAGTTAATCTTAAGCATTGTGGGCACGTGTGCTGGGCACGGGAAGTTGCCTCGATTTTAGCAACCATGTGCCTTACTTTGCTTCCGTATTTGTTTCCGAATCGTCCGGTTGTGCCTACTTTTTTTGTGTGCATGAAAATAACCTGTTCCATCAATATTTTATTCTGAAATCTCAACCCTGCATCGCATCGGCATCTTGTCGCATACGCGCTTTGCCGCTTCCTTCGCTGCCTGGAGACCGCTTGCATTTACTTCAATAACCATTATTCTATGAGATTTTCTTATCCGGGCCGCAGAACCTGAGGGCTTTCCAAAGGCATGCGCCATTCCCTGATAGAATCGGTCTGCCTGCGCAATAGCTGCCTGCGCGTGTTCTCTTAGAACCTGATGCGGATAAACAAGAACTTTCATAAAATAGTTTTTATCATCAAGATTTTTTCGAAGATGAGAGTTTGCAGAGACACGGCCGGATTCGATTGAATTGTGGCGCGCCTGGGCATTTTCGCATGAAACAACGTAGACTTTCTTCTCGAATTTGCCCCTCATTGCGGCATTTCCCATCTCAAAAGTATGAAGCTTTGATCCCGGAACCCCTTTGATATACGCCTTTCTGTGAACTTTCACTGCTGTGCGCGTATATGGCCTTCTGAATTCCCTATATATTCGTGCTCGTCTTAAACCCATAAAGATACCCGGATATCCATTCCTGATTCGTAACTATTATAACGAAAGAAGACTTATAAATCTATCGTGGATTCTGTAAAATCGGTAAATAAAGAAAATTACCTAAAATTTGCGCATCTCAACCGCAGCAGAGCTGCGTATTATTGCGCAAATTTTTTCGCTTACGCGAACCGGCAATTTTCTATCTTTTTTCAGCGAAGCTGAAAAAGCTTGTCGAGCTTGCTCGACATGATTTTCGGTTTTGTCGCAGCAAAGCTACTGGGTATCCAACCCAAAACCGAAAAATGAAAGCCATTGAAAGCTATTTTGATGAAATACTCCATATCGCGCCATTTATCGATTGCAAATCTCTGGAAACTAATGATTATAAATATAAGCATCTCTTCCCAGAATTGATTATGCGCGCCGATTCAACCAACACAATTCACCCCAACCATTCGGATTCTTTCCCACTATTCCCGTTCGCAAAAATACGCGACGGTCAAAGGCAATTGCTTCTTGCGGTACTGCGCGCGGTAGAAAACAAAAAAATCCTGCTTGCTAACGCACCCACAGGCATCGGAAAGACCGCCGGAGCGCTTGCGCCTGCAATAGAATGCGCGCTTAAAAACGAGCTGACAGTCATATTTCTCACCCCGCGCCACAGCCAGCACAGGATTGTTGTTGATACGCTGCGCGAAATCCAGAAAAAATCAAGCGCCAAAATACGCGTGGCAGACATAATCGGCAAGCGCTGGCTTTGCAACAACGAATCCGCAGAAGACATGCAGCAGGGGGATTTTGAGGCTTACTGCACCGCGGCAAAAAAAGACTCCGCATGCCCGTTCTGGAACAGCACATGGTCAAAAAACAGCGTGATGACTGCGGCTGGAAAAGAAATGCTCGCAAAGCTTGAAAAGGAAATACTGCATGCCGAGGAAACAAAAAAGATGTGCAAAAATCTCTGCCCTGCGGACATTGTATCAGAATACGCGCGCAGTGCAAATGTGATTATCGCAGATTACTACCACATGTTTCATCCGTCAGTGCGCGAGACATTCCTGCGCAAGACCGGAAAAATGCCTGAAAACTGCATACTCATAGTTGACGAGGCGCATAATGTTCCGTCAAGGGTGCGCGGACTTCTTTCGTCGCAATTGTCCAGCTTCCAGCTCGAGCGCGCGATTGCCGAAGCAGAGGAATTCGGGGAAAAAGTGCTCGCAGAAGACCTTGAATATGTGCTTGAAAACATCACCAAACTCTCCCTTGAAAAGTTCGACCGCTTAAGAAATATCTCTGAAATATTCCTGAAAAAAGAAGAAGTTTCAGCAATCTCTGAACATGTCGGCGGAAAGGAGGTTTTTGTCGATTCTCTTGAAGAGACTGCAGAAAAAGTCCGTGAAAAAAAGAAAAAATCCTATCTTGGCGGCATTGCCTCATTCTTTTGCAACTGGGACGGGCCTGATCTCGGCTTTGCAAGAATACTTCGAAAATCGAATGAACGGCGCGGGGAATTCACCATCACATACGACTGCCTTGACCCAAATATCGCGACAAAGGACCTTTTTGAAAGCCTGCACTCTGTGATACTCATGTCAGGCACGCTCCAGCCGATTGATATGTATGAGGAGCTTTTCGGCCTGAATGCTTCGCGCGCGGAAAAGCTTGTCCTGACATCGCCGTTTCCTCCTGAAAACCGCCTTTGCATCGTGGTCAGCGACGTGACAACGAAATTCACAAAACGCAGCGAAGAAGGGCTGCTTAAAATCGCAGGCAATCTCGTCAAAGTCATAAACCGGGCTCGCGGAAACACCGGCGTCTTTTTCCCGAGCTATTCCCTTCGCGATTCTGTGTTTGAATTGATAGAGCGCTCTATTGAGAAGCCCGCGCTTCTCGAATATCCGAATATGACAAAAGAAGAAAAACAGGCACTTTACAAAAAATTTGTCAATGCTGCAAACAACTTCAGAGGCGCTGCACTTTTAGGCGTTATTGGCGGAAATTTCAACGAAGGCGTTGACTTTCCGGGTAAGATAATGAACACAGTTATTATAGTCGGCCTTCCTCTTGAGCGGCCGGACCTGCTTACCGAGGCACTGATAAGCTACTATGACTTCAAGTTCAACCGCGGCTGGGACTACGGCTATTCATATCCTGCGATAACCAAGGCAGTGCAGACTGCTGGGAGGGTTATCCGCTCTGAAACAGACCGCGGAGTAATTGTTTTTATGGACGAGCGCTACCTCTGGCAGAATTACAGGAAAGTGCTTCCGACAGACATGGATCTTAAAACCAGCACAGATATCGGGAAAGAAATTGAAAACTTCTTCAAGAAACATTAGTGCTTTTTTTTGAATAGGATTCCAGATATTCTTTCAAAACAACAGCATTATTTTGCTTTTCATTATTTGCGCCATAAAGCAGCGTCACGTTTTCTGTGCGCGATTTTTTCATTATGAATTCAAGCAGCTCTTTTTTACCCTCAAGCTCCTTGAAATATTTGCGCCGAAAGCCCTGCCAGCGTTTTGGGGAATGGCCGAACCAATTGCGCAAAGACTTTGACGGCGCGACATCCTTCAACCACAAGTCTGCCTTTACTTTGTCGTTTGTCAGGCCGCGCGGCCAGAGCCTGTCTACAAGAATCCGATATTCGTCGCTTTCATTTGGCTTTTCATAAACGCGCTTTATCTTTATCATATTAATCCCGAGAAATTATCGAATACCCGAAACAACAGCTCATGATATTGTTTAGTGTTGCGGCAGATGCCTTGTATCTCCTCGGGCATCCGCGCGAAAGGGGCCTACATCTTTAGGGCTTTAATTACGTCGTCAGCGCTTTTGTATTTTTTATCGGGGAGTGTTTTGGAAAACCACGCCCGGTCAGCTGCAGAAACATCCGACATATTGTTGCAGGCTTCAACTATCTGCTTCTTTGTTGCGGGATATTCTATATGCGCTTTGATATGCATTTTCATTGCTGCATCCATCATAAATATCACCTCCGTTCGGAACAGAAAATACGTTTTAGCGCGTTCGCTATATTAAGGTTGATGCGGTTCGAAAGAAATAGTCGACATGCGTCTAATGCTTCGAATTATAGCTCATTAAATTTTGCTCGCAAGGCGTATATCTTCGGCCTTGATTGTCTTTCTTTTTGCATGCGCAGCCATGGTCGTTGCCTGCTTTGAGATGTCCACTGCGATCTCTTCAAGAATGCCTGCAAGCTCCTCTGCGGCTTCTTTTGAAACCCTGCCGCCTCCGCCTTTTTTTATCAGGCGCTCGCATGCCGAAATAGAAAGCTCGACCATATTAGAATTATTGCGCAAGCATGCTTAAATATGTTGATAAAGACCGTTTTCATTTTTTTCCGAACAATTTCCTTAAAACTCCTGTATCTATATTGACTTCAACCCTGCCCGCGCCCTCTTTTTTTCGCGCCATAAAGGACAATCCTGCTTTCAGAAGCTCAGGGGTTGTAAGGACTTTTTTGAGGTCGTTGATTTTGACATCGACGGAAAGTTTTTCGCCGCTGCTTTTCAGGCTTACGCTGACTGCGCGCGAGCCGTCAAGAATAATATCTGCCGCAACGTCATGTTTTTTTGCAAGCTTCCACAGATTTCTGAAAACCTTTTCAAAATCATCTTTAGGCATAATATATACTTTAAGCCCCAAATATATAATTATGCGCGAAATGCATAACATCGTCGTAGGACGGGATGAAACGGATTTCAACAAATTCGGCGAACGAGGAACCGGCGTCATCGGCAAGCATTTCGTCGGCGAAAAAAAAGAGGCGCACCTTACCAACTATGTCAGGATGGATTTCTCGCGGCCGCATGTTGCAGGAATTTTCGGAAAAAGAGGAACTGGAAAAAGCTTTACCATGGGGGTTCTTGCCGAAGAAATGGCGCTTCTTGAGGATGATGTGCGCAAAAACCTTTCATGCATAATCGTTGATGCAATGGGCATTTTCTGGTCAATGAAAAACCCAAATGACCGCGACATGAGCCTTTTCGCAAACTGGAACACAAAGCCGCAGAGATTTGCGATAAATCTCGTAATCCCCCGAGGGCAGATGAAAAGCTTTGTCGAAAATAACATACCCTTTGACGCTGTTTTCTCCCTCAACCCGGCAGAACTGTTGGCAGAAGACTGGGCCCTGACATTCAGCATAGACCTTGATTCTGAAATGGGTGTGCTCCTGCAGAAAGCGCTGAAACGCGTAAAAAAGCGCGGCGACTTCTCGCTCGAAGACCTGGCAGTCGAAGTAAAAAATGAAAAGGGCATGGACCCTGTAAAAGACGCGCTGATAAACCGCCTTGCAGTCGCATCTGAGTGGGGAATATTTGAACAGGGTTCTGTAATTTCAAAGCGCAGCAAAACCAAAATATCCGATGACGAACTGGTCAAGCGCGACCTGGAATACCTCGACCCGTCAGCTAAAAAAGATGCGGGAACTGATACGCAGTATTACGCCAGCATTTCAAATGAATTGCAGAAAAAAACAGAATATATGAATTACTCTTCTCTTCTTGATTTCGTTGTTCCGGGAAAGATAACTGTTGTTGACTTGAGTCTTCTTGGCGACTGGTCGGTACGCGCCTTAGTTGTCGGCCTCCTCTCAAAAAAAGTCCTTGAAGCGCGAATGGAATCAAGGCGCATAGAGGAAATGGAAGCTGTTGAAGGGGGTGCAGGAACCTCAAAAACCCCGATGACCTGGATAATGATTGATGAGGCGCACCAGTTCCTTCCTGCAAAAGGAGAAACACCTGCAACAGCAGCGCTTCTTCAATGCGTGAAAATAGGAAGAGAGCCGGGAGTATCCATGGTCTTTGTTACACAGCAGCCAAACAAACTGCACGAAGCGGCGATATCGCAGTGCGACCTGATTATCGCGCACAGGCTCACTGCAAAGCAGGATATCGATTCGCTGAGAAATATTATGCAGACCTACCTGAAATACGACCTGCAGGAATATCTGGATGCTCTTCCGCGCGTCAAAGGCGCGGCAATAATTCTTGACGACAATTCTGAAAGAATCTATGCAGTAAGAATCAGGCCAAGGCTCAGCTGGCATGCAGGAGGAAGCCCGAACGCGATAAAGGAAACAAAAGTATAAAGAAATTGCCTAAAATTTGCGCATCTGGAGCCGCAGCAGAGCTGCGGAGTATTTGCAAGCGAAGCTTGCAAAGCTTTTCGACCGCGGTCGAAATGATTGCGCAAATTTTTCGCCTTCGTGCGACCGGCAATTTTCTATCTTTTTCAGGCGAAGCCTGAAAAGCTTATCGAGCTTGCTCGATATGATTTCAGCTTGAATATTATCCCCAGCATTAGCTGTGGGGTTTGTAACCAAAGGTTACAAAGCTTTCCAATCGCAATTGGAATGATTTTAAACCCAAGCTGAAAATAAAGCCAAAGGCTCTGGCAGCGCTTCTGCTTCAAGTATATATAAATAAAGAACAAATTCTTGCTCATGGTTTCTATAAAACTCAAGGCAAAACTCATGGATGTTATTGCGAATACGCCCGTTGTTATACTCAACCACGAAGATGTAAAAGAGTTAGGTGTATATGCCGGAGACCGAGTTATTGTAAAGCTCAACAGCCATTCAATAATTGCGAGCCTTGATTCGACAAAAAAAGTAGTGTCAAAGGGAGAAATAGGAATATACCGCGATGCCCAGATTCTTGGCGTAAAAAACAATGCTTATGTGACTATTTCACCAACAACAAAACCGAAATCGTTGGAATATATTATCAAGAAAATGCGTGGCATAGAGCTCAAAAAAGATGAGATAAAGCAGATTATTGAAGATGTAAACAGCGACATGCTAAGCGATTTGGAGCTTGGAGCATTCATGACCGCTGTCTATATCAACGGATATACGGATTATGAAGTTGCAGAGATTACCCTTGCAATGGTCAGCAAAGGAAACTCTATTGAGTGGGGCAACAAAATCGTCTGCGACAAGCACTCAATAGGCGGCGTTCCGGGAAACAGGACAACCCCGATTGTTGTTTCAATTCTTGCTGCCGCAGGGCTGACGGTTCCAAAGACCAGCTCGCGCGCGATAACATCGCCTTCAGGAACCGCTGACACAATGGAAGTATTCTGCAACGTATCTTTCAGCGTTCCTGAAATAAAAAGAATAATAAAAAAGACAGGCGCATGCTTTGTCTGGGGTGGGGCGCTTGAACTCGCACCTGTTGACGACAAATTCATACGAGTGGAGCATCCGCTTTCAATAGACCCCGAGGGCCAGGTTCTTGCATCAGTGATGTCTAAAAAGAAAGCAGTCGGCTCGAAATATGTCCTTATTGACATACCGCTTGGCGACGGAGCAAAAGTTGAGCGCTTAAAATCTGCTGAAGAGCTTGCTGTAAAATTCAAAAAACTCGGGCATCGCCTTGGGATGGTTGTCGAATGCGCGATAACAGAAGGCGACCAGCCGGTTGGCTGCGGAATAGGCCCTGTTCTTGAAGCAATTGATATTGTGAATGTCCTAAAGGGCGCCGGATGCAAAGATTTGCGCGAGAAATCCATTGAGCTTGCAGGAATACTTCTTAAGATGACAAAAAAAGGCAATGAAGACACGGCAAAGAAAATTCTTGATTCGGGACGCGCGTTTGAAAAATTCAAAGAAATCGTTAAGGCACAGGGAGGCCGCGCAGACAAGAATTTTGCGAAAATGCGCGGAAAATATGTGCAGGAAATAAAAAGCGCTAGAGCCGGCGATGTGCTAAGAATCGGAAACCATGCAATTGCAAAAGTCGCACGGTTAGCAGGTGCACCTAATGATGTTGGCGCAGGCGTTTATCTGAATGTCAAAAAAGGGCGCAAAGTGAATAAAGGCAATGTTCTTTTTACAATCTATGCGGAAAAGGAGTACAAGTTAAGCGAAGCCGCAGATGCTGCAAAGAAGCTCGCGCCGGTTATTGTGGGCGAAGAAGATGATATGGTTGTAAAACAGATTTAATGCGGTTTCTCTTTTTCTTTTTTAAAAAAGATAATCGCTTTGCTGAAGATTATTTTCTAATGCGCAATAACTATATAATGCCTCGAAAGTAAATAGCTTTATGCAATCAAAATGCCTTCTCATAGTTCTTGACGGCTTAACCGATCGAGGCAAAAAAACTCCGCTCTCAAGCGCAAAGCATCCGAATCTTGATAAGCTTGCACGCGACGGAATTTCCGGCCAATTCTTCTCAATAGGCCGTGGCATAAAACCCGGCTCTGACACCGCGCATCTTTCAATTCTCGGCTATGACCCGGAAAAATACTACGAAGGCCGCGGAGTCTATGAAGACCTTGGCGCAGGAATTGAGCTTGCGCACGGCGATTTGTGCTTTCGCGCAAATGCAGCAACCGTAGACGATAAACTGAATATTATTGACAGGCGCGCGGGAAGAGATGACTTTCGCCTTGCAGAGCTTTTCGACCTGATAAATATGGTAAAGCTGAAAGATGTTTTTGACACAACTCACGGCAAATTGCTGGATGATGTGGAAGTTATCGCGCGCCATACAACAGAGCACCGCGGCGTTATAGTTTTGCGGGGACGAGACCTTTCCAAAAAGATAACGAATACAGACCCGCACACTCTTACAGAAGTGCAAAAATCGCATGCTCTTGACAGCACCGAAGAAGCACACAGGACTGCAAGCATCATAAATCATCTGACAAAAAAGATTTACGAAATATTCAGCAAATCCCCGGTCAACCAGGACCGGATAAAGCGCGGAAAAAAGCCTGCGAACATGCTTCTGCTCCGCGGCGCAGGAATGTACGAAGAAACCGAGCCGTTCAGGCAAAAATACGGATTATCTGCAGCCTGTGTTGCCGGCGGCGCGCTTTACAAAGGCGTTGCGCGCGACATAGGGATGAATGTAATAGAAGTCAAAGGAGCTGATGCAACTGTAAATACCAACCTTGCGGGAAAAGCAAATGCTGCGATTGACGCACTAAAGGCGCATGACTTTGTTTTCGCGCACATAAAGGCGGCGGATTCATGCGGGCATGACGGAGAGTTTACAAAAAAGAAAAACTTTATCGAGCGCGTAGATAAAGAGTTCTTCGGAAAAATAAATGGCATTGACGCATTAATTGTTGTTGTTTCAGACCATTCAACCCCGGTAACATTGAAGGATCACAGCGCAGATCCGACTGTAATTCTGATTCACGGAGAGCCGGTGCGACCGGATTCTGTCAAAACATTTGACGAATTCGCTGCAATGCAGGGTGGCCTCGGAATTGTCAAAGGATGCGAGCTGATGCCAATGATTCTTGATCTGATAAACAAGTCGAAGATGTATGGGGAATAAAGTTTGAGGCAATCATTAGGAGTGGTTAATTGCACAATAAACGCATAAATGGTGTTAAAATGAATAAAAACATTGTAATTTACCTTACGATAATTGTAATAGTTGTTGGATTGGGGCTGTTTTTAAAATATGCTACGCCCAACAATGTACATTATAGTGTACCCGCCATCACCACCACAGGTGGGCTACGTCTACTAAGCGCCGTCATTGCAACGTCGTTCATAATCTATGAAATGCTAACACATCTCGGAATGAATAAGGAATTAACTATTAGGATATCCCCTTTATTAGCAATGCTTTTATTAATATACCTATTATCACGACCGGCCATAATACCGATTGGAACGCCTGTTGAAAATCAAACAAGTACAAATCAGATAATTGAATGCGATGTACAACGCATAACGTACTGTTACGCACATACAAATGCAACCGCATGCAACATTACTGAGTGTCCAAAATGCGACAAAGAGAGATCTTGTGATGAAGTGCGAAATAAGGATACTCTTTAACGGGTATTTATCGGCAAACTCAAGCAAATATGTTTATAAATTTTGTTCATCCATAAAACATTGCGGATTAACCGCACATAACCAAAATTGGTGAACCAAATGAACAACGACAGACAATTTGAACAAAGAAAAGTTGACTTCAAAACTCTGAAATCAGAAGAAGTGAAATTCAAGAACGACACGCAATTCGTTGAAATCGCCCGAAAAAAAGCAAAAACAGACGACGGTGAAAACGAGTTCGTTTCAATTTCCCGAGGGTACTTCACACCCCAGGGTGAAAGGCGCTTCAGGCGCTCCGTAGCGATTCCTTCCGACGCAAACATTGTCGAAGGTGTTGCAAACGCGCTAAAAAACATGATGAGTGAATAAACTGGTGAATCCGTGGCGCCGCTGCTTAAGGGCAGCGGCGCTTATTTTTCTTTTTCTGATATATCAATTATTCAACGAATAATTAACGTATATATACAGAACTGCTAAAATACATTCATGAAATTCAATAAGCTTATCCCCGAACTTTCTGTTTCGGATATAAACAGGAGCACAGAATTTTACACAAAAATTCTCGGGTTCAAAATAGAATATCAACGGAAAGAATCAAAATTCGCGTTTCTTTCACTTCATGGAAGCCAGATAATGATAGAAGAGATAAACGGCAACTGGGAAACCGGAAAATTAGAACGTCCTTTCGGGCGCGGAATTAATTTTCAGATGGATGTTCCCGATGTTGATGAGCTTGTTGCAGCCCTGAAAAAGAACGAATATCCAATCAAAATGATGCCGCGGGAAAACTGGTATCGCGCAGGGAAAAAAATGTTCGGAAACAAGGAATTCCTTGTTATGGACCCTGACGGATATCTCCTGAGGTTTTCAAAGGACTTGGGAACCAAACAACCAAAGCAGATTGAAAAATAAAGAAAATTGCCTAAAATTTGCGCATCTATTCGCGAACCGGCAATTTTCTATCTTTTTTCAGCGAAGCTGAAAAAGCTTGTCGAGCTTGCTCGACATGATTTTCGATTTTGCCGCAGCAAAGCTGCGGGGTTTGCAACTATGGGTTGCAAAGCTTTCCAACCGCAGTTGGAATGATATCAAACCCAAAATCGAAAAATAACTTTCCGGCGGCTTTAAATCCTGATTTAATAGCTTTAAAAAACTCAATTTCCAAATGATGTTTATGACTACAACGACAAAGAAACCCGAAAATGATGATCATATGCGCTTTGCTGAGTTCCAGGGAGATCCGAACATAGGGCTTTTCGGCCTTGTGACCGAAAAGTACGCAGTTCTTCCGGAACCGGGAATTGACGTAAGCCATCTTGTCAAAAAAGTCGCATACACAACAATCGCAGGAACAAAACTGTGCGGCATTTTTCTTGCAGGCAACTCCAGCGGCCTTATTGTGCCTGAAACAATCACAGAGCGCGAATTGTCCATATTAAAAAACACTCTGAAAGACGTGAATATCCTCAAAATCCGGACAAAATACAATGCCATTGGAAATCTCATACTTTGCAATGACAAAGGAGCAGTTATCAGCCCTCTTTTAGGCGACTCGGCTGATGAAATTGCAAAATGCCTCAAAGTAAAGGCCTGCATAGGGAATATGCTGGACCTGGATATTGTGGGCGCGATGGGCGTTGCGACAAAAAAAGGCTTTCTTCTTGACATGTACGCCGGAGACGCAGAATTCAAGTTTGTAAAAGATGCGCTTGGCACTGACGGCGACATAGGCACGGTGAATTTCGGCTCGGAATTTGTCAAAAGCGGAATACTTGCGAATTCAAAAGGAGTTCTTGTAGGAAAAGCAACAACAGGCCCTGAAACTGCAAGAATTGACGAGGCGCTCGGATTCATTTAAGAGATTTTTTATAGTTTGAAAAATGGAAGATTTTCATGAACCAGAAAACAATGCAGCAAAAAGCATATGAATTCGAGATGTATAAAGAGCAGATGAAGCAAATTCAGATGCAGGCGATGCAGATCCAAAAGCAGGCGCAGGAATTTGAGCAGGTAAAGCAGAGCCTCACAGACCTTAAAAAAGAAAAGGAGATAAACGATGCATTCATACCGCTTGGAGTAGGCATTTTCGCGTCCGGAAAAATAACTGATTCTAAAGAAGTTCTTGTCATGACCGGCGCGGGAATTGCAATCAAAAAAAGCATTGACGAAGCGATCACATTTCTTGACGACAAAATAGAAATACTTACCGCAGCATTCAAAGAGCTTGATGCGCAAGGCAAGCAGATAAGCAAAAGCGCGCAGGAAATTGCGAATATGATCCAAGGTGCCGATGGTGGTGTAGTGGCTAAAAGGTAATTACGCCAGCCATGCGTAATTCACTTTGAATCCTATCGCACTCAGTTCGCTCTCAAATTGCTCTTTCGCTAATTCATTCACTCCAAACTGTCCGCCTTTGCATGAGCTTACAGAATGTACATTCACTTTGTATCCTCCGGGCTTCACATCACCACATTTGTACGTATAAACATCACCAGCAACAATGTTTCTTAGGTTCATCTCAAGCGTTTCTCTTGTTTGCAGCCATCGCGCGATTTTTGGCTCCGCAATTTTATAGACCATCAGAGCGAGTTCATATTGTCTGTCATTGACGAGATTTTCGGACTCTACTGCTTGGCCGGCGATCGATTTTAAGCGCGGGGTTCCAAAAACAAAAGGCTTAACCCCATACTCCTCCCCTAGATACCTCGCCTTTGCTATCTGCATCAAGGTATCATACCGATAATCACTCAATCCGAATAAGCAGCCCGTTGCGACTTGAAGCCCGGCCTGAATCGCGCGATCGTGATTATCTATTCGCTCTTTGAAGTTTGACTTTCGAGGGCTATTTTTGTGCCATTTCTCAAACATTTCAAGATCCAATGTCTCATCCCACTGCACCATACCCCATAAACCCGCTTGTTTCAGTAACTCGTAATCTTCCATATAATCGGAGCATAGCAAAATTCCGGAACCATTTTCATTTCCGAGAATTTCTTTTGACAGCGAAATATATTGTGCGAGTTTTTCATGAGTGAAAAACGGGTCCGACGCTAAAGTGAACTCTACGACTTTATTCCCTTCAGATAAAACGTATTTCATTTCCTCTTTTAGTTGCTGTACGTTCAATCGCGTTCTTTCAACATCTTTTCGCTCAGAAGAGTAATTGCAATATCCGCATTTGTCTATGCAGCGGCTTGAAAGGTATATCGGCGCTATATTCTTCAGCGTGTTTCCGTTTCCTCTAAATTCCGCATAGGTGAACTTTCGGATTATATCGAACTGATGCTTAGTATCTTTGTATTCTCCCATTTCAAGAAGCCTTGCTACATCTTCAAAAGAAATTGGCGCATGCTTGCTTTTTTCTAAGATCTCATACACTTCCTGAACACTTGGAGGCGTAGCTTGCGCTAAAGCGTCCTTTATTTCGATATCGAACCTAGCATAGTTATCGCTAAACATACCTACACCTCCTTTTTGTGGCAGAGCACCGCAAATGTGTGGACTTCGGGATAGAACTCCAAAAAATCGATTCCAAACCCGCAGCGGTCCAGCCTTTTTCTGAACTCAAACTCTTTAGGCTTGTAGGATGTCAGGCATAGAATGTCGTTTCCTTCATTCGGCGTAAAATAAACTTCAGCGCGCGATTTTTCTTCATTGAAAACGGTCCTAAATGCGCCGTCTTTCGGATCAATACCCGCCCTTTTTAGCCCTAAAGAAAGCAACGCTCTACAGTCGGGTAAATCATAACTCGCGCAAATCTCTGTTCTTTTTTCACGGTCATCTCCTTCCACGGTTATAAACAGACGGTCCTGCTTTTGCATTGCTGCATAGATATTTTGCAAAGTTTTAGGATTGGAGAGAAGAACGCCTTGATTATTGAGGAGAACGAGGTTTCCGTTTTCGCCGCGATTTCTAACGTCGTAGCAAACCGATTTTAAGTTACCTTCGGTCTCGATATCCGTTAGATACCAACTAGCGTCCGCGCCCAAAAGCTCATCCGCTCTCAAAGCGAGAGTATTTTCGATCATTCGTTTGCTAATATCAACGCCGGCATAAATTGCGCCATCAACGGGTTTAAAATATCTAAACAGTTCAGGAATTTCGATACCGTCGCCAACCCCCAAATGGATTATGTTAGTGGATTTGCTGCCAACGGTTTGTTTGGCTTTTTTCAGACCTTCGGTATAGGCCACCCATTCTCGCATATTGCCGAGCTCATATGCGTTGTCGCTTCGTAGATTGTGCCATATATCACCACCTTCATCAGGATAGCAAAACCTAATCGGGATTGTGCCTGATTTCACATATTTTTGTATAGCTTCATTTTTCGGAATTTTTCCGATTTCGATTATTTCCATATAATCACCACGTTATAGTGGTCATTATATAGTAAATAGATTATACCGAACATGTACGGTAAAAATACAGAATGATTTGCGCCCATCAGAAATTATTTCGCGCCTTCCAGCAGATTCGGAATCAGTTTTTCCTCTGCCGCGCGCAAATGCTGCTCGTACGTAGAAAGAGAAATGCCCGAAAGTTTCGCAAGCCGGCGCAAATCGGTTTTTCGCGGGGTTTTGTAATATCCTTTTGCGATTGCCAAATCAATTGCACGCTTCTGTTTTTCTGTCAAATCCGGCATAAGCTTTGGGAAAAACACATTGTCAATCGCAATATTATGGAATTTCAAAAGCTTAAAATCCTTGATTTTGCGCTTTACATTCGAGATGAAATTCACCATCTCAGCGCGCTCCCACGTCCCGATTTCCCATGTTTCGCGTCCATTCGCGTCCGTCAAAACCGGCTTTACGAAAATAATTTTTGGCGTGTGAAATTCCACTGCCTTTAAATCCGCTTTTTCTAGAAGAAAAAACATGTCGCCGCGTCTCTCCAGCGTTATGATATTTTTGTCGGCATTCAGCGTCCGGAGAAATTTATCAATATTCTCAGGCGCGCCAGACATGCAATGCATCGAAGAAGTCACTGTCCTGCCGCCTTCCTTGAAAGCGGAAAACGCGACAGACTGCAACGCAACTTTGTATTTTTCGCAGTTATCGCCTAAAAGACATTTATGCTTAATCAGCATTTTCGCAATCCACATATACGAACATGTTCGTATCGGGAATTTATATATGTTTTTTGGAGGCCCTGTGCGTAAATACCAGGGATTCAGAATTTCGCCATTCTCGGCTTTTTGCAATTATCCCACATCTCAAGAAGCCTGTCAAGCTTTGCCACGCGCATGTCAACCACACCGGCCTTGATTATCGGGATTTCCCAGTCAACCGCAAGAACAGAAATAGTGGTGTCTGTTGTTTCAGCAGAGCGGTGCGATATCACAGGAACGATTTTATTTTTCTTTGCAAGCATGGTAAATTCGTGCGCAAGAGTTACAGTACCCACTTGATTCGGCTTCACTATCACAGAATTTACAGATTTTTTTGCTATCGCAATCGTTATTCTTTCAGGGCTTGTTGTTGTCAAATCATCCCCGCAGATCATGCATTTTTTCCCGTGCTTTTTATTCAATTCGGCAAAGCCCCCGAAATCCTCCTCGTGCAGGGGGTCTTCGGCATAAAATAAGTTATATGTCCTTATTGTATCTGAAATAAAATCTATCTGCCCGCCGGCATCAAAAGATTTTTTCATTTTCGCATAAACATATTTTTTCCCGTTCCACATGCTGGATGAAGCGACATCAAGCCCGAGCCTGCAGCCATTATTTTCCGCAACGCTGCATATCAGATCAAGTGATTTTTCAAACGGGATCTTTGCAGTGAGTGCGCCTTCATCATTTATCCCTACCGCACAGATTTTGTCAGCTTTTTTCTTTAGTTCATGATATGCGTCGGTCATCTGCTCAATCGCATCCGGAAAGCTTTTTGATTTCAGGGGACATAAAAGAAATTCCTGTATGTCTGTTGCTCCGCCATGCTTTCCGCCTCCGAAAACATTGCCCAGAGGATATGGAAAAACAGTTTTCTTTTTCTCGACGGGCTCTTTGTGCAAAAGATTGTAGACTGCAAAAGAAACGGCGATTGCAGTATTTCCGCCGATTTTTGAAAACCCGCGCGTTCCGTCAAGTCCCGCAAGCATATCATCGATATTTTTTTGCTCCAGTCTTGCGCCGGAAAGCTTTTGAAGAACAGTATTCGCAATTTTTACCGATACTTCAGCATCAAGAACTTTTGCCTCATGCGCTCCTGTGGATGCTCCTGACGGAGCCATGCCGGTTCCAGATGCACCGGATGTGCTTTCGGCCGCAGCTTCGACAGTCCAGTTTCCGCGGCTGTCAAGTATTTTCTGCGCGCGGATGCTTTTGAGCGTGTCTGCCATAGATGTCATAGTATTATTCGCATCCGCTTTTTATATACGCGTCTCTAAACATGGCACAATAAAAATCGACTGCAAGCGAATATTTTGCAATGCAACAAAAGGGTTTTTAAAGATTATCTGCCAGTGTTAATTATGCAGCTCTCTGAAAGGAAAGTTTTAAACGTCGCATGCTGCAGTTGCGGTCATACGACGCGCGTGCCGATACAGCGCTTTTACGACGGTTATGAAGGTGCTTTTGTGTGCAATGAGTGCGGCGAACCCCTTGAAAACCTCTTTGACGCGCTTGACGACGAATGATTTGGTGACTTTTTTGGAATTCTTAAAAAAGCAGCGCAAGGCATTTCTAAAAAAAATAAAGACACCATTTCAAAAAAAACTTCTGAAAGTTCTTGTCTTTTTGGTAACATTTGCAGCCCTTTCACTGCCGCTCCATTTTCTTTTATGGGTCAATTTTGACGCAACACCGGTCCAGGATTTTGTTGCGAAGACGGTCGAAAAAATGCTGGTTTCAAGCGGTGTTGAAGTATCGCGAAACGGATTGTTTCTTTCAATGGTTACAAAAACCGGCCCTCTGACTGTCGAAATCATAAAGGATTGCGTCGGCTGGAAATCAATCCTCGCGCTTTTCGGCCTTATTTTTGCAACGCCGGACATAGCACTAAAGAAACGCGTATTCGGATTAATTGCCGGCGCCCCGATAATTTTTGCAGGCAACATACTGCGCATTTATGCAACCATATCAGTTACAGTTTTTAACGGCCTGGAATTCTGGGAAGTAACGCACACATATCTTTGGCAGGACGGGTTAATACTTCTCGTCATTGCCACGTGGTATATTTGGCTCCGCATCTGCAAAAACACCAGCATTTGATTAAGTTTTATATAGTATGGAAACGAATAATATCTATGGTTTTTGGAATATCTTCCGACAAATATTCTGACGCGCATATTGATGAGGTAAAAGAACTGAAAAATCAGATAAAGCTGGTTGAACTGGATCTTGAAAAGCGCATGATATTGCTTGAGAACTCGATGAACTCCATACAAAATTCTTTGGGAACCATTGATAAATTTGAATCCTCGAAAGACGCAATCATAGACATTCAGGAAACAAAAAAAACTCTGCGCGAGATTGAAGATATCGGACTCATATCAAAGCTTGAAACGATAAGCAACAGCGACAAAATTTCAGCAATCTCGGACATAGTCGATGAAGCAAATGAAAAAATAAAGCTTCTTTCAGATGCTATGGAAATTCTTGGCGAATCAAAATCTTTGAATGGAGGGGTGTCTGCTCCGGATAACAAAGAGATTTCATCGATAAACTCTGAAATTGATTCATTGAAAAATGCATTGTCTAAAGTATCCTCTTCTGTTACAGACCCCCAAAAGATTTCAGAACTTTATGAACACATATCTTCTCTTGAGAAATCGAACGCTGCAGTAAATGCGGAATTAAAAAAAATGTATGATCTCTATCACGAAAAAATAAGCTTTCTTGAAAAGCGCATTTCCCATGTTTCATCCCCTTCGGGACTCCCGGGAGCAGGCTCCGAGGATATTTCTAAAATGAACGCGGAAATCGAATACTTAAAAAATAGCAACAAAAAGCTGGTTGAACTGATTGAATTAAGTTCAAAGGTTTTGGGCAATCAAAAAAACATCAAAACAGAAAATGGCGGCTATGCTGATCTACGCCCGATATTAACTAGTCTGTCGATGAAAATTGCAGATGTCAAAAAGGAGATGGATCTTGAACGCGCAATGTATCCCAAAGATATCATGAACATCAAAAAAGACATGAATGATGTAAAAGCAGTTCAGAAAAGTCTTACTGATTCCATAGATTCCATTATGAAAGTGAAAAAAGAAAGCATTGGCGCGTCCAATCATAACGATAAACTGCAAAATATCGAGAATTCTATCAATGGTATTTCAGGCAAAATCTCTGAAATATCTTCATTAAATGATAAAATAAAGGCATTAAACAATGAAATAAATTTGCTGAAGGCGAACAAGAGCGCCTCAATGGAATCGGATACAAATTACAAAAAGCTTGTTGATATTATTGAAAAAAATCCAACTGCGTTCACTGAATCAAAAGACCCGAAAACAGAAGGTGCCGGATACAAAAACCTGGTCCTGCTGGTAACGGATCTTTCGAATAAGGTTGCGGAAATAAAAACGGAAATGAATCTTGAACGTGCTTTGTATCCTCAGGATATTACCAACATCAAAAAAGATATGAATAACGTGAAGGAAGTTCAGAAGAGCCTCACAGACACTGTAGAATCCATTGCAAAAACGAAAAAAGGCAGTATTGATGTTCCGGATTACAAAGATAAAATAAAAAATATTGAAACATCTGTTAATGGTATTTCAGGCAAAATCTCTGAAATATCTTCATTAAATGATAAAATAAAGGCATTAAATAATGAAATAAATTTGCTGAAGGCGAACAAGAATAAAAAAACAGAATATGCACCGGACCGCCGCCAAATGGAATTGCAAAGAAACGAACCGATTGAAACGGAAAACAAAAAGGCATCGTTATTTGAAAAATCGCTGAAGGATATTGCTGAAAAGATAGATGATATGCAAAATTGGAAAGACGGGATTCAAATTATTGAAAACAGAATAGATTCGGTGGAAAGGGCGTCAAACGCCATCGCACAACATGAAATGCGCATAAAAGAAAGCGCCAGAAATGAAGAGATGCTTTCAAACAGGTTAAAATCAATTGCTGATGAAAACAAGAGCTTAAGGCAGGAGATAGAGCAATTAAAGCAGGTGTGTGCGCAAATTATGAATGATAACCAGCAGCAACCAATCATTATAGATTAATCGATTCATCTTATCAATTACTTAATTACTGATGGCAGATAATGTTCTATGAAATTCTTAAAATTTTTGGGTCGCAAATCGCAGACAGGTTTAGAATATCTCATAGTTGCATCCATAGCGTTTTTAATGCTGGTTCCGATAATTATCGAGGGCTGGAAATCAACCGTGGATATAGAAAGCAATATAAATATCCAAAAAGCCAGGGATGCGGTTTCTCAAATAGCGGATGCTGCAAAAACAGTGTATTTTCAGGGGGCTCCGTCAGCCATGACAATAATGATCAATTTCCCAAAAGACATAATCCTTTCAAATGTCTCGGGAAAAGAAATATACCTGCGGATGAAGTTCAAGGACACCAGCACGGATGTTGTTGAATTTTTGGAATTCAATGTTACTGGAAACATCTCAAACATTTCCGGAATGCATGAAATATACTTGGAGGCGCTCCCAAATGCGGTCAATATCACACACAAACCATAAAAAATCGCAGACCGGCCTGGAGCTGCTGATGTTTTTTTCAATAGCAATGCTGATATTTTCGGCGGTTTATACGAGCATATTTGAAAAAACAAAGAACGTTTACGATTCAAAATCGCGCTCTGAAGCCCTTGAGATTAGCGAAAAAATAGCTTCGGAAATAAACACTGCAGTATCTGAAGGAAGCGGGTATTCAAAAAATATAACGCTTTCCAATAATATATTTGGAGAAGAATATACGGTTTTGATAGAACGGGATGCTGTTTTTGTCAAATGGCGCGAAAAAAATGCTGTTTCTCGCACAATAACCGAAAATGTTACGGGAACATTTGTTGCAGGCAATAATAAAATAATGAATAAAGGCGGTGTTATATTTGTCAATTAACGGATTTGTTAAAGGAAATTCGCTTAAAAAGGGCCAAGTGTTCGGCTCGGATTTTATCCTGAGCGCAGTACTGTTCCTCATACTCCTTTTTGCATCTGTTGAATTGTGGAACCTGACCGCCGCCAAATATTCAAACGAGGGCTCAAACGAGCTGATGCAAAAAAAAGCATATTCGATAACTGATGCGCTAATAAAGACCGAAGGCTTTCCTGAAAACTGGAATAATGAAACAGTGAGGATTATAGGGGTTTCGGAAAAAACGCCCCAAGTCCTTAATAAAATCAGGCTTTTGAATATGAAGAACATCAGCCACCTGCAAATGAAACGTTTGTGGGGTGTATCCGACTTTAACATACGCATTACATTTATGAATTCAACCGGGGAAACAATAATTGTCGATGGCATTCCTCTCGAATACGGCCAAATACCATTGAATCAAAAGGATCTCGTGCCGCTTAAGCGCCTCGTATTAATAAATGATTCGGGAACGCACATAAGAAGCATTATGTCGTTTAGCATATGGAGGTAATCGGGTGTATCAAATGGTTAATTGCAGAAAGGGCTTGTTTTTTTCTATCGATGCGCTAATTGCACTATCCATAATGCTCGTCGCTTTCTCAGTTTTAATCAGTGTGTCCCCGACAAAAACATTTCAAAAATCAGAGTACCAGCAAATGCATTATTTATCCGATGACGCCCTGCAGGCATTTGCAAATACTAAATTCTCTTCGATAAATGAAACAATAAGAAATGAAATAATGGCGCTTCCAGAAGTTTCTAACGAGGATTTGATGAATAAGAGCCTCATCGAGGTTGTTGGCCTCTTATGGAGCGTCTATAATGACACAGATTACCAGAGAAACTATTCTGCGAATATAACCCGTGATTTTTTCGGCCCGCTTCTTGGCGGAATGAATTATTCGTTAAAGATAGGGGATTATAAAAGCGACACGCCAACACCAATCTATTCTTCAACAGGAATTCCAGCCAATCAAGAAACAAAAAAACTTCAGACATCCGCATTCCGCGTCGTCTCCGGATATAAAGAAAACAGCCCGCACACGGGTTTTGTTGCAAGAGCATTTGTTACCGGAGCCACTAAAAAAGCGCAAAGCTATGTGTATTTTGGAGGGTTTGAAGGAAATGGAAACATAACAAAAATACTTGAGCTCCCGAGCATCTTAGACACTATTGGCGAAACATATATGGAAATGGATGTAGAATCAAACTTTACGCTTTACATAAATGATAATTACGCGGGGAGTTATAATGTGAGCGGCAAAGCACCGTTGCGAGCTAAAAATTGGACCGTGCCTTCAATATACGGCACTAATTTTTTGCCCGGACCGAATAATATCACGGTAGTATTTCCGAACATCAATACAGCATATGTCGGCGGAGGGTTCATACGCGTAAAATACAATACGACTCAAATGGATACATCTGAATCAATTCCAAATCCTGACGGAAACGTAACTGAACGATACACGTTCCCGGGAATTGACGGATTGATAAACATATATTCTTCGTTTTACGTTCCGGGGATACTGAAATCCTTGAGCATCCAATTACATTATTTGAGCGACTATGATGTCTTCCTGAATGTGGGAAATGTCTCGGTTTACTCTAACAGCTCAAATGTCTCGAAATACGTTTACCTGAACAACACTTATCTTGGTTCGCTTTTGAACTACGCAGGATTCAACCAGACCATGCCCATAAGATTTGGCACAAGCGCTGTCAACGGCATGAATGACGGAAGTGATGCAGTGCTTATAACCGATATGTCCGGCAGCATGCTTGATTGTACGATGGATTCTTCGAGCGGAGCTGACTGCAATAGCGGAACACCGGGGATTCAAAGGGTTAAGCTTGATGTCGCAAGAGAATCGGATATTGACTTTGTTAACACCATTTTAGGAAACCCGGGGCAAAAAGTAGGGCTTGTTGATTACAAAAGTGTTACAGAGGACGCGAAAACCGTGAACCTCACAGACAACAGCAGCAAATTAACGGCTATGGTAAATACGTATACTACAACAACAGATGCCACAACATGTATTGCCTGCGGAAGCAAGACATCCACGGATATGCTGGCACGAACACTTAATAAAACAACAGCCATTGCAAACAAAACCCAATGGCATTATAACGACAGCTTTCTGTATTCTGCTCCGCCGGATGATTCCGAAGGAAGAAACTGGACGCATGTGAACTATTCTCTCGAAGATTCGTGGAAATCAGGAAATGCCGTATTCGGAAACGGCACCCGCGGAATAACGATAACAACAGGCATTCTTGGAAGCATCACCGAAACGTACCCGAACCTCTGGGATATGTCTGCTGACGCATCAACCCCTGAAATCGATTTCACATCAGGAATGAACTCGACTGCAAACACATTCGGCCTCGGGGCAGGAGATGATGGGTGGGATTGGGGCGCCAATTACGGAAATGATAGTTCTCTTGCAAATAACGCATACAACACAATAAATGGGCGTATTGTTTATTCCACGACGCGCCCGGGAACAATCCAAAACAGATGCACTAACTATGATTGTTCCGGCGGATATGGCATACAGATAAACATCACAAATGAACAATATGCGCTAATTGCTTCAGGCGGCATTGCAAACATATCATTCCAGTATTGGTGGTTATCTACAGCATCCACCAATTTTGACAAAAATGATGAAGTTTGGATCAAGGGAAGGTGGACAGAACCCGGACCGATAGTGCATTATTTCGGAACAGAACAATCAAACGCAAACGGCGATTCTACGCCGGAAATTGCACGCCAGAATAACCCGGACAACAGCATCACCGGAACGTTCAATCAAAACATAAGTTCGTGGATAAACGGGCCCGGCACATATTATCTTGACTTTGGCGGAAAACTAATGGCTGATGACATAAATAAGCACGGAGATTTCAGCTTCGACAATATATTGCTTGAAATAAACAAATATGCAAACACAAACAACTCGGTTTATTTCAGGAAGAACTTCACAATATCAAGTATAAATTCTGTCGGAAAAGGCCTTGTTCATATATTGACGGGAGATTCTGCCGAAGTTTATCTCAATGGAGCGCTGGTTTTTAACAACACCGGCTCGCATGGCGTTTACTGGTATGCGGACATAATAAACCGCAAAAAATTCAGGCAGGGAAATAACGTAATAGCAGTAAAGCTGTACACACTTGAGCAGCATCCATCACGATTCGATCTTGAGCTCGCCATTATAAACGAATCAAGAAACAAAGTGATGCTCGTCATGAGCGATGGAGATGCAAATAAAAACATAGTCCCGTACAGCACTCCACTGACATCATCCTATATATTGGATAATAACTCAATAACAGATATTAATAAAATAGATGCAATAAACCGCTCGTGTTTTGCATATGAAAACTATGGAATAATTTCTTACTCGGTAGGTTTCGGGTCAAATGCAAAAAATGATACGCTCCAGGCAATAGCAGAATGTGGCCATGGAGCATATTATTACGGAAGCAATGCAGAAGATCTGAGAGAAATTTACAGAAACATTGCAAACAGCATCATCGCGTATTCAACGCAGACTGCAGAGATAAGCGGCGACACGCCTGCAGCAAAGCTGTATACGGACTCATTCATAGAATATAATTACACGCCATACATCAACATTACTTACGGAAATATTTCTATTACAAGCGAAAGCGAAACATTCGGGAACACGTCAGGAAATTATTCTGTGGAAATACCTAAAAAAGGTTCCTACAACATCACGTCCAGAATGGCGGTTATTGATGTAAAGGCAACGTCCTACTCTTCAGACTACTGGACAAGCACGCTTGAAACAAACAGCACAAGCGGGAAATGGAACACGGCATTCAATCTAAGCGTTTTCGGATCATCATACACGTCGCTTGGAGACCCATTTATTGTGAATATTCCCGTATCCCATATAAAAACCGGTGAAATAAATTATGCGCGCATAAACACCGCAAAAAATTCCACAAACTACCAGGGCGGATCTCCGGACAACCGTATTATCTATTCCATAAGGCTCAATGGAACTGTAGGCTATGGAAATACGTTCACTACGCTTGAAAACGCCACAGAAGATGCAAAAAAGAGGCTAAACAGCAGCCTTTCTGAATTTGGAATAACGATTACAAATATAAATACGGGCTCTCAGAATGTGGGAAACATTCCATGGATGTGGGGACCGGCAATAATCACGCTGGAGGTGTGGAGATGAAAGAAACAAAAGCACGTAAAGGATTCGTATATACGCTATTCGTCATTTCATTTCTTTTTTCTTTGATGCTTTTTTTGTCTATGCAGGATTCCGGAGATGATATGTCTAATCTTGCCGAAAAAATACGGGCTGATGAAGTTGTGAGTTTTGTCAAGGCAGTTTCAGACGACGTTAATCGCGGCGCGTTTATTTCAGGCAAACGGGCTCTTCTCTCACTTGACAACAGCATACTTGAAGGAAACGGAACATTCCCTCCGGAAGCAAACCGGAGTGTAACAGAGCTGACAATAAACGGAACATTGAACAATGCGCATTCAGAAATAATGGAAAACAGCACGCTTACCAATTGGATGGATGCTCTCAAAGCCATAAGCGCTGAACAGAGGATGAATGCGGTCTTTTTCGTTGAAAGCACACGTGTTTTTCCTGCATCTGCATTTGAAGTGGCGTTCAAAAACAACATCTCAACATACATATCTGACCCTTTCACAAAAATAGCATACAATAAAACAATACAATCCCATCAAAATGTTCCCATAGACCGGCTTGAAGACCCGTATATAACCGTAAGAAGTATGGGCACGTTGTCAAACACATTCATAAAATGCGCTTCATCTGAAGGCTCTTCATACGATGGTGTGTGGGTGTATGGAAAAGTATATGCGTCAAATCAAGAAGACTTTTCAGCTGTTGAAGCGCAAAGCGAAAAAATACTGGTCACAAACAGCACATCAGATAAATCGGGCTATGGTTCTTTTAAGGCAATCGTTACCGAAACAGCAACTGACTCGTCAGTACCCCAAACATATCTTTTCGGAGTCTTAAATGCAGTATCGCTTTCCAAAAACGGAACTTACGCAGTTATATCAAACAGCACATTCTGGCTTACCAATGACACCTCATGCTATTTTGAGGCACTGCAAGGCCCTTCATTTTTCGACAGGCTTGAAGGAAATCATCCGCCGTACACAAAATATCAGCTGCCTGGCAGGATAACTGGCTTGGGATCGTTTATTCCGACCTTTTCCGGCGGGCGAGTACTGGATTATGAACACTACGGATGATAAATTCTTTAAATAATCCAAATAACAAATATACTCTGTGAGTCTTCTGGGAAACCTAACTGAAATAAAAACAGGCATTGACCGCTTTTTGGAACTCGTAAATGGTGTTGGAGAAATAAAGGTTGATACCGCTGCATCGAAACTGGGCGTTTCTTCAGAAACTATAGAAATCTGGGCTGAGATACTCCAGCAAGACAGCCTTATTGAAATAGGGTATGATGGCTTTGGGAAGATGACTGTAAAACCGAAGGCTCCGGAACCCGTTAACGGCAAAGAAAAGAAACCTGCTAAAGCCGCGGAAAAAGAAACCCCCGGCCGCGGATTTTCCATACTTAAAAATATAAAAGAAAAGGCGCTGTGGAAAAAAAAACGCGAAACCAAAGACAAAAACAGGTACTTGGGCAGGCTTGGCAAACCGGCAAAAACCGAAAAAAACACGCCTAAAGATAATGTTTTCTCAAAGATACTGAAGCGGCTGGGAGTAAAAGGCCGATAACATATCCCGAGGGGCGGTTATGAAGTGCTTGACAGAATTTGAATCGCGCAAAATTCTTGAAAAATATGGATTCACCTTGCCAAAGGCCTTTTTGGCAAAAGACGCCGAATCAGCAGAAAAGTACGCTAAAAAAATAGGGTTCCCTGTCGTATTAAAGATAATGAGCCCGGACATCATCCATAAAAGCGATTGCGGGTGTGTAAAAACAGGCATCACAAACAAAGCTGAAGCAAAATTTGCCTATCTGACAATCAAAAATAACGCCCTCAGCCACAAAATCTCAACAAAAATCGACGGAGTCATTGTAGAAGAAACGCTGACAGGAACGGAATTAATAGTAGGTGCGAAACAGGACCCTCAATTCGGGCCGATTGTTCTTTTTGGCATTGGCGGCGTGTTTGTTGAAATACTCAAGGATGCTGCAATACGGCTTGCGCCAATAGAAAGAAAAGATGCTAAAGAAATGATTTCGGAAATAAAGGGACACAAACTGCTGGAAGGCTACCGGGGAGAAAAACCGATAAATTTCAAGGCTGTAGAAGATGCTCTTCTTTCAGCATCAAAACTGATTTATGAGAACCCGGAAATAACCGAAATGGACATAAACCCTGTTTTTGTCAATGAAAAAAGAGCAGTTGCAGGCGATATCAGAATCATTATGAAATAGTCCCTGCCTACTGATTTCTTGCAGCATTAAGTTAAATAAATCCTTCCCTTCTTGCCGCAACATCCTCCTGAAGTATTCCGAGATTTTCTTTGATCATGTCAACAACACGAAAATAATAATCCACGCTCTGATCGAAAAGCTTCTTTCGCGTACGATTATAGAATAAATATGTAAAGGTCCACCAGAATCCCTGCTGAAGTGAATGCGCATACTCGAATTTCGTTACGAGCCAGCCCTTTACCTTAACCTTTACTGCGCCCTGTTTTGTCTGAAGGTCCTGCTTGCCCCAGGCATTTACTTCAATCCACATCTGAGTCCATTTATCATAATTTTTAAAGGCAGCCCACTTTCCCTGGAATGAGCCGTCTGTTGAATCCCACCGAAACTCCCTCTCTGCAAGCTTTGGAGAATCGAGTTCCATTATCCGCTGAATTGATGGAAGCACTACTTTGAGAAGCTTTGCAGGGCGATCTCCTTTAAAATCTATTATAATGAGATCCTTGACAGGGGCTAGAAGATCTTTGTATTCAAGTTCATTCATCTCAACAATAACAAATCACCCTTTTGAAATAACGCCGCCTTAGTGAGAAACCGCGCTCCCCGCTCTGCTTTTATCACAAAAATCAATTATTCGTTTTTCAAGCGCAGTCCATGCCTCTCTTGACTGCAAAAGATATTCCCAGCGCTTCTTGTGGTAAAATGTGTTATGCCAGAATGTTCGCGCCATCTCATAAAATATGCTCTGCTGCAATATGCTGTCCTGCGGGTATTCTGTGATAAGCCGCGGCTTAAGTATTATCGTTATATTGCCTTCATCGTCGTGAATTTCCCCCTTGAAATTGACATCAAATCTCAGGTGCGTGAAATCGTCAAATTCTTTGATTGCGCGCCATTCGACCTTGAATTTCTCCTTGCCTTCTTTTTTCTCCCAGTTGTATGCCATCTCGTGCATATCTGTCGGAGATACGGCAAGAACATCTATTGCGACTTTTTTGAGAAATTGATAAAATGCCCGTATATTGGCCCCGGAATAATTTATGACACTGTCCTTGTCGGGATAGCGCACATACTCGTACAGTTCCAGTTTTTGCTTTGCCCAAACCATATGTTCACTGATACTAGTATTGGCGATGAGAATATATATAGGCTGAATATTCCATAGAAACATATATGCCCGCATTGCTCCAAAATTAATTATTCGCAGCAACAGCAGCATTTCTCTTTTGATTTCTCAGCCTTTACAGCCTTCTTTTTAACAGCAGCCATGTTTTTCACCCCGTAATACACCTGCCTTTAGTTATGCGTTTTTATATATCTATGTCTTGTCGCGGTGCAGGCTCACGGGATTCCTCACCCAGAAAAGATAGCCGACAGCCGCAAGAACGAGATAGCTGAAAAAGAAATTAAGCAGGGAAAACACCAGTGCCTTATCGCTTCCAATTCCAAGAAACGACATCAGAAAAACAATCGTCGCCTCGCGCGTCCCAAGCCCTGCCACTGTCACCGGAATCAGCTCCACAAGCGCAACTATGCTCATGATGAACAGAAGCGGAAAATACGCGATATTTATCTCAAGGGATTTTGCGATCATCATTACGGAAATAACCGAAAACATCCAGATAAGCGCGCTCATCAAAAAAACAGATGCGATGCGGCTTTTCTGCTTTAGCGCGTATCTTGCGGAGTCTATAAAATCCGATGCTCCGGAAGTCATATATGCCCTGTATTTTTCAGGCACAAAATATTTCAAAAAAATATCCAGAATCCGCCGGTAATATATCCTCGCAGCGGCTGCAGCGGCCAAAATTGCGAAAACAGCCAGCACAACCATCTGTTTTGTGGCGCCTATTGTGCTGCCAAAAACCATGAGGCCGAGAACCGCAAAAAACAGGACGGCGACTACATCTGTTATCCTGTCAAAAAGAACCGCACCGATTGATTTGCTTTTCTTCTCGTCAAGATAAGCAATCTTGACAAAATCGCCGACTCTTCCGGGAGTTGCCGCGCCTATTGAAAACCCTATCATCCACATCTCAATTGCGCTTGCCAGGCTTGTCGGGATCCTGAAAATGCCAAGAGCCATCTGCCACTTAAGCCCTTTGAAAATAACAGTTATTGCAAGGATGAGAAAAAACCCGAGCATATACACGGGATTTAACGAAAGCGCAGCTTCCTTAATTTTAACCAATTCGATTTTGCTGAAAAGATAGGTAAGTATTGCCCCTCCGACAACAAAGGCCATGGCGCGCTCAAGCTTCATAATATTTTTTCGGGGCTATGCTTTATATATTGTATCTTGTTAGTGTATGAAAAACAGCAATAAACGCAGATTCGGCGTCCATAAAACATAATTTATATACTTTAGCGCACTGCATATTAAGCATGATAGGAATAATACCTGCGGCAGGAAAAGGAACCCGGCTTAAGCCCATAACCGATGCGATACCCAAGGAACTCCTGATATGCGGAAGCAAGCCATTAATTGAGCATGCTCTTGATTCAATGAAAATCATAGGCATAAACAGGGTATGCATAATCACAGGCCACAAAAAAGGGCCGCTCATGGATTTTATCAAGGACGGAGCGCTTTACGGAATCGATGTCGACTATGTTTACCAGACACGCGCACTCGGCCTGGGACACGCGATTCTTTGCACAAAAGACAAAGTCCGCGACGATGGAAAAGATCTTTTTGTGCTGAACGGAGACACAGTCATAGAGCCTAAAATGGTTCTTTCTGAAATGGCGCAGGTGCATAAAAAAGAAAAGCCAATAGCCACACTCCTTATTCATGAAGTCACCGACCCGAAGCGCTGGGGAATTGCAAAACTTGACGGCTTCAACGGAAATGTTGCTGAAGTAAAAAAGCTGTTCGAAAAGCCGCAAAACGAAAGCGAATGGAAAGAATTCGCGCAAAACGGCAAATACTATGCTATTGTAGGCGTGTACTGCCTGAACCAGAAAATGTACCAATACCTTGAGAAAACGAAATCCGGAATAAACAATGAAATACAGCTCACAGATGCAATTGAGCTTGCAATCAAAAACAAGGAAAGAGTTCTTGCAATGAAATTCAACGGCTCATGGCTTGATATAGGCGCCCCTAAAACGTTTTTACTGGCGCAGTGGGAATTTTTCAAAAACAAGACAGAAGCTGACGTGCTTGCCCTTGCCTCGGAATGGGACGCTCACGCATCAAAAGCAGACCGTGTAGGGTGAATTGATGGAAACTATAATTATTACAGGAGGCGCAGGTTTTTTAGGAAGCCATCTTTGCGATGCGCTCGTGAATGATTACAAAGTGATATGCATAGACCGATTCATCACCGGAAGAAAAAATAATGTCGGACACCTGCATTCAAACAAGAACTTTGTTCTTCTTGAGCACGACGTGACAAAGCCAGTCAAAATAAATGGAAACATAAACTACATATTCCATATGGCATCGCCGGCATCGCCTGTCGATTATCAGTTGAGGCCGATAGAGACTATGCTTGCAAACTCCTTTGGAACATACAACATGCTTGAGCTCGCAAAGGAAAAGAAGGCCAGAATACTGCTCGCATCCACGTCAGAAGTGTATGGCGACCCGAAAGAGCACCCGCAAAAAGAAACGTACTGGGGAAATGTCAACCCGATCGGCCCGAGAAGCTGCTACGACGAATCAAAAAGATTTGCAGAGGCACTTGCGATCAGCTATTTGAAAGAACATGATGTAGATATACGCCTTGCGAGAATCTTCAACACCTACGGGCCCCGGATGAGGGGAAATGACGGCCGCATAATACCGAACTTCATCTCGCAGGCTTTGGAAAACAAACCCATAACCGTTTACGGCAGCGGAAACCAGACAAGAAGCTTTTGCTATGTTTCCGACCTTGTTAACGGATTGAAGAAATTCATGTTCACTGAATCGCTTGCCGGAGAAGCTATAAACATCGGGAATCCGCAAGAGCGCACGATTCTTGAAACTGCAGAAATTGTAAAGAAAATAATCGGCAGCACCTCGGAAATCGTGTTCAAGAAATTACCCGAAGATGATCCGCTCAGAAGGAATCCTGATATAAGCAAGGCCAAAAAACTTCTTTCATGGGCTCCGAAGGTTTCTTTTGAGGAAGGCATTAAAAAAACAATCGAAGCTTTTAAAACTTCGAATGAAAATACGAAAATATAAAACATTTTAACAAAGATTATGTGTGAATCTGATGAACGGAGAGCAATTCGGCAAAAAGTTGAAAGAAAACTGGTCCATTTTTGCAGTTATCGGAATTTTTCTTTTGGCATTAAAAATAAGGCTTCTTTCGCTGCCGCTTGTCAAAACGTATTTGCCCGACATAGACACATATTTGTTTTATCGCCTTTCAGATCAGCTTCTTAATAATAATTTCCACATGATTGCCTGGGACACGCTCAGGAATTATCCGTTTGGATTAAGCACGGCAACAGAGCAGCCGCTTCCATATTACCTGCCGGTTATTTTTTACAAAATCGCAAGCATATTCTCAAGCCTTCCATACCTGTCACTGGTCAAATATTATTCCCCGATCATATCCTCAATTACAATAATTCCGATGTACCTGATCGGAAAAGAATTGAAGGACAAATGGACCGGAATTTTTTCAGCATTCTTTTTGGCAGTAATGCCTGCAATACTTATGAGAAGCCCTGCAGGATACATTGAAAAAGAGCCGGCCACACTTGCATTTATGATGTTCTCGGCTTACTTCTTCATAAGAACGCTCAAAAAAGATTCGTGGCTTTCGGCGGCTTTGATGGGTGCGTTCCTCACTCTTGTTGATATTGGCTGGGGCGGTGTTGATCACCTTTACCTGAGCTACGCCATATTTGCAGGCATGATTCTTTTTGTAAATAACTATTCACGCGCCCTGATAAAGAATTACATATTCATACTGATTGCAATAAGCGCCGGCGCTTTCATTACCCACGGCTCGTATTTTGGCGCGGAACACCTCATGATCTACCTCATATTCATCATAATAATCTCAAGAGACGCTGTAGAAAAATACAACATTATCAAAAAAGAATCACTCGCATATTTTGTTCCTGCAGTGTCTTTATTAGGCCTGGTGTTCGTTCTTGCCGCATCCACGATCTCGCCATTTTTTGCAAGCTTCATAAACCAGGCAAACGGGCTTCTCTTTTATGATGAAGGTATTTTTGGAGGAACGGTCGCAGAAAATCAGCGCCCTGATTTTGGAAGCTTCCAGCAGCAGTTCGGATTTACAGACCAGAACGCGAGATACACCGCATATACCCTCACAAGCCCAAAAACCGAAACAGAATTAGCGAACTCTACGAAATATTTCCAGCCGCTTTATTATGCAAGTGCGTGGATACTTGCTTTTATCGCACTTGTTCATATCGCATACCAACAGAAAAACAAATATAGGTGGCTGCAGGTTGCACTGACATTGATTGTTATCGCCTCTTTTATTTCATTCCTCAGCGGACCGAAAAGCACACTTCAGATAATATTCATTGTATCCATGTTTGCCTCCCTATTCTTATTTGCAAAAGGCGAAGCAACGCCAGCGTTGATGGCAACATTCTTATTTGCCGCAATGCTTGGATTCATGAGCAAGGTGCGAATAGGTTTCCTGATAGGGCCGTACGCAGCAATTTTTGCAGGATACTTCATATCCGAAGCAATTTCCCGGATAATGAACTTAAATGCAATTAAGAATGCAAAAACGCTTGAAGAGAAAATAAATATTTACAGCATCGGCGGCGGCATATTGATAGCAATTATACTTCTTGCAAATTTATCCGCCGGTTACGCAGTGGGCAGCGGAATGGGGCCTAACTACAATGACAACTGGAACAATGCCATGAATTTCATGAAATTCAATACATCACAAGATTCTGTGATACTCTCGTGGTGGGATTTCGGATACTGGTTCCAGGCAATGTCTGGCAGAGCCACTATGCTTGACGGCGGAAATAATGATATAGATGGTGATAAATGGGCTGGTCGGTATTTCAGCAGCCGCTTGAATGAAACAGAACAAAAGGAATTTCTTGAGAGCCGTGGAATCACCCACCTGCTTGTTGACGCTTCAATGATCGGAAAATATTCTGCAATGACCCGAATAGGAACGGATTTGCAGGAAATAGACCAGTATGCTCCGCTTGGGACTCCGCAGCAGCTGCAAAAAAACGGAGTGCCGGTTCTTGTTTTTCAATTGAGTCCAAATGCATTTTATGTCTCCATAAACCCCAATGGAACGACTCTTGAAACCCAGATACAGCAAATAACTTTTTCAACGCCTCGTGGCGATGCAAACTTGAAATATCTGTGCACTGAAAATGGCCTGGTAGACCTTAAGCCCAAAGAGCCTTCGATGGATGGCTGCCTGCTATTTACAAAATACGGCGTATTTTTCCCAACAACATACTTCCCTCAAAAAGGCGTAAGCGAATCGAACAAGCTTATCGGAACATCAATTTTCACAAAACTATTCTTCTTTGACGGCAAAGGAGTCGACTATGTAAAGAAAGTCTATGAAAACGATGAAGTAAAAATTTATGAAGTTGAATTGCCAAGAAAGACAAGGGAAGAACTTCTAAATTGGTGGTATGAAAATGTGAATATATATAGCATGAAAGATGCTTTTATAGAGACTCGACTTAATCAATTAAAGCAGCTTTGCGTCAAGGGAAACGATATCAAAGCGTGTTAGTAGTTGTTTGATTTTTGTCATTCCGCCAATCGCCGCCTATTAAAAAATTGCAGCCTCTGATACTTATGAAACTTAACTACACTTTCAACTATGGCACTACAATAAAGTTTTGCGACTTCTGACCGAAAAGCACAAATACAACTTGCGACCAATATGTTCTATGCTTGAGGGAACTGAACCAGCGCTTAGAGAGTTGGCTATCCACTGCAAGGATATAAAGGAAAAGCCGAGATACTTAGCCCTTCATACGCTTTCAAAAGAGCATTCTGTGCCGTTGGTTTCGGAAATATTCTGCGTTGACGAATCCACGATTTATGAGTGGATAGAGTGATGGGACGAAGAAAAGGACTTACAGGACAGGCAAAAATCCGGACGTCCTTCGGTCCTTGACGACAAGGACAAGAAGGAAATAAGAAGCTCATAGAGGAAAACAATCCCAAAAAAAAACGGCATAAACGCCTCTTTTTGGGACACAAAGTAAATTCAGGCGTATTTCCAAATGCAAGACAGGGAAATATCGAGGGAAACGATAAGGACATGCATCAAAAATATGGGCGCAAGATACGTAAAATTCCAGATAAAGTACCCTGAAGCAGACATAGAGCTGCAAAAAGTATTTGCAAGGAAATTCTTTGAGCAGAAGAAAACAGCATCGGCAATAATCCTTTTCCACGACGAGATGTCCGCAGGATGTTCAGCACGCAAAGGATACGGCTGAACGTTCAAGGAACGGCTTGAAATAAGCGTTTCACAGAAATTCAGGCAACGTGTCAACTGCTTTGGCGCCGTGAACCCTACAAAAGGCGAAATAATACGGATGTCTTCCAAGGACTCAAAAGCTCCTGCATTTGTCCGCTTTCTGCACAAGATTGATAGGAAATATCGCAATGCATCAGTTATAATTTATCTGGATAATCCCCCTGTTCACAAGTCTACAAAGGTCGGGAAATTTCTTGATAAACATGCAAATATCCGGCTTGAGTTTTTGCCTCCATATTCGCCCGAGATGAATTTGCAGGAAGAATGTGGAATTACGAGCGAATGAAGCTATTGAATAACCGGAATTTCAGAAGCAATCATCACATAGCTACGTCATTGGCGTGGTTTGCAAAGCAAACCCCGCCAGAACAGGTTATGAGCGTGTGCAGCTTTGCACCTCTGGAAAGGCTGTTGTGAGTCGCATTACTTTTCGGGTTTGCTATATTGCTTATTTCGGGCTTATAGTCCCTTGAATACCCCAATGCTCCGAGCTCGGCATTTTTGCCTTCAAAAGATCTGGATGAGAAATCCGGAAATTGCTCTTTTGAAGCAAGATTATGTTCATTTACGAATCCTCAATAATTTTCCAGGATGAACGGCGCTTTCTTTCCAATTCGCCCCAGATTCCGATTTATTGTCCGTTCTTTTGGATCGTCTTTGAATCCAATGTATTCGAACATTTCAGAAGGATAAACGGACTTTATTCGATGGACGGAAACATATTCAGAAAGCCGGTTGCAAATCAGAAGCTTTGCATAGTTTTTGAAGTCTTTTGCTTTTCCGGCTACGCCGGAAAACATGGCGTCAAAGACGCAGTAATCTTTATCAATTTTGTCAGCCAATGCTATATTCCTACGGGAAAGTTACATTTTCTTTCACTTGTTTCACAAAATATGTTAGAAAATGTAACTTTATGCTTTTATGTGGCGAAGTTAGGTATAATAATATAAAAGCGCGCCACCTACATCATTACTATGAGCTTGAAAAAAGAGATAGGGCGCGCCAATATCATTTTCTCTATCGGGAAAATAGTTTCGGCAGGAATTGCATTCTTTTTGAATATATATCTTGCAAGAACGCTCCAGCCGTACGAATTCGGATTATATTCCTTTGCAATGGTCATTATAGGAGCTGCCGCGCTTTTCACGGATTTAGGAATAAACAGCATTCTCTTTAAATTCGGGTCTGAACAGCGCTATCAAAAGGATCGCCCATTATTAAAAAGCCTCATAGAGATCACATTCAAGTACAAAGTGATTCTTCTCGTTATTGTGAGCAGCTTGCTTGTGCTTTTCCCTGAAAAAATAGTGGACTTCTTTGGTAAAACGCAGGCAATAGAAATCACAATCCTCTCAAGCACAATACTATTGGCAACATCAATATCAGAATATTTATTCTCTTTTTTTCTGATAATGAAGTCTTTCAGGGACCAGAGCGTTTTCAGGATTATCGAACAATTATTAAAGACCGTGTTTATCTTCGCATTTGTTTTCTTGGGATTAAAAGCATATGGCGCCCTAGTCGGCAATGTGATTGCATATGCTCTATTAATCTTGATCATGGGCTATTTCATACTGAAAAAACACTCAAATCTCCTTCAGGCCCCGAAAAAAACCCTGGACCATAAAACGCTTCGCACATTCGGGATTTGGAGCACTATGGGGGCGTTTATTGGAACCGTATATGGAATGACTGATAAACTCATGATTTCAAAGATGCTGCCTGTTGAATATGTCGGATTCTATCAATTGGCATACACATGGGTCTTTGCCATAATATATATCATACCGATGTCCTACCAGGTAATGCTGGCATATTACTCAAACAGCAATGCATCAAAAGAACAACTGACGAAAATGCTGGCGAATTCGATAAAATATACTGCACTTTTATCTTTTCCGTTTTCATTCATTCTTTCGGCTTTTGCCCGAGCATTCATAACATTTCTTTATGGCACAAATTATCTGCCTGCAGCCGACGCATTAAAAATTTTAGCTCTAATGGTTTCACCGGCACTATTCGGAGCATTTTTCTTAAACTATTTTATAAGCATAAATAAGCCGGAAACACAGACAAAAGTATTCATCCCTCTGTCCATACTTCTTTTTGCACTAAATTATGTGTTAATCCCAAAATACGGGCTTGTTGGGGCTGCATATTCTATGCTTGCGGTCAAGCTGATAGAGGTCTCTATCTTTGCACATCTTTTGTTCTTCAAAGAAAAAATGAGATTCAGTTCAGATATCGTATGGAAGCCGCTCATCGCGTCTGCGGCAGTTTATCTTATCCTTAATTTCGCCATACCGCGAGTGTTCAATGAAATATGCCCACTGCAGTTTATATTGTCGGGCAGCATCGCACTCATAACCTATCTTTTCTTAATGCTGTTAATTAAAGGAATAACAAAGGAAGAAATACGCCAGATCATATCAATGATCCATTAAAATTATTTAGATTCCCAGACGTCATCATATGTCTTGTAAACTCCTTTAACATAAGATTTCCATGAAAATTCTTTTGCCTGCTTCAGCCCTTTTTTAATCATATCCTGCCTTAGTCCGCTGTTTGACAGGACTTTTTCCATAGTATCCGCCAGAAGCTGTGAATTAAAAGGATCCGACAATTTAATGGCGGCATCACCGACTATTTCGGGTATGGATGTCTTATCCGTAGTCACCACAGGCAACCCACAGGCCAGTGCTTCAAGCGGCGGCATGCCGAATCCTTCCGAATATGACGGGAATACAAACATATCCGCAGAGTTGTATACTTTTGGAAGTTCGCTGTTCGCATAGGTTCTGGTAAATATAATATCTTTCTTGAGGTCCAAACGTTCTATTTGCTTCAGATTATTCTCCCTTACGCCCACCCATCCCGCAGGCCCTACCTTGACGAGTTTGACATTCGGCATTTTTTTCTTAAGCCTATAGAATGCATCTATCAGCGTCGGAACATTTTTTCTTGGCTGCTCGGAACCAACATAAAGAATAATCTTGTCTTTTTCTGAGATGTTGAACGTGTCCCGTATATAATTCCCGGGCTCTGGATAAAAATTACTGTGATCCACACCCAAGCGCACAACATCAATCTTTTCAGCCGGAACTTTTGTATATGTAAGAACATCCTGTTTAGCCCAGTTTGAAACAGCAAGTATCCGGTCGGCTCGGTTCATACCATTCAGGCAGACATTATAAAACAATTTTGTGCCTGCGTGAATATAATCGAGATATGGTATATTTATGCCATGGCAGGTGACTATGGATTTTCCAGTTGGAATGAAATGAAGCAAGTACCCTAAACCGTCATCCGTGATGTGCTTTATGCCAGTCCCGATTCTTGATCTTACATATTTTGCATACTCCAGCTTGCCCAAAACCATAGAAAAGGGGTATACTTTTGGCTCCGTCTGTATAACTTTGGTATTTTTATTGATTATCAATGTCTCATACACGCCTTTTGCCAAACCATTTCTTGGTGGAATTATCAAATCAACATCCATCTAATCACTCAAAAAATAATTTTCTTTTACGCACCAGCCAACAATATGCGTGCAGCGCCTGACAAATGAAGCGCTCTTATAATACGGCTTTACCAATTTTTCAAATCGCGCCAATATGTAAAGAGGTATCTTGAAAAGCTTTGACCCTGATGGAAAGAAAACCCCAACGCCGAAAAGCTTCTGGATAGGCAAATTGTTTCTCTTGAATAATTCGGTCATATATCTTGTGGAATATGCGCGGGCGATACCTATTTTTTTTCCGATAAATAAATTATAATATAGCTTCCAGTAAAGAGATCTATCCGGCACAAAGGTGAACAAAAAATGCCCGCCGGGCTTGATTTTAGCACTCATCTTACTAAGAGCTTTCTCGACATCGGGTATGTGATCCAGAGCTTCCATGCAACAGACAACATCGTATTTTTGCGTTATATTCGACAGGTCTTCCGCATCTCCCAAAACAAATGTTATTCTATCTGCCACGCCTTCTTTTTTTGCATTCTGCCTGGCGATGCCAAGCATTTCCTCACTGATGTCGAGCGCAGTAACCTTGCAGCCCTTCTTGGCAAAATAAATCGCAAATCTTCCCTTTCCAGTTCCCACATCCAGAATATTCCTGTTCCCGTCCACAGGGAACTGTTCGTCAAGTACCTGCAATTCCTTCTCATAATGGAACTTGTAAGTTCCCTCAGTAGGGTTCCACCATTCTGAGACGGTCTTCTCTTTAGCAAAATATTTCTTTGTATCTGTGCTTAATGATTGCATTCAATATCTCCTTTCGGACTAATTTGGCGCAAATATTAATATATTTAAGCTTTCAGGACAGATAGTATCCTAACTGCGGCTTTCCCGTCTCCGAAAGGGTTCTTCCAATCGGGTTTTTTGCTAATCATGCGCCTTACAGCCTCACTGATTTTTTCAGGAATGATGCCCGCAAGCATATTCGAGCCAACATCTATTGTTTCCGGACGCTCTGTGTTATCTCTTAAGGTAACGCAGGGAACTTTCAGGATGCACGTCTCCTCTTGCACGCCGCCGGAATCAGTCAACACTAGTCTGGCGTTGGCTTCAAGCTCAAGGAAATCAAGAAACCCCACGGGCTCTATCAGCAATACACATTCCAGTTTTTTTAGGCCGAACTCTTCCATACGCTTTTTGGTTCTTGGATGAATTGGATAAATAATCGGCAGATGGTATTCTTCGTAAATTAGCTTCAAGCCGTCAAAAATTCCTTTTAGCCGGCTCTTATCATCGACGTTTTCCTGACGGTGGGCGGTAAGAAGAAAATACTTGCCTTTAGCCAAATTAAGCCTCTTTAATATATCGGACTTATCCTCTGCAAGCTTTATGTGCTGAAATACCGAATCCATGACGGTATTGCCGGTCACAAAAATTTTGTTTTTATTTATTCCTTCTAAAAGCAAGTTGTTTTTTGCCGCCTCTGTTGGCGCAAAAAGATAGTCTGAAATATGATCTGATAGAATGCGGTTTATCTCTTCAGGCATGCTTCTGTCATAAGACCTGAGACCTGCTTCGACATGCCCCACAGGAACATGGAGTTTCGAAGCTGCCAAAGAGCCTGCAAGAACCGTATTTGTATCCCCCTCCACAAGAACGACATTCGGCTTTTCCTTTAATAAAATATTTTCTATGCCGACAAGCATATCGGCGGTTTGTTTTGCGTGCGAGCCCGAGCCGACATCGAGATTGTATTTCGGCTGCGTGAGCTTCAGCTCATCAAAAAATATTTTGTCCATATTGATTGAATAATGCTGGCCTGTGTGAAGTATGAAGTAGTCCGAACGATTCCTTTCGCAGTCTCTGATAATTGGCGCCAGTTTAATGATTTCCGGCCGAGTTCCAAGAATTATGCAAATTTTCATATCTAACAACCCCTGTATTCATTCCGCATTTTTCCGGTTCTGTGCCTTTACGATAAGTTCGTATCCAAAAGACGGGAACATCATTCCTAATGTTATGAGCTTGATCCGGTTCAGCGTGATAAAATCGGTTTTCCATTTTTCGATAAAGAATTCATTCCGATTCAATAATTTTTCCAGGCTTTTTATCGTAAAGTGTCTTATATGCCCTGCACCTTTGTCTTTTCCGTCAGGAGAAATTAAGCCAATCTCGATGCCGGGAGTGTTTCCGAAAAGAAAATGTATTCGCTTCGTTAACGATGCTACATTTGGCGTCGTCAAAACCAAAATACCACCAGACCGAAGCACCCTTTTTATTTCCTGTAGCAATCCGTCTGTATCGAACACATGCTCAATTATTTCTCCTCCGAATACTGCGTCAAAGCTATTGTCTGGAAAAGGGAATTTCTTCTCGATGTCCTGCTCAATGCATTTTATCCCGCGCTCGTTGCACAGGCGCGCGCCTTCTTTTGAAATATCGATGCCGACGATATCATTTCCATGCTCTTTTATCTTTTCGGAAATATAGCCATCATAACAGCCGATGTCAAGGATTTTTTTATTTTTTCCAAGCATTTCAAGAACTATTTGGATCCTGATTTGAGTATCCAGATTTGACGTTGCATCATCGGATTTCAGATTATACTTGCACGTGTTGAACTCTTTCTTTAAATCGCCGCCAGAAGATTTCATTCACACCAAACCCCGTTCATTTTTCATTTTCAACAAATAAAAACATGCTGCCGCTAAATATTTCTATATACAGAGGCTCTGAAATGCCGTAAGTCAGTTTCTCGACTGCAGTTACGAGCGCTCTAATCACGCCTTTTACGGGCCTTGTTTTCAGGCTCATTTGTAACGGGGCTTTTGAAATTTCTTTTTTAACAATTCCCATTTCAATTAATTTGCGTGCCTGCCCCTTGTTCCACTTATAGAGATGTCCGGAGCCATGATTCTTTCCCACAGACTCATACCGCCCCATTTTTTCATGCAGGTTCCAATAATGGGCGTTTTCCAAGGGAATTTTAAATGCGGTATATTTTGAAATCCTCTGGGCTTCTTTTGCCAGCTCTTTCGGATTTTTAACGTGCTCCAATATGTCGCAAAGTATGGCGAGGTCGAATTCTTTATCCTTGAAAGGAAGCTTTTTTTCAAGATCTGCGCTAAAAAAATGCCCTCTCTTTACCTTCGCTCGTGCAGCAGACAATGCCTTGTTTGATATGTCGAGTCCCGTAATCTTCTGCGGCTTTAATTCGCCGATAATTCCTTCAAGCAGCGCCCCGTCGCCGCAGCCTATGTCTATGATGCTCTCGAATTTTCTATCCGGCATAATTGCAAGCATATTTTCAGCAATCCACTCCAGCGCCAAAGACCGGGTGTCTTTATTCTGGGCGTCCCAGAATTTATCATAATCAAAATTCATAACTGCTTCCTCATTTTCTGTTTACTGCAGAAACAACCTGCGATAAATCACTTTTTTTCAGGGATGGATGTATTGGCAGTGATATGACTTTTTTGCACAACTCCTCAGTCACCGGCAGTGATGTTCTATATGCCGACATCACCTGCTGCATGTGCGCCGGTATTGGATAATAAATTCCATAACCGATATTATTTTCTCCAAGCCGTTCTGCCAAAGAATCCCTGCTTTCCGATTTTAATGTATATTGGTGGTAAACATGTTTTGTATTTTCCGCAACAAAGGGGATTTCAACATTTCTAAGGCGTTTATTGTAGTATCTTGCATTGCTTATGCGTTTTTCATTGAACGAGTCCAGTTTCTTCAACTGTTCTATACCCATTGCCGCCTGTATGTCAGTCATCCTGAAATTGTAGCCAAGAGTATTGTGGACATACCGTTTTGCCTGGCCATGATTCCTGAAAAGGCGCATGGTTTCCGCAATCTTCGAATCATTTGTTGTAACAATTCCGCCTTCGCCGGTCGTCATATTCTTTGTCGGATAGAATGAGAACGCTGCTGAATCTCCCATGGAGCCCGCTTTTTTTCCTTTGTATTCAGCGCCGTGGGCCTGGCACGCATCCTCGATAATCTTCAGATTATGTTTTTTTGCAATTTCACGTATGGCATCCATATCGCATGCCTGGCCATAAAGATGTACGGGCATTATTGCCTCGGTTTTGTTAGTAATTTTTTTCTCCAAATCTCTCGCATCCATGTTGAATGTTTTGGAGTCAATATCAACAAAAACCGGTTTTGCATTATTGAATAAAACGCTTGACGCGCTTGCTATGAATGTAAAGGAAGGAAGAAGAACCTCTCCGTTTATATTCAGCGCGTTCAATGCCAAAAAAAGCGCGGTAGTTCCGTTATTTGTTGCAACTGCATAGTCCGTGCCTATGTATTTCGCAAAACGCTCCTCAAACTGCGCTGTTTTTTCACCCTGTGAAAGCAGTCCCGATGATAAAACATCCAGAACTGCGCGTTTCTCTTCTTTACTTATAAATGGCTTTGATATCGGTATCATAACAATTCCCTTATTTTAAACATTCCAAAGCTATCTGAAGCGCTCTCAGCCCGTCATAACCCGATACGTGCGGTGACGTATCCGTTCTAATGCATTCAATGAAAGACTGCAGCTCCAGCTTCAACGGCTCGCCGAAAGGGATTTTTATATCCCTTGCAATATATGAGCCATCTTCTTTATAACGGCTGTACTCAACTGCCTTTTGTTCAAGGAGATTTCCTCTTATGTAGTTATCGGTTGATGAAATATTTATTTCCCTCACCTTAAAAGGAGTCAGCCAGTCCGTGGTTATGTGGGCAAGAACGCCGTTTTTCATCTCAAATGACAATATTGCGACATCCTCTTTTTCGGAAAAGTTTTTTGACGTTAAACCGTAAACCTTTTTAAAATCAGAGCCTGTAATATATCTTATAAGATCGATATCATGAACTGCCAGATCAATTACTATTCCAACATCTTTTATCCTGGGTGGAAGCGGCCCTACGCGAGTAATGTTAATTGAGACAACGTTATTATCCTTGATATTCTCTTTTATAGCAGAAATTACCGGATTGAAGCGCTCGATATGACCAACCATAAGTTTAACATTATTTTTTCTGCATGCATCAATTATTGCTTGTGCATTCTCTATTGTGTCTGCAAGGGGCTTTTCAACCAAAATGTTTATTCCTGCATTCGCGGCATCTATTGCAACCTGCTTATGCATTGATGTGGGCACAACTATGCTTACAGCATCGGGCTTTTCTTCAAAAAGCTCTTCATAATCGGTAAATGCTCTTGTGTTATATTTTTCGGCAACCTTCTGTGCAGCATCCTTGTTGACATCTGCCACTCCGATTAATTTAACACCGGGGAGTTCTGAATAAACTCTTGCATGATTTTGTCCCATTACTCCTACTCCGATGACTCCGACATTCATTACTTGTCCCTCGCCTTAATGCTTTTTGCAGGATTACCCGCAACAATATCTTCATCTCCGACATTCCGAGTAACAACTGCTCCCGCACCAACAACTGCATTTCTGCCTATAATTACGCCGGGAAGAATCGTTGCATTAGCCCCTATTCTTGCGCCCGCCTTGATTATCGGGCCCTTCAACTCTGCTCCGTATTCCATATATTTATCGTTGGTTGTCACGCAAAATGGTCCCAGAAAAACATTATCATCTACTTGGGTGTTTTTAGTTATATATGCTCCTGTCTGAACGCTGACATTATTTCCAATAGTGCAGTTACCATCCACAACGGCGTTTGTTCCGATTAAAACATTATTCCCTATTTTCGTATTTTCCCTTATAATTGCGTTATGCCCTGTTTTAAAGTTGTTTCCTATCGTTACATCCGAATAAACTATTGTTCCTGAACGTATTATTGCGTTTTCCCCTATTTCAAGAGAATGGTCGTCTTTGTTTCCAAGAATAACATTATCCCCTATTGATGAAATTCCCACAAGATTTACTTTGCCATACATTATCGCTTTTTTGTTCATACAATCACTCAATAAAAATTAAGAACTTTTCGCGCCGCATTCGCAGGATTGTGATTTGACTCAATATATTTTCGTCCTTTTTTCCCTAACTTTGCGCGCAACGAAGCATCTCCTACCAGTATCCTAAGATTTTCCTTAATATTTGAAGATGAAGCGTTAATAAATGGCATTGATTCAAAATAGGGCTTATTTTCTGCATCTACATAAACACATACGGGTTTCCCAAGAGCCATGCACTCAAAGCCAAAAACCCCGCATCCAGCACCCAATAATAACTGGTCAACAATAATATCCGCCTGCTTGTATGTCTCGATAGCCTCTTTATGCGGTGTGTTTTCAATTAAGCATAACTCAATTTTACAGCCTTCTTTTTTAAGCCCATTACACGCGTCTATTAAATATTCCGTGCCTTTCTTTGCTCTGTTTGAAGGCGCATGCACTATTTTTATTTTGCTATTGTGCCGCTTGCATCCGACATAAAGCAGCTCCTCGAGATTCACCGGGTTTGGTATCCATACAGCCCCGGGAACGTATTTCAGGAGATCTGGAGTTGCCACAAATTTCGTATGGCACAAACGCCTTGCAAAAAATGTTTCTTTTCTACCTCGAATATCATCGCCATGATAGTGCATGACTATTTTTTTGCCAAGCAATTTGAAAAAGGGCAAATCAATATCTCCCGGCAAAAATGCCCCGAAATGAAAATGATATACATCGTAACTGTAGAGTTTATTTCTAATAAACATTGAAGCTAATTTTAAAAAACGTAAAATCTTTGAATCTTTCGAATATAAATTTAAATTATAATCTGCGGAATATGTGAAAACAGTATTGTAAACAAAAACATCACTTTTGTGACCTAATTTTCTTTGCGCTCTCGATAAAACAAAAGCCACATTGGCGATATTCCTTATGTGAAGTATCTTCATCCAATCACTTTTGCGGGTATTCCTCCGACAATTGCTCCTGCCGACACGTCCTTTGTGACAACTGCGTTTGCGCCAACAATTGCACCTTTACCAATAGTTACATTCGGCATAACTACTACATTAACACCAATCCAAGCATTATCACAAATATGAATTTTTCCAAAAATGACAGTTGTATACACTTTTTGTTTATCGTAAGTTGCCGAACATAACGAGACATTATCAGCAATCAACACGTAATCGCCAAGGGTTATCCCCCCCTTTCCAAAAAATCTGCAATTATTACCGATTTTTGTATTTTTGCCAATGTCTATTGTCTCATAACCATCATAAATAAATTCGGAACCAATAACCGCGCCTGCGCCAAAATGATTTAAAAGCAATGAATATTTAACAGAACGTAACAAGCTCATCAAATGATTCCACTTTCCAAATAGTCCATTAAAAAAATAAGTATGTTTTTTCACAATACACCACATAGATTCATTTTATTTCCCTCGCAGGCACTCCTGCCACCACAGCACCCGCCGGAACATCCTTTGTCACAACCGCGCCTGCGCCGACAATCGCCTTTTTTCCTATCTTTATCCCTGCAAGCACTATCGCGCCTGCGCCGACATATGCGTCATCGTCGATGAATATTTCCCCAGTCTTCGGATTCGACATGCTACGCGAGCTGTCATGCGTAAAAAGCATTGCTCTGGGCGCGACTTGCACGTTCTTTCCAAGCGTTACATTGCGCGTGATATCGATATAGCAGCCATAGCATATCCATGCATTTTCGCGCATTATAAGATTGCCTTTTGTCTTTTTATCATTGTAGGCGATAACTACATTCCTACATATGGCTGCAGTATTATGGATGTCATATCCGTGAAAAACGCGCTCAAATGACGCGCGCCATGACGGAAGCATCTCAAAAAGCGGCTCAAGCATAATTCCTTTCCTCCTCGATAAAAATTTCGTGCCACATCGCAAAAAACGTCAGGGGCCACAATTGATTGTAGTTTTTTGCGCCAAGCAGCCTTTTAATATAGGCGTAATTGAAGTATTTCTGCTTTTCTATGCGCTTCTCCGAAAGCAATTCCTGCATTTTTTCTGCAAGCCCGCCTTCAAGCCAGCTTTTCACAGGCGCAGCAAACGGGTGCTTCCTTCTGCTGATAATTTCCTTCGGAAGGATCCCCGACATCGCCTTCTTAAGCAGATATTTCTCTTCGAATCTTTTTAATTTCAAATTATATGGAATTGTGGCTGAAAATTCGACAAGCCTTCGGTCAAGGAACGGCACGCGTGCCTCGATTGCGTTTGCCATCGTCATTTTGTCAACATTCATGAGAAGATAATCGGGCAGCGGAACCGACATTTCGAAGCAGCTCATCTTATCGAATATCCCTCCATTGCCCGAAAAGCATTTTGCAACAACGGATTCCGCGAACTTCTGCTTCGGGCTGGCAAGAGCCGCTCTTCTCTCTTCAGGGCTGAACGGGCTGACAAACCCGAGATATGTATTTTCAGGAGACTTTATTGATTTCGAAATCGAGCCTGCGACTTCAGCATACCGCTTGACTTTTCGCGGAACATGCATTTTGCAAAGCAAATCCGATATGCTCTGGACCGGCGCATGCACAAGGATTTTATTCACAACAGGATTATATGCCGCAGACATTATTTTATACTGCCTGTATCCCATGAAGAGCTCGTCAGACCCCTCGCCGACAAGGGCGACAGTAACGTATTTTTTCGCCTTCTCGGATATCAGGTATTCCGGAATCGACGACGGGTCGGGAACTGGCTCGTCGAAATGCCAGACGATTTTCGGCAATATTTTCAGGTCATTCGTGTTCAGCGTGACTTCATGGTGGTCTGTTCCGAAATGCTCCGCAACAATGCGCGCATACTTCAATTCATCGTAATATCCGCCTTCCTCAAATCCTGCAGATATTGTTTTTACCGGCTCCTTCATTGCAGAGCTCATCAAAGCAACAACGGTGCTCGAATCGAGGCCGCCTGAAAGAAACGCGCCGAGAGGCACTTCGCTCATCATGTGCGACTGCACGGATTCTCGTAGCAGGCGAAGCAATTCTTTTTTATAATGCTCCTCGCCAAAAGATGTCTTGCTTTGGTGAAAATCGATATCCCAGTAAGTGCTTAGCGAATGCTTCCCCTCTTTGAAAACAAGTGTGCTTGCCTGAGGGAGCTTGAAAATCCCATCAAACATGGTTTTTGGCGCGGGCACATAGCCAAAAGTCAGATAGCTGTAAAGCGCCTCGCCATCAACCCTGCGCTTTACGCCTGGATGAAGAAGTATTGCTTTTATCTCCGAGGCAAATATTATTGACTTACCCATAATCGCATAGTACAGCGGTTTTATCCCTGTGCGGTCGCGCGCAAGGAAAAGTTTTTTCTGCCCCTTCCGGTCATCCCAGATTGCAAAAGCGAACATGCCTTCAAGATGCTTTACGCATTCATCACCATATTCTTCGTAAGTGTGAATTATTGCCTCTGTATCCGAATTTGTGCGGAACTTGTGGCCGCGCTTCTCAAGAGTTTCCTTGAGAGAAAGATAATTGTATATTTCTCCGTTAAAGACAATGCAAATCGAATAATTCTCGTTGTACATCGGCTGCTTTCCTGCGCTTACATCGATTATACTCAACCTTCTGTGCCCTAAACAGATGTTCTTTCCTATAAAATATCCGCTTGCATCAGGGCCCCTGTGCGCTATGATATCCGTCATTTTCCGGATAAGCGGCTTGTCTTCAAACCCCATGAATCCTGTTATGCCGCACATACAATTCCTCTTTAGGCATAAAGCCAATATATTGAATATTAGCCGTAGTTAATTATTTAAGCTCTCATAATCCTGTTAAACACATGCGCATGCTTATATTAACCCATGGCAAGAAAAAGTCTCCGAACACAAGCATTATGCGCTGGGACAGACTTCCAGCATATTTTGAAAAAAAACATACGGTAAAACACTTACTAAAAAGCAACTGGGCTTTATTCTACTGGCAGTATATTAAATTCAAGCCGGATGTTGTGCTAAGCGTCGGAATAATAGGATTTATGCCCGCATTTTTCAAAAAGCTTGGCCTTATCAGGGTGCCGATAATCCATGACTGGACCGACCAGTACACGGAGGTAATGGCTGGAAAATACAGCATCGACATGCTCGCATTCTTCGAATATTTTACTATAAAAAACACGCAAAACATAACAACGCCGAGCAAAGCACTGGTAAGAAAATGCGAACTGTTCGGAAAGGCGGCACAATTTATCCCGCACGGCGTAGATCTTAAAGCATTCAATGCAGAGCCTGTCAAATTGAACGGAAAAATCAAAGCTGTTTATGTCGGCAGCCTGAACCAGTATAAGCAGACGCAAAAAATAATAGATGCTGTACGGAATATCCCCTGTGAATTGTACTTGGTAGGAAAATCAGACAAGCCTCTTGAAAATCTTCCGAAAAATGTGCACCACATAGGCGCAGTGCCAAGCAAATATGTCCCGGAATATCTCAAGGCGGCAGACATACTCATCCACACACCAAACGATGACAGCACGCTGAAAATATACGAGTATATTGCAGCAAAAAAACCGATAATTGCATTGAATGGGAGAATAGCGTATCTTTTAAGGCACAAAGAAGAAGCGTATCTTACAGATGATCTGCACGAAGGATTAAAAGAATTGATATCCAATAATGAACTAAGACTCGCGCTTCAAAAGAATGCGGGTCGAATAAAAATATACTCATGGGATGAAATAGGAGATAAATACCTCGAATATATTAATGGTGTTTTAGGGCGAAAGAAATGATACGAATCGGAGTTATTGGCGGAGGTACCTGGGGTGCAAATCATGTAAGATGCTTTTCCGAGCTTTCGGACATTTGCACGCTTGCAGGAGTTGCGGATCCGGATGAGACAAAAAAATCGCTTGCCGAAAAATACAGAACAAAATACTTCAAAGACTATACAGAAATGCTTGCACATGTGGATGCGGTTTCAATAGTCGCGCCGACGAACCTGCATTATGAGCTTGCGAAATCCTGCCTTGAAACAGGAAAGCATGTAATTGTGGAAAAGCCGCTTACAATAACGCAAAAAGACGGCGAGGCCCTTGTAAAGCTTGCATCGGATAAAAAAGTAATTCTTGCAGTAGGCCATCTTTACAGGTTCAGCAACGCAGTAAGAAAGCTGAAAGAACTGATGAAGAATGCCGGCGAAATACAATTCATCGGCATGCGCCACATACATTCGACAAAGCCGCCGCGCCGCGATATGGGTGTCATTTTCAATTTCGGCTCGCATATGTTCGACACGCTCAATTTTCTGCTCGATACGATGCCTGAAAAAATATTCTGCAAAAAATTGAATTTTTTGTCAAAAGAGCGCGAGGATTACGCTGTTGCATTATTAGATTACGGTAAGTTCGTGGCAAACGTCGAGCTCACGTGGTTTCATCCGCTAAAAAAGCGCGACATCTGGATAATATGTGCAAAAAAGAAATTCTATACCGATATGGAAGACCAGAAAATAACATGCTATCCGATTGAAATAAACCTGGAAAAAACAGTTACCTCGCCATCATTTGAGATTCCGGTCGAGAAAAACGAGCCGCTGAAGGACGAATTGCGCGGCTTTATCACTGCGATTGCAGCAAAGAAATTGCCGGCAAACAACGGCGCAGAAGGCCTGAAAGCAGTGAAATTGTGCGATATCGCGGCAAAGTCAGCAGAAACGCAAAAAGAAATAATTGTTTAAAAACAGAATATATGACTCAAATGAAAATCATACCACTGATGTGGCAAGCTTTCATTTGTTATGCAAAGGTGAAGCAAAATGAAAATCTCACTGAGTAAGGTGACAATAACAAAAGAAATGAAAGATGCTGTCCTAAAAGTCATGGACAGCGGCAGGTTCATAAAAGGCCCTGTTCTCGAAGAATTCGAATCAAAATTCTCAAATTATTGCGGCGCAAAATACGGTGTCGGCGTGAGCAGCGGCACTGCTGCGATATACCTTGCGCTGAGGGCTCTTGATATAAACGCAGGGGATGAAGTGATTGTACCATCAATGAGTTTTATCGCTTCGGCATCGCCGATTTTGATGCTCGGAGCAATTCCAAAATTTGTCGATACGGATGAATCTTACTGCATGGATATCGTGGATTTCAAGAAAAAAGTCTCAAATAAAACAAAGGCGGTGATCTGCGTACATCTTTACGGCCAGATGTGCGATATGGACGCAATAATGGCTGCAAAAAACCAGCACGGATTTAAACTGATAGAGGACTGCGCTCAGGTGCATGGCGGGGAATACAAAGGCAAAAAAGCAGGAAGCTTCGGCGATATTTCTGCATTCTCGTTCTTTCCCTCGAAAAATATGACTGTGTGCGGAGACGGCGGCATGGCGATAACATCGGATGCTGCGCTGTATGAAAAACTGAAGATGCTGCGCGACCACGGAAGGACAGACAAATACCTGCACCGCATCCTCAGCATGAATTTCAGGATGTCCGAAATTTCCGCAGCAATAGGAATAGAACAACTGAAGCATCTTGATGAGTGGATTGCGCGAAGGCGCGAGATTGCACATGCGTACAACAGCCTGCTTTCAGGCAATCTCATCAAACCGCGCGAATTTGAAAACCGTAAGCACGCTTACCATCTGTACGTTATCAGGACGAAAAACAGGGACGCACTAAAGGAGCATCTTGCAAAGAACGATATTGCATCCGATGTTCATTATCCGGTTCCGATACACCTTCAACCCATATTCGCGGAATACAACACCGTGCAACTGAAAAACACAGAGCATTTTGCGAAAGAAATATTGTCGCTGCCTATATATCCCGGTCTTACCGAATCGGAAATCAGTCAAGTTTCCGACAAAATAAATAGTTTCAAGGCGAATAACTAATGTAGGCATTTTATGCAGAAAGTACTTGAAATTGGCGCGAGCTCCAGTCAGACATTAAGGGACGGGCATAAATCGTGCGTCTTGATCGCGTGAACTGCCACACATAGACGTTGTAAATCTCACCGGGATCATGTGCTTTTAATGCTTTTGTAATTGATGATTCGTCAGTCAGGTCCGCGTCCACTATTGTGATATTATCGAGTATGCGCGCTATATCCGGACTAGTTACTTTTGTTCCGATGGTGCCGAATACGTCATAGTTTTTTTCAATCAGGTATTCTGCCAGGTAAGAACCGTCCTGGCCGCTGACACCGGTTATTAATGCAGATTTTTTCATGTGCCATCACTGGAATTTCTCTTGAAAGCAGTTTCCTGTAAAGAAGTTACCGGCATTAAAAGTTATAAAGTTATTTACATTATTAACGATAAAGAAATTGCCTAAAAGTCGCGCATCATCTCGTTTCGCTTCGCTCACTCGAAGCTTTTTGGGCTTCGCCCAAAAATCCCAACCGCTGCAAGCAGCGGGGTTTTGCGCGACTTTTCCGCTTCGCGTCGGCAATTTCTATCTTTTTCAGGCGAAGCCTGAAAAGCTTATCGAGCTTGCTCGATATGATTTTAGCTTGAATATTAATCACAGCGAGCTGCGGGGTTTGCAGCCACAAGCTGCAAAGCTTTCCAGCCGCATTTTGGGATAAAGGGTTCCCAAAAGCTTTTCGTCATCAGACGAAATGAGTTGGAATGATTTTAGACCCAAGCTAAAAATAAATCAAGGTGACAACTGCTATGAATCTCAACGGAAAAAACATACTTGTGACTGGAGCTGGAGGGTTTATCGGCTCTCACGCCGCTGAAAGAATGGTTCTTGAAGGGGCAAACGTTTCTGTGCTTGACAATTTTGAGGGAGGCTTCAAAAACAACATACCAAAGGGCATTAACTTTATAGACGGAGACATCCGCGACATTAAAGTGTGCAACAATGCGACAAAGAACATCGACATGGTCATTCACTGCGCTGCGCATGCAAGCGAAGGGCAAAGTGTCTACTGCCCGATTTTTAACGCCGAGCGAAATATCATGGGCTCGCTAAACCTTCTTGTCGCTGCCATAAACAACAATGTAGACCGTTTCGCTTTTACATCATCCATAGCATCTTATGGAAAGCCCATGCATCTCCCAATAAAAGAAACACACCCGCAGATTCCTGAGGACCCTTACGGCATAACAAAGGCCACTTTCGAGCATTATCTCCGGGTATACTATGAGATTGGCGCCATAAAGCCAGTGATATTCCGGTTCTTTAACGTTTACGGGCCGAGGCAGCGCATGGATGACCCGTACAGGGGTGTCATCCCGATATTCATAAACAAGTGCATGAAAGGCGAACAGCCAGTGATATTCGGGGACGGGATGCAGGCGCGCGCATTTACCTACATTGACGATATCATCGAGCCCATGGTTCGTGCACTTAAGTCAGAAGCAACAATCAATAAACCTCTCAATGTCGGAGCAGAAGATCCTGTTACAATCAAAAAGCTCGCAGAAATGATAATCGAAAAAATGGGCGTTGATCTTTCACCGAAGTTCGTTGAAGCAAGGCAGACAGATGTTGTTGAAACGTTTTCTGATGTCAGCGTTGCCAAAAAACTGCTCAACTGGAAAGCGAAAGTTTCAATGGACGAAGGGCTCCAGCGGACAATCGAATGGGCAAAAAAAGAAGGAAAAAAGGAATTCACCTACATGCCGAACTGCGAAATAGAAAGGCTCGCGCACAAGGTTTACAAACAAAAGGTTATCTGATGGAAAGAAATATTTCAATTGTGATGCCCGCATATAATGAGGAAGAAAATATTGCCCAGGCAGTAGAAGACTTCAAAAAAATCCCTGGAGTAAAAGAAGTTGTTGTAGCCAATAATAATTCAAAGGACCGGACAGAGGCACTGGCAAAAAATGCCGGCGCGCGCGTTGTTCTTGAGACAAATCAGGGATACGGATATGCCTGCCGGAGGGCGCTGAGCGAAGCAAAATATGATTACATCATACTTGTGGAGCCGGACGGCACGTTTGATGCAAAAGACGTAAATAAGCTGATGGCTTATGCCGACGAGGCGGATATAGTTCTTGGTACACGAACCGTAAAGGAGCTCATATGGAATGGCGCTAATATGGGGATTTTTCTAAAGTGGGGCAACTGGTTCATTGCAAAAATGATAGAAGTCATTTACAATGGCCCGCACCTCAGCGATGCAGGGTGCACATACCGCCTGATAAAAAAAGATGCCTTGAAAAAGATAGAGCCAAAATTCACTGTCGGAAAATCTCATTTTTCACCGGAGATGATAATACTTGCAATAAAGAACGGGCTCAAAGTTGTAGAGATACCGGTGAATTACCGCTCCAGGAAAGGAACTTCAAAAATCACCGGGAAAAAGTTCAATGCGTTCTTGCTGGGGCTGAAAATGATTTGGCTCACGCTTAAAATGCGAATAGTGCCCTGATACCTCCCCTGTATATTCTCGCGGCAAGAGGCTTTTCAGGCATTGGAGACATGACTAAAAAAGATGCGCATTATGTAATTTCGCTGTCTGCCGCATTCATCGCGGCTATAACTGCGCTAAATATGTATGGCTCCTTAAAGACATTCAATTTCCAAAGCCCGAGCCTTGGCACTGTAGTTGACAATGGCCTGTTATGGTACAGCGGCCACGCAAGCGCGCCTTTTGCAATACATGTACAGTCATTCATTTTCGTAGCTGCCTTAAGCGCAGTGCTTTTTGCGGCAACACTAAGAAAAAACTATTTCACTAAAGCGATATTTTTGCTTTTCGCGCTCAATATCGCATTCAACGCATTCATACTGTTCCAGTCAATTTATCCGACAGCTGGACCGCAATATGAAAAAACGCTGAAGACAATTGCAGCAGACTTCAGGGATTCGAATGAACCGCTCTATGCAGCATCTCAATTCAGAAACTCTCCGAACGTCTATTTTGGCGATGAGCGCACGGATTATTATGAGCCCGGAAAAAAGGGAAAGCTCATTTTAATCGACCTGCAATTGCTCGACAGCCCGGGCTTTCTGAAAACCGGCGCATACATAGAAAGCAACTGCGGGCTTGAGAAAACATATTTCTCAAATAACTACCCGTTCGCATACGTTTATGATTGTTGATGGAATTTAATTGCGCCCGAGAGATTCAATATCTTTTTTAACCATCATCTCAATCAAATCTTTGAATGAAACCTCGGGTGTCCAGCCCAGAACTTTTCTCGCCTTTGAACTATCACCGCATAATGTGTATTTTTCAGGAGTGCGTACAAAAGATTCGTCTATTTTCACATAGGACTTCCAATTTTTTATCCCGGCGGCATTGAAAGCTATTTCAACAACATCCCTTACTGAATGCATCTCTCCGGTAGCGATTACATAGTCATCCGACTTTTTCTGCTGGAGCATCAGCCACATCGCTTTCACGTAATCTCCTGCAAATCCCCAGTCGCGCCTTGCATCAAGATCGCCTAAAACAAGCTTCTTGGAAAGCCCGTGATTTATCCTCGCCACCTCATTTGTTATTTTGCGTGTCACAAATTCCGTTCCGCGCCTTGGAGACTCATGATTGAATGCAATCCCGTTGGATGCGTGAAGCCCGTACTTTTCGCGATAGTTCACGACTGTCCAATAGCCGTAAAGCTTTGAAACGCCGTAAGGATTCCTGGGATGAAACGGAGTATTTTCATTTTGGACTGCGGTAGTCGCTTTGCCGAAAAGTTCGCTTGTAGATGCCTGATATAATCGTATTTTCGGGTTTGTTTTTCTTATTGCCTCAAGCAGGCGGCTAACTCCTAAAGCAGTGCTCTCTGCAACTGAAACCGGGTCGTTCCATGACGACTGCGGAAACGAATATGACGCGAAATTATATAATTCATCAGGATCTGACAATTTTATTGCGTTTGCAAGAGAGTTCTCATTATTCATGTCGGCATTAATAACTGTGATTTTGTCAGAAAAGTGCGATATTCTTGAGTTATCGGATCCTGCTTTCAGAGTGCCGAACACCTCGTACTTTTTTTCAAGGAGAAGCTCTGCTAGATAAGAGCCGTCCTGCCCGGCTATCCCGGTTATCAATGCGGATTTTTTCATCATCAATCACGAATCAATGAATTAACGTATATTTTTTCTATAAGCAATGCTTTTTTATCCCAGCCATATTTTTTTGAAAAATTTATGGAGTTCTTGCGTACCGGCTCAAGATTCTTTTTGAAAATCAAATTTATCTTCTCTGCAGCTTCTTTCGGATTGTTGAAATCAACTATAAATCCTTGTTTTCCGTCAGATATAAGGTTTCTAAAAATTTCGATATTGTTTAAAACAGGGATGCAGCCCGCTGCCATTGATTCAACCACAGACAATCCGAAACTTTCGTATTCCGATGCCGAAACAAAAAAATTCGCTTTTGACATATATTCAAGGAGGTCTTCATCAGACACTTTCCCTGTAAAGACAACGTTTTTTTCAACGCCAGTCTTCTTTGACAACTCTTGAAGGCCGTTTTTAAGGTTTTCCCAATCGTCACCGATAACATAAAGCGAGATATTCTTTAAGTCTTTTTTTAGATATGAAACTGTCTTTATGAGATTATCAACCCGCTTATTTTTTGATATGCGGCCGACAAATAAGAACATGTTGTTGTTCACTTTCTTTTTTGCAGATGAAAAGCGCTCATAGTCAATCCCTGCTTCCACAAGTTCCACATCAGAAGATAGTTTAATTGCAACTTTTTTGTCTTCCGGGCTTATGGCTATGATTTTGTCAAACTTTTTTGCAATTCGTCTGCACCATCCGAAGAAATATGCTTTTTTCAGCGGCATGATATTTGCCGTATGAAACATGCCGCCATATGTTGACAATATCATTCTCTTTTTGTGAATGCTTTTAGTTGCAGCAACAAGATCCGCAAAAAATCCAAGGCCGTGTACATGTATTATGTCATAGTGCTTCAGGTATCGCCCTATCGGAGCTGTGATTTTGTAATATTTCAGGTCAAGATAAGATATCCGGCGGATATTTATTCCCTCGTAAGTTTCCAGCGCAGGCAGCTTTTCTTTGCTTTTTGAACAGGTGTTCAGGCACAACACGTCGCTTGTGTGCCCCCGCTTTATCAGCTCTTTTGATAGATTTAGTATGTATGTCTCGATTCCGCCGATGCATGGATAGAAGTGATTTGTAACGTGAAGGATTTTGAACTTTTTGCTCAAAAGCTTCGAGCCTTGCGATATGCGCTTCATTTAAACAGCCTCCTTAAAAGCCCGAGGATGATGCCGAATGCGGTTGCAAAGGCGCGAAGAATTATTATGAACGGAGACCATAAACCAATAACGGGGTCTTTCCCACTTATATAATATATGAGTGGCGTTGACCAAATAAATGTCGATACCAACAATCCTCCTATTACATACCTAACCCCCATTGTCGGCTCTATTCGATAAAAAATCAGCGATAACAAAAATAAAACGGCGCATATTGCTTCAGTTACCGCGCCTGTTGGAGTGTACGAGTGCCCTTTCATTACTGTCTTTTTCCTCTTTGCATAAACATATACTCTCCAATAGGAATTCCTGAACTTTTGGCGCAGATACTTCATTAACGTATTTGGATGGGTATGATAAACAATTGCCTTTGGCGCAAAAACCATTTTAAGTCCGGCCTCAGCCATGCGAAAAGATAGTTCAGGATCCTCTCCGGCAGATGTTGAAAACGACTCGTCAAATCCGCCGAATTTCTGAAATATTTCCTTGCGGTAACCTGCAGAAAAGGTTCCGATAAAATCTATTGATTTCATATCTGCCATTTTCGCATGCCTCGCCTCGATTTCATACTGCGCGAATCTTGCGATAATCTCATTCTGGCGCGTCCTGTACGTTCCTGAAACTCCGACAACTGATTTGTCTTTCTTAAATGGTTCTGTCATTTCCGCAATCCAGTTCTTGTCAGGCTCGCAGTCGGAATCAGTGAATAAAAGAATGTCTCCGCGCGCCATTTTCGCCCCAAAATTGCGGGACGATGCCGGTCCTTTGTGAGTTCGCTTGAAGAATTTCACGGTCCTGAATGATTTGACAATGTCCGCAGTTTTGTCGCTTGAGCCGTCGTCAACAACAATTATTTCAATCTTCTGATTAATGCGCACAGAACCGCTTTCTTTTTCTTCCAGCTCATAGTTTTTAATGCTCTGCGACTGAATGGCCTTAATGCAGTTGCCCATTGTCTTTTCAGAATTGTAAGATGGAATTATTACAGAAATCATAACAATCAGTCACCATTCAAATATCTGACACAACGTATCTCAACCGCTATTTCAGATGCTTTACAAACGTTGCGCCCGCCTTGATTATTCGCGCCATCTCCTTAGGATTCTTAACGCCTTGGACAAGCTTTCCTGCAATGTATTTCGGGCGCAGGTAAAACTGCCTGCGCGCTTTGTCGCAAAGTTCTACAAGCTCGGCCCCTTTCAAACCCGGCCTGTCAAGGATGCAGTTATGCATCCCGTCGGGAGTCAGCCATTTTGAATAATCCTCTGTTGTGAGATACCCTTTTGCTTTTGCGCGCTTGTAATCCTCGGTTATCGGATAAACCATGAGCGGATATATTTGCACAGTGTCAGGATTCAATTCTTTTGCAAACTCGACAGTTTCCTTTATAGTTTCCTTTGTATCGCTGTCAAGCCCGAGAACAAAGCACCCATTAACGAGAAGCCCGACCTTTCTTGCATTTTTCATGAACTCGAGCTGCATGTCGCGCGTGGTCCTCTTATGTATTGCGTCAAGAACTCGCGGATTCGGGCTCTCGAATCCCACGCACATGAGCCTGCAGCCTGCGGATTTCATCGCATGCAAAGTTTCGATGTCTGTATTGACGCGCGCGTTGCAGGACCATTTTATTTTTATGCCGCGCTTTTTCATCAGCTCGCAAAGCTCAAGAGTCCTCTGTTTCACGGCAGGAAATGTCTCGTCCTCAAACATGATTTCCTTGATTTCAGGCATTTCTTTCTGGATGTATTCGAGCTCCTGCACTACGTTTTCAATCGAGCGCGGGCGGTATGATGCCTTGAAAGGCGAATTGCAAAAAGAGCAGTTATAGGGGCATCCGCGCGCGGAAAGTATCGTCACCTGCGGATAAGTCAGCGATGCGTAGAAATAATCGCGCACATTCAGGTGCTTCTTGTACACTTGCGAAACAAACGGCAGCTCATCGAGGTTTTTGATTAACTCGCGCGGCGCATTATCAACAATTTTTTTGCCGCTTTTAAATGTCATCCCTGCAATGCCGTCGAGTTTTTTGCCGGCTTGAAGGGCTTTTGCAAGGTCTCTTACAATGTAATCATATTCGCTGCGGCAGATGGAATCGATTTTTCCAAGAGCCATAGTTTCGTGCGGCATGGCAGTCGGGTGTGTCCCTACAAGATTTATGTGGGCATCCGGAACGGCTTCTTTTATTGCGGTTGCTACAGCAGCATCATTGTAAATGCTTGGCGTGCTTGTGTCGATTACAACGAGCGCGGGATTCTCGCGCTTTGCAAATTCCACTACAGCCTCGCGCGACATATTCTTTGCAACCGCATCGACGAGTTTTACGTCAAAACCTTCGTTTTCAAGAACTCCTGCGGCATAAGCCAAAAAGTACGGGTAATAAATCGTTCCGCTCTTTGTGACGCACGGCGAGCGGCTCTGCCTTGAGAATTTCGGAAGATATGGGGGATTTAACAGGAGGATTTTCATAATGACCATTTAATAAATAAAATAGATAAGTATATATAAACTGCCATTAAATTACTTTTTGTAATATGGTGTAGCGCTGTATTGCGTAGGGTATGTGGTATATGGATAAGGTAAACTTTTTATTGCTGTTTTATTGGGGTCTTGGATGAATTTCAGAACCGATCATTACGAAAAAATCGCCATTGTAATATTTTGCCTGGCAATATTCTATCTGCGCGTTGCTCAGCCGTTCGACGGCAAAATCTCGCATAATTACCCTGTTTTTTATACTGCAAATGACGCATTTCAAGACATGCTATTGGCATATCACACGGAAAAATCCGGAAGCCCCCTCTATGATCCGCAACACATAGCATTCGGATTTTCCGAAACATTAAACAGGACACCTCCATTGATATTTATTTATTCTGCAATGTTTTCATTGCTTTCAGGAATACCGCTCTATGACCTGATATACATTATTGTCATTATATTTTCCTTAGCTGCCATGCTTACAATGTATCTGATAATACGCAGGCAAAGCATAAATCTCGCGCTCCTCAGCCTGCCATTTATGCTGGGGATCTATAACTTCTCTTTTGAACTGATATATCCTTTTGGCATCTGGAATTTTGTCATAGGATCTGCCTTTGGGCTCGGCGCTTTGTGGGTGATTGATAATTTTGAGCGAAAATATTCGGCCATCCTTTTAGGCCTGATGCTTGCGGCAAGCGCGCTTTCTCATACAGTGCAAACTATTTTTGTAACTTTGCTGATTGCAGCATATCTGATTATAAAGTGGATTAAAGGAAAAGAAACAAAGGCAATTGCATCAAAAATTGCGGTTGCATATGCCATAACATTAGCGCTTTCAGCATATTATCTGAACATATTCAGGATAATAATACAGGATAAAAGTATGAAATTATTTACGGTAGCTGCTGATTTCAACATGGCTCCGGGAAGGGGTGTTTCGCTATGGCATTTTGAGCACACACTATTATTTTTTATTCTCGGCATCGCTCTGCTCGGAATAAGTTACGCGGGCCGAAAGAACGGAGACAATTCCATATTGAACACTCTTGAACTATCCGGAAAAGGAAGATTCTTTTTGTTTATTGCTGCAGCTTTCCTCATAATAGGATACACAAATTATATCGGATTCAGCGAAAGAGCCTGGCAGGTAAGAACATTTTGGCCGATATATCTCTCGCCAATATTTGCTGTCGGAGTGCTGTTTTTAATAAAAAAAATACGGCGCGACATAAGCACTGCAAGCATTGCGGCAATAAGTATCGTTCTTTTGCTTTTTTTCGCTTCACTGCATATGGGAAAGTTTTCGCCGCAGGGCGTTATGGACGAAGGAACATGGGATGGGATGCAATGGATACAAAACAATACGCTCACCAATGATAAAATATTTTACTTTTATACACCCCTTCTATTTACAAGCCAGGCCATTCCGTTTACAGGCAGAATGACGTATTACGTAAATTTTGATGATTTTGTTGATGGCATAAAGGGTTCTGCCATAAAATCAAATTATCTGTATTCCCTGGCAAATGAAGGCAATAGTGGGGTGCACTTTACCACGGGGTTTGGCTTTGAAAGGCGCACGCCCGGTGAGCTCCAGCAAATTCAAGAGCCGGGGTATCTGAATATGGACTACTATATTTTCACAATATCTGCACTCGGAGACCATCCGGCATTAATCCAGTATAACCTGGCAATAAAAGATGCGTTCCTTTCAAGAAACATGACCGAAGTATACAATAATGGCAGAATATCGATATTGAAAAACAATCGGGTGTCTAAATGAAAAAAGAGTTCATCAAAGATTGCAAGAATCTACTATATGTGTATTTGGCGGCATTGGCCTCAGTTAAACTCCTGTTCATGAATGAAATCATCTCAAATATATTTCTTGCAGTGTCTGTGTTTTTCTGGCTATTTGTGCTGCCCGGATTTTTCATGGCGCGAGTCTTTGGATTAAATGATTTTATAGAACGGCTTGTAATAGGGATTCTTTTGAGCGGCGCGCTTGTCGGAATAAGCGCATACTATCTCAGTATTTTAGGCATCCATGTAAAGTATTCTGCAATAATTCTGCCGCCGATATTCATGGCGCTCTCTTTATGGCTTTCGTTTTCAGCGGCGAAAGCCGATGAACATATATAAATTTAATTCCTAAATCAGTATGATGAAAACAACCCTCGTGCTTCTTACATTAAACGAAATTGATGCTCTTAAAGGGGCATTCAACAGAATACCCATTAAGGCCGCTGACGAAGTAATTGCCGTAGACGGCGGCTCAACAGACGGAACAATAGAGTTCTTCAAGAAAAATGGCATAAAAGTAATTGTCCAGAAAGAACGGGGCCGCGGAAGGGGTTTCATGTACGGGCTCGACAACGCAAAAGGAGATTATATTCTATATTTCAGCCCCGACGGAAACGAGAACCCGGCTGACATCCCGCGGCTTATTGAAGAAGCGAAAAAAGGACGCGATATAGTGACGGCCTCAAGATTCATGCGCAACGGAAAAAGCGATGACAGCGACGACCCTATGCTGATTAGAAATCTCGGGAACCGTTTTTTTACTGCATTGATAAATGTTTTTTACGGCTCAAAATACACTGATGCAATAAACGGTTTTCGAATAGTGAAAAAATCCGCGTTAAGTGACCTGAAGCTTGATGCAACAGAGCATGAGATAGAATTCCAGATGTCAATCAGGGCGGCAAAAAAGAAGCTGAAGATTTCCGAAATACCCACAACAGAGATGGAGCGGATTGGAGGAATCCGCAAAGCGCATACATGGCGGATGGGCTGGAGATTCTCGAAATTTTTCATGAAAGAGCTATTTATGAAGTATTAAATCACTGTGTTATCTATGGAAGAAAACATCAGAAAATTCCTTGAAGCGGGAAGTGTATTTCTTTTCATAACCATTCTTATTTTCCTGAAGCTTGCGCAGCCATGGAATTACTCCCTGTCGCACGAATACCCGTATTTTTATAATGCGAACGACAATTTCATCAACGGCCAGATAATTCCTGAATACGTAAAAGAAACAGGAAACTATATGTATGAACCATCTTATCTTGTAGGCGGATACAAAAACATCATAGGATTTTTCCCGCCGATATTTTATCATCTGACTGCTTCTTTTTCCATTGCGTCAGGCCTGCAAACATACGACGCATCATATATTCTCGCTCTGCTCATGCAAATCACAACTTCGCTAATAGTTTATTTCATCATACGACGACATTCTAAAGAATTGGCGCTCCTTACACTTCCATTCATGCTGGGGGTTTTCAATTTTGATTTTGAAGTTGCGAGAGTATTCGGGCTCTGGCTCTATCTGACAGGAACACTTTTCTTTGTATCTGTTGTATGGGCTATGGATCGCATCTCAATAAAATACGCTTCAATCATTCTTGCAATCTTTTTTTCCGGCGCAATACTCGGCCACCCTCCGGAAGCAATATTTTCCCTGGGATTCGTAATATTCTACTTGATGGCAACCTATTTCAAAGAGAAAAAAATACCTGAAACGATCTTGAAAAATGCCGGTTTTGGCTTGGCAATTGCGCTGGTACTTTCATCATATTATCTGCTGATATTCAGGTATGCTTTAATGGCGGGCAGCATCCACCAATACAAGCTTTTCAGCGTCATGACCGCACCTGATTTTGCGCCAAGCCTCGGGGTGACTCTGTGGAATTTCGGCATCCTTTTCCCCATACTGATTATTGGCCTGCTAATGGCTGTTAAAAAGCTGGCATTCAGAAAAAATGGCGAAATTCCGTTCACTGCAATTCTTGCAGGAATATTTGCGCTGATTGTCGGGTATTCAAATTATCTTGGCATGGGAATACGCGCGTGGCAGACCAGAACGAGCTGGCCAATAATGCTTGCGATATTCTCGGGAATAGTGCTTTTCTATGCAATAGAAAAAGTATTAAAAAACAGGGACTTTAAGCACATAGCAGCTGCAAGCGTAATTCTTCTTATGCTGTTTGCAGCAATGCATTTTGGGCAGCTTAAAGGAAACGGCATGGCGGACAAAGATACATGGGATGCCTTTATGTGGATAAAAAACAACACGCCGGAAGACGCAAAAGTGTACTATTATTATATGCCGCTTTCAGGGCAGCAGTTTGCATTTTGGTCTGCGGGAAGGCCGCCGTACATAATAGACACCAACGATTATATTGATGCGGCACAAAAAGGCATAGTGAAAGATGCCTACCTTGCAAGCTTATTTTCAGCTGACGGCGGCAACTCAAACTTTGCGTGGCGCACATCCCTGACAGATTACCATTACCTTGCAGATAACGAGTCATTTTCCGGCAGCTTCTTGAATAAATCCTCGCGCGACGCAGACTATCATGTTCTTGCAATAGGCGGTGCACTCAACAATCCCGGTGTGTCGCAATACAATGGTGCAATAAGGGCAAAGCTGCTAAACAGCACAGAAATTCATGAAGTTTTCAACAACGGCGTGATTTCAATATTGAAAAAAGGATAATGTGTGATGCGACATGTATAATCCAGAAAAAATAAAAAAAATAACAGAAGATATAAAGTTACTTGGGCTGAGCTTTGCAGCAATGTTTGTGATATTAAAAATAGCTTTCTTCAACGAGCCTTTTCTGAGTTTGCTTGCTTCCCTTGCCGCGCTTTACTGGATACTCATCCTGCCTGCTTTTGGAATAACTTATCTTATCGAAGAAATAGATTTTATTGAACGGCTTGTAATAAGCATACCGTTGAGCGCAGCTCTTGTAGGTATTTTCTCATACTATGCAGGACTTGCAGGAATCAGCGCAAAGGGATGGACATTTTTCATCCCCCTGCTTTTTATGGCAATATCTGCAGCAATAATGGCTGTGAAGTTAAAGAGTGCGCCAAAACCAACTGTTGAATAAAGTGTGCCAGTTAAGGGCTATATCAAAAGCTTCCCGAACTTGATGCTTCCGTAAAGCCGCGCGAGCTTCACAGCAAAAACATAGCCAATGCCAAGAAGAATTATTGCCGCTGCGTGAATTGGTGTTTTGTTTTCGATTATCTTTATTCCCTGGGGACTTGACAATTCAAGCTGTTTTCCTTTCCATAACCCTGTCGCTGTACGAAAATCAATAACGGGGTTTCTCAAAAATCCGAAGCGTATGTCGAGCATTTCCTTTGTCCTTTCCGGATGGTTCTTATACAAAAGCGCATCAAAGCGATGCACCTTGACGCGCGATATTGCATATTTTATCTTGCCTTTCAGAGTGGTTGGCGCAGGATGCCTGTGCTCATATCCGGTTCCGGTTATTCGCTTTATTTCATAGCCCGCATCAAGAATCTTAAACATCAGGTCAGTATCCATCCGAAAGCCTGAGCCCATCTCATTATATCCTTCGTCAAACATACCGGCTTTTTTTACCACGCCGGTCCTGTATGCGCTGCTTGCGCCTTCGCCAAGGCTTGTGGTTTTTGTGACTGCGACTTTTTCATCAGTAAAACCGTCCATCAATTTTTTGAGCCAGTTTTTTTGCGGGATGCAGTCCGCATTCATCTCGATAAACACCGGGGTTTTGCAGCTCGATATCCCAACATTCAGTGATTTTGTCCTGCCGATTCTTTTTTCGGTTCCTATGTATTGCAACATGCAGGGATATTTTTTTGCGTATTTTGCAACGACTTCTGCGGTTGTGTCTGTTGAAGCATCGTCAACCACAAGTATTGCGTATTTTTCCTTGCTATAGTCCTCCTGGTTCAGGCACGCCTCAAGGCATGCATCCATATTTACCGCTTCATTTCGCGTCGGAATTAGTATTGTTGCATTTTTCATATAAGAAGTCACTCTACTTAAGGCCTTTCTGCGAATACCAATCAATCGTCTTTTTCAATCCCTCTTCAAACCTTGTTTTTGCAACAAATCCCAATTCTTTTTTTGACCGTGAAACATCAAGGCATCTTCTTGGCTGCCCGTCCGGTTTTGACGCATCCCATACAATATTTCCTTTAAATTCCGTATACTTTGCAATAATTTCCACGAGCTCGCGTATAGAAACCTCTACACCCGTACCCAGATTGATCGGCTCGGGCTTGTCGCATTTTTCTGCTGCAATAACAAGCGCTTGGGCGCAGTCTTCAACATAAAGGAAATCCCGTGTAGGCCTTCCGGTTCCCCACACAATAATCTCATTTTTTCCGCTTAGTTTCGCTTCAATGCACTTTTTTATCAGCGCAGGTATTACGTGCGAGGTATTTTCATTGAAATTGTCGCGCGGCCCGTACATGTTTGTCGGAAGGAGGAATATGCTGTTGAACCCGTACTGCTGGCGGTATGCCTGGGACATCACAAGCAATGATTTTTTTGCAATCCCGTATGGCGCGTTTGTTTCTTCCGGATACCCGTTCCAGAGATTTTCTTCCTTGAATGGCACCGGAGTGAATTTCGGGTATGCGCAATTATGGGCTACTATTCCATTCGCAAGATATGTCTGGCGATTACCAACTGAAAAATTAAATACTTCTCCTTCGTATTTCTGTCGCCCTATGCGAAATATGGGTACAAGATAGCCACATTTATCTCGCCGGAATCGTGCCCGGAATCCAGTAAGATTATTTGGTGCCGCACCTTTCATAAGTGCTAAAAAGTAATCTATCTGCTCATTCCCAGTTATCCAAACAGCCCACGAATTACGTTGATTTATCTTTCTGCCTGAGACATATGCACATTTGGGCCTCATTCGATGCTGGATATGGCTATAAATACCGAGTTCGCCTAAAATCATCCGCAACTGCCAAACTAGATGCTCAGATACCGTAGTAAAATTTATCTTTTTTCTGTTAGCTGAGGCAGAAAAGCAGCCATCTCCCAGGAAATATCCTTTAAGCAACGCAACAAGCTTTGCTTCCGGAAGCAGCAGCGACTTTTCAGGAAAAATCTTATTGAATGATTTTTTAGGGGCTTCTTTGTAACAATGTTGTGCAAAGAATCGAGTAGCATGCAAATCATAGTAATTGAGTTGATACCCCTTTTGACCATTGATTTTTCTTAATGTTCCTTCAAGCCCGAAGCATTTTTTCATAAGAAAACGTGTTCTTTCAATATACTCATACTCTTCACCAAATGAGAAGTATACATTTCCTCGGCTTCCACGCTTTCCTGTATCTCTTAGATAAGCTGTGCCTTCAGCAACAAAAATGCCAATTAATTCGCATAACTCCAAAGAAAACGTTTTATCATCGTGTTTTTCTTTGGGGGAGATTTTAGGGGTTACTAAAAAATCACCTTTCTGAATATTCCCGGCGACATCCCAAACTATCTTATTGCGCCCTTGTTTCTTTATCAAAAACGGATGTTCCGGAGTTACTGCAAACATAGGGATACCGGACGCGTGAACTGTAATTAAGTCCCCACAGTAAGGCCGCCTGAAAGTTTCCGTTACTTTCTGGTATGTTCCATTATCCGTTAAAACTCTCTGCCCGATTGTGATAGTTTCTATATTTTTTACAGAGGGGTTAGTAACGATTTTGGTTCCTGGTGGAAAACATACAGTTCCGACTGTGATGAATTTTTTGACTCCTGCGAGGCGCGCCTCATCCATCAGCTGAACGCCCATAATCATGTTGTCATAGAAAAATTTCCCGGGATTGTTCATGTTTGCCCCGATTCCCCCGACAGATGCGGCCAGGTGAAAAACTACATCCGCTCCAGCTACTGCTTTTTTGCAGTTTTCCCGGATCCGCAAATCGCATTCGCGGCTTCGCGGCACGACAATATTCTTTTCATTCACGCCATTCCGCTTTAATTCCTCGACTACCTGGTAGCCCAGAAACCCTGCGCCTCCGGTTACAAGAATTTTTTTACCCGCCCAAAAGGACATTAAAACACATCCAAAAATCAATCGACTTTCCACCACTTTTGAGGAAACCTCTTCTTCAGAATCTCATCCCCCTCTCCAATAGGCGAAAGTCCTGCCGCGCGCATGTCCGCATCAACCATGATTTTCACAAGATCCTTGAAAGTCACTTTAGGCGTCCATCCAAGCTGTTTTTTTGCCTTTGACGCATCGCCCAAAAGGCGCTCCACTTCAGTGGGCCTGAAATATCTCGGATCTATTGCGACATGCTTTTCGTAATCAAGGCCTGCGTATTTAAATGCCTCAGTCACAAATTCCTTGACGCTGTGAGTCTCACCGGTTGCAATAACATAGTCATCGGGAGTTTTCTCCTGAAGTATTTTCCACATGCATTCAACGTATTCTGGCGCAAATCCCCAGTCCCTTAACGCATCAAGATTTCCAAGATACAGCTTTTCCTGCTTTTTCGCAATTATGGCTGCTATCGCGCGAGTTATTTTTCTCGTCACAAATGTCTCGCCGCGCCTTGGCGATTCGTGATTAAAGAGAATTCCGTTTGTCGCAAACATATTATATCCGCTGCGATAGTTCACAGCCATCCAATAAGAATATACTTTTGCCGCAGCATAGGGGCTTCTTGGATGAAACGGGGTTGATTCGTTTTGCGGCGGCGGGCTTGCGCCAAACATTTCGCTTGACGATGCCTGGTAGAATTTAACATGATTGCCGCTTCTTCGTATTGCCTCAAGAATTCGCGTTGTGCCAAGGGCAGTAACGTTTCCTGTGTATTCCGGAATATCGAAGCTTACGCGCACATGGCTTTGGGCTCCGAGATGATACACTTCGTCAGGCTTTGCATTATATATTATGTTGGATATTTGCTCAGCATCTGAAAGGTCGCCATAATGCATGAATAATTTGGTCTTCGGATCGTGTATGTCCGAATAAATGTGATCAATTCTTGCAGTGTTGAATGTACTTGCCCTGCGGATTATGCCGTGCACGACATATCCTTTGCTCAAAAGAAGCTCTGCCAGATAAGAGCCGTCCTGGCCGGTTATTCCGGTTATTAGTGCGGTTTTCATATTTTTATACCCTCATTTTTTAAAATATTGCTAATGCCGAGTTCGGCAAGATATTTTTTTATGTGCCCCACAAGCATTCCACTCTCTTTTTCTTGCCGCAGTTTTTTAACTCTTTCGAGCGCGCCTTCAAGTTCATTTATGTCGTGTAATGCAACAGCCTTTCCGCTCTCATCAAGCGCCTCTGCAAGATCGCATTGATGATCGTTAATATGTTCGCCGAATTTTTTATACCTTGGGACAACAATCAGCGGCTTTTCGAATTGCAGCGCGGTTAAAATGCATCCTGCACCGGCATGTGTTATTATTACTCGCGCATTCTTATTCAGCTCAAGAATTTTTTTAAAGCTTTCAAACCTGAACCACTTGCAGTTTTTGGGCTCGTATTCTGTATTGCCTATTTGCATAATTACTTCATCATTTATTTTGCCGATGCCCGCAAGCGAATCCACTTCTTTTACAAGCCGCTCAAACCCCTGCGTATGCGTTCCAACAGTAACGAATATCATAAAATCACCCGCTCATTTCCTGATTTCATCAGAATACAGCCCCCCAGTACTTCGCCTTTTTCCCGTATTTTGAAAGCATCTGTGCCCATTGAACGAGAAATAAATCCGCAATCGGATAAACCAATTTTCCTGAAAATGATGGCTCCTTTACCCTGCAAAAGCTCTCGATAAAAATCACTTTTTTGCCCATAAGCTTGGCAAGATAGCATAAAGGAACTGCCACTCCGGCGCCGGTGCTGACGATTATGTCAGGGCGCTCATGCCGAAGTATTGAAAATGACTGGAAAACATTTTTAAACAGGCTGAATGGATTCCTTTTCGGATCCTCTATATAATAGGCTTCTTTGAGTTCTTTTGAATCCTCGCGCATGAATGTGACAAAAAAACTTTTATGCCCCGCAAACGCACCCATTATCTGGCGAATCTCGGTAAGGTGCCCTCCGGCAGAGCATGCAAGACAGATTTTCATATCAGTGTATTTAGGCAGAAATTATAAATAAAGAAATTGCCTAAGTTTGCACATCTGTTCGCAAACCGGCAATTTCTATCTTTTACATGCGAAGCATGGAAAGCTTTTCGAGCTCTGCTCGAAATGATTTTCAGTCGGGTATCAACCCAAACTGAAAAATAAGCGCTGGGAGTGAGATTTCCATAGCGATCCTCATTTCAAGAAACAAAGAGCCGCGAATTTGAACTCACGCGGGCAGAACCCACTAGCTTAGCAGGCTAGCGCCATACCACTAGGCGATCCCAGCAACTTAATTAACTGAATCCGGTAAAGTATTTAAGCTTTAAATGACAGTTAAGTAGTATAGTTTTACGTTGGGAGTACTTCGCTATTTTCGCCCAATGCATCATATTTATGGCGAAAAATCCGTTCGCAACGCCTTAGGAACCATGAATCGCGTTGCTCTCGGCTTTTTATCCAAGGAAAATGAGGAATGATAAAAATGGTTGTTAATGAACGCGTCGTAAGCGACATACGAGGAAAAGACATTTTCACGGACAAAGGTCTGTATTGCGGAAAAACAGAGGATGTTATCCTTGATTTAACAAAATTCCGCGTTCATGCGGTTGTAATAAATGTCGCTAAAGGCTCTTATCTTTCTGAAGTAGTTGGCGGAAAAAGAGGCGTTATTGTGCCATACCCGCTCATAAGGGCAGTAAATGACATAATAATCATAAAGCACATCTCCGCGCCAATGGCTGAGACAACGCAGGAATAATGCATTCTATAAACTACCGAATCCTACAGCCATCACACAGCTCAAAATAGCGGAAGCTAGAACGCTTGGCGAATACAGGTGCGCTAAAGAAGCATTTCAGACAATCCACAGACGGATTCTAAAACTTTAACGACACAAAACGTAAAGTTGCTTCAAATGTTCAAAAGATTTAAATAGTTGTACTCGGTTCTAGTACAGTGTAGTGATTACTATTTAAATTTATAGTACATATTGGTAATTACTATAGAGGTATCAGATTATGAAAAACAAGAACATTTTAATTGCGCTTATCCTTATATCGGCCTTAATGGCGAATGTCGCCTATTCAACAACAGACGCATTGTCTTCAAACTGCCCTCCCGACAATACCGCGCCTTTTATTGAAATAACCCATCCTAATTGCGGACAAATATTTACAACCGCCACAATAAATGTCAATGGCACAGCTTATGACGATACGGAAATAAGCAATGTCACTATAAAAGTCGATTCAGAACCCTGGCAGCTTGCAGACGGAACAACAACGTGGTCGACAACAGTAACACTTATTCCCGGCCAAAATATAATCACTGCAAAGGCAACCGACACTTCAGGAAACATCAACGAGAAATCCATTATCGCAATATATGGCCTGAAGGACAATACACCTCCGCAAATATTAGAAATGTGGCCCCCCATAAATGCAATCATTACAAAAAACAACCTGGAACTCGGTCTTGTAACTAATGAAAATGCAACTTGTAAATATGACACCTACGACACAGATTATGACTCAATGAACAACACATTCTTGAAAACAGGCGGAACAGAACATAGACAGCCTCTGACGCTTACCGACGGCACATATACATATTATGTTCGCTGTATGGATGATACGGGACAGTGTACGGGTGCTGCAGGAAATAAAAACCAGGAATCAAAGAACACCACATTCACAGTAAATACGACATCAAGCATTCGGATCATTGCAAACGACGTCAATGTCAACCAGACGCAAACATTCGAACTTCCAATAACGCTTCAAAATGCCGGGGTTTCAAACATCTCGGGCATCCTGACAATAGCCATTCCAAGCGGGCTCGCACTTTCATCGGGCAGCACAAACCAGCCATTTGCCTTGGATACTGGCGCATCACAAACATACACGCCGAATATAACTGCGGTTTTGTGGGGCGATTACATCATAAATCTGACTGCAACGCATGACAACCTCACAGCAACGCACGAGGTTCATGTCCACTCAAATCCGAATTATGCCGTGTACGACCATGACGTTTCAATAACCGGGATGTCTGCACCAGCCATGGCAACAACAGGCAATACAGTTTCTATTTCAGCAATGCTTACTAATAAAGGCCGATCTGACGAAACAGAAATCCCGGTAATATTTTCAGTAGACGGCGTTCCTATTCAGACAAACTACTACAATCTTACTTCGCAAATGAATACAATTATTTCATTTAATTGGGCTGCATCGCTTGGAACTCACGAGCTTTCGCTTTTCGCAAACCTGACAACTGACGGAAACATTTCGGACAATAGTGCGGGCGCAAACATATCGGTCAGCGCTGTGCCTGTTCCGCCGCCTTCTGGCGGTGGAGGTGGAGGAGGAAGCAATTCTGGCGGAGGCGGTGGTATTCCTACGCCGCCGGCAAAAAATAACAACAATGCATCATTTTCAAACATATCCATTCCGGACTCGATAAATTATGGCGAAACTCTTTATGTGTCCGGATGTGTCTCGAAACTTGGAAAAAACAGCACGGTTGAGCTATATCTTGACGGCGCACTGAAATCCGGCAAAAAAGCGGTCGTTCCCTCAATTTGCTTCAATCTTTCTGCAGGCGTTCCTGGCGTAGGAAAACATACTGTATATCTCTGGCTGAATAGTTCAAACATCGACATCACCAAATACGTAACTGTAAACGAAAGCAGAAACGAAACCCCTGGAACCCTTACAGAAATAGAGCTCTCGGACATAGTAATAAACGGCTCTGTTCGTGAAGGTATCCCTGCAACAATACAGATACCTATGAAAACTTCAAAGCTTGCTGATGTTTCGATATCCTTATTTTCAGACGGGGCGCTCATCGGAGGAGCGAATGCATCTATCGATGGAACTTATACGGCCTCCTTTGACCACACATTTAATGACAGCGGAAAAAAGACATTAAGAGCATTTGCAATTACAAAAGACGGCAGCCAGGACATGATACTAAAAGAGATCACGGTTGAGAAAAACATACCTACGGGCAACCTTTTTTCAAGCATCATCAGAAACCCGTACGTGATTGCCGCAATAATATTGCTTGTGCTGCTCGTAATTTATTACTACGCTAGAAAAAAGCCGGAAACCCCCGAACCGGAAGAACCCAAAACTGATGCATAAATAAAAACCACCGGATTTAAAGCCAAGAACTGCCCGGGATAGAAAGCGTACAAAAGCATATAAATTGTCTAGCACTCAAGTTCTAGTATGAACGCGGTAAAGACATCGGCTCCTGGAAATTTGTTTTTTTTCGGAGAACATGCTGCAGTCTATGGAAGGCCTGCAATATGCGCGGCAGTGGACCGAAGAACCTATGTCGCACTCACCGGCCGAAATGACCCGAAAATTCTTGTATCTTCAGACAGCTTCGGCGAGGGAAGCGCGCAAATTTCAGAAAATGGCGTCAGCAACAAAACATTTAAAGCGCCGGAACTTTCAACAACATTTGATTTTATTGACATGCTTGCCACAAAGTTCAGGATTGCGCATGGATTTGAATTGAAAATACGTTCTGACGTGCCTGTAAATTCCGGAATGAGCAGTTCCACTGCGCTTCTTTCAGCAGTGTTTAAGGCAGTAAGCGGCTTTGCAGGGCAAAACATTCCGGCTGAAAAATATTTCGACTACCTTTATCCGATGCAGGTAAAAGTTCACGGCGGGAAAGCGTCGGGCTCTGAAATCATCTCAAGCGCGCTTGGAGGATTCAACAAGGTGCAGAAAATTGAAGCAGGCAGCAAGACAAACCTGAAATTCGAGCACCTCGGAGTGCATAAATTCTCAATCATTGTCGGAAACACAAAGGTTTCCTCACCCACCTCGCTTACCGTAGGATATCATGTTCCAAGCCTGATTGCAAGAAATAAAGCACATGTTTTCGGCGTGTTTGACGAGATTGCAGCAGTCTGTGAAAAGGCAGAAAATGTTCTTGCAAAAGACGATGAAGCTAAGCTTGGAAAACTGATGAACAAAAACCAGGAACTTCTTTCATCCCTTGGACTGTCTCATCCAAAGCTTGACGATTGCATTGATGAAGCGCGCAAAGCAGGAGCCCTTGGCGCAAAGCTTTCAGGCTCCGGCTGGGGCGGAATAATGTTTGCGCTGGCAAAAAAAGAAGATGCTGAAAAAGTATTGCGCGCGATACAGTCAACAGGCGCAGACGCATTCAAAACAGAAGTCGGCGGAAACGGAGTTATGTAACGTGTTTGAATAAATTGAAGAAAAATATTCTTTAATGGGCCTTTAACTATATAATAATTCAGAGAGAATTCTTTAACAGCACCCAATAAAAAGGATTTTCAAGAAAAAGGTAAAACAGGCGTCTTGATGCTCAAGTACATCTACAAGTCTTCTAAAAAGAACTGCGTTAAAGGAAGCGATTTCAACTATCCCAAACAACCCGATGGCGGCTGGCTCTGGATACATGTTTCAAAGCCTACTGAAAATGAGCTTGTAAAAATCACAGAGGATTTCCCGATACCTGCAAAAATAATCAACAAATTTTTCAGGGAACAGAAATCAGTGAGATATTCTTTCAAGCCCCTGACATTCATTCTTGTCGATTACTACCTTAAAAACGGCAAGGTTGAGCTGGAAAAAATCCTGTTCGTAATGGGCGAAAATTATCTGATAACCATTACCGATGTGCCTCTTGCGCACTATGATGAAATATATAACATGGTTTTTGAACGCGCCAGTGAAATAAAAAATACAGGATATCTTTTCTACGAAATTCTTGACCGCGACGTTGAAGAGAATTTTGACGTGCTCAGCATAACTGAAACACGGATAATAAATATCGAAAAAAACATTCTCCAGCCAAACGGCGTAAAAAGAAAAGTGACTGAAGTCATCGATTTCAAACGGTACCTGACGCAGATGTGGCGCAGGTTCTGGAGGTCCTCAAAAATAATATTTTCCATCAAAAAGGGCCTGACGCCGGTTAAAGTCGATGCGAACCTGATTAGGCTTCTTGACGACATCCATGACACATACATCTATCAAATGGAAATGGTCAGCTCGCAAAAAGATGTCCTGACAGACGCCCTTACAATACATGAATCTGTGCTTGCAAACCGGCTTGCAAAGATTTCAAACAGGATAAACTCAGGGCTTAAAAGGCTCACAGTAATCATTTTCTTCTGGACCGCTGTCGCGACAATAATATCCATTCCAAATACTTTCGCCACGATTTTCGGCATACCCGAATGGCCGATTAAAGGCGATGCGTGGCAGATGATCGCGGCGGTTCTCCTCATCTCCGCGATTGTGCCCGTAATCTGGTTCTATTCTTACTGGCAGAAGTTCAAGGAAGAGCATATTGGAAAGAAGAAATAAAGACATAGTGGCATTAACCAAGCCGAAAAACTGCGCGATTCCAGCGTTTCTTGGCATTTGTGCCGAGCAATGGGCAAAAATCATTTAAAAAGCAAAAAATCAAATAAGATATAATATTAAGAGACTTGCTGATTGCAGGCGATATTATGGATTTGCGCGAATTATTGAATGCTTTGAAAAAGGACGGGGAACTAATCGAGATTGAAAAAGAAGTAGATGCGAATCTTGAAATGGCGGGCATCATCAAAAAGCTTGACGGGAAAGCCATATTGTTCAAAAAAGTGAAAAATTCGGCATATTCTGCGGTATCGGGAATCGCATCGCAAAGGAAATATTTCGCAAAAGGCCTTGGCATAAAAGAAAGCGGGATACTGAAAACTCTTGCAAATGCTGCAGAAAAGCCGAAACAATACAAAATCGTGGAAAGGGCGGCATGCCAGGAAATTGTTGAAAAAACAGTCGACTTGGATGCGCTTCCGTTGCTTCTTCACACAAAAAGCGATGGCGGAAGATATATTTCATCGGGCGTTGCAATTATCAAAGACAGGGAATTGGGGCCCAACATGGCATTCCACCGCATGATGCAGATCGGAAAGAATAAATTCACCGCGCGGCTTGTTGAAAACAGGGGAACCGATTCCGCGCTAAAGAAAACTGACGGCGACCTAGAAGTCGCAATATGCATCGGAAATCCGGTCCAGATTCTTCTTGCTGCTGCAATGTCTGTTCCGAAAGGCATTGACGAGGCAAAAATCGCAAACGCTCTTGCTCCGGCAAATTTTGTAAAATGCAAAACAAAAGACCTTTATGTTCCTGCAGACTCCGAATTCATTCTTGAAGGCAGGATAACGCACAAAAATTCAAAAGAAGGCCCGTTTGTAGACCTCACTGAAACAATGGACTTTGCGCGCGAACAGCCGGTAGTTGAAATCGACTGTATAACTCATCGAAAAGATGCGATACACCACGCGCTTCTTCCGGGCGGCTTGGAGCACAAACTGCTTATGGGAATGCCGCGCGAGCCGACGATTTTTAATGAGGTGAACAAGGTTGCGAAATGCACCGGCGTGACAATAACTCCCGGCGGATGCTCATGGCTTCATGCGATTGTGCAGATTGAAAAGAAAGGCGCAGATGACGGCAAAAAGGCGATTGAAGCCGCATTTCGCGGGCACGGCTCACTCAAGCAATGCATTGTTGTCGACAGCGACATCGATATTCGAAATCCAGCAGACGTGGAATGGGCGATTGCAACAAGATTCCAGGCAGGAAAGGGCATCTACATTTTCAGGGAACAAGACGGCAGTTCCTTGGATCCATCAGCGCGCCATGAAAAAGGAAAAAAGAGCAAGACAGACAAAATGGGAATTGACGCAACGATTCCGTTTGGCGCAGACAAAAATGATTTCAAAAAAGTGAAATGGCAGGACGTGGATATCAAAAAGTTCTTGCACTGATAGTTATGCAGCTCACACCGGAAGAAAAAGAAATGCTTGAAGGATTGCACGGGCGCGCGGCCCGAAAATCAATGGAAATATTGGTTGCGCTCGGCAATATTTTCGGCGCAAAGAGGCTTGTTCCGATAACTTCTGTGCAGGTAGCCGGAGTTTCTTATCACAATCTCGGCGATGCAGGGCTCGAATATCTTGAAGAACTTGCGCGTGACGGAAAAGTCAGAGTCAAGACAACACTAAACCCTGCAGGCATGGACTTAAAAGACTGGAAAAAGCTCGGCATAAATAAAGATTTTGCGGAAAAGCAACTGAAAGTAATTGATGCGTTCAAAAAACTCGGGATTGAAATAACAGTTACATGCACTCCGTATCTCGCCGGAAATTCTCCGAAAGCTGGGGAACATATCGCATGGTCTGAATCCTCTGCAGTCTGCTTTGCAAATTCTGTTCTTGGCGCAAAAACAAACAGGGAAGGCGGGCCGTCTGCTCTTGCAGCTGCGATTGTCGGGAAGACGCCGGAATACTGCATGCATCTTGATAAAAATCGCGAGGCGCAGGTAACTGTTTTAGTCGATGCAAAAATAAAATCAGTTGATGATTTCAGCGCCTTAGGGTGCGCAATCGGAAAAAAGATTGGAGAAAAAATCCCATATATCAAAGGCATAAAAAAAGCCGGAGTTGACGAGCTGAAGAATTTCTCGGCATCAATTGCTACATACGGCGGAACTGCATTGTTTCACATTGAGGAAATCACGCCGAACAAGACAACAGTTCCGAAGAAAAGTATTAAAATCACAGAAAAAGATTTGTCGGTTGCGCGCGCCTTTCTCTCCGATGGCGAAGATGTTGATTTTGTCGCTCTCGGCTGCCCCCATGCATCGCTTGAGGAATTAAGGGAAATTGCGGAAATGCTTGACGGAAAGAAAGTAAAAATCGAGACATGGATTGCGACATCAAGAACTGTGCGCGACCTAGCCGAGAAAAAAGGCTACATACAAAGAATAGAAAAATCCGGCGCAATAATTGCAACAGACACATGCATGGCTGTCGCGCCGCTGAAAGGCAGATTCCATTGCATGGCAACAAACTCTGCAAAAGCCTGCTTTTACGGGCGCGGATCCAATAATTTTAAGACAAGATTTGGAAGTTTGAAACAGTGTATAACAACATCGGTGATGGGAAAATGGAAATGACTGCACCTAAAAAGACAAACAATATTCATGGAATACTACTCAATCCAAAAACAGTATTAGATATTGAAAATTTAAGAGAAGATAGTGCCTCTGATGAATTTGGATTTAGCAAAAAGATTGATGGTTTTGTAAATTATGTAAAAGAATATCTTGGAAATAACAACTCAATCGTTGTTGGAATTTATGGGGATTACGGCAGTGGGAAAAGCGTATTTATCAATTTAATAAGAGATAATCTAAAAAGTAGTGATAAAAACAGCAAATTCATTATCTTTCCCGCATGGAAATACAAAGATGAAGGAAGCATTTGGAGAAATTTTATTTTATATGCTAGCAGAGAATTACAAAATAGAGAAAAACACGATGACTTAAATAATTCTCTATATTATACAAAAGAAAAAACTAAATTCGATATGAAATCAATAGGTCTTGATCTATTAATACTATTGATTGCAGACATAATTTTTCTACATTATATCACATTCAGCACCGGATTAACGCAAAGTTTATTCGAATCGATTACATTAATTATTAATCTTGTTGTTATGATATATACATATCACTCAACAAAAAGAACAAAGCAACCAATATCTTATGTCGAGGAATTTGAAGAAACGTTCAAAGAAATGATTAATAATTGCACTTATGAAAAAATATATGTTGCAATTGAGAATATCGATCGCTGTTTGCCAGATCAATCAATAAACTTACTAGAGTCATTGAAAGCGTTTCTAGACACTACTAAAAATAAAGATATTGCAACAAAAAAACAATTAATTTTTTTAATTCCTTGCGATAAAGAAACAGTATTAAACGCCATCAAAAATAAATGCAATATTAATGATTCAACATATCTTGACAAATTAATTCAATTACCTTATGACCTCCCAATACCATCGAATAAGAATTACAAAGACTATGTCGAATCACTTCTAAACAATGCATATAGGAATACAGAATTATCTCTTGATGAAGGGCGAATAAAAAAGAGATATTTTGAATTCATTACGGACATGTTAAAACTAACCGAAATAACAAACCCCCGAGAGATAAAAATCCTTTTAAGAGAATGGGAAATGAGGTTTGTCAACATAGATGAAAGCATTAAATACAATAAAGAAACATGGGGTAAAAGCATAAATCTAGAAAGTTCTTTGTTCCTTCTGAAGCTATTAGTTTTAAAGAAAACAATACCAAATTCATACACCGCATATTTAGAGATCGTTTCAATTATAGATGATGTTGTTAAAGATCAAACAATATTATCTAAAGTGACCCAATTCATGTTTAAAAGAGGTGGTTGGGATGATATATTCAACATTCTTGACAAAAGTGCATCCGGAACAATTTATGAAGGAAAAATAAGAAATAAGGAAGGAGTTATTAAACAAGCAAGTAATTTATTAGTTTACGGACATATCCAACCTAAATCATTTGAAGATTTACAAAAGTTCATGCTGGTCACCAATCCCAAAAAATACGAAGAATCGATTAACTATGTATACAAACCCAAAAGATGAAGTATATATGATACTAAAAGCTCGCATTATCTCACGCGGCACAGCATCAGGCGAACTGCTGATTTCCAAAGACGCGATTTCGTTTTACGGAGGCGTAAATCCGGATACGGGTGTTATGGTCGAGAAGGGGCACGCGCTTGAAGGAAAATCAATTGCAGGAAAAGTGCTTTATTTTCCGCGCGGCAAGGGCTCGACTGTGGGCTCTTACACATTATACCGCCTCGCGAAAAACAACAAGGCGCCGGCTGCAATAATAAACGAAACATGCGAACCCATAGTCGCAGTTGGGGCGATAATTTCTGATATTCCTTTGATTGATAAAGTTGAGATTAAAAAGATAGAATCATACAACGGCAAAAAAGTCAAAGTCGACGCAAATAAAGGCGTCTTAATAATATGAATAAGTGATTCAAAAATGAAAATAATCGTCGCAATTACGGGCGCAAGCGGCGCAACCATTGGCGCAAAGATAGTGGAAGCCCTGCACAACAAAAAAATCGAGACTCATGTCATTGTTTCAGAAGGGGCAAAGGAAGTTTTGAAGCATGAAACCGAAAATGCAGAAGAAGTGCTGGCAAAAATAAAGAAAAATGCAACGCAACTATACTCGGAAAAAGACTTCGCCGCGCCTATTGCATCAGGCTCGTTCAAAACAGACGGGATGATTGTTGCGCCATGCAGCATGAAAACACTTGCAGCAATCACCCATGGATATTCAGATAATTTAATAACGCGCGCGGCAGATGTATGCATAAAGCAGAAAAGAAAATTGGCGCTCGTTCCGCGCGAAACCCCGTTCAGCTCTATTCATCTTGAAAATATGCTCAAGCTTTCGAACCAGGATGTCTGGATAATTCCCGCAGTCTACGGCCTGTACTTCAAGCCGAAAAATGCCGACGACATAGAATATTATCTTGCAGGAAAAGTGCTTGAGGCATTTGACATAGAGCACAATCTTTACAAAAGGTGGCAGCAATGAAAGAAGTAATTTTGCTTAAAATCGGAGGGTCGCTGATAACTGACAAAGCGGCGAAAGTGCCGAAGGTAAACAAAAAGAATCTTTCGCGAATCGCAAAAGAAATCTCGCAGGGATTCAATCCTGAAAAGCAAATTCTTGTCATCATCCACGGCGCAGGATCTTTCGGCCATGTCATTGTCAAAGAAACCGGAATACATAAAGGAATAGCAAACAAAGGGCAATTGCTTGCTTTTGCCGAAACGCAGAGGCTGCAAAATGATCTGAACTCGCAAGTCTCGAAAGAGCTGATAAAAAATAAAATACCGGCCATGCCGTTTGAGCCGACATCAACTGCAGTAATGGATTCAGGCAGGCTCATCTCGATAGATACCGGCGCGCTTGAGGGAATGCTCAAAATCGGTCTTGTGCCTGTGCTTTACGGCGTTCCGGCATACGACATTGCGCAAGGCTGCTCAATTCTATCAGGGGACCAGATAATAACTTATCTTGCGAAAAAACTTCAGGCTTCACGGATAATACTTGCTACTGATGTTGACGGCGTTTTTCAAACAGATCCGAATAAAAATACTAAAGCAAAACTGATAAAAGAAATAAATCGCGCAAATTTCGCAGAAGTTGCCAAAAAAATATCCGGCTCATCAAACACAGACGTTACCGGCGGAATGCTCGCAAAGGTCAGGGAAGTTTTTGAGATCAGCGGCCTAAACGGTGAAATAATAAACGGGAATAAACAGAACAATGTAAAGCGCGCCCTTCTCGGAGAGCATTCCATTGGAACTTCCATAAAGGCATAATTATTCTAGAAAAAGCATCCAATGGCCAAGCAATATCCGAAACGTCATGCGACGTATATTTTCTTGTTTCTGAAAAAACTATATATAGGGCTAAAAACTCAAACATAAATCTACAGAAAAGCGGCAATAGCTCAACAAAGTTGGTTATCGTCAATTAACAATTAATTCACAGGTCTCATATTTCCTCAAGGGATGATGAAATGACAGTTGGGGTGTTTGAGATGCAAAGCAAAACAAATAATACGAAAAAAAAGATTAACGCTGCCAGATTGCTGGCGAATAATTCTTATCTGATTGCAATTGTCATGCTTTTTGCGATTAGCGGCAGCTCTGATCTTTCTTTAGCTGCAGACCCCATTGGCATCGATAACATAAACCTTGATGAAATCAATATTAATTCAGCGAACCAGCCCATTTCTATCCTGTTACATACCACCAATGTTACCATTACGCCGGACCGTGTCAAATGCGGCCCCCAGTTACTTGATTTTACTGTTAACCTGCTAAACAACGGCCCCGACCCGATTAATGAAGTCAGGCTATATAATGCAAGTTATGACGGGGTTATCAGCAGCCTTCCGGAAAACGGCCCGTATACTTGCGGTCCGGCGCCCGCTAGCTGGAATCTGGTAGACCTCCATCCATTCGGCGCTCCCATTTGCTGGTATTTCACAAACAATGTTTCTGCGTATATAAATGCCGGACAAACAAAGATTTTTAGTTTTAAGACCGCGTTTAATGCCGCTCCACTAACGCAGGAAGGCACTTTCAACTGGATTGTTGATTCGCGCGACACAAATGAAGCGTGGCACCCGCATTATCCGCCAATACTCGTGGACTGCAGTATCCCGAACACCACAAAAACATATTTAGGCCCCCAGAAAAATGTGGATGGAACAGAATGGATATCCAACCAGACGCAGATTAACTTCTCAACAACAGAAATACCCGTCAACCCTAATGCAACATTTATTTCCGGGATAAATGCAACTTATTATAGAATCAGCCTCGTAGATGATTTCTATTGTTACAACAATATACAGAATTGCACCGGGCTTAGCGGACCGGGAGACTTTATCAAATTTAATGGCCCTTTCAGCATACCTGACGAATCATGCCATTTGATAGAATTCTACAGTGTTGACAATGTGAATAACACCGAAACGAAAAAAGAGCAGTGTACCTTTGTCGATACAACACCTCCTGTCGGAAACAAGCATGTCGGACAGCCAAATGTATTCCTTGACGGCATAGGAGGATTAGATTACTTTGTAAATCAGGACACGCCAATAACCCTGAACTGCACCGATATGGGCCCGCATCCTGTTGGCCAAAATACTGTTTTCTGGAGATTCAGCTCAAATGTCACGGGCTCATGGATAGATGGCCTCTGGCAGAACACAAAGGAGCTGCCTGTTAATGTAAGCTTCTCCGAGGACTCATACCATGATTTGGAATTTTACTGTGTGGACCATCTTAATAATACGGGACCGAGCGACAGGGAACTATTTGCCGTGGATACTTTGCCGCCAGTAATAAGCAAGACCATTATCGGCCCGCAATCCGGAACATGCCCGCCGATGAATCCGAGCGACATATGTTATATAATGGACCACAATTCTACGATAACTGTAAATGCAATTGATGCAGATCCTCATCCATCCAACAATGTGAAATGCGATTGGTCATACACACTTGACGGTGTTCCGCAGATCGGCGGACAAACCGGAGTTAGTGTTCCATTCAACATATCATTCCCCGAGGACTCAAACCATACTCTGACAATCACGTGCAGGGATGCGTTAAACAACAGCGTAACGGATGTTGAAAACTTTGCAGTGGATTCAATTCCGCCGGTTACCACCAAGCATTTTGATGGACCGCAATACCCTCTTGACGATGACTTTTTCGGCATCACGCACTGGATAAACTCAAACACATTAATTGTACTGGAGGCCACGGATAGTAAATCCGGAGCAAATAAAACTTACTGGAGAAACATGCTCGTAAATAACGCCGATGCAGGACTAAATATCTGCGGCAATCCGGAAGAGTTCTGCAATCCGGGAAATTACAATCCGCACGTTAATCTTTCAACTCCATGGAATGAGTATGTGGCTCCGTTCCAGAAGAGTGAAGATTCCTGCCATGTAATTGAATATTACAGTACTGATGCGCTCGGCAATACAGAGCCTGTGAAATGGCAATGCGTATTTGTTGACAACTCTCCGCCAAATGTTACTAAAGAAATCGGAAATCCAAAAATAATTGGCAAATTAAATCTATCCGGTTCATGCAATGATCTGGTCGGAGCAATTTCTGCGCCGCTTCAAATCAGTTCTGCGCCGGAAATAGACCGAAATCGATACTATGAAAAATACACTGCCGAAAGAAAGATTTCAGCTGCATCATCAAACATATGCGATAGTGCGTCACAGCCAAACCAGTGCGCTTATGTAAACATAACTGATCTTCCGAATTATGCAAAGGACACAATCAAGGCACAATTAAATGTTTCTATTGATGCACTGCCGCAAGGCTGTGAGAAAGTGTTGATATTGTCCTCAGGAAACCCGCTCAATAATGGAACCACGCTTAGCGAAGATATGGGTCATCCCGGATGCGGTCCGAACCCTGACGGATTCACAACATACGACTGCGTGATACTGCCGAATTACACAACATCTGCGGATGTTTCAGTTCTTGCAATATCCTCTGAATGGCCGGAATTTTACAAAACGCAATTTACTGACTGGATGCAGATATCTAACTCGATAGCAGTTGACATGTCAATAAACAACTGGAAAAATGTGACTGAACTGCCGCAATACGGTCCTGCAATAAGCGGCACTCAGACACTAGCGTCCAACATATCCGCCAACTCGACCATAAACCTCCGGGTTGCGGATTCCGGAGATCATATATATGACACATCGATTCTTTTGGTGCCTTTAGCCTGCGGCGAGCCCACAAATCCTGCTGAGAAATGCGGAGACGGAATTGTGCAGGACCTGCTCGGTGAGGAATGTGACCTTGGAGCACTGAACGGACAACCGGGCAGCGGATGCAGCGCGACTTGCCAAATTGTAAGCGTGCCTGAAAATGAATCCGTGTGCGGAAACGGCATACTTGAGCAGCCTCCGGCATTCCCGAACAGCACGGAACAATGCGACCTTGGCGCACAAAATGGCAAGCAATGCAGCACATGCAGCAGCGACTGTAAAAACATTATTCCCGACAACTCTACTGATGTAACCTATATCAGCAGTAAAACCCCGATAAATATCACATGCAATGATGTTCTGCCTCATCAGGTAGACCACAGCTCGCTATTTTATAGATATAGGATAAGTGACGACTGTATGTCGTGGGGTGACTGGAACAACTGGACAGAAGTGCAGGGTCCCTCGGACGATATTCAGAAAACAATTTACTTCAACGAGGATTCATGCCATGAGCTTGAATATTACTGTGCGGATATTCTTGGAAATCAGCAAAACGTTTCCAGGGAAATCGACATAGTGGACACAAAGCCCCCGGTAATAAACAAAACAATAGTCGGACCTGTGTTTGTAAAAGAATCTGCCTGTACCGATGGTGCTGATGGCATCGATCCAGTCGTACTGGATATAACAAACACCACAGGAACTATTGTAGGTGGCGTTAACTTCAGCACAAAGTGTTTATCAGGTGTTGGAGTTGGCATCGCTTACGACGGCCAGAATCTATGGTACTCGTGCTACGCTTCACCAACAGATCTTTACAGAGCAGACCCGTTCACTGGAAACGTATCTGCCATGTATTCTATTGCTGGCGGCTTGGGCGCGTTGAGCTATGATGCAACACGAAACGCTATCTGGGCTGGATGGGGTGGGGGAAACGGCTCTAATGGAGACATACGCATTATACAGCTTGATGGCTCAAAAAACGTTGTTAATGCAATGTTTGCATTTACCGCAAATTCAGGCGGTATGGAAATTGATGACGGTTTAGCATTTGATGCACAGGACGACACCTTGTATGTGAGCCCTGATGTTTCGCCCACAATATACCATTACACACTAAACGGAACTTTAATTGGCACGTTCCCGAAGGATCCGGGTTCCAGCTGTGGCAACAGCGGTCTGGCACTCGGCGGCAGCTTATTATACGAGGGCTTTAATGGATGCAATCAAGTAATCGTTGTAGATAAAGCGAACACCTCATCACAAGTATTCAACTTTTCAACTGTACAAGCGGGTGACGCAGCATTCCGCGACGAAGACCTTGAATGCGACACAAACACATTCGCCAATATTGGCAAGCATGTGATGTGGTCTATTGAAGCTTATGATAGCGGCGACCAAAAAAGACGCGCATATGCGTTTGAAATACCGTTTGGCTCCTGTGGAATCGGCGGCAAGCCGGCAACTAACTGCAGCAAAACATACATAGACGGCGTTACAGTCATACATGTAGAGGCAAATGATGCACAGCCGCATCCGGTTAATAATGTAACGTGCGACTGGTCTTATACGGTCAGGGAAAACGGTTCTGCAAGCGGAGGGGCTACGAATGTCAGGCAAGCATTTGATATACACTTCCCAGAAGAATCGACGCATGACCTGACAATTGTCTGTAAGGATGCACTGAACAACACCGTCCAGGACATCGAAACTTTCATCGTGGATAAAACGCCTCCGGTAACGACAAAGAACTATACTGGACCACAGTTCCCGTGGGGAGTGGATGAAAAACACGTCCGCTGGATATCCTCTGATACAAACATCACATTAAGCGCCTACGACCCCGAACCGCATCCATCCGGTGTTAATGCGACATACTGGAGAAACACTCTTGTAGATGACCGCTTCTGCAATGTCACAAAGAAAGATGGATTGATCCATGAACTGGGCGGAGACGGCCTGGTTGATGGCGAGTTGCCGAATAACGAAAATGCATGCGTCAACGCAACAGGCAGCGGCCCGTGGAATTTGTACACCGGACCATTCAACAAGCCGGAAGAATCCTGCCATTTGATAGAATTCTTCAGCGTTGACAATGTCAACAAGACCGAGAACATAACGAAACAATGCGTATTTGTTGACAACACATCACCGATGCCGAATAAAACTGTAGGCCTGCCGGCAGATAAGTGGGACGGCAAAAACGCCAACTACTACAATATCAGCGACAGATGCTGGAACGGCCAGAACAATTCAATCGACTGCTGGAAGGTCACAACGCTCACTCCAATAACAATGAGCTGCACTGACCCTGCGCCGCACCCGGTAGACCATTCAATCATGGCGTTCAATGTAAACTTCGACGGATCTGATAAAACCGAGGATTACTGCAAAGAATTTAGCGGGGAATACAACCTGTCAGGGGACGGATTTTGCGTTATCAAAAAAGAAGATCCCATAACATTCCTTTTCAAGGAAGAATCCGAGCATAACCTGCAGTTCTACTGCGAAGACGCTCTCGGCAATAAAGGGCCTATTGATGAAGAAAAGTTCAAGGTCGAAGGATCATCGTTCGAGATAAAAATAAACAAGAAATGGAATCTCATATCTGTTCCGTTTGTCCTCTTGAACGATTCAATGCACAAAGTCTTTGACCCGCAGGCAGACAAAATAATGTCTATCTGGACATATGATGCGGCGCTAAACAAGTGGTTTGTCTTTACTCCTGATGGCATTGACAATGACGACATGGACCGCATGATGCCTGGATGGGGCTATTGGGTGCTTGCAAGAAATGACACCGAATTGCTCATCGGAGGAAGCCTCTTCAGCCCTGCAAAAACTCCGCCGAGCAAACAGATTGTCCCAGGGTGGAACCTTATAGGCTATTGGGGCACAGAAGGCCTGTCCGGATACAGCGGCCCTAATGGAAACGGGTTAACGTCCTTTTGCGAACTTAACTCCCTGATAAGCACTGTTTGGGAAATACCAGACAACTCACTCTGGAGCTATTGGGAACCGTTCAATCCAAACCAATGGATCCCATACGACAAATACAAACACATGGATCCTGGCGCAGGATATTGGATGTTCACAAACCAGAACGGCGAGTTTGTGATACCCACGGTCTGTTCAGTAACACCCCTGACGTATTAGTTGGGATAGCAGAGCCCGTAAAATTATTTAGCTGGAGGAATAACATCCTCCAGCAATTATTTTAGTTATCTTAGAAATGAATCGGGTTTTTCGATAGAACAAAATTAAGAATATGACTGTGATCTTCATGAAAAAAGAATTTAAAAATATTCTACTTTTTGCAGTTTTATCGACGATTCTGTGTTGCAGCGAGGTTTTAGCTGTTGCTCCCGGAATACCGCAGCAGTTTTTCGGTAGCGTGTCAATAAACGGCGCGCCGGCTTCGGACGGCACTACAGTTTCTGCAAAGATATCCGGTGTCGTTGTCAGCACCGGTATCGCAACCGGGGGGAAATACGGGCATTCCCAAAATATTTTTTATATTGACGATCCAAACTCTAATCGCGCGGGAAGCATCATACAATTCTTTGTAAACGGCGTTGACACGGGTGCAACAGCGTATTTTGCAAACGGCAAATCAACACAGCTTGATCTTTCAGTTGCAATCGCATCCCAAAATAACCAAAACACCAATGCGGGAAGCGGCTCTTCAGGAGGTGGTGGGGGCGGCAGCTCTGCAACTAACAATAACATAATTGCTTCAAATGATTCAAACAATGCCGCGAGCACAGCCACTACACCTGAAGGTCCTTGCAAGGAACGATGGACCTGCAATGAATGGTCTTCATGCAAAGACGGCATTCAGAAAAGAAGCTGCATCGACGCAAATAAATGCGGCACAATAGATGATCTTCCACTGGCATCACAGCCATGTTCTTTAGAAGATGTTGCGGTCGCAAATGACGCTCTCGCAGCTCAAGAAAAAGGACAAAATCTTATTTCAGGATTGTTTTTATCCGCAACTTCATCTCAAGGCATCTTATTCATTATTTTCGGCGCGCTTGTGATTTACTTCGGATTTCAATATTTTAGAAAGAACGGGTCTAGAAAATACTGAACTGATTCTGAATAGCACATCAGTATTTAAAATAAACTGCAAATAACAATAATATGATAGTTGTCCTACGCCTCAGCCACCGCCGCGTCCGCGACGCCCGCGCAACAACGCACGTCTTTCTTGCAGCGCGCGCCCTCGGAGCAGACGAAGCAATACTTTCAGGCGAAGAAGACGAACACATTCTGAAATCAGTCACATCGCTATCATCGCGATGGGGTGGAAAGTTCAAGATACGCTACGAAGAAAAAGGAAATAAAATAATCAAAAAATTCAAAGGAATAAAAGTGCATCTTACGATGTACGGCATGCCCGTGCAGGAAAAAATCAAGGAAATAAAAACTGCGGCAAAAGGAAAAAATGTTCTCATCATAGTTGGCGGGGAAAAAGTTCCGGGAGAGATATATCATGCCGTAGACTACAACATTGCAGTGACCGGCCAGCCGCATTCTGAAGTTGCCGCGCTTGCAATATTTATGCACGAATTCTTCGAAGGGAGGGAACTCGATAAGAAATTTTCGCGCGCAAAGCTGACCGTTATTCCGCAGGAACGGGGAAAAAAAGTTCTGGGAAAGCATTAATTCTATCGGCAATGCGTAGGGCGCACATATATAAGGCGCCCAAGGCCACTACTTTTGTGAATCATATGAATCTGAACTGGCAGATGGAACGGTTTATTGTACGCCACCGCATGAAACAAAAAATAGTGGAACTGAGCAAAAAATACCCTGTGGCCGATATCAAACCAATATCGCGCGTCAATGGGCAACAGCAACTATTGGACTGGAGCAATACTACATATTAGATAAATAATTTTTGATATCGCTGTCGAAAAATATATGCTCGACTATCAAAAAGTATATATACTTAGGATTCTAAATAACACAACATATGGTTGTTGCAAGGGGAGATAACCACCATATATGGTGTTTTTGGCGATAACTGATTAAAGCTAAAAAACGGTTAAAAATAAAAAATCGCCAAAAAATCATCCCGATTTGCTCCAAAGTTTCAATTTTGCCTACAAACGCGGTGATTAAAAACGAAACAGGTGTATTATATGAAGTGTCCCTTTTGCAGCCATTCCGAAACAAAGGTCCTGGATTCGCGCGAATCAGAAGATGATATTAACAGAAGGCGCCGTGAATGTGAAAAGTGCAACAAACGGTTCACAACTTATGAACGTATAGAATTGCCTTCATTACTCGTAATAAAAAAGGACGGAAATCGCGAGCAATTCGAGCGCGAAAAGGTCAAGCGCGGCATACTTCATGCCTGCGAGAAGCGCCCGATAACACATGAAGCAATAGAAAAGCTCGCGGGCGAGATAGAATCAGAAATAAGGCAAAAGCATGAAGACGATCATGAAGTCAAAAGCTCTGAAATAGGAACTGTTGTCATGCGCAAGCTAAAATCACTGGACGAAGTCGCATACATACGGTTTGCATCGGTGTATAAGCGATTCACAGACGTAGAATCTTTCAAAAAAGAAATAGACAAATTATTGTGATGAAAAATTGCATTAATAAACAACAATTTGAAATAACTGAAAATGATGCAAAAGAATATATTGTTATAATATAATTTTGTAATCATAAAATCTTTACGCATGATTAGCAGATTTTCAAGCCTTTCAAGGTCTTCGACCATTGAAAGTGTTGAAATTTCTTTTTATCAATGGAGTTGAATATTATGAGCGACGGGGATATAAGTGCAGGCAGTATTGAAAAACAGCAGACGCTTCTAAGAACCGAACTGAAGCTTCCGAAAATAAGGACCAGCAATCAGGAACTTAGTGAATTCACTCCAAAGAAGATATATGATGTTTATATCAACGAAGCAGGGCTTGATCCCGAAACTGCAGAATACTACACCCAGCTCATAATGGCTGACCTGAACAAGCTGTACATACAGAACAGGCTGCATGAAATTTCGACACGAATGCTGCGAGAGCTCATGTGTGCGCATGCAATACAGCAAGGAGACTTTGCAACAAGAAACAAGCTATCTGTTTTAGGGCTTCCGATAAAAGATGTGGAAAATCTTTTCTTTAGCTATAATTCAGAAAACAGCAACCACGTTCCGTCTGAGGAATTTATCCACAAGGCAATGGCAGATGTCATAAACGAACAGTATTCATTCTCAACGCTTTACAACTTCAACACGCCGTGGGGAAACCCGGCGTACGCCCATATGAATGCAGACGTCTATATACACGACAGGGACTATCCCGGGAGGCCGTTTTGTTTCCAGCACAGCGCGCGTTTCATATTCCGCAACGGACTCTACATCGACGGCACAGGAAAGCATGTAAATGTCTCAAGGCCTCCGAAAAATCTTGAAGTCGCAATAAGGCAGGTATGCGAATTCTTAGGCGCAGCAAGCAGGAACTGGAATGGCGGCCAAAGCTTCAGGAACCTTTTCTGGGAACTTGGGCCCTACCTTGAAGCTTCGGCAAAAAACTGTTCAACCACAAAAAATCTTGGCGGAGTTGAAATTCCGACATCTATTGTTCAGGCAGCGCAGATGATGCGCTATGAACCAAACCACATACTCGTGGGTAGAGGAAGTCAGGCAGCATTCTCATCACTCAGCAATTTTGCCGTGCCTCCGAAATACCTTACAGAGGATTCCGACATAGTGCTCCCGGGAGGACAGGTAATAAAAGGCTCTTACGCAGATTACAAAGAATACGTCCTTAAATTCTGGTACGCTTATCTTTTCGAATCAACAAGAGGGGATTCAAATGGCGGAATGTTCCACTGGATGAAAGACGATATAGGAATAAAGCCCGCTTGGTTCAGCGACCCTGAGCTTCAGCAATATGTTTTCGAGCCTCTGATGAAATACGTCGCAAAATTCGGCGGTCCATACGTATATAATGTAAAGAATGTCAGCGACGATGAAGTAGCATGCACATCATGCTGCTCGCTCGTGCTCCAGTCTGAAAGCCCTGACGACTTTGACCTTGCGCGCCAGGGAACCCTCGGCATGGGTGCTTTGCAGTGCGGCTCGTTCAACCTGCCAAGAATAGCATATCTTGCTGGCGGAGATGATGCAAAAGTCTATGAAATGATTGAATCAAGAATGAACCTTCTTGCAGAAGTGATGAAAGCAAAGAAAGCATTTATGAAAAAAATCATTGCAACAGGAGTTGCGCCGTTCCTTACTCAGCCAAGGCTGCGCGGAAAAGACAACACACCGTACTTTGACATAGAAAAGCAAAGCTATCTGATGAGTTTCTGCGGAATGAATGAATTCACAAAAGCGCATATCGGATACGAGCTGCACGAAAGCAAAGACGCGCACAACTATGCGATGAAACTGCTTATGCACATGCTGAACTACTCAAAGAAATTGTCTGAAGAAACCGGCCTGAACATGGCAATCTGGAGGCAGCCAGGTGAAACAATGCCTGGCAAATTCGCGCAGGATGACTACAAGAAATTCAACGGAAAGGCAGTTGTCCAAGGAAACCCGAAAGCCGGTGCTGCATACTACTCGAACTTTACGCATGTGAATGTCAATTCGGGCTTGTCGGTATTTGACAAAGTCAAGAACGAAGCTCCATTCCACGCGCTTTCGCCGTCAAATCTTCTGCACGTCTGGCTCGGCGAAGAGAATCCGGATCCTGGCGCGCTTTGGGATATGACAAAGAAAATACTTGACAAATCGCTGACAAACTACTTTGCTTTCACGCGCGAAATCACAGTCTGCAACAACTGCAAGACATCTCATTCAGGCGTTGTATCTCATTGCAAGTGCGGAGCAGGCCCGAAAGACCTTGTGGTAAACAGCAGAATTGTCGGCTATTACAGCGCTGTCGGAACAGTTGAATCAATACTCAACTGGAGAAAGAACCAGTCGCGCGAATCTTTGAAAGGCGCGTTCTGGCAGCCGCATAAATTTGCGGAATTCAACAACCGAACGGCAAATTATTCGGGCGCAAGGCTCAGCCAGCTTGGAGCGAACTGAGGATTTATAACTTTCACGCCACCAATAATACGGTGAGAAAAATGGAGTTAAAATTTTTCGAATCCCCAACTTGCCCGGATTGCCCGGCTGCAAAGAAAAACGTGAAAGAAGTGCTGACAAAGTTCAATCTTCTGGATGGCCTCAAGTTCTTTGACATCTCAACAGATGATGGCCGGATAGAGTCCCTGAACTGCATGGTAATGGGCTCGCCGACGCTTGTAATTGATGAAGAAGTCATTACAAAGGATGTTTTATTGGATGTAAGAAAATTGGAAGCAGAGATGAAATGCAGAGTTAATTAAAAAGATTAGTCAAGAGCATCAGGATTGTCCTTCCAAAATTTTTCATACATACAATCCCTAATTTTTCCGTCAGCATCATTGATTGAAGCGCGCACTGTTTCAATATCATAAAAATCATCAGGATTGCGTTTAACATCAAATAACTCAGATTCTGCAAAATAAAGCACTTCAAAGGATTTGGCGCTTGCCTCATCCAAGATCGTTATTATTCTCTCATGCTGGCAATCGCCTTCGGAACCTACAGGCACGTATTTTAGTCCATATTTCATTGACAATAATGATGCGGGCGTTGTGTTTAATGGAGAATCAAGCGCTCGCCATCGTGCCCCTGTTTCATTCTCAAAAAAATATGGTGCAAAAAGATCATAGCGCTCGGGCATTCTTTGGGAGCTATAATCGTGATCTTTCGGCCTTCCAAAAACCAACACTCCTTTTGGAGGTCTATCAGACATATTTTTACTACGCATAAGATAAGACGTAATTAGAAAACATTTAAACCTATCGATTCTGCTTCTTCAAAACATTCGCAATCTCATTAATCAAGTCCGATGCAATCAGAGAATTCCCGAACTTCTTGTACGCGAAATCACCCGCAGCGCCGTTAATATATGCTGCGCATGCTGCTGAAATCAGGGCAGAATTTCCCTGTGCCATGAGTGCGCCACAGACGCCTGCAAGTGTATCCCCGGTTCCGCCGCAGGTCATCCCGGCATTTCCGGTTTTGTTCAAAATCGTTTTCTTTCCGTCAGTTGCTATATCGATTTTTCCTTTAAGCAGAACTGCTGACGATAGTTTTTCTGCGAGCAAATTTACGGAAAGTTTTCGCGCCCGAAATTCTTGCGGCAATGCGCGCCCGGCCAACCTCTCAAATTCTTTGACATGCGGCGTATAGACTGCATTCTTTATTCCATATCCCTGAGCAATAATTGCATCCGCGTCAATTACGCAGGGCTTTTTGTATTCGCGAATCATCTTTTCCGTAACTTTCAAGACATCCGGCTTTTTTGTTATGCCATTACCGATTACCATAACATCAGTTTTTTCGCGAAGCTCAGAAAACAAATCCATTGCGCGTTTGTTCAGATATTCTCCTTTGTATCCCCACACAATCAAATCCGGCGAATATGAAGCAACAGTCGGCGCGATATATTCCGGAACAAGAAGATAAACCAAGTCTGCGCCCGTACGTAGTGCTGCAAGCGCGACAAGCGCTGGAGAGCCAAAATATTCGTGCGAGCCTCCGACAACAAGAACTCTGCCGTTCTGGCCCTTTCGTGAATCTGCTTTTCTTTTCACGAGATTTTTAGAAAGGAATCGCACGCTGACAAAACTTTCGGGCATATGATTTATTGGTGGCGGAGGGATTTATAGGTTATTTTTGAAAAATTTCGAAGCAGTGGACTTTTTCGTCCAAAATGCAAGGTGGAGAAGATATCCTGGAACACTGTATTTTTCTGCAAGATCAAAAGCGAACGATTCAAATGTCGAGTAATTTCCGCCACTGATAGAAACCTTTCTTTTCTTGTGTTTTTTGCCCTCGTCCTTTCTGTCTGCTTTAAACCGCTTAATTTCAACCGGATATCCATGCAGATACAGGACTCCCGCCATTATGGTGTCGATGGGAATTAAATACTCTGCACCGCACATTCTAAGAAAAAGCGATGCTGTTTTTTCTTTGAATCCCAATATGTCTTTTACAAATTCTTTCCTGAGCAAAACTTCTTTTTCCTTGCCTTTTCCTACGCCGGCCAAAATATCCGAATAGATTTGCGGGCCGTCCCAGCTTTCGGCCAATTTATAAACATACCTTGCTTTTTCATCGTGATAATTTATTTTGACAAGTATTTCCTCGAATCGTTCCTTGTTGCTTAGTACGTTTTCCGGACTGACGAGATTTTCTGATAAAAGCGAGTCGAAGACCCTCACTTGCGTCGCATAATCCTGCATTTGTGTCAGAAAGCAGTACACCATTCCGCGAAATAATCGATTATCCGCCAGATTCCCGCCTTCATCAAACACTATTGCGGCTTCCTTAGAATGCATTTCCCGGGCATTAAGAAAATCCTGCGGACTAAGCATAATGTCTGAGACTGAATTTACCCTATACAGACACCCCTCGCTTTCTATGCGTTGTTGGGCGATATCCGGATCATATAGAAAGGCACTAACGCCGCATTCAAGAACATTCATAGCACTTCAGAAAGAAGCGAATATTTAAAAATCATAAATTATCGCGTTTCCTCTCCTTTTCTCGCCTCTCGAATTCCGCTTTCTCCTGCGCGCCTGCAAACGACGGTTGAACAACTGGAACCGGTTTTCCTTTTGCATCGATATTGACGTATGTGATGTATGCGTTTTCAACGGCAATTTTGCCTTCTGACACAACGCGGATACACACTTCAACAGAAGTCTTTCCGACATAAGATACTTTTGCAGAAATCTCTGCAGTATTTCCGACTTTGACAGGATTCTTAAACACCACATTGTTAAGTGCAACCGTAACCAAATCGCTTTGTGCGTATTTTCGCGCCGCAATGTATGCTGTTCTGTCAATTAACGACAAAAGAGCGCCCCCAAACATGTTGCCGTAATGATTCCCGTCATTTGGAAGAACAACTATTTCTGATTTCGCCACCCCTTCGGAAATTGTTTTGACATAAAACACCTCAAATATCCAGAACTTCTTCTACATCTTCGATATATGGAAGTGCTGGCATAAAATCACGACAAAATCACTCAAGCGGCGCTATTGCAACAGAGCGCTTTTCTTCTTCAGTTGCCGCAAAATACTGCTCGGGCTCTGTGTATCCCGCGGCTTTTGCAATAATCACGTCAGGAAATAATTGTATTCGCGTGTTGTACGCATTGACGCTGTCGTTGTAGAACTCGCGCCTGTCTGCAATCTCATTCTCAAGCCCGGTTATTCTTTCCTGCAGTTTCAGGAAATTTTCATTTGCTTTAAGTTCCGGGTAATTCTCCGAAAGCGCGAAAATCGTTTTAAGCGCCGCAGTTATTTCATTGCTTGCTTCTGCTTTCTGAGGCATGTTTTGCGCGCTCAGCATTTCGGTTCTTGCGCGGGCAATTGTCAAAAAAACATCTTTCTCGTGCTTCATATAGCCTTTCACAGTTTCCACAAGGCGCGGCAACTCGTCAGACCTTTGCTTGAGAAGAACGTCAATATTTGCAGATGATTTTCGGATATTGTTTTTCAAACTAATCAGACCGTTAAATATCAGGATGATATATACAACAAGGGCAGTAACTAACAGACCAACAGCCATTGAAACAACAGGACTTCCAAACATAAACTTCACAGTATTATATCACACCTAGATAATTTAAAATTATTGCAAAGCAGACTACCGAAATTGCGCCTCCACCATAGACGCCCAAAAGCACATTTCTTTGCAAATCTTTCAGTATTTCTTTCTCAGGCCGGTCAGATATGTAATATGTTTTGTCATTTGTACCTTTCTGCATCATTATATTTTCCGAGTTCACAGCAGATGGATTTGAAAACGGATTAACTCCGGCAGTTCCCATGACATAAAGCATGTTTGTCGGCTCGATGAGGTATTCTGCATATTTCATTGTCTTGTTAATGCCGAGAAAACCTTCGAACTCCAGATTATTTCTTTTCAAAACTGCTTTATTGACTCTGGAGGGTCCTCGCCCAATCCCGAATTGAAATGAAAATCTTCCGGAATTTCAACTGCCGCGCCTTTAGGATCAACCAGCACTGCACTGGTATCGTCTTTCAAATAAAACGGCTCTGTTTTCACATCACTTTTAATAGTCACCCAACGGCTGCTTTTCCCGGAACTCTGAAGCTCTTGAATAGTATATTTGCAATATACGCAGTCCTTGACAGAAAACGGGCTCTTGAACAGGTTTTCCTTTATCGGAACAACCTCGCCGTAAATCTCTGCAAGCCCCATCGCAATCAAGCGTATCTTGGAGGTCGGTGTATTCTCAATAAGCCTCTTTTGCTTAAGCCACGAAAAGCCTTTTATGAAATAATAAAGCCCTGCAAAAAAACCGGCAATTGCATAAAGAAATATTCTGGGATCTGCAGATGAGGACATAGAATATACATGAGTTCGACAAGCAATATAAATATTCACGCATCACTATTCTTATGAGCGATGCGTTTGAGAAAAAAATAGCTGAAATTATCGCAGATATCCGTCAGGCTGAAGAAGAAGGAAAATATGAAAAAGTGCATCAGAAGCTATTGAAGAAACGGCTTGAGTGGTACGAAAATAACAAAGAGAATTTAAATCTCAGCGGAACCGATGTCAGAAAAGCATATGAAATGGTGCTTTTCAGATATATGAACATCACTCCAGAAGATGTCCCAACAACCTATGAAGATGAAAGAAAGATAACTTGGATATCATTTAATCCATGTCCTGTCTTAGAAGCCTGCAACAGATTGGATGTTGATACGCGAAGGGCTTGTAAAGAGGGTTGGGAAAAATCAGTACAAGCAATGATTGAGAAAATAAATCCGAATCTCAGATTCTCCAGAAACTACGAAATTTTGAGACCTCATGGCGAATATTGCGAAGAAACTATAGAACTAATCGAATAGATAGTCCCGATTTTAAGAATGCCTTATTCCTTAAGCTCAATCTCGATATTGACGCCTTCAGGAACTTCTACTCGCATGATTTGCCTTAGCGCGCGCTCATTAATTCCGACGTCTATAACGCGCTTATGCACCCGCATTTCCCAGCGCTCAAATGTCGCTGCTCCTGAACCAGAAGGTGATTTACGGGTCACGACTTTCAGCTTTTTTGTCGGAAGCGGCATCGGTCCTGTAACTGACGCGCCGAATTTCTGGGCTGTGTCCTTTATCGAGTGGACCAGTTCTTCCAATTTTTTGTAGTCTGTGCTTGCGACCCGTATTCTTGCTATCTGCATAAAAATCTATCCATTTTGTTTGTTCTCCGAACGCAATTGCCGTTGCGCGCGGATATAAAAATTAAATTTCTGCCCCGCAATGAAGCGAGGCAGCAGTTATTATTTTATTTTCCTGCTTTCTTTGCAGGAACAACGTCAGTTACCATACCTGCTGCAATCGTCATACCCATATCTCGCATTGCGAATTTCGCAAGCTGCGGGAATTCAGACTGCTTTTCGATAACAAAAGGCTTGAGTGGCTTGCATTTGATAACTGCTGCATCTCCGGCCTTTATGAAGTCCGGATGCTCTGCCTCAACAGCCCCTGTTGCAGGGTTCATTTTCTTAACTATTTCTGTTATGGTGCATGAAACGTGTGCTGTGTGTGCATGGAACACCGGAGTATATCCCTTGGTTATAACTGAAGGGTGCTGCAGAACAATAATCTGCGCGGTAAATTCTTCAGCAACTGTCGGCGGGTTATCAGCGTGTCCTGCTACATCTCCTCGCTCGATATCATTTCTTGCGAGGCCTCGGACATTAAAACCGATGTTATCGCCCGCTATTGCCTGAGCAACCATTTCATGGTGCATTTCAACCTGTTTCACATCACCAATCTTGCCTGAAGGCATGAAAATTACTTTGTCGTTTGCCTTAAGAGTTCCGGATTCCACGCGGCCTACAGGAACTGTTCCGACGCCGGTAATTGTATAAACGTCCTGAATCGGAATTCTAAGCGGCTTGTCTGTCGGCTTTACCGGAACTTCCAATTTGTCAAGTGCTTCAAGAAGTGTCGGGCCTGTGTACCAAGCCATCTTTTCTGATTTCTTTGCAACATTGTCTCCGGTCCAAGCAGAAAGCGGTATGTAAAGCAATGCATCTGTCTTGAAACCAACGGATTTCAAAAGCTTTATGATGTCTTCCTTTGTCTTTTTGTAGACGCCTTCATCAAAGCCGGCATCATCCATCTTGTTGATTGCAATAAGGAGCTGTTTAAGCCCTAGTGTCTTGATCAAGAAAACGTGCTCTTTTGTCTGCGGCATAACGCCGTCCTTTGCGCCAATAACAAGAATTGCTGCATCAGCCTGTGATGCTCCTGTAATCATGTTCTTTACAAAGTCCCTGTGACCCGGGGCGTCGATGACTGTAAAGTACCTGTTTGTTGTGTCGAATCGCTGGTGCATGATGTCAATTGTCACACCGCGTTCTCGCTCTTCCTTTACGGTATCCATTAAGAATGCGAATTTGAATGATTCTTTTTTCAATTCCTTTGCTTTTTCTTCGATTTTCTTCATTTCCTGCTCAGGAACATTTCCAGTATCCCAAAGAAGCCTGCCTACCAGTGTCGATTTACCCTGGTCAACGTGTCCAATTGTCACGATGTTCATGTGCGGTTTTGCTGATGCCATTTCAATCACCATTATTTACTCTATACGAGTTCTCTATTATTTGCACACAAGATTTATAAATCTACCTTGTCGGCAATACCTATTTAAAACTGCCTGAATAAGTTTTTACCGTGATACTATGGCTCAAAAACAAGCAGAAGATATGAAAAAGAGCATTCAGGAAGATGCTATAGAAACTGTTCCGGCAGCACCCGTGGCAGATGAAGAGATAAGCGATGAATCGCTTCCATTCCCAAACGCCACGGTTGTAAGGCACATAAAAAATTATGCTCCGAACAAGATGATCTCATCAAAAGTAAAAATAGCTCTGAATCATTTTCTTGGCGATGTCGTAAAAGTCGTTGCAAAGGATATGGGCAAGACAAGATACTCTATGATAGAAATGGACGACTTCCAGCGCGCGACAAAACCGTACACAGTAGCCGAAGATCTTGAATTTGAAAAGCAAAGGATTGTTGCACAGCTTGAGAAAACGAAAATGGATATTGACGGATTGATCCGCGATTTCAACAGAAAATTCAAGATGCAGGAAGCAAACGAATTCCATGTTCTTGGAATGGACGATGTTCCTGTCGCAAACGATGGTGCACAAGCACCAAACAACGGCGCAGAAAAGAAGGATGAAGCAGCGGAATAAATCACAGCAAATTAAAGTCAATATTCTCCACGTAGCCTTCCTCGGGTATCAGGCGAGGAATAACGTGTTTTGAATCCATAAGAGGATAGAAGACTACAGAAATTTTATTTTCATGAACTGTCTGCGACAAGGGCACTAACGGAATGCCGTTTGCATCTTCGCTGTAAAATAACGCGAAATCAGCCATTTCACCATTCATAGTACTAGCACGTTTTTCAAAAGCACATTTGCTCCAAAGCATTTGTATTAGTTCGTGTTTTCTAATATCTTCCAGTTGCAATGCAATGTTGGGATATAGCCGCCTTATTTCACACATATTTTTTCTATGCGTCCTTAAGATATTTTCTACCTCGAACTCATCAAAATCCTTTTCAATAATGTGGGCAGGGATTTTTTCAGAAATGTCTGTATTTTGTTCAATCGGCTCATAAATAACAACAAACCGGTTAATCGGAGGATAATATTTTTCAGAAACAACTTTTAAGTCAATGCCTCTGCGATATGTTTTTCGCTGCATCATGCGGGTTTCGATGTAGTTGACCGGAGAGTCGTAATCCATCATCATCCATTAGCAGTCAAATTTAAAAATTAAGCTCGATTCCCTCTTTGACAACATCAAGGCAGCTAGAAGTAAACGTTCTGTCAATCCCTTTTATAGCTCTAAGCCGGTCAATTACAAAAGAACTGATTTCCCCCATATCTTTTCCTTTGACCTTGAGAAGCAGATCCCAGTCTCCGGTAATTATGTGGACTTCCTGAACATTCGGAATCTGGGAGATTTTCTTCGCTATTTCGCGCTGGGATAGCGGTTTCTCTTCATCTGCAAAATGATATTTTATTGTCACAAAAACAAAAACTGTGAGCCCTTTATCCAGTCTTTTATCATCGAGTACTGCAGTATATTTCTTGATTATGCCTTGTTTTTCAAAGCGCTTTATTTTTTCATAAATTGTAGTGATCGGACTGTCGAGTTCGCGCGCAATGTCCTTCAGCGCGGCTCTGCAGTTTTTCTGCAAAATTTCCAAAAGTTTGATGTCTTTTTCTGATAATTGCATAAATACCGAATATATTTCGGTTTTTAAACTATTTAAAGCTTTTATTTCGGAAAATCAAGGGATAAATATATAGGTAAGTTCGTTCTATATATCGTAGCCACTTTAGAGTGGCGATGTTATATTGAGGTGGTAAAATGGAAGAATACAAAAAACAAACAAACTTGATTGATGCCCTTGCTATTGGAGGGGGTGGGGCTGCACTTATACATGGCCTGCTCACGGGGGATAAAGCCACACTATCTATGGGTGGTGGAGCACTTATGTATTGCCTAACAGACGGCTTTCTAGAACGTCTTTATAGGGATGCAACAGAAAAGATTTAAGAGACCATCAGACATAGACATAATGGGGGATCTCATGAAAAAAATCCTAGTTATCGGAACAGGCGGAACAATCGCGGCAGTTCAGACAGAGGCAGGGCTAAGGCCCGCTTACAAGACAGAAGAGTTGATTTCATTTTTCCCGGAAGTGAAAAAAATCGCGGATGTCGAAGGGAAAATGCTGTTTAACCTTGACAGCACAAACATGCAGCCGCACCACTGGTCCGAAATTGCAGAAGAGATTGCAAAGCAATACGAAAAATACGACGGATTTGTTATAACGCACGGAACTGACACAATGCAATATACTGCGTCAGCGCTTTCGTTTATGCTGCAAAACCTGCAGAAGCCGGTGGTTCTTACCGGAAGTGTGAAGCCTGTGGGGGTAATTAGTAGTGATGCGAAAAAGAACTTTATCGATGCAGTTATTGTTGCTTGCTCGAATATAGAAAAAGTTTGCATTGTGTTTCATGGAAAAATAATCAAGGGATGTAAGGCCCGAAAGATTACGAATGAAGCAACTAAAGTGACTAATGAAAAGCTAGGTGTTTACTCCAGCATAAACCACCATCTTTTGGGTGAGTTTGTCGGGGAATTGGAAGACAACCATATACGGAGCATCATATTCAATAATTGGACAGGATCTCCAAAAATCGATGAAAAACCACTGGTGTTGCTTTCAAAAATTGATGATGTTGATGTGGCTATCGTTAAAATATATCCGGGGTTAAAGCCGAATTTTTTTGACAAATTGGCAGATTTCAAAGCAATTCTCATAGAAGCTTTTGGCCCGGGAAATATCCCCTTTATGGAAAATTCACTTATCGAAAAAATCGAGATGTTGACAAAGAAAAACATACCTGTTTTTATATCGACCCAAAATCCATTCGGCGAAGTGGACATGACGCTTTATGAAGTCGGCCAGAAAGCGATGAAAGCGGGCGCTATTCCGTGCAATGACATGACGAGCGAAACCGCGATAGTCAAGCTCATGTGGATAATGGGCAATTTCGGCAAAGATGTGAAAACCATCAAGAAATTAATGTTGAAAAATTTCGTCTGGGAGCTAAGCGAAGGTAATGAAATAAGAAAAGAAGGTTAATAAATATTAGCATTAATATTTATACTGGAGCGCTATGAAGAAGATCCTGATTCTCGGAACCGGCGGAACAATTGCGTCAGTCCAGACATCAGATGGCTTAAAACCCGGGCTTTCAACAGAGGAACTCATATCGCTTTTTCCCGAAATAAAACAAATAGCTGATGTTGAAAGCAAGATGCTGTTTAATCTGGACAGCACAAACATGCAGCCTCATCACTGGTCCGAAATTGCGGAAGAAATAGGAAAGCAATACGACAAATATGACGGTTTTGTCATAACGCACGGAACAGACACAATGCAATATACTGCTGCAGCCCTTTCTTTTATGCTGCAGAACCTAAGCAAGCCGGTTGTACTGACAGGAAGCGTGAAGTCAATAGGGCATGGCAATGATGCAAAACAAAACCTTATTGACGCAGTCATTGTCGCATGCTCAAATATACACGACGTCAGCATTGTCTTTCACGGAAAAATAATCAAAGGGTGCAAAGCCAGAAAAGTCACAAACGAAGCTACAAAAACGACAAACGAGAACATCGGAGTATATTCAAGCATCAACCACCACCTTGTCGGAGAGCTCATCGGCATCCTGAAATCCAATCACCGCCGCAAAATTGTTTTTTATGACGAGTCGCAGAAAATAAAAAAATCAGGGAATTTGAAAGTCCTGAAAGGAATAGATAATATCGACATATTGACAGTAAAACTGTACCCCGGCATACCTGCAGAAATGTTTGACAAATTGGCAGATTTCAAAGCAATTCTCATAGAAGCTTTTGGCCCGGGAAATATCCCCTTTATGGAAAATTCACTTATCGAAAAAATCGAGATGCTCACAAAGAAAAACATCCCTGTTTTTATCACATCACAGAACCCGTTCGGCGAAGTGGATATGTCGCTTTACGAAGTCGGACAGAAAGCAATGAAAGCAGGAGCGATTCCATGCAATGACATGACAAGCGAAACCGCGATAGTCAAGCTCATGTGGATTATGGGCAATTTCGGCAAAGATACCAAAACCGTAAAAGAATTGATGCTGAAGAACTTTATCGGAGAAATACGAAACTAATGCATCTTTTTATCCGCGCGAAACCCACTAATTCTATGAATGTTGCTTACACGCGCCATGCCGAAGAAAAAATTGCTGAAAGAAAAATCCTAAAAGCGCTAATAGAAGAAGCGCTCAAAAAGCCCGATTCTGTTCTGGATAGTGTATTCGGAAGAAAAATCACACATAAGCTTATAAGAGACAAACTTCTAAGAATAGTGTATGAAGATAAGGGCGATGCATTTGTTATTATAACAGCGTATTATGCAGAGCCGGACAGATATGAGGCATTAAAATGAAAATCACTTATGACCCTGATGCGGATGCCATGAACATAAAATTTCAGGAAGGCAAATACCACATTAGCAAAGAAATAGCGGAAGGCATAATCATTGATTACACTAAGGACGGCAAAGTTATTTCTATAGAACTTCTGGATGTGTCAAAGCGCATGCCGAAAAAGAGCATAGAAGAAGTGGCTGTAAGCATACCGATAAAAGCTGCATAAAAGCTTTGCACGGCAAAGTAATGTATGGCCTTTATTTCTTTCAAGCTCAAAACAATTCCGTCGGACTTTATTGTCGAAGAAATCACGCCCGAAAAAACAATCCTCGAACGCGGCAAATCATATTCTTTTGAAGCAAAAACAGGCGGCAAGTTTCTCCATTTCATTATTGAGAAGGAAAACCGCGATACATTGGAAGTGTTGGATGAAATCTCGCGAAAGCTTCATGCACCGCGCGAGGTTCTCTCAATTGCCGGAATGAAGGACAAGTCTGCCATAACAGTACAGCTCGCTTCGGCATACCAAGTAAAAAAAGAGCAACTGGAGAAGCTAAATATCCGCGGCGTGAAGTTAATTCCGCTGCGCTACAGTGACAGAAAGGCGTTTCTCGGCAATTTGTGGGGCAACAGGTTCACGATTACTGCACGAAATATCGATATGGAAAAAAACGCGCTAAAGAAATTTCTCGATGCGCGCATTAAATCTATGTCAGGCGTTTTCCCGAATTATTTCGGAGAGCAGCGATTCGGCGAGGATAACAGTACGCAAAAAATAGGGAAGATGATACTGAAAAGCAACTTTAAAGCCGCGGCATTGGAGTGCGCGGATAGATACCGAGAATGCGCAGCGCACCTCAAAAAGCATCCGAAAGACCATCTCGGCGCAATAAAGCAGTTACCGCTAAAACTGCAAAAAATGTTCATTCACGCGGTTCAGGCAGAGATATTTAATTCGGCACTTGCCGAACTTTTGAACAAGAAATCGCATGATATTGACGCTAAACTGCCGCTTCCGGGTTACACTTTTGCGTCACGCATATTCACGTCTGAGATTGACCGATTAATCGACGGAATTCTTGCAAAAGAAGGTCTGACGCCGGAGCTGTTCCGAACAAAGGATTTGCCCGAAATTGCGTCAGTTGGTGAACAAAGGCGCGCGTTTGAAGAAGTCTCGGACTTCAAAATCATTTCAATAGAAACTGACGAACTTCGCGCAGGCAAAACAAAGGCGGTTTTGCAATTCAGCCTGAAAAAAGGATGCTATGCGACGGTGTTTTTGGAGCGGGTTTTTGAAGCTTCCTAAGTGGCTATGGCGTTATGGTTTTCGGAACACTTTAGCAATGTGATTTTCTTTTACGCGTATTTCGTAAGGTTTTTCTCCTTCTGCAGAAGGAAGTATTAAACTATCTCCCGGTGCTATCTCAACACTCGTCTTGTTAATATGTGTTATAGCACTCCCGTGTTTAATATCTGTACCGTTTGTGCTAGTATCCCGATAAATTATTTTATCCCCCATTAACTTTAGCTCCCCATGATGTTCTGATAGCTTAGTCGCCTTAGAACTAAACGGATCTGTGTAGCGCCCAATAGTTATTTTCTCACCAACCTGCAATAGGTGGTTTATTTTTTCACAAATCGGGTCATCAAGGGGACCTCCCTTAACATCATACCGCACACCATCGCAATAATTACTTTTTTTAGAATCGGCCATAAAATAACCTCGAATATTATTGCATTCCCCGATATATAAACACAAACGCATTTTATCCGCGTGCTGTTTCTGGTGTATATCAACTACTTTTCAAGCGCCATAATCGCTTCAGCAATATCCCCTTCTGCCTCTTCCAATGCCTTTTTGGCTTTATCGCGCGAGACGCCTGCTTTCTCGGCAACAATGGCAATGTCGTCTTCAGAAATCTCAGCCTCTGCGCTTCGCTCAACTGCCTCGCCGCTTATCTGGAAGCTCTCGTTACCACTCATTATGACTTTCTGCACGCTCGGATTCGATATGACGAGTTCGCTGCCTGAATTAAGCTTAATCACAACCTCAGAAGCGTCAATTTCCTCGCTTTTAATGCCCATCTGGCGCATGGCCTTTTCCATCTGCTTGGGATTTATGTTCGGGAACATAAGCTAAAATAGTTCTCTAAAATAATAAAGCTATGCTTGCGGAGATTGTGTTCACGCTTGTTGGCGTTGCATTCGGAATCATCACGGGGCTTATTCCGGGAATGCACGTGAACACACTTGCAGCAATACTGATTGGCTTTTTCTACAAATACGAGTTTCCCGGCCTGCCTCTGGCTTACTTTGTAATCGGGCTGTCAGTTGCAAACTCGTTTTCAGGATTTATCCCGTCGATTTTCTTAGGCGCGCCTGATGAATCCACTGTGTTGTCGGTTGCTCCCGGGCATCGCATGCTTAAGCGCGGCAAAGGATACGAAGCTCTAGCCCTAACAGTATTCGGCGGAATTGGCGGCTTTTTTGCCCTGATAGTGGCAATGCCTCTTATAATATATGCGATTCCGCCGATTTACGAAACGCTAAGGCAATACATATCGTATGTTCTTATTCTTGTAATGGCTTTCCTAATACTGAAGGAAAAGCATGTTCTTTGGTCGGTATTTTTGTACGCACTTGTTTCTGTTTACGGCATAGTTTCAATGAACGCGAACATAAACGCGTCATACCTCCTTCTGCCAATGCTCTCAGGCCTTTTTGGCCTAAGCTCGCTTGCTTTAAGCTACTTCACGGATTCTGTAATACCTCGCCAGAGGCAGAAAGTCCGCATAAGCTTCAAAAAATACGTTCCTGCAACAATTCTGGGCCTATTTTCAGGCCTTATTGCAGGAATCCTGCCGGGTCTTGGAACATCGCAATCGGCAATAATCACCCAGCAATTAGGAAGGACACGCGGGGCAAAGAAATTCCTAGTGCTTTTAGGCGCAGTATCCGTCACTGACATCATGCTTTCTGTGCTTGCAATATATCTTGTGGGCAACCCGCGCTCAGGAGGCGCTGTTGCAATACAGAGCTTTTTAGGCGATGGAATCGCGCTTTCAACTATTCTTTCATTCATAGCAGCGGGCTTGATTTCAGCAGCAATAGCTGCATACTTCACGCTTAAGCTCGGCAAGAGATTCGGCGAAATTGTGTCAAAAGTGAACTACAAGGCAACAGTTGTCCTGACCGCGATGTTCCTTTTTGGCGTGATTTATGTATTCAGCGGCTTTATCGGTATATTGGTCGCCATTACAGGTACTGCAATAGGCATTATCCCGAATCTTGTCGGCGTGAAGAAATCGCTTCTTTTGGGATGCCTGATAACGCCCACTATTCTTTATTTTCTCGGAATAAGCACGTATTTGGTGTGAATATCTTCTTTAGCTTCATTTTGAATAGTTGAAGCGAAGCTTCAACTTTCAAAAGCTTGAAACTCGCACAAGAGTTTCATGACGTGAATATTCGTTGATTGTCTAATAGTTCACACCCCTTCATTTCTCATGGAACATTTTTACGTGTCTAAAAAAACCTTTATATATCCTTCACAAAGAAGCCATGTGAAGTACACCCCCCGGTTTCTTATGGAACTCTTGTTTTTCGGCATTAGTCGAACAAATTCAAAGAAAATGTGAATTTACAAGCATATTCACGTAAGAATTTACAAAAGAAGGTTCTATTTCGCGTTAAACTTCTCAAGTCCCAACTGGCGCGCCTTCTTTCCGAACAGGCTGTCAACATCCTTCTCAAGAAGCGTGAACTGCTGGAACAAATAAGGAGATATTTTGTACGTTTCGATAATGTGCTTTGTGGGCTCGATATATTTGCGTATCGCGCCTTCAGACACAGAAAGCATGAGCTTCCCTCCGCAATAGCACTTTCCGATAAGCGGCACCCTGCGATACTTTGCATTGCAATTTGCACACCGGACTTTCTGCTCTGAAAATGTGCGCAGATTCCCCTTGATATCCCTAAGAAAATGCTTTGAAATCACTGCCTCTGCTACAGAATCCTTGTTCACGGCAACTATCTTCTCTGCAAGGCCAAGCTGCGCTGTGACTTTGTCCTTCATGCTGCCAAGCTCCACATATTTTGTCTTGATCGGAGCATCATTCACGTCATTTGTGCCGTGGGTGAACTTTATGTGAAACACTTCCGGCGTCTTGATTACATCTGCAACAATGCGCGGCTTTTTCGTAAGCTCGGATACTGTCTTATAGAGCATGCTGTCCTCGTAGAATTCAAGCGGATAAGAATCTGAGATGTCAACCTTCCATGCCTCATCATCCACTTCTTCAGGATTTAGCTTGCTTGTAAGAACCAGAGGTGCATCCATAGTATTGTGAACAAAAAGGGGGTGCGGGCCGCATAAGAAATTCTGGTATTTTGGAACCTCAAGGTCATATACATATTTTGCGCCATAAGTCACTTCCCTCACAGATATCACGCGTTCTGCCCGGATATCCCCTTCATAGATTTGCCTTAGCGCGTTTCGCAGCTTTTCATCTGCTACAAGCCCGATTAATTTTTTTATTCCATCCTTTGACGCCGTTTTTGTACGGCTGTTCTTTCTGTAATTAGCCAAAATGCGGCTAACCTGCAGCTTATTCAGTCCGGAAGTCCTAAGCCCGCTATATAGTTCCTTAGTTATGTCCCAAAGCGGCCACCAGGGATCCGTACCGTTTAGTTCCGAGAAAAGGATCTCGTGTTTAGGAGTTCTTGTCGCATAGCAGCTCGTCTTAAAACCCATTGTGTGAAGCAATAAAGACATCTGCGATGCCATTGATATGCTGGATGTGTATATTTTTGTAAAGTTCTTTTCCTTATATATGTGCCCATCGCCACGAACATAAGCGCTGACAAACGCTTTTTTATTTTCAGAAGATGTGCTAAAAACAAACGCCGGAATTGTTTTCTCGCGGGCTCTTTTGGGCTCTATGCCTAGCTTATGAAGTGCCGCTAAAAGGGGCTTTGGAATGTGCAAACGATAGCATATCTTTGCCTTTCTTTTATCTTCCATAGGTTTTGGCTTGATGCCGCACACACACTCCAGACAATCCTGCATGTCCTTAAATATCGCGGGATTTGTGTTCACAAGCTCACCATTTATCACATCCCCTTCAGAGAGTAAGTACCCGAGCAATGCAAAAAATCTGGTATCTGTGTCAATAAAACGGTTTATCGCTTCACCGCGTCCAAAATTGATGCGACAGCTTGGCACTTCTCCAAGTTCTTTGTAAAAAGCAAGAGGCGCCATACGCTGACCGGTTAAATATCTGTACGTATTCCATTTGCAATTAATTTTAGCCCGCAATTCGTTCGGCAGAAGATTCCATTTTTTTCTGATTGCAGCAAGCTCGTTCTTTGTAACTGCGACATGCATTTGGCATGGGTCAAGCAATTCGAAAAGATCTAATTTTTCACTTATCCGGCGCAAATCAAGATTCACGTTAAAAAGCCCCATAACACAATCGCCCTTTTTGAGCTCCGATGTTTTAACCGTTATTATAGAACTTCCTCTAGTAATGAAAATGTTATGATCCTCAGTAACTGTTATTCTTCCGTTCGTAGTTTTGATTTCATACATTTTTTTGTCAGGATGATGGCGGATAAAAGCCGAAATAGGTGTGTGCATAACTTTCTTTGTATTCGGATCAAAACATATCGCTTCTATTTTCTGCGGATTTGCCCTGCAGACGTCAAACCCGCCTTCGCTTCTTGCGCCGAATTTTGAAATCTGATCGTCTATAAGTTTACTTGCAGGAAGCGATTCCACCCTGTCGTTATTCACTGTGTATATTATCGTATTTGCTGCTACGGATCGCCCACCTCGCGTGTCGGGCAGGAACTTGCGCGAGAAGTTAAGCAATGCATCCATAAGGAGCATAATAGAATCTTCGTCGCCATCACAATTTCTTCTTTTGCCCGCATGCCAGAATGGATGCGCATAACAAACCTTTGAGCGCGTGAAGCCCACAATCCTGCCCACTATGCCTGCGGAGGTATGCGGGGCAAGCCCGACAACCAATTGACCCACCAGGTCCTCTCTTGAGTTCATATTGTAATAAGGCGGAAGGCCGTAGAATTTTACAAGGAGCTCATCAATAAACCTGCTGACATTCAGCATGTAATTGACTGACGAGAATTCCTCGTTGTCAGAAATGACAATATCCTGGACTCTCAGCTCAAGAACCTGATTCTCATTTTCAAGCGGTTTCCCCGCGCAATCGTTCACATAACCTATGGACTTCAGCTTCGCGACAGAAACCCCGAGTTCCGAAGGCTTAAAATGAGTCATTGAAATATCTGAAGCATCGTATCTTGTTGTGCCGTCTTTGTTCACATAAAGCTCGTATTTTGTCCTGAGAACTCCTTTCTCAAGATATTCCATACTCCTCTCAGGGCCTGAAACACCTTTGACACCCTTGAACAGCTTTGGCAATTGAACAACGGAAATATTGTTAAACGCTTGATCAAGAAGCTCTTTCAACTTGACCGTCATCTTCCGGTATTTCCTGGTGGGCTGATTGCAATGCATGGCTGCCTCAACAATAGAATTACAGGACTGACATATGTTTCTCGGAGTTCCGCGCACATTGCATTTTGGGCACATTGAAAATACATTCTCGGCCCCGCATGACGCGCATTTGAAAACAGGAAATTCTGCCGTTACTTTTCCGGAGGCATACGACTCCATAAGGTTGCGCATCTTTCCGCCTTCAGCACCGCATGGAAATAGTATCTGCGGCCTGCCTTTCAGAAGTCGTTTTTCTGCCTTTTCAGGACGGCCCATTCTTATACCTATGCGCGTCAGCCCGCGCTCGCGCACTCTTATGCCGGCAAGCTTTGATACAGCAAGCATAGTCGAGGCTTCCCCTGCAATAGAAGACAGTAGCTCTGCAACATTTTCTTTTGTAGGCTTTCCAAGCGAATAATATGCGCCAAGAGATTTTCCGGACAATGTGACTTTTTCGTCCTTCACAATGCACGGCGTACACAGTATTTCAAGAATCCTGAATGAATCGTTCTTCACAAGCACAACGCGCTCGCCTTCGGCATCATTCTCAACTGCAGCTGTTGAGAACCACATGATTAGTTCGCGAAGCTCTTCAATTGTAAGATCATGCCAAAAGAAATTGTACTCCGGATGAAGTGGTATTCCAAGCTCTCGCGCAATCGCAAACGCTTCGTCAAGCGGCGGAGGATTGGAAGCATAATTTGCAGGCAGATACTTTTCGGTTTTTCCTTCAACCGCTTTTTTCATCTCAAGGAGCCACCATTCCGCGCAATAAGCAGAAGGCATTATCATGTGATTGTTTGAGACAAACTCGCCGTACGGAACAACTATGTCGCCCAGGGAGAGGATAGAAGCAACAGATGTTTTGTGCTGTTTGACTTCCTCGCGCGTCCTAAGCTCAAGAATGCTCCCCTGGCGCAGCTTTACTACTGGAGGATCTATTGTATCGCAAGGCGCACAAACAGTAGCCTTGCCGGGAAACTCAGTTGCAAGCTGGGTGCCCACAGCAATAAATTCAGTAAGCCACATTGCAGCAGGATGCAAAGATGTTGCTGCAAGACCGCCGGTTCTTGAGCGGCCGTATCTTAAGCGGAATCCGCCGCGTTTTGATGGGTGGGCAAATATCGGCCTTCCGGCAAGAACCTTTGAAAGATACGTATCTTTCGGAGTGTATTTTGCTGCGTTCGGGTTGTCTTTCAGCTCAACCTTTTTTGCCGCATGAATGCTGTTTTTCAGCTTCACGAAATCAGCAAGCCAAAGCCAGTTCTTAAGGTCGTACTCATCAGGGTATTTCTTTACCCTCCCCAGGACTTTCTCAGCCTTAAGAGGTATGCCGTCAAGAAGAATCAGGCACATACCTCCGCGGATTTTGTTGGTCTCAACTCTTGGAAGGTCCTTGCATGTTGAGACCTCAAGCTCTTCGGTAGGGTCACCGGTAATCTCTACCGGAACGTTTCTTATAATCGAGGTCATTTCTTCTTTTGTGGGGTGGTATTGCTTTGCAGTAACGCGCGTGTAATAGTCCTCTACCTCGGCAAAATACCGGTTCACCTCCATATCCGTGGGCTTATAAGCATCAATCTTCAGCGCCTTTCTTATGAAATCCGCTGCAAGGACAGATACAGCAGATGCAGTTCCTCCTGCAGACCTTATGGGCCCTGCATAATAAACCGCAAGATAATCCGTTCCGTCATCGTTTTTCTTGATGAGCACTTTTGAAATGCCTTCAAGCGGCGCAGTCACAACGCCGAGTGTCAGATATGCGACTGCGACGCGCAAGCCGACCTCTGCAAATTTCTCCTTAGTTCCAAAGTCCCCGTACTTGCCGATTGCAACATCACGGCCGATAAGCAGCGCCACGCGCTCGTCGTTTTTGCCGTACTGACCTTCAAGAACACGAATACCGTCTTTGAGACCGGAACCGAAAAGCGTTGGAAAGAATGTGGAAACAAGGCCTTCGACTCTTGCCGCAAGGTCTTCTGCAAGAAGAATCTCAACAGTAGTCTCCGGGTCCTTGCCTTTTGCGCGCGCAGATGTTGCAATGGCATATGCATTGTCGACCTCTGCCTGTATGGAATCAAAATACATTTGAGTTTCTGCGTCGGTCTGCATAGACATTATGCGCGGCTGAAATTTTTAAAAGAAAGTCATGAAAATCCATCCAGAGTGCGAATGGATTTTCAAGCCATTTTCAGTAAACCTGAAAAGATTAAAAGCCCTGGGCGCGAATTTCACCAGCCTTTCCCTCTCGAGAAAGAAACGTTTTGAACGCACGACCTTTACCTTACCAAGGTAACGCTCCACCAGCTGAGCTACCAGGGCTTAAATCAAACATAACTGGTAAAAGAATCTTTTTAAAATATATATACTCGCTCATCGAATAGTAATATACGATTATATCGGTGATTTTCTGGTAAAAAAAGATGATGTTGAAATCAAAGGCGATGATGATTACGAAGTCGTGGCTCTATCTCCGATAAGGCGCCTTGAAAGACGCCTGGAAGCAATGGAAACTACGAAAACCACAAACAATCTCGAAAAATTCATCGACAAAATGATGGATATGGTGGAGCTGAACCAAAAAATCATTGAAGATATTGTACGGTCCAACCAGGCGACTCGCGAGGATATTGGCGTTCTTGTCGGAAAACTTGATTCTTTACAGGCAAAAATAACGAGCTTTGTTGATATAGTTCAAAACGCAGCAGAATCCGATGTTGCGCAAACTGCTGCTGACAGCACTGCTGAAAGCATAAAACCGCTCATTGAGCGACTTGAAGCAATGAATGACCAGACAAAGGAATCGAACACTCAATTAGTTGAAGGCCTTGGAAACATAGAAAAACTTCTAAGAAAACAGCCACAATCAACAATGCCGACGTCGCCATCCAGCCAGACTGCGCGAGAAATACTTGCAAGGCGCGGAATAACGCCGTCGCAATAATCGGAGATTAACTTATGAAATCCAGCCCAAAGAACATGGAGCTCATACTAACTGCGGCCATAATAACGGTAACTATTGTTGCTTTTGTTGTGCTTCTGGCCGGAACGCTTTCAAACACACCTCAGACGACGCTGATAAACCTAAGCCTTCTCATGATATTCGGCGCGATGCTTTTGATAAGCATAATACTTCTCCAAATATACGACAAGCTGATAGGGATTAACGAAATAATGAAAACAAAAAATGAACGGCATACGGCAAAATAATGCTTGTTAAGATTTATTAATTTCTTTAAAGATATAGATGTACCGCAAATGCAGGGGTAGCCAAGCGGTCAAAGGCGGTGGACTCAAGAATATTGAGTTATGAGCCGGTAATGGCGATGACTTTAAGAAATCCACTCTCCTAGCGAGTTCGAGGGTTCAAAACAAGTTCAAAAAAAGAAACTGTGAAAGTCCCTTCCCCTGCATATATTCTTTAGTTCAAGTTCCATCCCTCAATTATATGGGTAAATCTGACTCGAATATTTATATACCTGTTTTCTTTACAGGCAATAGCGACAGGAATACGTTAGAATGAAAGACTCTGATAACACTTTCATTTTAAATGAATCCTAATCGCATTCTGTAAAACCGACGTATAGTTCGATAAAAAAGTCTCATTAAAGGATAGTTATATAAACATTCTAGATGGACTCCATATTAAAATCAAGTCAGAGCGTGCTGATTTTATGTGGAACACACCTACAAAAAAGCAGTTAGAAAAATTGCCGCCTTTGTATTCTACGGAAGGAAATTCTGTAAATAATATCAAAATTCATATGCACTTCTTTCTCGGCGGTTCTGACTGGTTTATTGCAGAATATGACCCGAAAAGCAGGCTATTCTTCTGTTATGCCCTACTCAATTGCGACTTGGATAATGCTGAGTGGGGGTATACCTCTTATGCTGAACTTTTGGCGCTTAGACAACAGTTCGTCGAAGTTGACAGGGACATCCATTGGAAACCAAAGACTTTCAAAGAAGTCATGAGAGGATATGTCAAACGATTTGTAGTTAGATGACTCGTGAAGTAAAAACATAAATGATGAGTGATTTCATGAAAAAAAGACTAATTGCGACTGAGATAGATATGGAGCCGGAGATTTTGGCTGAAACCCGCAAAGAAGACATTACCTATCGAAAACCTGTTGGTAAAAAAGCGCGAATCCAGAATAGCCGGAAATTACAGTGAGTGTGATTCATGTTATGGTGATTATATGAGTAAATGTGCCATTTGCGGATGCGAACAAGAGATACCCGAAGCATTAGGGATGATGGTTGTGCGTAATTGTGGGTGTGATTGTCACAAACGAAGGGATGATAACAAATTTAACCAATAAAATCCGAGTCCGTATATATAATTATACAATTAATAATATTCAATACAAATTAAAGCTGTGATGACAATAAGTTTAGCAAAATAATAACTACTACTGACTGTATGGTGAGAATATGACGAATGATCATAACAGAACGAGAGAAAGAACACTGGGTGCTTACTATACTCCAAAGTTAACCGTAAAATATATTGTAGAAAAAACACTACCCTACATAAAAAAAGATTCGAAAATACTTGATTTAGCAGCAGGAGATGGCGTTTTCCTTAGAGAGTTTATTAAAAACAAAGTAAACTCAAACCAACTTTATGCATATGATATTGATCATTTAGCAATAAATGAATTAAAAAAAATAACAACGAATGTTTTTCAAAAAGATAGTTTAACAGAACTTGAAGGATCTTATGATATAATAATTGGAAATCCGCCTTATAGTAGTAATGAATGCAATTACATAAAGAAAAATAGGGCATTACTAAAAAAAGAATATTATCCGATACCTCCATCAAACCTTTACAGTTTATTTTGTGTATCTGCAATAAGACACTTAAAAGAAGGCGGTATAATGTCGATAATAGTTTTAGATTCTTTCGTTTCAAATGTTTATTACAAACCATTTAGAGAATTTCTGTTAAACAAATGCAAAATTAAAGAAATACTACTCGCACCAAGAAAACTATTTTATTCGGTTGATGCAAATGTACGGACAGCAATCCTAACTGTTGAGAAATGTTCGGGATTTGATAAAATAAAGGAACGTAATGAAAACATAGTGCGACTAATTGACAGAACCGAGACTGAAGAAGAGTATTTTAATCCAAAGAAGATTCAAGAGGTAAAGCAAGAATATTTTTTGGATTTGCCCGATTCAACTTTTTTTGTTAATGTTCCTAAAAATATAATTGAATTAATACGAAAAAGTAATAAACGTCTCGGAGACGTTTTAAGTGGTGGAACAGGTATATCTACAGGAAATGATAAGCAATTCTTAAAACCTGCAAAAGAAGTAAAAGGAAATCCTGAATGGGTTGGATACTACAAAAATGGAATCAGAAGAGCATATTATTATGAACCTGGAATGTTTATTGAAAAAGATTATAAAAAACATTCATCTAAGATAAAAAACTATATGTTAAGAAATGAACAATTCTTTTTTAAGGAAGGTATAACTTGTGCATCGGTTGGTGTGGGATTTAGTGCCAGTTATCTGCCCGCAGGAAACCTATTTGGAGTAAATGCAAATTTCTTTGCTAAAAACAAAACTGAATTGTTTTATGCACTAGGATTGTTAAACTCAAAAGTTGTTCGATATATGCTAAAAGCAGTATTAAATAGGACAAATAATATTTCTTCAAAATACATAAAGAAACTCCCATATCTCGAGCCTTCAGCAAAGGAGAAAGAAAAAATAGCAAATGAGATTGAAGACATAGTGAATAAACTTAAGCTAAATTCAGAGTATGATTTTTCTAAACAACAAAATATGTTTGATGAATATTTTTTTAACATTTATGGGGTCTCAGACAATGACCGTAAATTAATTGAAGATTTCTCTGGAGATATCTATAACAAACTTTGAAATGATGTAATCCTTTGCTGAAACTCCGTTTCTCATTATATTTACATATCGTTTGACGTTCACCAATAGAATTACTTTCGTGGCACTTTTTTAGTTTCGATTTCTTCATCTATTAATCTTATGAACTCGGCAACCGTTCTTTTTTTCATTGGAAGTTCATAATTTGCTTGTAAATGGTGATTTGACGGATTAACATAAACTTCATGTATCCAAGGAACATAAAATACTGTTGGTGTTCCATCGACCAAAATTACGTCGGTATTTTCAAACGTTATTTTGATTATCACATAGTATAACAGTGTATCTTCATCATACTCGAACATTTTTAGAAGCTTATATGCTTTATTTATATCATTTCTTGAGCCATTTTTAGATTTCGCAGCACTTACTTTTAAATTTACTAAAACATCGCGACCATTAATATTCACCTTACAGTCAAATGATTCTATGTCTGAATCCGCATCAATCAATGATTCAAAACCTATTTCGCTTAAATTTTTTCTTGCTTGTTGCTTAAAAACTTGTTCTGCTAGCCAGCTTATTGACCTTGTATGTGGCTTTAATCCTTCCGGAACTAGTTCCTTACTAAGTATGTTAAAATGCTTAATTTTATTCATTAGTTTGTGGAATCCCTCTTCTAGAAGTTTTATGTCGGATTCAATTTCTTGATCTGGTAGCATACATATCTTAAAGCATTATTTATTCAACAACCTTTTAAATAGCATGTCTCTTTTGTCATTGAGCCACAAAAACCTTGTTCAGAACAAAAGACAGCTACGGAACGCAATGAATCAGTCGCGTATGCCCATTAATGTGTCACAATCGCGGACGGTTGCATTTACAATTCAAGGAGATACGCTTAAAGTGGTTGGATTCAGATAACCTTTCTTAATTATGCGAGGTTAGGTTCGGTTTTGAAGATTTTAGCGACCAAAGAGGTCTCCAAGCCCACCATCGCAGGAGTTTTAAGTCCAAAAATAACGTGCTTTTTGCGGTATATATAAAATCCCATTTGGAAGGTTGCTGATATGGAAGAAATATTGCCGAAATAGAAAATCAGGTGGGACAAAAGACTATAAAGTTTCATAAATTACAACAATTATGTCAACAAATAAAAACGAATCAAGTATGACCGTCATTTGCCAGATTAAGAATCTAAAATGCTTTGACAAAAACCGCAAAACCGTCCAGTCTTTTTCTCAGACTGTTAGATACACAAAACAAAAAGAAAGGCTTGCGCGCATATTTCTGAATAAGTTGGCTAAGATGTGACAAAAAAGCATATACTTTGGGAATGGAGTCCATATCGTGTTTTTTGTAATATTCTTCATAAATATAGCTATATTGAAATCTTTTGAGAATGCTTTTATGTGGTTAGAACCTTTTCTTTCATGTAATCCACCAGATTTTTTGGAAAGTTTATATCTGCCAATACATTTGAAAAGCATTTTTCACATTCCATTCTTCCAGCATCTTTATGAGATGTAACAACAATCACAGAACACTCCGCTTTACAAGAATCTTTTGCTTGTTTTTTTTCACGGTCATTTTCAGGATTTGCAGTGCACAAAATAACGAAGTTTTTGTTTTTACCAGATACAATTATGTCTAATTCATGGAGTAAGTCATTACCACAATAGAGATTAAAATTTGCATTTACATCAGCTCCAAATACGGGTTTTAATGCATAATAACACATATATTCCATCGCTTCACCTTTATGTTGAAGTACATCCACTACTCGAGGATGGAATGAATAGCAATTAAATGTCTCTATGTTACTTTTGCTATTGCACATGCCACAATTTTCAGCTTCATTTATTGTCACAGATTTGCAAGAATTACAATATTTTATACTGTATGTGTCTTTCACAAGCAATTTGTTTTCAACTCCGATCTTAATTACCTCTTTATTTGCATCTGAATCTCTTACAAGGCAACGGACATAATCCATGAAAGGCGTTTCTCTTTTACATTGATATTTTGTATAAAATTTCACATAATCTATTGCAGGATATATAAAATGATTTCTTGGAAGAGTTACACAGGATTTACATTTTTCAATAGACTGATTTTTATTTTTAGTAGGTAGTATTGTTTTAGAATAATTATTTTTTTCTTTCTCTTCATGAAAACGTCTTCGCTCTTTTTCAACTGTTTCGTAAATGTCTTTTTCTAAAAATATTTTTCTGTGATCCAGATTAATGTTAAGAAAATCTGACAAAATTTTTACGTGAGGACTTTCTATTAATTTCTGTTTATCCGGTTGTGCCGAAGATAAAGAATATCCCGACTTTAAGTTCTTTGTAATCGTCATGTAAAGAATAAAGCATAGAGGCTTATATTTCTTACCATCCGAAAGCTACCTTTGCTCTTGCAACAATGCCCGGTGTGGAAAGCGCTTTATTTTCATCATGTATTGCATCCAATTTTTTAATATCCTCTAAAGAAAATTTGGTTTTTAACGATTCTAAAATCTGTTCCCCTAAAGGAGTTATATTGTACGCGTAATTCAAATCATCTTTTTTTTCGCTAACAATACCATCACTTACCAGATTATTTAAACATCTCTGTAGATCAATTGAATAAGGACCAAATAAATGTCTGTCAAACTGAAATGAAAAATTATATTTCTTCTCCAATTTAGCAAGAACAACAAGTTTCTGAAACTTCTTTCGGCCGTCTATCCCATTAAATTTTTTTATTAGATAGAGCATACCGAATAGGTCGCCCTCTGTAACAGCCATATTATCTATTATTAATGCGCGTTTATAAACTTAAAGATTACGTCGTTTGCCGATAACTCGAGATTGTTGCCGATAGAAAAAATACTGATACCATTATAAGTTAAAAATCGTACTACATTACGTTAAGTTACGCCAGAAGGTAGGTTATATTGTAATTCCTACGAAAACAAATTGCGCGATATTAGAAAATGTTTGAAAATTTTGAGTTCATAATTTGTCTGCAATATAAAATATCAATATTATATTAAAAAATACACTAAAAACTAAAAATTCTAACCCCACTTTCCGCTTTCCTGCTGGATTATTTCGGCACTATTCAATCCGCCTTCGTCTGTGTAAATCATGGTTGTGGATATGTTTTCATGTCCGAGAAACTTCTGGACTTTTGACAGGTCTTTCAGCCGTCGGTATAGCTCCTTTGCTCTTGAAGTCCTGACCCAGTGAAAGCTGATGCCATAGTTTCCGATAAATAGCCTGCTCTGGTTCTTCAGCCCCGACCACAGCCGATAATAACACTCGCTGAATGTTTCCCACCGTTCTTTACCATCAAGTTTTATTTTAAGCCTAAACAGGTAGCCGGATTTATCCTTGCCCGCCATAAATGGCTTTAACAAAGATAATGTGTGCGCTTCAAAGTACCGTTCCGCCAGCTTTCCGCGCTTTTCCTTGACAAAGATATAGTGTCCTTTATCATCATGCTTTATGTCATCGGATTTCATATTTACGATAGGTGCTATTCGTATGCCTGTGTCATACAGTACAGTCAGAATGCAGTGCAGTTCTGGAGTAAGGCCGTCAAGCATTTTTTTAAACGCCGAGAATTTGATGTATCGTTCGTACCGCCTGCTTTCTGGCCTGAGATAGCTTTTGATTGATTGTATGTCATGGCCCATTTTACTGAATCTTAAAAACTGTTGCATGGCAAAACGGCGGCAATATACAATCCTGTCCTTCTTTTTGCCTGTTTTCAAAAGTAGGTACTGGTTTATGTTTTCGGATGTGATGTCTGCAATACCGCTTTCATTCAAGAAATGAAAATAACCTCGTATTTGGTGCACATATTGATTCCTGCTGTTGTCCTTTATTCCTGTGTTTTTTTGCAGCCATAAGTTAAATGCGCTCACTTTTTCGTCCTGCCAATCATTGAGAAAATACGTTTTCATAAATCGCCGTTTTCGGAGGTAGCAGTTTTTCTCGGGAACTGCCAAACCCGTACGTGCCATGAAGAAACAAAATTCAGTCTTGTATTTTGTAACGCTTGTCGAACTTCTGTGCAATCTTTATCAAGCTGTTGTGTTCTTGCGGTCTTGGATCAATCCGAGACATCTTATTTATCGCGCCTTTCAGGCACTCTTTGACATTAGCTATATGTTCGTTGTCTTGCATACAAATCACAATCATTAGGCTCTTTCACAGCCGTATCAGGCGGCATCTTCCGCACAATCTTTTCCTTTGCACTTTCATCTGTGTTGTGGTGGTGTATCGGTAGCAGTTTTTGCACACGAATCCATATACTTTGTAGTGTTTCATGCATACCGACCACGATATAAATTATATTTAATTTATATGTCATTATCGGATATAAACATTTAAATACTTTTTCGAGATGCTGTGACTATAATATGTTCTGAGAAAAAAATAAGTAATGTAAAACAATATAGTCTGTTTAGTAGAATTCATATCATATATACTGCTTTGATTATGTTACTATCAGTTACTATTTAGTAACCTCAAAAATGTTTTTAATTATTTAAAAAAGTGATATGCACCTACGTTAATAGTAACCCTTAGTAACCAATAGTAACCAATTTTTTATTTTATTTTAAAGGAGAGTGTCGATTTTACAGCAATATTTTTAAAAAAGTACCGTCTTGTAAATTTGTATTTTACCCTCAGGTTTATGAAAACATACTGCACGTGAATATTCGCGCGCGATTATTGTTAATATCTATACGTAGTGTGCGGTTTTGAGGTTACTATCATTACTATTGATTACTATTTGCATCTGAGTGTATTGGTTTTTTGTTCTAAACTGATCAATATTGGGTTACTAAATAGTAATCTACGGTTACTATTTTGTTAATTAGTATTACTTTCAAGTTGCTCCACATCTTTTTCAATTAAGATTGATAGTGGAATGCACAAACCACATTTTACAACCTTTGTTTTCCATTCTTTCGGTTCATTAACCTTTGTTTGAATTTCACGAGATATGACGGTTATGGTTGTGTCTCCGCCTTTGTATTCTATTCCATCATAATCATCTGATTGTTTCAAGCTTTCTTCCAAGTCCTTGAAATTTCGTATGGGGTACTTAGCAAGCAAGTTGTAGTAGCCAAGAAATGCTTTTCCATGAAAAACAAGTGCTTCATTATTCTTATCATAGTATATTCCTTTTTCTGCCCATTTTTCAATGGCTTGATCGACCTCGAAATCACGATCAATATCATCCAGCCGTTTAAGTAATGCCAATAAACTCAATCGTTTTCTTATTTTTGTCGTGCTCACATTACCTGTATTGATATCTGATTCTTCTGCTATTTCATAAGGTAGCTCTTCTCGAAGTATCTTCCATAACACAATTGATGCATCGGTTTTGTCTTTTGCGAGCACTTCCTCATTCGTTTGTTCAAATAGCTCTATTTTTTCAACATCCGAGTCAATCTTTACAGCGTATTTTTCGCAAAGCTTCAGGTAAATCATTTTGCCGGCATTAAAAATACATCCTATATTATCAATACGTTCAGAACCGTGCGAACTGTCAACTATGCGTTTTATGTCAGGAAGGGTTAATTCTTTTTTCTCGACAAGGTCTATTACCGCACGCCCGACTTGCGGCGCAATTTTGGATAACCTAACGAACTCCGTATTAGATAGTTTCTTATTGCCGTTCTTGCTTCCCTTTGGAACTGGTATGACATAGAGCCTGTCTCGCTCTGCGGGGTCACTGACAACTACTTTATTTCCAGACATGAAAATTGGCCTGCAAGCATTGTCATCAGACATATTTTGTGATTTAGTACCCCTGCGAATGTTTGCACCATCACGTGCTGTAGCATGCACTTTTATGATGCCTTTTGTTTTGTTATTGTTAAATAGACTTTCCGCATCATCACAATAAATAGGACGTGTAGAACATCCCAAAACATATTTTAGGCGAAATCCACCACCCTCAAAGTCTTGGCTATTGACTTCAATAGTATTTCCCCAGAGGTCGTTCACGAGCTTTCTGCCATATACTGTTGTTTTTCCCTCGCTCCTTGGTCCTGAAAGAGCCACATCAGGAAATATGTTTAGCCCAAGGTCAAAGAATAGGGGTCTGAAAACAGAAGCCAATGATAAAAAGACCATATTGTACATGATTTTTTTGTTGTCTGACTTTTGCGGTATGCTGGAAATCAGTTCAAGCCACGTTTTAATTTCATCAGGTTTTATTTCGGTGGCATAAAATTCACGTTCTTCTCGTGTTAAATCTGAAAAAATATTGCTTTCCGTTTTCAATACCAGCTTAGCGTTTTGTGGGGTAAAATACCTTAATTCGTTGCCATCAAGATACATGCCGTAGCCACTTGTTGTGGTCCCTGATTTTTGCCGACTGGAAAATACATCAAGAAACCTGTTTTTCATGAAAATAGCGAGTTTCTTAGTATATGTCGGGAGCAACGTACGATATTGTGTCGTTTCCGATAGTTTGCAAATCATTGTAGCAGCCGTTAGAGCATGATTATTTTCAGCATCACATTCATAAATTTCTATCTCTACTTTTTCATCTCGATTAATGGAAAAAGTGACAATGGTCTTATCTTCCCAAGGGATTTTTGTTTTTTCTGTATTGAAGTGCTTCGCTTTTAGAATCTCTAAGTCTGCACAGTGCGCGAGTATTGTCCTTTCGTGATTACTATCAGCGTCTTCATATTCATGAAAAATTGTGATTCCACCCATAGCGCCGTCATCTATTGCTTGTAAATCATCGACCTCTTCTCGTGCATTATTAGGCATTTTTGTTATGTTCGCATTTTCAAGCTCATACATTGCTAACTGACTCAATGTCTTTAATTTTGTTTTTGGCAATTTTGTTTTTTCTTCTATGTCCCAGTTCAGTTCAGTGATTTTTATTTTGTCGCCTTTGAATACTTTAAAAATCTCTTTTTTAACGCGTATGATGTCGGATACAGATGTTTGTGAGGTCATCTTGTTAACGTCGTCAATTACAGCCGATTTTGATTTAGTATCATCTGACACAAAGGGATTCAGCCAGGTAATCTTATAATCATTAATCCATGTATTGATTTCAAACGGATTAAATCTGTATTTTTTATCTGATGATGCATACGTCTTCATCCATCTATGTGCATTTGCTAACCATGTTTTGCTGTCTTCCCAATTCTGTATAATTTCATTGCATATTTCTGTAATTTCATTTGCTTCTGAAGTTTCACACAGAAAGAAAACCATATTTTTTAGAACTTTTTGTCGGTCCATATTGTCCGATAGTTTTTGTGTTTTCAATTTTTCTATGAACATTTTGCCATATCCTATTTCATCAGACTGTAATAGTTGATTCTGTTTTTTGAATGCTTCTGCTATCGGTGTACATAATTTTATTTCTTCTTCAGAAACTTTTAATGGTGTTCCTTTGTATTCGGCGATGACTTCTTCTATTGCGCCATTATATTTTGGTTTGAAATGTTTTTTATAAGGCATAGAAATTAAGTGCTTGCCTGTTAGAGTAAAATCGGGTTGAATTATGTCTGATTTAAATTTTGATAGTTCTAAAATTTTTTTAATTGCATATTGTTTAGATAGTCTTTGTTCATCTGCAGTACAGTTCTCGAGTCCCTCTAATTTTATTATCAAGTGAGGTGATTTTCCGCCGTGTGATGTTATATAGTGTGTAGTGTTTTGTTGTTTTAGGATAGGTATTATTTTATTTATTTCTCTTGATGATTCTGTCTGAATAAGTGACAAAGGATGCGCAGTACTGTCACTGTCATGAGGTTTGTCGTCAAATTCTATACACAACTCATTAGGACGTATAAGTACAAGGTTTTCAGTGTTTTTTAGTGTTCCATCAAATAAACGCCAAGGCCCTATTTTGCCATCCGGTGTTCCGTCGTCATAACCTTCTGCTACATATGTTTTACCGATATCCTCAGCAGTAAGGTCACCATATATTTTTTTGTATTCTTCAGGGTTGGTGCTCAGAAGATGTTTCATGAAAGCTCTTTTTGCATCCAACTGTGTCAGTATTGCATCCGTCTGTATCACGTTGTTTGTGGTGATAACCACCCCCATTGTCTGTGTGTCGTTAGTGTCCATTGATATCTCCTATTTTTTCCGTACGATTCTTTTACGTAAATTGTCATGATTGATAAAAATGCAGCACCTGTTGTAGGATATAAGGTCTTCCGCGGCTAAGAAATGCACTATGACCATAAATTCATTTTTTAGAAATCCATAGCGAGATAGAATCCAGTTCGTTCGCCCCCACGAAAGTCGCCTTGAGGGCTCCTTAAGAAAAGCATCGCAAATGCTATCAATTCGACCCTCAAAAATTTGCTGAGATACCACATCGCGGGGTATATTTATACTCGAATGTCCTTCTATTTCATACAACATTTAAATCGCCTACCTTCCGTTATTTGGTCCACGTGATTTTTTGTCATAGGTCACGTGGACGCTCATATTTTCTGTTTCAGTTGTGCATTCTGTTGTTTAGCATTTTCCCGAATCTGTCGAAGCAGTTTCAGGCATTCAAATCCTTCGTCCATAAAAATTCACTTTTGTTGATTTTTTTCGTAAAAGTCAAGCAAACGCTCGATGGTCGTGCTATATATCTCACTCTTATGTCCAAAATTTTGCAGCCGCACCTTTGTTTTTGGGAGCAGTGGAATGGACTTAAATGATTGTCTCATACTGTTTCATATTGAAAGTTTGATTTATAAACAAATTTTATTTTGTTCTTAAATTAAGAAACGGAACCAAAAAATTACAAAAAATACATATTTCACATATAAAATAACTACTTTAGTTCAGAATTTAAAAAATGGAACCATAAAATTACAAAAGTATATAAATGTTATGACCGTATAAAACCATATGATACCAACTAAAAATACGGATTTGCAAAAAGCAGCGAATATAAAGATTAGATTAAAACGATCTAATATTGACGCTCTAAAAACTGACACTCGAAAGCTAATGCTTAATAATAAGGACTTCGAATCCACATATTTTGAGTTTGCAGAACTGCCTTTAAGAGCCGATATAAAACTACTATCTTTATTGTATCTTTTTCCAAAGATTGGTGAATCATTTACTCAATTTCATATTTTAAGTAACTTGCCTAAAACTTCTTTTTACGAAACATTGAAGAAACTCATGTCAGAAAATTATATTGAAAAGATAACAAAAAAATATAAGGGACGGGCATCAAAAAAAATAAAAGATGGTGTAGAAGTGTACACTATTGACACATACACCATTTCGCCTTCTGGAATAGAGTACCTTATTTTTGCGATGAATGATTATCAAAGAGGATTGGAGCTTAATTTTCTTAACTCTAAAATCCGTTGCGAACAACTTCAACAAGAAAAGACTTCAGCAAATTTGATTGCGGACGGAATTATGCATAAATTTGGTGTATATGGTAGCGGAATTACGCCAAAAAAGAAGGAAGATGCTATGAATGTTATACATGCATCTAGCCATCACGAAAACGAATATGAATTCTTCAAAAAAGATATTTTGACAGATACTCAAGACGTTTATATCAGCAATGTTCCAGCAAAAAAGGCTATCCAGTTATTGTATGAAACACAGGAAAAATTAAAAGAGAGGCAAAAAAAATCCCGTCATGTTTCAAAACAACATTATAAGATCCAATAGTCGGTGCACATTGTCTATTCAGTTCCTTTCGCCGCCATTTTCTTCATCATTTCAAGGAAATTCGGCGTAGAATCGATAAATTCCGCCAATGATTTCAAGTCCTCGAATTCTTTAGCCTTTGCAGTCTCGCCAGACATAATCGCCAGTGATTTATCAAGTACCTCGCCGCAGTTTGAACAGAACTGCATATATGGAGCGATATTAGTCGCACATTTGGGACAAGGGCGCAGGCAGAAAACTTCCTTTTTTTGTTCTTCTTTCGGTTTTACGCCTGCAATCTGGAGCATTACCTGTTCGCAATCTTCGTTAATCAAATGCTGATATCTGCTCGTTGCTTTGGATGTGGGTGAGTGCCCTGCAAGCTTTTTAAGAATTGCTTCTGGAATCCCCTGAAGTGTCCAGCCAGTTATTTTTGAGTGACGGACACAATATGGAGAACAACGTTTTCCTATCGTTTTCATTGATGTCCGATACACTCTCCGCGTATATGTGATGTGTGGAATGAATTCGGGCTTGTCGTTTTTAACATTGTAGAAAAGAGGTGCGTCTGGAATGTTATTAAATTTATTCCCTGACAGTATCTTTTCTATTAGTGGTGCAGACACAACAGAATATACGGTTTTATCCCCCGTTTTACCGTGCGTCAGTATTTTGAAGCCATACTCTGTTTTAGTTATGTTTTTTAACAAAATGCCGCGCAATTCGCCAGGCCGAAGCGCACATTCAAATTGCAAGGAAAACATAGCTGCAAAAACCATGCCGTTGCGCTCGGTTTGCACCCGTTGAATCATTTTATTGATGTCTTCCTCAGATAATAGATCTTCTCGCTTCAGCGTTTTTGTGGATGGCTTTGTTTTCAAGTGCTTGGTTCTTGGTGAAATCTCGCCATTTTCTATATTATCAGCGTAGCGATAAAATACCCTCAAACTGCCTATAATCATATTGATTGTAGGCGGCTTTTGTTTTAGTTTTAATTTCAGCATAACGTCATTAACATCATCTCTTGTGAGGTCTGTAAGGTTTTTTGTGCAATTCATAGAAAACAGCCTAAGCATCCTCAGGCATATCAGCGTTCTTTGCACACTTCTTTCTCCTGAAACAAGAGAGTGCCTTTCAAATCTGAAAATATGCTCTTTGTTTTCTGGGAGCATTGTAGTTTCAGTTATGTGTTTTTCAAGTACGGCGATTTCTTTTTTAAGGTTATATAGTTTTTCATTTATATCAGTCATACGACCACCAGCCATTTTAAAAACCCTTTGAGGGTATTTAAATGGGGGGTGGAAACATGAACTGCAAATATTTGCACTTCCCCTGCATTTTATTGTTTTTTATCTATTCCGCCAAGCTCGTTTTTAAGGGAGTCGAATTCTGCGCGCAGGTTTAAAAAATCGTCTGTGGCGCCAGCAACATTTATCTCAGGAACGCTAAGGCCTTCAGGAGCCACAAGTTTCGCTTCTATTTCCTCTATTTCCGAATCTATTTTGTCAAGCGCGCCTTCCATCCTCATGATTGCCTCGGATTTGAGCTTTTCTGCTTTTGCGAGCAAAGAAACAGTATCTGCTATGACTTTCATGTCGCCCTTTGCTTCAGAAAGCTTCTTCCCTATGGCGGCATGCTCCTCAACCTTTACAAAAAGCTCGGTATCTATGGATGACGAAGCCTTTTCTTCTGGTTTTTTAACAGGCTTTGCTGGTGCGGCTGGTGTCGGTTTTTCTGCAACAGGTGCTTTTTGAATCGGAGCTTTTTCTTCAAAGGGCGTTTCATCTTCAAATGTGTCTGTTTCCGAATCCAGGCCAACAATTGCGCGAAGCTTGTTGATTTCCATATCGCTAAGCTTTTCATCCATAAACTTCAGTATAAATATTTATCCGCTTTAGTATATATCCTTTACATGCGCACGGTTTGAAAAATCAGGATTTTTCGGCTTTAAATTTTTGAACAATAAAGTTAGCTTTGATGGACCTGTGGTCTAACGGATAGGACATGGCCCTGCGGAGGCCATAATCCGGGTTCGAAACAGTTTCTTTCTCTTTTTGGAAAAAGAGAAAGACAAATCTGGGTAGAAATAGAAAAACCAACGGCCTCGACTTCGTCGAGGGCGCAATCTATTCAGAGACTGACGAAAATCCCGGCAGGTTCGTCGCATATTATTTAGTTGTCACAATCGGCTTATCAGCCACAATGACTGTGTGTTCTGCCTGTGAAATGCACCCTCCGGCGACTTCTTTCAATGGGGGGTATGCGTGCAGGCCGCCTAAAGAAACAAGTTCCCGAAGCCCTGTTTCGCGAAGAATGCCTTTTGGCTCATTGATGCTTCTTGATGAAAATGGCAGCCCATTAAGCTTTTTTGCAAATGCCTGAATTTTCCTTGCGCTGTCAGAACGGGGAGAAACGTCGCGTATGAAGCTGAAAATCATCGCACGTCCCGTGTCCTTGACCTCTCCTGAGCCGTCTGTTGCAAAGGGCTCTATCGCAATCACATCTCCTTCGCTAAGCACTGCTTTTGAACCAGTCCTGACATTCGGAATGCTTGGAGATGCGTGAATCTCGTATTGTTCGAGATAGTGCCCTGTAAGATTTGCCACCGGATAAAAGCCGTTTTTTCTTATTGTGTCTTCGATTATTCCAGATATTTCTGAAATTTTAACTCCCGGCTTTATGGCAGAAATCGCGTTTTTCAGGGCTTCTTTTGATGCCTCGACAAGCGCGATTCGTTTTTTGTCCGCGCCCAAATAAAATGTCGCCGCAGTATCCGCAATATATCCGTCGACATGCACGCCGATATCTACTTTAACAACGTCCCCTACTGAAAAAATCTTTGTGTCGGCATCTGTCGGCGTGTAATGCGCGGCAATTTCGTTTATGGAAATGTTTACAGGAAATGCGAGTTCCCCTCCAAGAGAAACGATTCCGGATTCTATTTTTTCTGCGGCATCGGCCAGTTTTGCGCCGCTGACAACCCAGCCCCTTGATTTTTCGCGAATCTCTGCCGCGATTTTTCCCGCGCGCATATAGCATTCTAAAGCATGATTATCCATAATGCAAGATGGCGCCCTAAGTATTTATATTTAAATCTTATGTTCCAATGAGTTTTATGATTGCGCGAAAATCTGATTTTATTGCACTTACCGCGGCGCAATTATTCTGCTTCATTCTTCTTGTTTCTGCTGCAAATGCGGACGTCATGATAAATGAAATCATGTATGACGCAGAAGGAAGCGATGCAAACAAAGAATGGATTGAAATATATAACAACGGAAGCGAGGAAATAAACTTCAGCAACGGGAAATTGTTTGAAGCAGGGACGAATCATGCGCTCACACTTTTGCTTGGAAACGGAACCATTCCCGTGGGCGGATACGCGATAATTGCAGAAAACGCGAGCGCGTTTCTTACTTATTATCCGGATTATACCGGACCTCTTTTTGACAGCACATTCTCTTTGTCAAACACAAATGAGACAATCGCAATAAAGGACTCGGCAGGCTCTGTCCTTGATGAGCTTACATATTCAGGCGCCTGGGGTGCATCAGGCACCGGAAATACGCTTGAGCGGAATGCCTCGGGCTGGTTTGAAAGCGTGGTCACCGGCGGAACTCCTGGCGCGCGTAACAGCGTTTATTCATTTACCGAAGAGCCGGCTCAAACTCCGGTAAATGAAACCGGGAACGCAACCGGCGCAACGCCGCCTGAAAATACTGCAGGAGAGCAGGCAGAAGCGCCGATTGCGCCGCAAAATCAGGAAGCAGATACGCCAGTCAGTATGGAAATACTCACTGCGCCAGACACAATGAACTTCGGGGATTATTCCACAATTCGCGCAAAATTTAATTCAGGAAGCACGGGCTTTGAAAAAATCCGCTTTGCCGCATACATCTACAAGCCGTCGTGGATTTCGCGCGACATAAATGCCAACGGAACAACGCTTCGAAATTCACCATATAACTCAAATGCTGCAGCAGAAATTTCAGGAATAGCTGCAGGCGAAACGTATTATTTAGTTCTCCCGCTTTTTTTGAAATGCAACACAGAAGAATATGTGGATGCAACATACACCGCAAGAGTGCGCGCATATGCTTTCGAAAGCGGCGAATGGACTGCGCTGGCAGAAAACGACAGAAATATTTTTGTCTCGAAAGAGAGCGAGACCTGCAAAAAGGAAATTGCAAAAGAAGCATCCTGCATAAATAAAACAATAGAAAAAAACTGCACCGGAACAACAAAGATGTTGCGCGAGGAGGCACTTGAAATCAACATCACGCACCCGGAAATTATTTTTCTGGGCGAGAATTTCACAACAACCGTTTTTGTAAAAAACACCGGCGAAACTTTGCGCGACATTGAAATATATTCCTACATGTACGAGCACGGCACAATAATTTCAAGCGGGTTTGACGGCGCAAAATGGGGCAACGCAAGGACTGCGAACTCGAGAAAAATAACGCTTGACGCAAATGATTTTATAACAATCGTGCTTTTGACTCGCGCAAAGGAAAATGCAAGCGCGGAGAAATACACATACAAGGTGCGCTTTGATGATCTGGCTGACAGCAAAAAATCAGAGGAACGGATATCTTTGATTGAACTTGAGGCGCGCAATATTTCTGAAACCGCAGGCATAAATGAAACGATTTCGAATGCGACTGAAAAAGAGAGCAGAATTACCGGCAACCTTCTTGCGAAAAACGCAGCGCCTCAAAAGCTCTCTTTTCTTGACCGCATAATCTACAAAATAAAAAGCTGGCTGACGTAATATTACGGGGTGTTATTATGCTATTCCGAATAGATGCAAAAATTTTTGAAAAATTTGCCGGGCTGAATATCGGTGTCGTTGTTGCAAAAGGCATAAATAATGTCGGAGTGTCGGAAGAAATATTTGCACAAACAAAAAAGACAGAATCAGAAATCATGAAAAAATACAATACTGAAACACTATCTTCTGAACCAAAAATCGATGTATGGAGAAAAACATATTCTGCATTTGGCGCAAAGCCGAAAGAAAACAAGTCATCGGTTGAAAACCTGTACCGCAGGATATTGGGCGGAAATTCGTTAAGGCCGATAAATAAAACGGTCGACATCTACAATTTCATCTCGCTGAAATACATGCTTCCGGCAGGCGGAGAGGATATCGACAAGATGAAAGGAAACATCATCCTGACGTTCGCAGAAAAAAACGAAGCGCCAACCATATTGCTCGGGGATAAGGATGCACGGCCGCCTCACGAAGGCGAAGTAATTTACAGGGACGATATTTCTGCAATATGCCGGCGATGGAACTGGCGGGAAGCAGACCGGACAAAACTGACTGACGAAACGAAAAATTGCATCCTTGTCATCGAAGGGCTTGCACCGATTACAAAACAGGAAATAGAAAACGCGACAGAGGAACTGAAAGAACTGATGGAAATGCACTGCGGCGGCGATATCACGTCTTATATTCTGGACAAAAATAATTCCGAAATCAGCCTCTGACAGGTTATGCAATATGGCAACTTTACAGGAACTTGAAAAAGAAATCGAAAAAATAAAGGAACGAAACATCCGTGTCGAATCTGACAAAGCGTGGGAAACGAGCTATTCACGGCGCGCGCTGCTTGCGACATTTACTTATCTTGCAATCGGCTTTTATCTCTGCGCGATAAAAATCGCCAGCCCCTGGATTAATGCAATAGTTCCGGCAATCGGATTTATGCTTTCGACACTTACACTGCCATTTTTCAAGAAATTGTGGCTAAAACACAAATACTCTGAATAATTGCCCTTTTTAAAGACAGAAAAACAATAGATATTATCGAGCGAGTTCAAAAACATTTGATAAATATATAATGATGATTTTCAGTTTTGATACATGCAAACTGAAAAATAAATATATACGTATTCTGGTGTCTTTTGGATTCCCGTATCCGCGGCGTTTAGTGCTTGCGGATATATGAAAACAAAAAAACAAAGGCGTAACTAATGAAATTCGAAGAATTGAACCTTAAACCTCTTATTCTGAAGAAGATTCAAGAAGAAGGATTTTTGGAACCGACTGAAATACAGGAAAAATGCATTCCCGAAATAAAAAAAGGACGGGATGTTGTAGGCCAGGCAATGACCGGCTCCGGGAAAACAGTAGCTTTCAGCATACCGATTTTAGAAAGCGTAGTTCCGGGCAGAGGCGTGCAGGCACTTATCCTTACACCGACAAGAGAATTATGCGTACAGGTAACAGATACATTCCATAAGTTCGGCCGCGAAATGGGTGTGCATGCAACCGCAATATATGGCGGCGTAGGGATGGAACCGCAATATCACGCGCTGAAAAGGGCTGATGTGGTTATCGCAACTCCGGGAAGGCTGATGGACCACATGCGCAGAAAATCAATAAATCTGTCCGGCCTAAGATTCCTTGTTCTTGATGAAATGGATAAAATGCTTGATATGGGTTTTGTCGATGACGTCGACACGATTGTCAGAAATATTCCTAAAACACGGCAGACAATGCTTTTCAGCGCGACAATGCCGCAAAGCATAAATTCATTGATTCACAAATACCTGAATAATCCGGAAATCCTGCGGGCGCAGACAAAGGTTGACAAAAGCCTCTTAAAACAGGTCTATTATGTTGTTGAGCAGCATGAAAAATTCTCGCTTCTTGTGCATTTACTCAAGCACAAAACAACAGGATTCGCAATGGTCTTCTGCGGAACAAGGCACCAGGTAGATGCCATTACAAGGAACCTGCAGAAAAACAGCATAACCTCCATGGCAATACATGGCGGCCTGACCCAGAACAGAAGAATGCATGCGCTCGAATCTTTGAAAAAATCAAGCATTAACGTTCTTGTTGCAACAGATGTCGCTGCGCGAGGCCTTGACATTCAGAACGTGACGCACGTTTACAATTTCGATGCCCCGAAAACCCCCGAGGAATACACACACCGGATCGGACGAACTGCAAGAGCAGGAAAAGCAGGAGACGCAATAACGCTTTTATCGCACCGCGATTTTGAGAATTTCGACAGGGTCCTGCGCGACAAAACCCTTGAAATCCGAAAAGAGGAACTGCCGAAATTCGAGCGCATCCCGTTCAAGGCGCGCGAGGATAACTTCAGAAGAAGTGGTGGGCGCGATTTCCGCGGCGGAGGACATGGCGGCCGTGGCCCGAGAAGAAGCTTTGGCACATCCAAGTTCCAGAAGCGCGAAAGATGGCGAGACGGATAAAATTCCGAATTTCTGGATGATTCCCGCCCGAACTGATTCTAAAGAGGAACGCGATAATCCATTGCGTTCCAATTTTTCTTAATCCCCTATTCTAAGAATGTTCTTTGTTGCGCCAAACGTGGTGCACAGTTATACTATTTGTGCTTCTCACGTATTTATTCGCATTTCAACAAAATGTATAAAATTTATATCGGCGGAGCACATATGAAAAACGGCAACAACGAAACATGCGGCAACTGGTATTTGAAAGAGTATGCAATAAAGAAAAAAGACCCGGGATGCGGCATATTTGAACCAGATTATTGCAAAGACATTGCGCACAAACTCACAGGAGCGTTTTTATCAAACTATACTTCATTTGACCTGAACTATCCGAAAGACGGTAATGTGCTGTGCGAATTTATCGGAAATAACGGTGACGGAGCGATTTATGGCAAACTGTTGCGCGCAGATTCAAAAAACAATACCAACTATGAGGCCTCAGGGGATGATAAAGAAAACATACTTCAGATACTAGTTGATACCTCACGAATATCTGCAGAATCCATACGATATTGGAAAATGAACCAGGAAAAGCCATATGTGTCTATTTCGGCAAATGTTTTCAAAACACACCGCGACGAAAAAGTCGAAGAGTATCTCAAAGCATTTGTCGGGCAGCTTGAAACGCAGTATGTTGTCAAGCCCCTCGGGAAACCTTTTGTGCCTGAAACAGAAGATAAACTCGGTTACATTCGCATGGTGCGGACAAAAAGATAATTAATTAACCGGGTTTATGCAAGCTGCTTTACCACGCATGGTTCGGATTTCTTGGAATTATTATCCATGCTATGAGGTATAGCAGAACACCCGAGCCGCCTGCAATGGCAAATAAAACCCAGATAAGGCGGATTAATACGGGGTCGACATTAAAGTATTCTGCGATTCCTCCGCAGACGCCTCCAAGAACTTTGTTTTGTCCTGAGCGGTACAGCCTTTTGACTCCGCTGTCGGGAACTGGCGTAGGTTTTCTTTCAACATCCCTGCAGCAGCCATCATCCCGCATTGTTCCAAAAAGCAGACGCATCATAACGACAAAATACCCGAGAATCAAAAAGAACCAGAAAATCCCTAAAAGGTGGTTTCTGACATAATCTGCCGAACCGATCATGGCTGAAGTCATAATGCCGGCATTTGCAATTAATATTATGCTTGAAGCAATCCAGAAAAACACAGTTATTCCGAATGCTGTGGATACCGGAGATAAAAGCAAACGCCCTGTTCTGGTGCCTCTTGAAAGATATGTCAGAATCGATGAAGCAAGGAAAATTAAAATAAATGTGCCTATGTTTGTAAAAAGAAAATCATGCAGATCAAAAAGTATCGAGCTTCCGGTTCTTTGCGCAAGGAATTCAAGCGCCCAGATGCTGACTGCAAGGCCCAGTATGCCGATAATTATTGAAAAAATGAGCCCCATGATACCGAATGGATGATAATGCCTGCCGCAGCACTCATCGCCCCGCTCCATTCTTTTTCCGAATGCTTCGCCATGTTTTTCGAACCGTTTTCCAAGCTCTTCGCCCTTCTGCCCGAATTTTTTTCCGAGAGCCCCTGCTTCTTCTCCGAACTGCCTGGTTTGCTCCTTTAATTTTTCGCGCGGCGATTCTGTTGTCTTGCGCGATTTTTTCTTTGGCATGTTATATATTTGCGCGCGCCGGCTTATATAGAAAAATCATGCAAAAATGTTCGGCGGGAGACGAAATTCAGGTCATAATGCAGCAGCCATCCAAAAAGCCTTTTAAGCCCGAAAAACAAATAAATGTTGTGATTTTTATGAAAAATGACATTGCAGAGATAAGGCGCATAATAGTTCCAATCCTGAAGAAAAACGGCGTTGTAAAGGCAGGAATTTTCGGATCTTACGCGCGCGGGGAAGCGACAAAAAAGAGCGATGTCGACATACTGATAAAAGTAAAGGCGAAAAAATTCAGCCTCTTCGACTTAGCCGGACTCGAAATCGAGCTTGAGGAAAAGCTAGGCAAAAAAGTGGATCTGTTAACCTATAAGTCCATACATCCGTTGCTGAAAAAAAGGATTTTGAAAGAAGAGGTGCCCGTAATATGAAAAAAGACCCTCTGGTTTTTCTCGGGCATATTCTGGAAAGCATAGGGCGCGTCGAAGAGTTTACAAAGGGTGTTGGAAAAGAAGAATTTCTTAAATCCGTGCAGCTTCAGGACAGCGTTATACGACGTATTGAAATTATCGGCGAGGCTGCAAAGAATCTGCCCGAAGAATTCCAAATGGAACATGATGAAATACCGTGGAGCAAAATGGCAAGAACGCGTGATAAGCTCATCCACGGATACTTTGGCATTGACCTCGAAATGGCTTGGAGCATTGTGAAAAACGATTTGCCGGAGCTGAAGGCAAAAATTCGAAAGATTATTGAAGATAGTAAAAATAGAAAAATGACTTAATGTTGGGCGATAATTCATCTTCAAAAATCACTTCTGGAGACTACTATTAAAAGCAATATCACTGGAATTTAGTAGCATAATGCCGGCATCAGTCAATTCCTGAAATACGCTTTGCTGTTCTTCATATTTCTCTTTATTGGTTCCGACGCAATCCTTCAGCAATATTGTTTTAAATCCGTTTTTGATGCTATCAAGGGCCGTTGCCCTAACGCAATTTTCAGTAGTCACCCCAGAAATTAATATTTCATCAATGTGATTCTTTTGCAGATATTTTTTCAATTCAGGATTTGAAAAAGCACTGTGAAAATTTTTCTTAATAACCTGGGTTGCATACTTTGTATCAAAAACCATATTCTGACCCCATGAATTTTTCAAGCATATGAGTTTTCCAGCACCGAATTGTTGCGGTTCATATTCTGCTTGTATGAAAATTATGGGTATTTTCCAAAACAGTCGTTTAATAAAACGTTCGAGATTTTCTTTTGCCTCAATCATCGGAGAAATATCTTTTTTCAAACCATAATACCCTTTGGGCGCAAGAAAATCATTTTGCATATCAATAACAAGCAAACCCGCATTCTCAGATAATTTCATCATTTCTTCCCCCAGCTTCCAAGTCCCTTCTGCTTTGGCTTGCCGAGCAAATCGTCTTCGGTCACGCCGAAAATGTGCAGCACTCGCAGTGCTGCAGGCACAATCTGGTTGTTGATGTAATATTCAGGATCATAATTTTTTGCGTATTCTGTCAGTTCCACGCGGTCACTTATTGAGCCCGCGCCTTTTGTGATGATGTATTCGATTGTCTCGCCAACCCTGATTTCGCGTCCGCGCGCATTTGCTTTTTCAACTGCCGCAACATGAGGGCCCCGCTGGACATAATGCTTCAATTGCCGGGTCAGTTGCGTATAGACGCGCAATTCCTTCAATTCTACTTTCTCGGATTTTACATCAAGTATGACTTTCCGGACAAGCGCCACTGCTTCGTCTTTTTTCTTGTTCAAGACAAGGTCAAGAACTTTTTCCTGCGTGTCTTTTGCTAGCCGTGACCAGTCGCGGCGCACTTTTTCAAAGCCTCTTATTGTGATATTGCCGTCTTTGTCTATCAGAGCATAACGCTTTTTCGCCCCGCCTTCGCCGACTTTTTTTGAGACAAAAATGCCGCGCACATAAATTCCCTGCAAATCAAGCTCCATTATCCCGGGCAAAGTCTCGTTCACTTTATGCAGGAATTTTTTCGCTTCTTCTTCTGTGTTTTTCTCAATCCGCAAAAATAAAGAATCAGTATCGCCATAAAGCGCCTCGAAACCGAGCTCCTCCGCCATTGCGATAACTGTTGTGATGTAATGCCTGCCGAACGCCGTGACTGCGGATGCGCATTCCCTGTTGTACCAACGCGAACCGGCAAATCCGAGATAACCATACATTGCGTTGCTGACTGTTTTTACTACAAACTGGCGCGCATTAAGCTCAGCATAATCGCGGCTTTTCTTATCATGAGTTTTCATCTTTTCCTTGATGTGCTTTCGCTCCTGGAAAAGGTCAAGCAGAATCTCCGGGATGAATCCTTTTGTTTTTGTGCAGAAATAGCTTTTGCTGCCGGGGATTTTGTTTTCGTGTTTGTCGCCACAGCATTTGCAATTCAGCGTCTCAGGATCGATGTTGTGCGAAACAATTATGCTCGGATACAACCCCCTAAAGTCGAAAACAGCTATGTTCTCGTGCAGCCCCGCCTTTGGCTCTTTGACAAATCCCCCGGCATACTGCTCCATATCTTTTCTGTCCCCGATGTCTTCTGAAGATGGCTTGTTTGGCACAACCACATTCATCTGCGAAGCTTTTTTTATTGCATAGCTTTCGACAAGCTGGCCGTAGGTCATGCGCGATGCGTCGCTCGGCAATTGCGCAGTCAGTTTTGACAATTCAAAAATATTTGGCATAATCCGGTCTGCAAGCTTTAGCGTAAGGAGCGAATCCTGCATGCAATAATCCGCAAGCTCGTATAGCCTTTTTTTGTGGGTCCACGCGTCTTTCAATTCATCCCAGGTAAATCCTTTTTTGCCTTCCCCGAGGAGCTCCATTGCCACGCTGTCAAGAGATAACGTTTCAGAGCTCATTGCAGGCGACATCACCCTGGCGATGAAATTGAAAAGGTCGATTTGCGGCGTGCCTTTCAGAGTCGCGGCCTTTATTCTTCCTTTTTTCTGGAAAGAAAGAGAGTTGCCGTTCCTTCCGGAAATGATTTTTTCTTTCAGGTCTTTTGCGCGTGCATCAAGCACCACAAAATCAAACCCGTCTCCGTTATATGTGATTATGAAATCCGGATCAATAGATTTTATCCCGGAAAAAAGCGCCTGCATAAGCTCTTTTTCTGATTTGACAAAAATTTCTTTTCCGAACCCGTTTTTCTCGTAGCTTATGACCTTCGCGTGCCCGGCGGATGATGCGAAGCTTGCCATGATTATCTTCGCCCTTTTTTCCTCCTCAATTGTCTCAAGATCAAATGCAACTGTCTTTAAGCCGCTGTGAAATGATTCTGTTTTTGACGCAGAAACATTTTTTGCAAGAACAATTGTTTCTGCAGAATACCCGAAACGCTCTGCATTTTCCTTCTGCGATATTTCGGTTCCTTCTGCACAAACCCACGTAAGCGGCGCTATTTTTTTGTCAAGGAAATACCGCTTGTAAAACGGGAGGTCATATTCGCGCACGTCAGATATTTTTTTTGCCACTGTCGGCGTAGCCTTTATAATTGATTTCAGCTGCGGTATATGCGCGGGAATATTTGCAAAAACTTTCAGGATGTGCCGTTTATTGAGGCCGACAGTTTTCTCGGAAACCTCAACGGATTTTACGGATATGTCGCCATTTGAAAATGAGCTTTCCTCCCCGCCATTTGCGGTTTCATCTGAAACTTTCCCGGCAGTGCCGCTCACAGTTATTTTTTCAATGCTCGCCTTCAGCAAAAGCAGGTCTTCAGTTGTTATGCCCGGCTTTGGCACAACATAAAAATACGGATAAAATGAGCTGTCAAGAACTATTGCAGATTTTCCTTCATGCGTTCTCCCATAAAGCCGGACGTACGGCGTTCCATCAATCACAGTATAATCCGCGTCAATTACGAAAATGTCAAGAACCATGTACAATATTGCACTCAAAGAATTAAATGCCTGATAATCCGCGTTCCGCAGTTTCTGCAATCCGTTATCTTATGGCAAATTCAATCAATCTTTTTCTCCGTGTATTGCCTTTGCAAATTCCCTTGTCCTTGCAAGGGGGTCTGCAGCATCCTCTATTTTCGTCCCAATATGGATGCAATCGGCTCCTGCCTCTATCAGCGCCCTTGCCTGCTCCGGAGTCTTGACTCCGCCTGCAATGACTATGATGTGGTCTGTTGCTTTACGCACTGCTTTTACAATCTCAAGCGGAACATGAACTGATGCGCCGGAGCCTGATTCCAGAATCACAAACCGCATGCCCATGCATTCCGCAGCCTGCGCATACACGACAGCCGCATCAGGCTTGTCGCGCGGAATAAGATTTGCCTCGCTTACCCAGCCAACAGTCTGGCCAGGCTCAAATATGAGATATGCTGTCGGCAGCGCCTCAACTTTGTGCTTTCTTATGAATGGCGCGCCCACGGCCTGCACACCGGAAACCCAATAAGGATTCTCTGAATTCAAAACAGTCATGAAATAAATGGCGTCCGCATATTTTGTAAGCGCGGTCGCGTTTCCTGTAAAAAGAAGAAGCGGCAGCGAGCATTTTTCCTTTATTCCTTTTCCGCAGACGTCTATCAATGCCTCGGTGCCCATCGAGCCCCCAAGCATTATTATGTCCGCACCGCCTTTCTGAAGCAGCTCTGCAAGCTCAATTGTCTTTTCAGGCGCGTATTTGCCCGGGTCAAGCAATCCCATGAAAACCCCTTTGCCTGATGCGCGTATGTCCCTGATATACTGCTCCACGTTGCCTTTGAAACCGTGCGCTTTGTTTCCGTTCATAACCCAAGTTGTTGCTGAAGGTTTAAAAACGCAGAGATTCAATAATTTGTATGCGAATTCTAATTACCGGCGGCACAGGATTTCTAGGCAGGCGGCTTGCGCAGGAAGCAAAAAGGCGCGGCGCAGATGTTGCGATTTTTGCGCGCAATACAGATAGCGCGCTTGAAGCGCTAGGCATCAAAATGATTGCAGGCGATATCATGAGCCGGGAGCAGCTGCGCAAGGCTTTTGAAGGCTATGATGTCGTATACCATCTTGCTGCGGAAATTGACGAATCCTCGCAGGACCTTTGGAATATGAATGTTGAAGGCACGCGCAACGTGGTCCAGGCATGCAAAGCAACAGGGATAAAGCGCATTATACTTTCGTCATCCATCGGCGTTCTTGGCGGCTCAGATGATGTGCTGACCGAAGAGTCCCCTTATGCTGCTGAAACCGGATATGAGAAGACAAAGGTTGCTGCGGAAAAGCTCGTTAAAGCGTCCGAGATTCCGTATACTATCGCGCGCATGCCGCCTATTGTCGGACCGAACCGCTCATGGGAAAAAATATTCGATGCTGCAAAAAAAGAATATCCTATCATCGGTTCCGGTGAAAATTACTGGGCACTTGTCTATGTCGATGATGTGGTCGAAGCGCTCCTGAAAATGCTTCGCCCGGCTGCAAAAAACCAGACATATGATATCGCAGAGGCTGAGCCGCATAAATACAACCAGGTTTATTACACGATCACAAGGGTTTTAGAATGCCCTGCGCCCGAGCGGCATGTGCCCGTCTGGATTGCGATGATCGGGGCTTTTTTCTACGAATTAAAAAGCAAGCTTGCTCACAAAAAGCCGAATGTCACAATGATGATGGCGAGCATCAAGCGGCTCACAAGCAATCGGAAGGTCTCAATAGAAAAGGCAAAGCGCGACCTCGAATATTCTCCCCGGTATTCTCTTGAAGAAGCGATGAAAAAGACCTGGGAAGAATTGAAACCGGCTGAAAACAACTGATTCATTAAACAGAACGCATTGCATATTTTCTTAATTGCTTCATGTGCAGAATCCGTTCGTTAAGCAGATGTTTTTTTCCTATATCGTGGCGCATGCAAATATCCTCCGGATTATCGCTTGATATGCCCGAAAGCCCTTCCTCTGCAATGGCTTCTGCGTCTTCTATTGTGTCGCCAATGCCTACGGCAGCAACGGCTCTTGAACCCTTTGTGTATAGTTCCCCGTCGGATTCATCTTCATAAACACTTGCATAATTAAGGTGCGCGCGTCCGACATCCCCGATTTTGATATGCACGCCTTTTTTCGAATTCTTCGGATACCCTTCAGGAACAACATATTTGCACACAGTCGCCTGTTTTTTAAATTTGATGGCGTCCTGTTTAAGCGTCCCGTTCACAATATCCGTACAGACATCAAGGAAATCATTTTCAAGAAGCGGAAGCACATTCATTGCTTCGGGATCTCCGAAACGCGCGTTGAATTCTATCACAGAAATGCCCTTTGCGGTTGCGATAAATTGCCCGTAAAGTATTCCCTTGTACCGGACACCGGTTTCATTTTCAATAGCATTAACAGTATCGCTCATTATTCTTTTTGCTTCATCATAATCCGGCTGCTTCATAAATGGCAGAATGTCGCCTGAATCCGTGTATGAACCCATGCCCCCGGTATTCGGCCCTTCATCGTTTTCTTTCAGCCGCTTGTGGTCCTGAACTGATGGCGAAAACGCAAGATTGCTGCCATCAACAAAAGCCTGTACTGTGAATTCCTCGCCAATTAATTTTTCTTCTATAACGAGGTCGTCATTTTCAAGAACCGTTTTCGCATATGCTTTTGCCTCATCGAGATCCCCGTCGTCATCGGTTACAAATACCCCTTTGCCGCCTGTCAGACCTTTGGGCTTTACAGCAACATTATTTAGCTGTTCGATATATGCGCATGCTGCTGCTTCGAGCGCAGCCGTGTCTTTTTTTGCTCCCGCTTCATCATATCTGGAAAAAATGCGGTATTCCGGACATCCCCCAATACCATGATTTTTCAGCAAATCGCGCGCCCATGCTTTGTCGAATTCAATTTGCGCGGCAAGCTTTCTTGGGCCGACCACACTAATTCCGGCATCCCAAAGAAGGTCTGCCAACCCGTCGGAAAGCGGAGTTTCCGGGCCCACAATTGCAAGGCCTATTTTATTGTTAACTGCAAAATCAATAACTCCCGAATAAGAATCATTTTTGAAATCGTCCGCAATATAGATGTCTTCGCACAATTGCGATATTCCCGGATTCTTATAATTCATTGCTGCATAAAGTCCTGTAAGTTTCGAGCTTCGAGAAACCGCTTCTGCAATCGCATGCTCCCGTCCTCCGCTTCCAATAAGGAGAACGTTCATGCATAATCACCCATTACATCAGCTCAATTATTGGCGCAGAATTATAAAACATCAATCCAATTCTCTTCCTTAACCCCGACATTTTTCTGAAGCCTCATTTTTTTTGAATCCGATTCATTGATCGGAAAAACACGATATATGGCGTGGTCCGTATTTTTAACTCCCGGAAAGCTTGCACCAACATGATAAACCTCCTTTTCAGAACCGTGAGTTGTATCGGCTACAATACAAATACCATATGCCTTAGGGTTTGTCTTACGATAGTGCTGTTCAACAAACTTGCTTTGAGCCAATTCACGTTTCGAATACTTTGATTTCTCATCCATCTCACCAACCATAGCATCACCAAAAAAATATAGCCCATGAAAATATATGTGGGGACATGACATATTACTGATTCACTTCATCTTGCCGACCATAAAGCAGTGGTCTTTCTCAAGAGGGTCAAGATCCATCTGCTCAAGAATATTAAACATTTTCGAAAGCTTTGCGCGCTCTTCTGCATATATCTGGTTCGGCTTTTTTGCGACATTTATGCTTCGCGCTTTTACCGCAATCATCATCCAGCCCTGCGGCTTAAGGAATGCTTTCGCATTGCGCATAATGATTTCTGACTGGTCCGGCTGCGCGACATCGCAGTAAACCAGATCGACTTTCTCTACAATCTGCGCGTAATCTTCAGGCATTCTCGCGTCGTCAAGAATCGGCGCGATGTTTTTCCTCTGCCTTGCAAGCGGGATTAAATCGCGCATCGAACGTCCCGAAAACTCGACTGCGTAAATAATGCCGTCGCGCTCGACAATATCGGAAATATGGCTCGGCGTTGTGCCTGTGCTTGCGCCAAGATAAAGTATTTTCATTCCTTTTTTAATCGGAAAGTTTTTCAGCCCCTTGACAAGAGCCGCCCCGAGTTTTGAGCTTGTCGGATCCCAGACGCGCCATTCCTCCTTTCCCTTTCGGATAATGCGCTCGCCATATACCTTTTTTCCATTCACAAGATTTTTTGTCGCGAAATCGCGCCCGAATTTTTGTAACATAATTTACTTACCTCTCTTCATCTTTGCAAGCGCGGCATCAAGCTCTTTTTTGTACTGGGCGCCCACTGGTTTGCCTTTGTAAAAATCGATTTTTATCGCCATCGAAAGCTTGGATGCAAGATGGCGCGCCATTTTCCCTTTTCTTTCGAACGGCGCCTGCTGGACATAATTCGTCTGGAAAAGTATGCCGTATTTCGGCGAGCGGCCGCCAGTTACAATGTGGCGGAACAATGCTTTTTCAGCGCCCAGAATCTGTATTGTCGATGACGGGAATTTTGCAAGCTTTCCAAGAGAGCCGGCAATCGAAAGAAGGCGGGCGGCAATCACGCTGCCGATAATATCTGTCGTATTGGGCATGATTTCTTTAAGCCTGGACTCCACATATCCCTCTATTGATTTTCGCTCTGCATACATTGCCTGAAGCGACTTCGCAAGATTCTGCATCTGCAGAAGGTCTTTCTTTTCAATATTCGCGCCTATTGTCGCTGAAACATCAATGCCTTTGACATCTTTGCGGTAAAGTTCGTCAGCAACATAATTGACCATCTGCTCCGAGTCCTGCATCTTTTCAAGAAGCTCAGGAAAGTAGAATCCATACCACTCGCGCAGGCGTATTGAAAGCAGGTTCGTGGTTTTATCCAGCTCATCAATCGCATTCACTGCCTGTATGACGAGCTTGTCGTTTGAGAAGTCCGCAACCATTTTTTTTGCAGACAGATCAAGTGCAATAGCTGAAACATATTCAAAGAACTGCTCTTTTGACTGAATTCCGCTTTTTTGTGCTATTGTTTCAAGGTTCCTGCGCAGATATTCGCCTGCAGGATTCGGGAATTCGTGCTCATAACCCTCTTTTTTCTGCTCAAAAACGGTTTTATCCGGCTTTATTTGAGAAAGGAGCTTTTTTTCTGTGTCCGTCACAGTATATTCGCCGCATGCGCGCATGCTTTCTGCAGCCTTCTCGCGGTCGAAAAGGACGCGCCCAAGCTCCTTGCCTTGCGCATCCACTGCAAAAACGCCGAGAGTGCAATAAGAAACGAATATCATGAAAACACCTTGGGGCTGTTTTCAAGCTTTTCATGCACCGGCATGAAAACAACCATGCTATTAGTGCTTTAAATAGCTTTAAAAATGTATTAGTCAATAACTATGGAAGGAATGATTATGGGAAGAATCAAGCAGAAATTCATAAAAAACAGGGCTTTTGAGCTGGTAAACGAGCACGAAAAATTCACCACAGAATTCAAGAAGAACAAAGAAATTCTTCCGGAATTTGCGGATGTCAAGAACAAAAAAACAAAGAACAAGCTCGTAGGATACATCACCAGGCTTGAGAAGCAGAAGAAGAATTATTAATCCTTTTCTAAGCAGGTGCATTAAAGTAGTTCTGAATGCATTCGAAGGTATTTAACTTTTAGCAGACAAATTAGTCTGTGAATTGATCATGCCCGAAGAATCCAAAAACATAATTCTTGACGAAACTGCAAAAACTGTAAAAATAACTCTAAATCCGCGGCTTTACCCGCAGACAACAGTTATGCGCGCAGCATACCGTTTCACCGATGATTTCAACGTTGTTGTTGACGGCGACCCGCTGTCAAAAATATTTGTTGCTATTAAAGTCAGATCCGAAGACGAAAAAACAGCCACAAATGATGATTTGGAACAGATCGCAAACACTTTTTTCTCCGAACTCATTCACGCAAATGTTGAAGAGACGCAGGCGCGCAGGTATGCCGACACAAGAAACGCGCTGATAGGGGCTGCGCTGAGGAATATGGTGCCGCAAATAAGCACCGATGTCATCTCAAAACTTATGGAAACCGCCGAAGTTTCTGCACAAACCATAAAAAAAGACATTGCTGAAAAAAACAAAGGGTGCTAATGATGAGCATACTTGATAAGCTGAAGAAAATAAAGGATTCCAAGCAAACAAAAGGCGCAGCATTGGAGGTTCCCAAAGACGAAGGCGTGGGGGTTTTGAACGGCCTGCTTCTTTTAAGCGCCGCTGTCGGGACGCTGATCAGCATACAACATGCTGCAGATGCTGCGGGAACGAATTGCATAGACACAGTAAATCAAAAAGTGACCGACACCGGAAATACGCCCGAAGCATTTAATGGCAACGCTGCAGTTGAAAACAGCTGGGGGAATCATTGCTGGTGGAACTGGTGGGCACACCATGCCTTTGGGGCGGGGCCGTAACTTGAAAACGAAGTGTATTCTATTTTGCGGGGGGGGGGATCGCATAAACAATCGCACCACAACCACGCGCTAAATGACTTTTACAACAAATGTTATCCGTTATGGTGATTAATTGATCGGGATTAAAAAAACAGACGAAAAAATAAAGCTGTATTTGGCATCAAGCTATGAATGCAACAACAACTGCCTTTTCTGCGTCGTCGATTCTTCTGAAAGAAAAAAGGTATCGATGTCAACCGAAGAAGTCATCGGATTTCTCAAAGGCCTTGAAGAAACCGGAGAAATAAACCAAATAAAATTCATAGAACTGTCTGGCGGGGAACCGACAATAAGAAACGACTTGTTTTACATAATGGATTATATAAGATACAATCACCCGCACATACGCTTTGGACTTCTTTCAAACGGGCGCCGGTTCAGCAACGAATATTTCACGGAAAAACTTTCTGAATATAATATAGACTGGATATTCGTCCCAATACACGGGCACACTGCAAAACTGCACGATATGCAAACCCAATCTCCGGGCAGCTTTAATGAAACTCTTCTTGGCGTGCATAACTTGTTCCAGTACGGCATAAGAACGTCGCTTAAGACAGTTGTAACTGCATTCAACTATAAACATATTCCGGACATCGTGGAATTTGTAGCAACAACATACCCCGATTGCAAAATATTCACCGTATCCGGAATAGATATATATGGCGCCGCCGTAAGAAACAAAGATGCTGTACGGGTACGTTTTTCCGATGCAGTACAATACATTCAAAAAGGAATAGATGTCGCAAATAAATACGGATTAATCATCGACTCATTTAACATCCCGCCGTGCATCTTTGAAAAAAAATACCGGGCTTCGGTTTGCATGCAGTACAAGGATTTGAGAATACTGAAAACGCCTGACTTGGAACTGAGAAATATCGAATACCAGTATGGAACGCTGGATAACTGCCACGGTTGCTTGCGCGAGAAAAACTGCTCAGGAGGGTGGTTCAGCTACCTGAAAGATGCTGACGCAAATGAGTTAAAGCCAATACGAGCTGAATAATATGCCTGATAATCTAATACCTGCGCCAAAATACGTACCAAACGAATATTTCACAGAAAAGCTCAATGGAAAAATTCTCATCACAACCCGGCACGGCTCATGGATTTTTATAGAACCAAAAGAATACGAATCATTAAGAACGCTGAAGCTTGAAGAAAATGAAAATCTTTTTTCGCGGCTTGAACAGGCAGGAATCCTCATCACCAAAAACAGCGTTTCAAGAATAGTAAAAATGCTGGAACACCAGTACTCTTTTCTGAAGCTTAACAAAATGCTCTACATTATTGGAATCGGCAATTCCTGCAACCTGGCCTGCGCGTATTGCCATGCAAACGCAGTCTCGCCAAAAAACATAGAGGGCAAAAGCATGCCGCCTGAAGTGATGAGCGGCATACTGGATTACATTGTATCCGCGCCGCACAATGAGCTCGCAATCCAATTTCAGGGAGGTGAGCCGCTAATGCATTTTGGCGCGATAAAGGATTTTCTGGAGCGCTTGTACTCATCTCCGGACATAGCGCGCTCAAAAAAGCGCATAGAGCACGTCGTAATTGTCACCAACCTCACAAACATGACTGAAGAAAAAGCGGAATACATCATCAGCAAAAATATCGGCATGTGTGTATCCCTTGACGGGCCTAAAAAATTGCACGACATGCAGAGAGCATATATTGACGGCAGGGGAAGTTACGACGACATCATTTACTGGATAACCTATTTCAAAAAACGCGGCGCGCATTTCTCAATGCTTCCGACAACAACATCAAACACGCTTAAATTCGGCGCAAAGGCACTGATTGACGAATATGTAAAATGGGGCTGCAAACGAATACTTTTTAAGCCCGTAATGGCCATAGGCCGGGCAAAAAACAGCGATTCCTTAGCCGTCACGGCAGAGGATTTTTTTGAATTCTGGAAAGAAGGAGTAGAATATCTCATAGAACTCGATTCCGCGGGAATCCATATGTACGACATGTACGCTCAAAGCCTCATAAGGAATGTGTTTTTGCCGCACAGGGCATATATGTGCGCCAGGCGCCCGTGCGGAGCATCAATTTCACAAACGGCATTTTCCGAAAAAGGAGATATTTACTCTTGCGATTTCAGCAGATCTATGCCTGATGCAGCAACCGGAAACGTCTTCAAAGACAACTATCAAAGCACTTGGTTCAAAACACTTGACTTAAAGACATTCACCACAGAATTCCAGCCGCTGTGTGACACATGCAGTTTTTCAGCATATTGCGCCTGCTGCACATCAAGGAACATGGCAGTATACAAAGATATAATGCCTCACAGTCCAAATGATTTCAATTGCCGGCTGACTAAACTGGCGCTTTCATACATATTCGAAAAAACACAATCCAAAAAACATCTCGAGGTTTTCATGAAATGGGTGAGCACAAATGAATGATTATCTGTGGATTGTCAAGCTTGTTGCACTGACATTGGTCCTTGGACGTTTCAAAATTCTTAATGCAAAAAACGCAATCATATATGCATTCGGCGTGACGGCAATCGCCGCATATGCGCCTGAAAAAGCCAGACAGCTCCCGGAATTCGTCATAGCGGCCAGCACCGCCGCTTTCGCGGGATATCTTTTGACAAACAGCATTGCAGCACATGTAAAAAATCCGGGCGCCATTGGATTCAAACCAAATTGGAATCGAATGTGGCATTATTATGCAAATCCTTTTCTGTCAATGCTCACGGTTTCAATAATATTTTTTTCTTTGATGCTGAATGGGTGGATAGCACTAATTATATCATTTATTATTGTTGCGATATTTGATGCGGCCAATGCTTACAAATGTTCGTCTCCACATCCGCCAAACCAATTTCTTCACGCAACGGCACTTATCAGCGTATTTATTGCGGCACTTGCAATGAAAAAATACGCCGTAATTTTTGAATCGCTGCGCGTATCAGCAATTTATATTTCTCTTCTCTGGGCATACCACATGATAAAAAGCACATACACAAGGCCGTATAAAATCAATCAGCTAACCGCAGGAATGCTTCCTGCAGAATCGGTCGTGCTAAAAAATGGATTGATTCAAAGATACAGCAGCCCGTTCACAATATATGCTGCTCTAAGGGCTGCATTATTTCCGGGTTCTAAAACAGAAGAAATTGCGACTCCTTTCAAGCAGCTCGACTCCAAATCCATATCAGCGCTCAAATCAGCCCAAAGAGAACACGAAGTCAGCGAAATCCTGATACAACGAACGGTAAATTTCAGGGCATTTTTGGTTTTTGGGCTCGCTGTAGCATGCATAGCCGTATTTGTGTATTAGGGAAATGTCTGCGTACATGTAGCAGAAGCAGTGGTTTCGCCATTCCAAATACTGATGTGTTGACAGTCGTGTATCTTCTGCGTGTTTGGGGGGTCTGCCGCATCAGTAACGTTTCCGATTACCGAAGCAGACAATATCGGTGAAAAAACACAAATAGGGTCACTAAAAACACTGACCAGATCCGATTTAGAAAATAAGAATTTCCCTTTCCACACATTGGCATCCGTATCAAGAGTCCAATCCGCACTTAAACCAGCATCAGCAGTTGTGCTTCCGCATCCTAATGACATCGCCCAGGGTTTTTGTGGGCTGCCATACGTATCAGAATAAGTTAATGTAATGGATGTATCTGCTGAAACTGCGCAACACAATTCAGTTGCGCCCTGACAATCCGAAAGAGTATTCTTGTCAACAACCGAAAGATAACTCGGACAAGCGAGCACTGCTGTGCAAACGCCGCTTGAAAAGCTGCATGGCCTCTTTGATTCGTCGGGGGCGCAGCAAACAGTTCCTTCATTGCAAACGCCAACGCCAGCCAGTTTTACTGCCGGGCAAGTCTCACCGGTTTCACAGGTCTGTCCATATACTTCAAGGCATGTTTCCTTTGGCGGCGCCGTAATCTCCGGAGGAACATCTGGAATGGGAACTGCTTTTGGCCCTTCAGGGCCTCCGGATTGCGTGGAGCAAACATGATTATAATTATCGCATGAATTATCATCAACTTTATCTATCTCTACCATAAATGTAAATTTGTACGGCACCCATGTTTTTTTTGCGCTGTCAAATACATTGTATTTCTTATCAGTAATCGTCACCATTACAGGAACATTCTTTAAAATATATCGATGGTCATAATGCATAAAGCACCGATTTTGTCCGGGGCATCCATCGCACCTGGAGCAACTGGAGCAAGATGGTTGATTCTCAGTCCAACCGCTTTTGTACTGGTAGTATTCCATATTATCTGAATTGCATGAGGCTGCTGGGGCGCTTGCGGATGTTCCGCCCACAGGACAACCAACAAAGACGCTGGAAGGCACGGTAATTGTCCAATTTACATCAACTGATCCAAATGCATTTGAAAGCTGATCCGCCAATTTTCCGGTTTCGTCTTCAATCGCGACCCTAAAGCTCTCTGCGCTGTAGACTACTCTGTCCGGGGGACAGTTTCCAGAATAACTCTGAGGTCCGCACCTGTCCGCATAGTCCATGTAGTGGTCTGAAAATTGATTCAGCCGATTAAACCACCGGGGCTTAATCCATGCTTCGTAATTGTCGACAAAAAACTTTGCAAATCCCTGAATTCTCCAGTATCGCAACTGCACATCCTCTTCTGTAACTACCCGTGCCGCAAGATTTGATTCGGCGAGTGTTGTGGGTGCTGCAGATGCTTTATTCGGAGCCCACGAAATTCCTTTTAGAAATCCTTGGTTGGAATCCAGCGTTTTGTAAATCCCCTCCCCTGCCGGAACAAATGATGCTTCAAACGGCTTTACAGTCACTTTTTGCCCCAATAGAACCGCTTTGTCCCAGTATATGTTAATATTTTTTGTAAGCAGCTTATCCGAATCCAGAACAACATCCCGGTTATATATAGAAACAGCAATCTGGCGCACAATTGCAACATCATCAACATCTCCAGAAATATAAATATCCACATCTTCTGAGTTACTTTTCACCACTCCGCTCCCGAATGGAATTACCACAGTACCGCTGACACCCGTTGTCTGTACAACAAAGTCCGTTGCGCATCTGGATGGCTGGCATATGGTTAGTGTAACTGTTCCAGGCTTCAACAACAATACCTGCACACCAGCATATAAGTTGTATCCGCCATTCATGACCTCTTCAAGATTCTGCGAATATTTTGCTCCGTCCACAAGAAGTGCGCTTGTAGATGCGGCTTTAACAGAAATATTGTAATCTTCATTAAGCAAATATGGCGTTCTTTTTTTAATCACGCTCGTCGGGTTTCCTGCAGTGTTATCGCACCGTGCAACTGCCCAATACAATGTGCTCGAATCGCTTTGCATCCAAGGGGTATAAGCGTCTTCGGGAAGCAAAAGAGCGTCCGAGCTTACTCCGCCATGCGCTCCAAGCTCATTTGCAGTATTCATCAGCCCAAAAAATATGGCGGTCTGCTCAAATACTTGCTTAACGCCTTGTATTTCACGCTCTGAATCAGCTATGCTTTGCTGGAGCCTTGACGCCGACCCTTCAGATGTGCTGAGGCTAATTATCTGATACATAGCTACAAATCCGACTATGATAACAGTAACAAATCCTGTGACAACGACAAAATCAACAGACGCTTTTTTGAAATTCATAACTATCCCTTGGTTTTTAACACTACGCGCGCAGTATCGCCGTTAGGAAGCGCGATATATTCGGACGATTCAACAGTGAATGTGCCACCTGCAGTTATGGGGGATGACCCGTAACATCCCGGCGACGCAAATGATGGCGGGCAGAGCGCGGGGTACTCCACATAAAAATCGTGGTCTTCGATGTTTAATTGAGTCAGTAATTTCTCAATACATATTACGGGTTTCACACTTTCGTTTTTACCCCCGTAATCAATTTGAACCGTGTCCCCGCCTAAAAAACCGCTTGTTTTCCCCTCACCAATTCCTATTGCAAGCACATCCTTAAGCGGCAGTTTTGTAACCGGAGTGCATTCGTTGCTGTCAAGCATTGTCCGAAGCGCGTTTGAGGAAACCCGGTTCGTATCTGAAGATATGAGCGCCACAGTCTTAATTATTGCCAAAAGTGCCACAACAACAATTATTGCAAACACAATAATAATCAGCCATGGAAGTGCTGGCAGAGTCACCATGAAACCTTTCTTTTTTTTGACAACCATAAAATCACGCAACTTCTGTTTCCGCGCCCGTTGCACAATCGCTTCCAGGAGCGATGTATTTCTTTTCATTGATGCACTTGCATTTGCCTTGCGCATTAGGAGGGCATATAACATCCTTCATGCACAGCGGAAATCCTTCAGGATAATACCAGGTCCCGGAATCAGGATCGACGATTACTAAAACATTTGCGATGGAAATGTCCTCCCCGCTTCTAACCGACGCCGAATACCTCAGTATTCCGGCAGCATAGTCGGAGCCCATATTAAATGGATTTGGAAACACCGATCGCATACCGGATGCATCTGAATATACGCCATTTTCTTTGCATTCTCTTGTTAACCCGCGGACTCGTGCGTTATAAGCATAAGGATACAGATTCATAGAATTGAAAACCCACCTATCAGTTGCAGTACTCACTTCAACAAAATACATGCTTCCTGGAAGAGACAGGCATGCGTCCGGAAGCTTTGTGTTATTGTAGCTGTCGAGAGCAGATTTCTCAAAAAAGAATGGCACAATTTTCCCTGAAACATCTGTAGCTGCAAGGCATGGCGCATACATTATTTTATCTGCAATTGCAATTGCCGAGCCGCGCGTCTGAACCTCGCCAACATGGCTTCTGGTCCAGAAAACTATGCCAATTATCAGCATGATCAGTAGAGCGCAGATAACGGTTACAAACAAATTGGCTAATTGCTCTACCTCATCACTCATAAAAATCACCAGCAAACACTATCCTCTATCACGCAGCACGCCACGTCGTCGGGGTTGCAAACAGACACAACCTTTTTGCAGCCATTATCCTTGTCAAGCTTAACAACAAGGCAAAATTCATTTCCAAGCGGCGGCGAACTGGACGTGAGTTGTGTTGTGTATGGCTTTATTGAAACAATAGGGTGGCTGGGGCTTGGCGCGCTTCCGTAAAGAGCAGTTATTTCATCCGCGTTAATGGTGTACGTATACTTCTCGGAGTTGGGGGTCGTGTATATTGCGGTCCCGCGCTCAGAAAGCGAAAGCTCGATTATTGCGTTGCGCATACCCATGGCAGCCATGTACGTCACCGCAGACTTATCATCGATTATGCCGCTAATCGTGCTTCCACCGCTTGCGATAATTACTGCACCCAATAGCAGCGCTCCGATCGCACCTATCAGAATCTTGCTTATTCCCTTCAATCAAATCACCATCTGAGAAGTGCTTTGAGGCACCCTATTGAAAAAGTGGACTCCGTGCATGCTTTAATCCGTGGAAGCAAATCGACAAAAGGCAAAGATGCTCTCACTGCCCCGGATGACATTGACGCAGCAATGACAATACAAATCACAACAATAACAAATATGCCGATTGTCAGTAATTCCTGAACAGAATAAGTTCCCTTGCGCAAAAAAGCCATATACTTATTGGCACGAGCTGATTAATATGCTTAAATCATATCATCCAGCAAATCGGCCAACAGTCAAAAAATTTATATGTAGAAATACATTTGAAGCAGTCAGAATGCTCCGTAAGTTTCGCAGTCACTTGTTCTGTACCGCCGACGGCAATCGAGAACAAATAGACAAGAATAAATATGCCTATCAAAATCTTTATCACCATGTGCATTCCCTGGGCGGTTATTGCTCCCTTTCTCATTCTCTCACCAGAACATTGAAAGTCGCATCAGGATATCCGGTTAATTTTACCGTACCCTCTATGCTTCCGACCCCGGTTTTTTTCGGAATATCTGCTAAAACATATGTGATTGTTGTTATACCCGCCGCGTCAGTAATATATGTGCCTGGTGGAGCATATGTTGTTGCGACTTTGGCACCGGAAAGCGGTGCTTTTGTCTTTGAATCCCCCACCGTAATGGTGAGTATATTCGCTCCTGTTTTCAACTCGTTCGGGCTGGGTTTGACCTCAAGCGTTTTCTGGATGCTGTCCAGATGCTGTCTGCAGGTTATTGGATCGTCATAGAACACGGTTGGTCCCCCGCATTGGCCGGTCGTATCCTTTGCGCACGCCTTATTGCAGAAATCCTCTTTCGGTATATCAAATCCGCTTGACGGATCTGTGTTTACTGCACGAGTTGCGTTTCTTGTGCTGCCTGTAGCAACAGTAACCAGTACAAGTACAACTAAAAACGCCAGTATGAAGTTGATTATAATTGACGCTTTTTCGCTAAGGCCTTTAGAATTCATGAGAATCACGTACAGCTAGCTAATATAGAATTGCACTTCGGATAATACGGGCCGGCTGCATCTATCCACTTTGTATTACAAACGTCCCCGAAAATCATCTTGCAGTTGTTGCACAATGTCTGGCATGTGGCGGCATCAATTCCTGTTTTTGATGCATCCATTGAACTGCCTGCATTTTTTCCTGCTTTAGTAGAAGAACTGCTAACCACCATTATCAATATAAGCGCAACAACAAGCGCAACAACAAGCGAAATTATAACCCACATGGCCTGGCTCATGCCTTTTGCGTTTTTCATAACATCAAACCGGAATCTTAAGCGTGCTTAACATAAGCGCGATGGAACGGTCGCGCAATGCCAGCACAAACATTATGATTATCAAAACGATTATCAGCGCAAGCACCCACTTCACTGTGGCGTTGATTGCCATCTCCATGCCCTTTCGCATAAACGTATATTGTGCGCGCCCATATTTATATATGCTGCAACAATAAACAAACATGGCTTCAAAGGGATTCGAGCACGAGATACTTTACGAAACAATAATCATCGTGCTGGCTGTTTCCGCGATGCTGTATATCGCATACCGGATTCTTAAGGGCGGGGGATGAGATGGTATTACTCAAGACAAGAAAAGGCCAGAGCGGCGGGGGGATAAAGCTCGCCATGAACGAAACCATATTTATGATACTTGCTATTTTTGCTGCGATAATTCTGATATATGTGGCGGTCAGATACGGCGGCGGACTTAAAGACGCGACATTAAATGTAATTGAGGGATGATATGGTTGGAAAAAAAGGAAGCATTGAACTATCAATGGGCCACATAATCGTAATTATTATTGCAATCGTACTTTTAATCGCGGCGTATTTTGCATACACTCGCGGCTTTTACGGCGTTGCCGGCGCAACATGCGAAGGCTCTTCCGGAATGCTTTCGGACATTCTGAACAAAATAGGTCAGGGATCTGCAACGGTCTGCAATATCGGATGATGTCGCAGGTCTTCTGATAAACAAATATATAAATCGCCGCATTCAAATATTGTTATGCAACGAAAGGCGCTCACTGCTAACCTTGCGGTCATTCTTGTCGCCATGGTTGCGGCGCTTCTTGTGTTTCTTGGTGTTAATCGAGTCCTCACGGGCCAGATGAACTCGGGCGTAGACGGCGCGATATCTGGTGTCCAGGATCTTTTCTCGATGTGCGACAAAGATGTTACTCTTAATTTTAACGATTTTTTAAAGGAAATGGATACGGTGTATCGTGATTGCAAAGATAACAATAAATGCGGAAAAAACACTTGTGTTACTGTGGACCTGTCAACAAGCGGCGTGGGCTGCTATCGGGTGAATCGCGAAGCAATATGGAAATATACTAGTGATTTTGCGACGATTCCGCTTTGCACATTTGCGGCTAATACATACAACCTTTACTGCAACGATAAATCTCAACCCACGGCGGTTTACACAGATCCGTATGGCGATTTTTATGACGGCATCGCATATTATGGTCCGTCCGACGATAAGTACTGCAAGTTGGATGATAGCTGGGTGGGGTGCATGGCGAGCTATTTCTCTGTTGGAAATGGCGCAAAAGTGAAGCTGACTGCAAAAAAGGGCGGACTGCTGTTAAAAAACACGGACTTGAAGGTAAGAGTCAAGGGCGGATCAGGATATGACGCCTGCACACCATATGTCAACACAGCCCCTCCTGAGTGCACTGTTGCAAACGAAGCCACTACTTGCACAAAGACAACCTGGGGCTGGTGCGACGGTAGCGGAAAATGCAGGTACGACCACTATTGCAGAGAACGTGATAATCCTCTCAAATGCCAAAAGCTCGATCCGTTTGAATGCAAATTCAGTACTGGCTGTCCGCCCCCTCCAAAATCGCTAACATGTCCAGCACTACCGGCAACCATAACTGCACAAAAACTTATGTGGCCAGGTACGCCGGCTATTGAATATTGGTCTTCAGAAAGCGGACTGCCGATACGAATGGGCGAAGACCAAGAAACGTGTTATGCATATAATAATGTTTTTAATCTCTACAATCGTGTGGTGTCTTGTTCTGACCCCCAGGCAAAAATATCGCTAAATAATGATGCTTTTAAAAAAGTAGACGATGATACATACACCACAATAATGCGTGTTGGATGCTACTGAAGCTGTTTCAATAAGTCATCAATATGCTTATAAGACCCGATGTTACGTGCATCCAGTGATGTTGAAAATCTAGTTCCATTAGCCCGATTAACCTGATCAATCAGCCTGACCCGATCAATAAGGGGTTTATAAAGTCCCTCTACTTTAATAACAATCTCACGCCCACCATTATAAACAGTAATTGGAAATTCTTTGGTTTCTTTTCGATTCTGATTATTTATTTTGTCTTTTTGGGCATATTTCTCAGCCACAATAACTCTCGCGGAGTTTTCCTTAACTTCTATACGAAATGGTCGAGAACCCAAATTATCTTCAATACCCAGTTCGGCATAAAACAACGCTTCATCCAAATCAGGATCCTTATCAAATGTTGCTTTCAAGAACAACGCATCTCCGTCCCTGCCCATATGAAGTTTCTTAGTTAGGTAAGAACATTGCACGCAATTGGAATAGGAAAGAATACTTTCTCCTTTATCCGAACACTGCTTACGATCGCTCGCGCGTTGCGAATCTTCTGAACAAAGCACATCCAAATACTTAACACCGGCATCTAGTGTAGAATCTGCCGAGGTATACTTTGAAATGCTTTTTTGTGCTTCTTTCGGCTCGCCGCTTTTCAGATTCTGAACGCGGTCAACGGATTTTTGCTCAAGACCTGTTTTGCGGTTTTTAATCTCATTTATGCAAAGGCCGTCGTTCTCCATGCTCTGGCCGTCAAAATTCACTTCCTTGCCACCAACCACTCTTTTCTCTGCATATCCTGTGCAGTCGATTTTTTTGGTGGTGACATCTTTTACATAGTTTTGAGTTCCGGAATCTATTACAGACGTATTCTCTGCACTTGTGAGGTATCCTGATGCTGCTGCAAGCACGCCGATACCCACCAGTATTGCAAGTATCTTGAGCGTGCTGTCGGCGGCCGATGTTGCGGCTTCGCCTTCCATGAATTCGGCAAAAGGTTTTGTGACACAATTATTCAAAAAGTATTTTTTAAGCTCCTTGGGCGTTGTTCCGAGTGCAGAAGCAACATCAGCCGAAATGGTGTCTATGTCAAGAGTGTTTCCTGTTAACGTATATCGGTGATCAGCAGGCATCATATTCCGTAAAGACGTGTAGAAATCAGTTAGCTCTTTGTCATATTTCTGGATTTTAGAAACAGTGATGGCGTGCTTTTTTTCAAGAACAGCATCACGTGTAAGCGATCCCCCATATCTCGGCACAAAACCGGTTTGTGTGGTGTACATAACAGTCATCAAAAAAGATGTAACTATTTAGTAAGGTATCACGCCTTGTTGGTTATGACAATACAACTTATTGCAACACAAACTATATAAAGCTTTAAATGGCGCTTAAAACGGGCGAAAACCATGCGGGAATGCGATTATGACCTTTTGTGTTCCGAAAACAGCAACAAAACGCGGAATTAATTTTACTTAATTATTTGGGCAGTACCGCAAATATACCCATCCAAAAAACCAGAACATTATTCAAAAATCCAAATGTTGCGCAGTATATAAAAATCTTCTCCAACAATTATTTGCATGCCTGAAAAGGATAACGAAATCACGCTGCGCGTGGCAGAACTTCCGTTAAGCCGGCAGCTCTACACGGGCATTGCAGAAAGGGCTTCTGATTGATTTAGGAATATTACAGGATACATTCCACGAAAAGATTGAATATATCGCCCAGTATCAGAACATATATGTCCAACCAATAGATAAACTTTATATATTTATTTACTCATATATTGGACATGGAACGCGAATTGGTAATCGGCCGCATAATACGGGAGTTTTTAGAACGCAAAAAAGAAGATGTATTAGAGAGGGATGTTTCAATACCTTCGGACTCTGGGCTAAAGAAAGCCATCACAATCGTCGGCCCAAGAAGAAGCGGAAAAACATATCTTATGCTGTCCATTTTCCAGAAAATGGGCGATGATCCGAAACTATTTTTTCCTGTTGATGATGACAGGATATACCCTCCAACCCTAAATGACCTTGATATTTCTCTTAAAGTTTTGAAAGAACTATACCCGAATGCCAAAAGGCAGCACCTGTTTTTTGACGAGATACAGGAAATTCCAAAATGGGAACTTTTCATAAAGCGCGCCATAGAGCGTGAAAACGCCGCAGTATTCATTACGGGGTCTTCGTCAAAGCTCCTTTCAAAGGAAATCTCAACCGAATTGCGGGGAAGAACAATAACTTACGAGCTATTTCCGTTCAATTTCAGGGAAATTATGAAATTAAACGGATTGCATCCCGAAAAATTCGCGACATCTGCAGAAGAAAGCAAAATAAAGGCCCTCGTAAAAGAGTACTTAGATTTCGGCGGATTCCCCGAAGCAGTTCTTGGCAAAGAGAAAGAAAAAATACTTTCAGAATATGCGGACATAATGTTTTATAGGGACTTTATAGAAAGATACCGCGTAAGCAATCTAAAGGTGGCGCGAGTTTTTTTTAACCTGTTGTTTAATTCCTTTGCAAAAGAAATATCCATAAACAAGATATACAACTTCATGAAATCGCAGGGAATAAAAACAAGCAGAAACATGCTCTACAACTATCTTGAGTATATTCACGATGCATACCTCATATTCCCTTTAAGAAAATTTTCATATTCTTTGAAAGAAACTGAGCAAAGCATTCCTAAAATGTACGCCGTGGATAACGGCCTTATCAGGATATTTAATACTGACTTTCAGGAAAGCGCGGGCCGTTTAATGGAAAACGCCGTCTTTATAGAATTGCGAAAAGCGGGATTTATTGAGAATAAGGATGTGTTTTACTATAAAGGCGCGGATGGCAAAGAGACAGATTTCGCAATAGCAAAAGGATCGCATATTCAACAATTGATACAGGTTTGCTACAACATATCTGACATAAACACTAAAGCAAGGGAAGTAAAAGGCCTGCTTAAAGCGTCCGCAGATCTTAGGTGCAATAATCTGCTCATAATAACGTGGGATTACGAAGGCGAAGAAAATGCCGACAATAAGAAAATAATCTACACTCCTTTGTGGAAATGGCTTACGTTGGGCGCGCAACAAAAAACAATACATTTACGCGCAATATGAACGCATTCCCCAATTAAGGACATTTGCGGTTCAAAATGACTGCTGTCAAAAGCGTTGCGTATTTTGGCAATCGAACGTCAAAATGAAAAGCGAAAGACTCATCCACATATCGCCAATTTCAAAACAAAATCAACACATATAAAAATCTTCTCAAACAATTATTTGCATGCCTGAAAAGGATAACGAAATCACGCTGCGCGTGGCAGAACTTCCCTCAAGCCAGCAGTCCGATATCGGCATAGGCATTGCCAGGATGGACCTGCGCAGGATGGCTGAAATCGGCGTAAGGGAAGGCGAAGTCATCGAAATAGAAGGCTCGCGCAAAACCGGCGCAATTGCTGTGCGGCCATATCCCTCGGACTCCGGCCTTGACATAATCCGCATGGACCCTTACATGAGAAAAAATGCAGGAACTTCTGCCGGAGAAAAGGTTGTTGTAAAAAAGGGAGAATACAAGGAAGCGAAAAAAGCAATCATCTGCCCTGCAGAAAATATTTCTCTTGTGCCTGTTCCTCAATTAGGGGACCGCGTCAAGCTCCGTTTGATGGGGCGCGTCCTGACAAAGGGTGATGTCATATCCCTGGTTACCCGAAAAATGCAGATACCTGGCTCAGGCGCTGAAGTTGCAGTTGACATCCCTCTTCCTTTTGAGACAAAATTTGTGATTGCAAATACGGATCCAAAGGGCGGTATTGTAAAAATAACAGAGCTTACTGAAGTTGAAGTACTGTCAAAGGCGATTGAAGTAAAGGATGAGGCAGAAGTTCCTTCAACAAGCTATGAAGATGTCGGCGGCTTAAAAGAAGAGCTGAAAAAGGTCCGGGAAATGATAGAGCTTCCATTAAAACATCCTGAAGTTTTCGAGCACCTGGGCATCAGCCCGCCTAAAGGAATTTTACTTTACGGCCCTCCCGGCACCGGGAAAACGCTTCTTGCAAGGGCAATCGCAAATGAATGCGGAGTGAATTATGTTTCTATCGCGGGCTCTGAGCTCGTTTCAAAATTCCTTGGAGAGACCGAGAAAAAAATCCGCGAGCTTTTTGACCAGGCAGCAGAAAATGCGCCGACAATAATATTCATTGACGAGCTTGACGCATTTGCGCCAAAGCGCGGCGAAGTAAACAACTACGATCAGTTTGTTGCCCAGCTACTTGCCTGCATGGACGGCATGGAAGACCGCGGACAAGTGATAGTGATTGCAGCCACAAACCAGATAAATGCCATAGATCCCGCGCTGAGGAGGCCCGGAAGATTTGACCGCGAGATAGAAATCGGCGTGCCTGACCGCGACGGACGGAAGGAAATCCTGCAGATACATACGCGCAGCATGCCTCTTGAAAAAAATGTCGACCTGAATATTCTTGCAGACATCACGCACGGCTATGTCGGGGCAGACTTGTCAGCGCTTGTAAAAGAAGCCGCTATGTCTGCGCTAAGAAACAAAATACTTCCAAAAATTGACATGAAGCAGGAAACAATAGACCAGAAGCTTCTTGAAACGCTAATGGTTGACCTTGATGATTTTAAGGAAGCATTCAAATTTGTCGAGCCATCTGCAATGCGCGAGATTTCAATCGATGTCCCGAAAGTCACATGGAGCGATGTCGGCGGCCTTGAAAACATAAAGCAATACCTTAAGGAAATGGTTGACTGGCCGCTAAAAAATCCCGATGCGTTCTCTAAAATGGGTATAACACCTCCAAAAGGTATACTGCTTTACGGACTGCCCGGCACTGGAAAAACACTTATGGCAAAAGCGGTCGCAAACGAGGCGGACCTGAATTTCATATCTGTAAAAGGCCCTGAACTTCTTTCAAAATGGGTGAACGAATCCGAGAAGCACATTCGCGATCTTTTCAAGCGCGCAAAACAAGTGGCTCCAGTCATAATATTCTTTGACGAAATAGATGCCCTTGCCCCTAAAAGGGATGCGCAGGGAAATGAAATGTTCAACAAGCCGGTTGCACAACTCCTGACAGAGCTTGACGGCCTTGAAAGCCTGAAGGGCGTTATAGTTATTGGCGCAACAAACAGGCCAGATATGCTGGACCCTGCGCTTTTGCGCCCGGGAAGATTTGACAGGCATGTTGAAGTACCGCTCCCTGACAAGGCATCAAGAAAGAAGATACTTGAAGTTCATCTGAAAGGCGTGCCTATTGACAAGTCTGTTAAGATAGATGCGCTGGTTACGAAAACAGAAGGTTTTGTTGGCGCTGATATCGAGGCTCTTTGCAGGGAAGCTGCACTTGTTGCCCTACGCGAGGACATAAACGCAAAGCAGGTAACTGAAAAACAATTCAAAGAGGCGCTTGCGGTCCTGAAGCCTTCAATCACAAAAGAAGACGCAGAAAAATTCAAAAATCGTGTTGAAAAAGCATCAAAGATAAAAGCTCCGGAAGACATAGCATATTTAGGGTAACTCCAATGGAATTAAAAAGCAGCCAGATTGCGCTGGCTAGCGTTGTTCTAAGGCTAATAGATCAGATAGTTGTTACGCCTTCTCATTACTTGGCCTCGGCTTCAAAAGACAAGTGGGCTGCATGGTCAAACAATCTCGCATCAAACGTAGCCACAACAATCATAATAGCAGCAATTTTCACAATGCTCTATGTTGATAAAACGAAGGTTGCGGGCGCAATACTTGGCGTTCTTTTTGGCGCATGGTTCATAACATCCGGCCTTTTTGGCGTAGGCCTTAGTGTGGTGCTTTTTTTGCTTGCATACCCCCTGCAGTTCGCATTCACTTTTACGCCTGCAATATTGTTGATTATTTCCGGTAAGCAGTACCTGCTGAATGAAAATATGGAAACTGCGCGCCAAATAGAAGAATTGAAAAAAAAGATATTTTAGTGCTGATTCGGTGTGGTGCTTGCGGGCGCCGCAAAACAAAAGCATAAATACTTGAAAGAATCATAAAATATATGGCAGAAAAATACCCGAATATCGCAGAAACGAATTATTTTACTAACCGCGCGCTTGAGAATGACAGCGGCGAAAAAACCGGCAAAATCATCATGTGGCGCGTCAAAGGATCTGAAAAGTTTCATTATATTCTTAAGTGCCCTTTTTGCGGCGAAACAACAGAGCACGACGAGCTTTTTGAAAAGCGCCCGTACAGGCCGTGGTGCGACAAATGCGGCAAAAAAGTGATAGTTGAGAAGATCAAGTCAAAAAAGGAGAAAAAGAAATAAATCATCTATGCGCTTTAATGCCTGTTTTTTAGGTCTCGCCCGAAATAGAGAAAACTCCCGATCATGCTATTTCTTTATAAATTTCTTTTAATAGAATAATGTGAGTTAGGCCTCGGTAGCTCAGCTCGGTGGAGCGCGTGACTTGTACGTTATTAAGACATCCGCGAGACTCGTACGCTCGTGATATTCCTTATCTCTGAGATATCACGCGGTCGAGGGTTCAAATCGGTTTTTGGGTTGAAATTAAAGGATTTTCCGCCCTCGCGAAGCGAGGTCGGTAGTTTCTTTCTTTTCTACCCGGATTTGTCTATTCTTTCTTTATCAAAGAAAGAAAAGAAACCGTGAAAATCCCTCCCGAGGCTTATTTTTTTCTTTCGATGTTTGTTCCTCGTTTTTTGTTTTTCTTTAGTTTTTTCAGCCATTTTCTCTTTTCATTTTTCTTATGGAATGTTGATTATAGTGTCCCACCCCCCAATTTCTTCTGGAGAGCTTTTTAGCATTTTTGCTTTACGGCATTATGTTATAACAATGTTATATTGCGTTTTAATATAGATAAGATATAAGTTCCATACGAAACAAGGGGGTGTGGGTGTGACAGCTAACGTAATTTCAAATAAATTTATTTCAAAAATTTCACATAAAAAACATAACTTTTTCTGTGAGGTACATTTCTTTTGGAACTTTTAAAGAGCGGTTCATTTCTCATGGAAAAAGATATAAGCTTTAAATAGAATAAAACTATTGGCCCCATTTCTCATGGAAGGTTGTGATATAAATGGCTCAAACAACAATTCAAGATATATTCTCCAATTATATGACAAAGCAGCCGCTTTTTCTTGATAAGCGCGCCCTTACCACATCATACACACCCGAAAACGTTCCGCATAGGGAAGAACAGATATCGCAGCTTGCGTCCATTGTTACTCCGGTTCTTAAAAGAGAGCGGCCGTCAAATGTATTTATTTATGGCCCCACAGGAAGCGGGAAAACGCTTGTAACACAATACGTCGCATCAGAGCTAAAAACAGCGGCAAAAAACAACAGCATTCCATTTCACATTGTTTATGTAAATTGCAAAATGAAGCGCGTGGCTGATACAGAATACCGCCTTCTTGCACATCTTGCCAATCTTTTGGGAAAGGAGGTGCCTCCAACAGGGCTACCCACCGATCAGGTATACAAGATATTTTACAGCGCGCTTGATGAGCGTGACGGCGTTGTTATATTCATCATTGACGAAATAGACGCGCTGATTAAGAAGGTTGGAGATGAATTGCTTTACAACTTTACGAGAATGAATCAGGACGTAAAGAACGTAAAGGTAGCGATAATCGGCATTTCAAATGACCTTGCTTTTACAGAAAATCTTGACGCGCGTGTCCGTTCATCTCTTTCCGAAGAGGAGCTTATTTTTCCGCCATATAATGCGCTTCAAATTCAGCGCATACTTTCTGATCGCGCCACATTTGCATTTAACAAAGGTAAAGTTGCTGACGGAGTGATTTCAAAATGCGCGGCTCTTGCCGCACAGGAGCATGGCGATGCGAGGCGCGCGCTTGATTTGCTAAGGGTTGCAGGAGAGCTTGCAGAAAGGGAAAACGCGCAGATGGTCGAGGAAAAGCATGTTGATGCCGCAGAATCAAAGGTTGACATGGACCGCGTGATAGAGACAGTGAAAATGCAGCCAAAGCAGTCAAAAGCCATACTTTACAGCATAATATACCTTACCCGTGGCGACGAAAAGACATGCCTTTCAGGTGATGTTTATGAGGAATACGTGCGCATTTGCAAGGTGCTTGGCCTAAAGCCCCTGACCCAGAGGCGAGTTTCAGACATAATTTCCGAGCTAGACATAATGGGCGTTATAACCTCAAAAGTCATAAGCAAGGGAAGGTATGGCAGGATGCGAGACATAGGACTTGCCATCTCCAGCGAGATTTACCAGAAGCTCCTGAATTTCCTGAAGAGCGATTTCGGGTTTGATTAATGATTTTTAAATAACTGCAACAAATACCTCTGTGGTGGTAATATGGTATTTTATAAAGAAACAAAAGGCGAACCAATCAATCACTTTATAGTTCATATTTTGAATGGAAAGAAAGTAGAAGTAACTACATATTATAAAAACAAGACCACACTTAAGAAAGTATATGATGATTCCAGCATAAAGCCGCACGGCGATGATTTTTTTTACTTCACATATTCTGGCGAAAAAAACAACTATGAGCAGCTCATATCCATAAATGATATAGAAAATTATCGCGAATTAAGGGTGGAGGTTCGCCATGTGTTTGGCATTGATTTGCCAATGCCGAAAAAGCCGTGATTCGCCACATAAGTTGAATGCTGGCATATTGAGCTCACGACATCGGCCTTAATTAAATTCTTGGATTTTTCAAAAATTATTGTTATGCGGCATTTTCAATATTTTTTGCAGATATCCGTCTGGCCTTTTTGTAGTTTTTTGAAAATTAAATCGTGTGTTCCAGCCGTTATTGATTCCGCACATTTTCAAGAACGACTCAGGTGAAATGCAGAGGGGTTCGGCATTCCAGCGCTGCAAGAGATGCGCGTCAGAGGTTATTATGCAATCGCAACCATATTCTTCTGCGGCAGCGAGCTGGCACGAATCTTCAAAATCAAGACCCTCGGCAACTTTTGTTCCAGGGCAGCGATCAAAAACATTCATGTAGTTGTTTGCAATTATTGAAAACCTTTTCATAACTTCCTTTTTAGGGCCTTTAATGTCTTTTTCAAATGGCACTTCATAATTATCCAATATTGCAAGTTCAAAATCGCCTCTCAGGCACCCCGCAAGAATTTTAATATCCGTATTTGCGCAGTCATACATATCCCTGCCTAAAAGAACGCGCTCCCGGTACAGCAGCCTTCCCACTTCAGTTCTATCTAATAAAGCACGGTTTATGTCTTTTTTCAGTTCGCATAAAGGTTCTTTTAAATACAAATGGGTGCAGTATCTGGGCTTCACCAGAGTCAGGGCATCACGCAGCAGGTCTATTTCGCGAGTAACAAAGTAATCATTTGCCGTTATATCACACAACAGTAACTATATGTGTGGATAATAAATCGCAATTATTTAAATTTAAGACGGTCTTCTTAGTTTATGAAACTTTGCGTCATAGGCACAGGATATGCGGGAATAGTAAATGCAGTCGGATTTGCAGCGCTTGGAAACGATGTTCTGTGTGTTGATATTGATGAGAAAAAGATTGCTCTGATAAATTCGGGGAAATCCCCGATTTTTGAGCCAGAGCTTGAGGAAAAATTGTCGATAGCGCTAAAACAGGGGAAAATACTCGCGACAACCGACATAAAAACAGGCATTAGCGACGCTGAAATAATATTTGTTTCTGTGGGCACTCCTTCAAAACAAGACGGAAGCATAGATCTTAAATATATAGAAGCTTCAGCAAAATCTCTCGGATTTGCGCTGAAGAACAAAGGCTACTGCGTAATCATCATGAAAAGCACGGTTGTGCCCGGAACTACCGAAGGCGAGTTTCTTAGAGTTCTTGAAAAAGAGTCCGGCAAAAAAGCAGGCAAGGATTTTGGGCTTTCAATGTGCCCGGAATTTTTGCGGGAGGGCCATGCAATCTTTGATTTTTTCAATCCGGACCGCGTCGTAATCGGGGTTTCAGACAAAAAAGCCGAAGCAAGCGTTGTTGAATTGCACAACCAGTTGAAAGCGAAAACATTAATCACCGATATCAAAACCGCTGAAATGATAAAATATATTTCAAACGCATTTCTTGCAGTGAAGATTTCATTCTCAAATGAAATCGGAAACATTTGCAAGAAACTCGGAATAGACGTCTATGATGTGATGAAAGGAGTGGGCCTTGACGCGCGAATCTCCCCGCATTTTCTCAATGCAGGCGCAGGGTTCGGGGGCTCCTGTTTTCCAAAAGACGTGAAGGCTCTCGTTGCTAAATCAAAGGAACTCGGATATGAGCCGCATCTTTTGAACAGCGCGCTTCACATAAACGAAACCCAGCCGAAGAAAATGGTCGAGCATCTGAAAAAGAAAGCAGGCGCGCTTAAAAATCAGAAAGTGACGCTTCTCGGACTTGCATTCAAGCCGCATACTGACGACATAAGAGAAGCGCCGTCGCTTAAAATAATTTCTGCATTGCTTGACGAAGGCGCACAGGTAATGGCCTATGACCCGGTTGCCCAAAACAATGTCCGCCAGATTTTTGGCGACAAAATAACGTATGCAAAAACCCTGAAAGAGGCGCTTGATTTTTCAAAGCACATACTCATTGTCACAGAATGGGACGAATTCCGCGACGAAAAATTATATCACGGCAAAATCGTTATTGACGGAAGAAAGGTTCTGAACAAAAAAACCGGCGGAGATTATGAAGGCATTTGCTGGTGATTTTTATGAAACGTGTTTTGGTTACCGGATATAACGCGCTTGACCTAGATGGCGCTTCCTGTTCTTTTGCATACGCGGAGTTTCTAAAAAATCAGGATGTGGATGCAGTTGCCGGGATTTTTGAAGGCTTGAAAAAAGAAGCAGAATATGTGTTTGAACGATTTGACATAACTCGCTTGAAAGATGCTAATAAATTCGTAGATGGTTCAGACATTATTCTTGTTGATGCAAGCGATTTGAAGATTTCTGATAAAATAGATCCACAGCAGGTTATTGAGATTATAGACCATCGCGAACTTAATCAAGCCGATGTGTTTTCAAAAGCAAAAATCCAAATAGAGCCAGTTGGCGCAGCAGCCACTTTAGTGGCTGAAAAACTTTTTAATGGAAAATTCGAAATGAGCGAGAAATCGGCAATATTGCTTTATTCAGGCATTGTTTCTAATACCATAAATTTTAAGTCAAACACAACGACCGCGCGTGATAAAAAAATGGCAGAATGGCTGTTAAGCAAGACAAAGCTTCCGGAAACCTATGTTCATGAACTGTTTACTGCAAAATCGAAATTTGACAAGTGTCTTAAAGACGTTTTTATGGATTATTATTCGTCGCCAGATTTTGGCAAACCAAAATACGGAATCATTCAGCTTGAAATCATTGAAGCAGAAAAATTTGTATATAAAAATATCAAGCAAATAGAAGAAATACTAGCACAAATAAAACGTGAGCAGAAGAGAGACACTGTGTTTTTGACATGCATTGACATTGAAAAAGGATTAAATTATTTTGTTGCTTTTGATAACCGCGAAAAGAAAAGTATTGAATCTACTCTAAAAGTGAAGTTTGGTGATTCCATAGCTAAACGGAATGGAATAATAATGAGAAAAGAAATAAATCCTCTCCTTAAACAATATTTAGAGAAAAAATAATTACGTGATTTTATGAAAATATCAATTATCGGTACCGGTCGTCTTGGCGGGTTTATCGCGTTTCTGATAGCCGACAGGGGGCTTGCAGATGAGCTTGTTTTGATTGATATGAACAAAGCAGGAGCAGAAGGACAGGCTCTTGACTTAAAGCACGCGTTCCTTAAATCCGATAAATTGCCGAAAATTTATGCCGGGGATTATTCCGCAACACACGGCTCGGATATTGTGATAATCACTGCAGGAAAGCCGCGCACGGCGGCAATGGCGTCGCGTGCCGATCTTTTGGCCGACAATGCGAAAATCATAACTGGCGTTGCCCACGAGATGAAACTACATTGCAAAGACGCGATTTTAATCACAACAACAAACCCGACAGACGCCATAAACTATATTCTTTGGAAAGAAACGGGATTTGCGCGCGAAAAAATCATCGGCTTTGGCGGGCTTCTTGATTCGGGAAGGATCAGGGCAATAATATCCGAAGAACTGAATGTTCCGGCAAATTCAATAGTGTGCGATGTTATCGGGGAGCACGGCGAGAACATGACGCCGATTTTCAGCAAAATGGCGATTAATGGAAAACCGGCAGTTTTAACCATTGAGCAAAAGGAAAAAATACGAAAACGGCTGCTAGGCATAGCAAAAGAAGTCATTGAGAAAAAAGGTGCTACTGAATACGGTCCCGTAAGCCATCTTCTGCGCATTGTCGAATCAATTGTAAATGATAAAAAAGACGTTCTTTTGTGTTCCTGCATTATGCGAGGGCAATACAGTATTGATGACGTTTCTTTGGGCGTGCCCGCAATTATCGGCAAGCGCGGCATAGAAAAAATAGAAATTTGGCAGATTGACCCTGATGAGCATGATCGGTTGAGGCGTGCAGGAGAAAATGTGCGAAGCGATATAATTGAGGCCATTCTGGGGAAATAATGGCTTGTATGGCGTTTGTTGTTGTAAAGAAAAACTGGCGATGCGAGAAGAACCTCAAATAATTCCCGCATCGAGAGCGTTTTATGTCCCTACTTACATCTATCTCAATTAAAATCGTCTTGTTGGAGCCTTCATGGGCATTCGCGTATGAAATTCGATCATTTTGTTTATTCTTTTGACCTCTTTCCAGTTGCCGCGTAAAGCCATTTGAGCTTTCATTTCTTTCAGTGTTACTACATCCATATCTATCGCCTTGATTGTTTTAAGGTCATTGCCGCTTGAAATACTAAGGGTATTCAAACATGATCCTTCGGGGTTTAAACCAACGTACTTTACAGTATTTGTTTTGTCTCCTTAAACAACTGCAATTAAAGAACTCCCCTTTGCAACCGTTTGTCTTCCATATCTATGGCTGAGGGGATATATAAATCTATCGTAGCCTACTGCTATCGAATATTGAAAAATCATGGCACTGAGAGCCAAGCTTCAGCTCAAAGCCGTTTCGGGGGCTTAAATCAGCTGTTAAAGAACCGCAACGCGCTGAATTTTGACTTTTTATCCTCTTCATCTTCTTCGTTTTTAGGCTCTTCGGCGGCGTCTGGCGCGGCTTTGGGCAATTCTGTTTCAAAAATAGCATTGTTCACGGGGGCATTGGCAGGGGCGGGGTCATCAGTCACCACGCTTGCGGTGTATTCTACGAATTCGTCCTTTTCATGGGGTGTGACAGGGGTGATTGGCTTAGCGGCAGCTGTTCTAAATGAGGGAGGTATTATATTTCTTAAATCTCTTACGGGCGGGGTGCTTACCTCGGGGGAATACGACGTGGCTGTTTCATATTCTTCTGCTTTCTTTCGTGTCTTGTACTGCAGCACTTCATCAGGAGGCGCGTAAATAACTTCTCTTTGCCGCGGCTTATGTTGCTGTTCACCCCCACTTCCTCGTTTTAGCCAGAAAACTGCAAAAAAGCATGTCAATGATATGCCCAAAAAGAATTCCCACATGTTTTATTAATTGTTCGCAGGTATTTATAAGATATGTTGGAATTATCCAAACCAGAACAGTACGATGTGATAATTGCGGGCGCAGGGCCCGTTGGCGCGCATCTTGCATGCCTTCTTTCAAAGAAAGGTCTTTCGGTACTTGTTCTTGAGAAAAAGAAAATTCCCGGGAAAACGGCGTGTTCCGGTCTCATAAGCACGCGCATCAAGACTCTCGTTCCTCTCGATTCATCATTTGTTGATCACATCGTATATGGCGCAACATTTCATTCAAAGCACGCGTCATTAACAGTAGAAAAAAAGAAGCCCGTGGCGTATGTGGTAAATCGTGTTCTTTTTGACAGGCATATGATTTCACTGGCAGAAAGAGCGGGCGCGAAAATCGCACTGGGCGAGCCGTTTGAATCTTATGCTGCAGAAGAAAATCACGTTGTTGTGAACCGGAAATATTGCGCGAAAATGCTTGTCGGAGCAGACGGCGCCGGAAGCACGGTGCGCATGCTATCGGGGCTGAAAGGCAAAATCTGTTCTGTCAACGGCATTATTTCCATATTTGACGAGCATTCACTTGACCGGAAGGTTGATGTTTTCTATGGAAAATCAATTGCTCCGGGCTTCTTTGCGTGGAGGATTCCGCGCGGCACATCCGTTGAATACGGCCTTGCATCGAACAGCGCATCGCAAAAAAACCACATTCATTATTTTAAAAAATTCCTGAAGCAGCAAAAACGCGAGCTCGGGAAATTTCAAAGCCATCCGATTGTTTTTGGAGAGCAGGACACCGCAGACGAGCGGGTAATTCTTGCCGGCGATGCGGCACTCCAGGTCAAGCCGTTTTCCGGAGGCGGGGTGATTTATGGCCTTATGTGCGCGAAAATTGCTGCAAATGCGATAGTTTGCGCATTCAAAAAAGACGATTTCAGCAAAGCGTTTTTTGAAAAAAATTACGATCGTGTATGGAAGCGCATGCTTCTTGAGCCAATAGAAAACGGAAAACTGGTCCGCGATATGATGAATTCTCTTGACGACGAAGAGCTTGACGCATTCTTTGAGCTCGCAGGCAAAAGAAAAGACGCCATTGCGGCCTTTGGAGATATGGATTTTTTGTAAGCGGTTTTTTGTCGGTGCGCAGCCGGATGTGCATGTGCTGTCAGCAAATAGGCATATATATTTTCAAAAAAGAAAGTTATTGATATGGCGAACTTTACTCCGGTAAGCATACTTGTTTCAGGATTCATCGCATTTCTTGTTACTGTGAGTATAATCCCGAAAATTATAACTGTCCTGAAAAATATCCGTGTTGTCGGGAAAGACATGCATAAAAAAGACAGGCCCGAGGTCGCGCAACTGGGCGGGCTTCCGGTTTTGCTGGGCTATCTTTCAGGAATTTTTGTTTATGTCGCAGCGCTTACATTTTACCTGAAGCTTGACGGTGGGATTACCTCAAAAATACTTGCTGCAACGCTTACTATTGTCATAATTACTCTTTTCGGCATGCTTGACGACCTTACAGCGCTTCTTGGAAGCAAGAAAATCGGCGGTAAAATTCATTCAGAGAAAAAAGTCGGCTTTAAGCAGAGCACAAAATTTCTTTTGCCGGTATTTGCAGCAGTTCCGCTGATGGTTGTAAATTCGGGAGTGTCTTCAATAACCCTCCCCCTTTTTGGCAATGTGGATCTTGGAATATTTTATCCTCTTGTTATGGTCCCTGTCGGTATTTTTGGCGCGTCTAATGCAACAAACATGCTTGCCGGGCTAAACGGCCTTACAGCAGGGCTTGGGGCAATTTTGATATTTTCGCTTGGCGTATTCGCGCTTCTAAAGGGAACTGCATTTGCCGGAGCAATCGCATTTATTTTTGTTGCAGTGCTTCTCGGGTTTTTAATGTATAACTGGTGCCCGGCAAAAATATTTCCCGGCGACAGCCTGGATTACACAATAGGCGCGGTTGCAGCATCTGTCGCAATTCTTGGCAATATCGAGCAGTTTGCAGTGATTGCGTTTATGCCGTGGTTCATTGAGTTTTTGCTGAAGTCAAGAAGCAGATTCAAGGCAGAGTCTTTTGGTGTGCTGCAGGCCGACGGAACACTCGCTGCGCCGTATGAAAAAATACACTCTCTGACGCACGTTGTTATGAAAGCCGGCAGGTTCACGGAGAAGCAGATTGTTTTGATCCTTCTGGCGCTGGAAGCAGCATTCTGCGCGATTGCGTTTGCGGTTTTTCTTTAATCGAGTAAATGGCACAAAAACAAACTAACTGAGGTGTGCTGAACAAAAGAACAAGGTTTATAAACCTCACAGCTAAATTGGGCTCATGGTTTCAAATGTTTCAAAAGCCGTGAACTGGGGGCTCACCCATTACAAGACCGGGCTCGTGTTCACGTCAGTGATACTTGTTTTTATTTTTGGCATTCTATTTAGCACTTATTTTAAAACAGGCGATTTTGTCGAGCGGGGCATTGATTTTAAAGGCGGCACAGAAATTGTTGTGACGCTGCCATCCGGAAGCGCCGTTGATCTGCAGAAAATACAGGCTGCTGCAAGCAAAGCAGTTTCCGGCGACATAACTGTGAAAGAAACCAAAGGATCCGCGGCAATGCTTATATTTCAGAGCGATGCAGCAATAACAAAAGAAAATATTACAGATGTTCTTGATTCTGAAGGCGTGTCTTATAACTCCGACGGGATAAGCTCACAGGCAGTCGGAGCGTCTTTAGGCACTGCATTCTGGTCCCAGGCGAAAATGGCGATAGTTGCGGCTTTTTTGGTAATGGCGGGCGTTGTTTTTTATGTGTTTAAGAGCCCCGTGCCGTCAGCAGCAGTTGTTGCTGCAGGCATTTCAGATTTTTTGTTTGCTGCTGCAATGATGGATCTCATCGGCATGAAGCTCAGCCTTGCAACACTTGCGGCGCTGCTTATAATAATAGGTTATTCTGTGGATACTGACATCCTGCTTACTACGCGCGTCCTGAAGCGCCAGGATGAGCATTCGGTGGATGAGCGCATCGTGTCCTCGATGAAAACCGGAATGACTATGACTGTTTGCGCGATTGCTTCGATGGCAGTTCTTTATTTTGTGTCAACATCTGTCGTGCTCAGCGAAATTGCCCTTGTGATACTTTTCGGGCTTGTTGCAGACGTCCCATTTACCTGGATACAAAATGTCGGCATTTTGAAACTGTATCTTGAGAGAAAATCTCAAGAGACGAGAACGAAGTGAACGCATATTGAAAAACGAAAATAATCTTTACTGTGTGTTTTTATGGATTTAAAAAAATTGTTAAAAGAACCGCGCGTGATATTTCTCATAGTGCTGATTATCGCTTCGCTTGCAGCAATCGGCCCGCATTTTGTTCCTTCGCAGGGAGGCACACTGTCTCTTGAGACAAAAATAATAAAAGGGCTGGACCTGCAGGGAGGGGTTCGCGCGCTGATTGCTTTGGACAACGCGACAGACGAGCAGTTCCAGCAGTCCATTTCAATATTGTCTAACAGAATAAATTATTTTGGCTTAAAGGAAATGAACATACGCCCCGTGATTATCGATAACAAACAATACATACAGCTTGAGCTTGCGGGAGCGAACGAGGCCGAGATGCGCGACCTTCTTGAAAAGCAGGGAAAATTTGATGCCTATATTGACAGGGAAGTTTCTTTGACCGATGGCAAAGGAATTCTGAAACTCGGCGGAATTGATTTTGCAGTTTCTGAAAAAAACGGGGCTATAACTGTCGGAAACAGCACAATTTCACAAAATCAGTCGCTTGCACTTGATGTTTCAGGGACAAAAATCGACATAAAATACCTGAACCGGACCAACAACACGCTTGTTCTTTTCGCACAAGTCTACACCGGAGCAGATATAAAGCAGATATACCGCGATGCACAACATTCCAATGTTGTGCAGGGCGCAGGCGGCTCATGGATATTCCAGTTTTCGATTGTTACGTCAACAGAATCTGCGGCGCGATTTTCAAAAATAACTCAGGACGTTCCGGTTGATTTTGGCGGAATCCAGAGAAGCAATTATCTTGCAAGCAAAATTTATCTTTATCTTGATGACAACGAAATGGATTCGCTAAGCATATCTTCTGATTTGAAAGGCAACTTCCTTACGCAGCCATCAATCTCAGGCCCGGGAGCAAGCAAACAGGATGCTGTTGATAAAATGAAGAAGCTCCAGGCAATTCTTGAAAGCGGCGCCCTTCCGACAAAAATAGAGCTTGTAAGCGTTGCGGACGTTTCTCCAACCCTCGGAGAGCAGTTCATGAAGGTGGCACTGATAGCTATTTTTGCAGCAATTCTTGTTGTGAGCTTCATAATTTATTTGAGGTACAGGGATCCGAGAATAGTGATCCCCATACTTCTCACATCCGGCGCAGAAGTAATAATTATATTTGGAGTGGCTGCGCTGATAAAGTGGACAATTGATCTCGCATCCATTGCAGGGATTCTTGCAGCAATCGGTACCGGCGTAGATGCCCAGATAGTCCTTGTGGACGAATCGCGCCAGAAACATGAGGGGGCTGAGATGAGCCTTCGAAGAAAGCTTGAGCAGGCGTTCTTTATTATTGTGTCCTCGGGCGCAACCTTAATCGGCGCAATGCTGCCGCTTTTATTTATCGGCGCAGGTGTGATAAAGGGCTTTGCGTTCACTACAATCCTTGGCGTGCTTATCGGAATTCTCATAACGAGGCCGACATTCTCAAAGATTCTTGAGTATGTGAGGAGTGAAAGCACGGCATAACGTTGAAATCCGTGATTGAACGACGATGAGGAGTGAAAGCACGGCATAACGTTGAAATCCGTGATTGAACGACGATGAGGAGCGACAACGCGGCTTAACGTTTCTCGCGATGGAGCGATGATGGTGAGAGAAAGCGAGGTATAATCATTCGCGATTTGTGGTGGTTATGGAACTGGAAACTGCATTTTTGTTTTTGAACGGTAAATTATCTCACGAATGGAAATCTTATTCATTCAATGTTGGGTTGATTGAAACATACGAAGATCCTTTGGATGGGCGTCCATGTTTGGCAATTTCTATATTTCCCGAATATGATTCTTCCATTTTGAGTGCCCGCTTTAGAAACTCTGAAAATGATCCGTTTTTTGATGAGAAAGAGAATCGCCTTTTTATATACGAAAAACAGGGTATGTATCGCTTTCTTGAAGCTATGCCACGAATGAAAAAGAAAACCACCAATACTTCTGAAACAATTTCCCCGGTTATTACGCATTCAAACCAAAGCAGTTATCAATAAAATTATAAGTGGTCCCGTTGAGATTTGTTCGCGCGGAAAATAAAGTTATGCATATTCTCCGCCGTTGAACTCAAGACCTCCGGCTCACTAAAACGCTAAGCGCAAGTAAGCACTTGGATTTGGGCAGAATACATTATTCGCCCAAACGTCATATAAGACCGGCGCTCCTTCTGGCGGAATTTCGCAAAATGTTCTGCAAAACCCGAAACCAGCTGAGCTACGGGACCACAAAAAACATATATGGAAGGAGTTTTAAAAAGGTTTGGTTGCGCCATGGTATTGCGGATTTTGTGTTCTTTTTTATCGCATCAAGTATATAAAAATCCGCGCGAAATTTCAGCATATGAAAGGAAAATTTGTTGTGGTTGAAGGCCTGGACGGAAGCGGGGCGTCCACACAGGTGGCGATGCTTTCCGAATATCTGGCAAGCAAGAGATACAAGGTTCTCGTGACAAAAGAGCCGACAAACAACCTTATTGGCGGGCTTATCAGAGGGCAGCTGACGCACGAATGGAAATCAAATCCGGAGTGCCTGCAGCTTCTTTTTGCAGCAGACCGCTCGCACCACATTGAAAAAGAGATAATTCCTGCGCTTGAAAAAGGCATGATTGTCATCTCAGACAGGTATATGTATTCGTCTCTCGCATTCGGTTCTATTGATTGCGATATTGAGTGGCTGAAAAGCATAAATGCGAAATTCTTAAAGCCCGATGTTTCCATAATACTGAACGTCCCTCCTGAAGTTTCTCTTGAAAGAATAGGCCATGCGCGTGCCGGATTTGAGCTTTTTGAAGATAAAGCAAAGCTCGATAAAGTGCGCACTGCCTTTGACATGTTGGCAAAGGAAAATCCGCATGTCAAAGTTATCGACGGGACAATGCCTGTGAACAAGGTTTCCATGGCGGTTGTGCGCGAAGTGCAGAGGGTTTTGCAATAGATTGGGTGCATTTATGCCGGCGAAATTAATTGTTTTTGAAGGTGCGAATCGCGCAGGAAAAACCACGCAGGCAAAGCTGCTTTTTGATTTTTTAAAGTCGCAGAAATTCAAGGTCCTTTATACAAAAGAGCCGCAGGAAAAAGGAATCGGCGCAATAGCAAAGCAGCTGGTGCGCACAAAAGAAATATCGCCCGAAACCATTGCTCTGGCGTTTTCCGCAGACACGATGCAGCACATTGACGAAGTAATAAAGCCGGCGCTAAATGATTACGATTACATAATTGCTGACAGATACTATCATTCGTCTTATGCATATCATCCGCTTATGGGGTGTAAAAAAGACTGGATATACGAATTGCATCGTTTCGTTCTGAGGCCGACAATTACATTCATTCTTGACATCCCCATTTCTGAATTTAAAAATCGCGTCCAGAAAGATGGCACAGACCCCTTTGAAAATGCTGAGTTCCAGCAAAAATTAAGGGCGTCGTATCTTGAAATACCAAAAATGCTGGACGAAGACATCAGCATTATCGCCGGCGCAAGAAGTATCGGGGAAGTTCATTCTGAGATAAGAAAAAAAGTGATGTATCTTTAATTGTGTATTTCTTGTAGACGTATCTAATTGAGCAGGAAAGAATAAATATTCGAACGAGCCAATTTATTAGTGGTGCCTTGGCGCGTACACGGCTCGAAACAAATGAAATCACTGTCTTCGAACATTCTTTTTCTGGCGAAGATGTTGTCGGGCAGAATCCGACCGATTTTATCGCCGATGCCTGCATTCCGCGAAAATATGTGGATTCCATGCGCCGAATGGGTTACAACGTTCTATACATAAATGAAATCAACGGCAGGATGCCCGATATTGAAATAATGCGCCTCGGGCAGCGCCTTGAGATACCTATTGTGACGCAGAACATACGGCATTTTGACTCATATTACAAGCTGATTCCACTGAAATCAAGGAAAAGCGTGCGAAAGCTCATACGGGAGACAGTGAAGCATTTTTCAAAAAAAATCTTTTTGTTCTGATGCAGGGGTCTTTTATACCTAGAAACTATTAATTTGGTTTTTGGAGCATAAATAATAGCGTCTTCAAATTATTTAGTGGTGTCATTGGGGTTTGCGCAAGAAAAATATTTTGATGAACTGCCGCCCAATGCGTATTCTTTAATAAGCCGTTATATTGAAAAATTTGGAAATCCTGCGTATATCGCAGATGCATGCGTTCCTTCAAAAATTGTCAAGACAATGCGCGAAAAAGGCCAAAATGTTTTATCGATAATCGAAATTGATGCAGAAACCCGGGAGCCATTATCAGACCTAGAAATAATCAATATAGCAAATAAGCTTGAAATTCCGGTGATTACGTTAAATATTTCTCATTTTGTGACTTGCATCAAATGTATTCCGCTGAGAGCCACCGGCGCGGAAAGCCAGCTCGCAGCGATATCAAATTATGGGTGATATCACTATGTGTCGCACATTTTCAGATGTTTTTTCATGACGTTTAAATAATAAAAGCTTTTACGACAAATGACGATGTGGTGTCATTTACCAATCAGTGGATGAATCCGTGATAGAATATTTCAACAGGTATGATGGCTCCTGTTTAGGTTTTTTCGAATTCTCAAGAAAAGTCGGATATAGAAAAATAAAGCAGCTGGCAGCCAATACGAACAAATTCGTTAATTCGGATTTGCATGTTAAAAAAGAGGGAATTTATTTTAACCGGGAGGTCAAAAAAGACGTTACTTCACGAGTGTATTCTGGCAATTTTTTTGCGTCCGGGGACACTAAATTAAATTCTGAGTCCGGTCCGGATTTTAAAATTTTGCTTAAATGCATACCTTCCGGTTCGAACAAGTCACTTTTACGGGGATTAGACGAAAGCGATTACAATATGTTGCTAAGCACGTATAATCGAGGCGTTGTTAGGTCAGAGATTTCTGGTGAAAAAAAGGAGGGGAAAAAAATAAGTGCACTCACACCCGAGGCGCTTTATGACTTATTTGTTGACGAGCGTTATGAGAATCAAAATCAGAATGGCGCATTTACACGGCCTTTGGGAAAGGCATTTGAGATTGTTTGTGAGAAAATACTCGATTCTTGCATTCCAAAAAACAGCAGTGTAGAAATACGTTATCAGTGCGAAGCAGTTCCTGATGGCGAAAAGCTGGATGCAATAGTTCTTGCCGAATCCAAATACGATCTTTCGCAATTCTTTTTCAATCTAAGCAAAGCGGAATGCGTTTATCTGGAAGAATTCAACTGATTAACTTGCTTAGTTTGATTTTCTCTTCTTTTCCAGTCTTCATATCCCTTACAACAACAGCGCCTTCTGCAAGCTCTTTTGGGCCGACAACAATTATTTTCTTCGCGTTGATTTTATTTGCAAGGTCAAACTGCTCGCGCAGGCCTTTGTTCATGATGTCGATATCTGCTGAAATTCCGGATTTTCGCAAGTCCGCAGCTATCTTTACAGCTTCTGCGCGTATTGAATCATTTACCGCGGCAACAAAATATTCAACGCCGGTTTTTTCGCCGTCAAAAAGCCCGTTAGCTTCCATAGCTGCAAGAGTTCGCTCGATTCCTCCGGCAACGCCGCATGCGGGCATTTTTCTGCCATAAATACCTGCCAGGTTATCATATCTTCCGCCGCCGAAAAGAGAGCCAAGCTCAGGCGTTTTCAAGTCAGCAGCCTCATAGACGATGCCCGTATAATATCCAAGCCCCCTGACAACAGAAAGGTCAAGGACGCATTTATCATAAACTCCGAATGCGCGAAGCAGCCCTCCGAGCGCCTTTAATTCACCGATTATCTGTTCAAGCCCCGGGAATTCCTTTGATTTTTCAAGCTTTGCTGCGGTTTCAGAGACTTTTCCGCGCAAAGAAAGAGATGCCAGTATTTTTTCTGCATTTGCTTTTTTTACCCCATACTTTTCAAATTCTGAAAGGATCGCCTTTTTTTCAAGTTTTGCGATTTTGTCGATTGTACGAAGCGCGCCTTCAACATTTTCCTCCCTTACTCCGCAGCTTTTGATTATGCTTTCAACAAGCCTGCGGTCATTTATCCTGACTTCGAAATTCTTGAGGCCGAGCACGTTTAGCACTTCAACCGCAAGTGCGATTGTTTCAGCATCAGCCTTGATGTCTTTTGCGCCGAAAATCTCGACATCCCACTGCCAGAATGAGCGGAAGCGGCCGAATTGAGGGTTGTCGTAGCGCCACATATTTGAAATGGTGTATGCTTTAAATGGAAATGTAACGGGCGTGGTTGCAGCCATGCGCGCAAGCCCCACGGTTAAATCAAAGCGCAAGCCCAGTTCCCTACCTCCTTTGTCTTGAAGTAAGTATATCTCGTTTTTGACATCTTCACCTGATTTTGCAGTGAGCGTCTTTAAATCTTCAAGCGCAGGCGGCTCTACTTCAGTATAATTCCAGCGGTCCAGCACTGAACGTATCTTTACATATATTTCCTTTCGCTTTGCCATTTCTTCAGGCAAAATATCTTTCATGCCTTTCGGCGGCTGGAATTCGGGCATAGTATCACTTTTAACTTAAATAGTTATATATTCATCTGCGCAGATGATTTTTTATTTAAACAAAGCACGGTGGCGAATTCTCCTTCAATTCTTCTTCAATTTCATCGATTGACATTTTCCCGTATCCGACTATACGTTCAAGTTCAAAGCCGTAGTTTTTTAATTCTCTTATATTTCCAGAAATTTCGGGCGCATCTAATCGCCAGAATGGCGGGGTTTCATCTGCTTTTCTTTTTTCCTCGCGATATCCGTTAAAAACTCTATAATTACCCCAACGGTCAACTTTCTGTTTTAATGCATTCAACTCATCCATTAATTGCCAATTTTTTTCATTCATTTCATTCACCCCCTTTCTTTTTAGAAATATTTGCGGCGCTTCCGCTATTTTGCACTTTTTCAACTCCTGCAAAAACCCGCGAGCCAAAGCTAATTTTAAGCGTTCTGCGCAAAGAGGCAGGAATAATTATCCTTCCGCGCTCATCAACAGTTGCGGCGAAAAACAGGATTTTAGAAACAGTGCTTGCGCTGATGCCGGGATTCACCCTTTCTGATGAAGAAATTCACCTTTTGGCATAAGCTGCTCACCTTCAGATGTCATGTTTTCTGAAGTATTTAAATATATGTGGGAAACGGGATTTATGTTCTTTTCACACGTTCTCGAGCTGACAAAACAGATCCCGAAGGGCAGAGTTTCCACATATTCTGACATCGCTTTCGCGCTCGGTAACCCGAAAGCTGCGCGTGCAGTAGGAAACGCGCTGAACAAAAACCCTCGTCCAGTAATTGTGCCGTGCCACCGGGTTGTGCGGTTTGATGGCTGTGTGGGCAGATATGTCGGCGGAGTTAAGATGAAAGTCGCGCTACTTGAAAGTGAAGGAATAGCGATAATTCGCGGAAAAGTTGCGGGGTTTGAAGAACGGCGCTTTAAGTTTGAAAAATGAGTAAGCAGAGGGTGGGATTTGAACCCACATAAACGGGCTTTGCAGGCCCGCGCCAAGCCGGGTTAGGCGACCTCTGCACGGTTTATAGAGTCCACTATATTCGAGAAATTATTTAAACGCTATTTTTGATTAAAATTGGAACAAAAAAGAAAAAAATAAAGAACTCCGGCGCAAGCGCCGGAGTTTGCTAAAGACACTAATTTATCTATTCCTGGCTCTTTACAGTTATGTCCGCTTCCTTTGTTATGAGGTAGTTGTATGTTGCGGTTGCAATAACTGTGTGGCTTGTAGTGGGGTTGGTTCCTGCTGTTGGTGTGTATGTGCAGACCACATTCTTTGCCTGTCTTATGTTGATATTGCCGCTATTTGAACAGGTTGCTGCAGCGCCGTCAACTGTTACTGCCATTTGAAGTTTGTATGTGTCTTTTTGGTTAATATCCGGAGTCATTGAAGTGCATGCTGTTGTCGGCATTGTTGTAAATCCTCCGCCTACGTTAGATACTTCAAAGACGAGTGTGAGCGTTTTTCCAGAAAGCACTGTGTTTCCTGAAAGAAGCCTCATCTGTATCGGACCTGCTGTTGCTCTTGTAATTGCATCCGATGTTGCCGGGTTGGATATTCTAAGCTCGTTTTTTGAAATTTCATTTATTGTGCTGAATGTGCTTGTTGAATATGGGTAGCACACTCTTGCGTAAAATGTGTATGGGTTGCTCATACCCGGAGCAAGACCAAGAGTAGGTGCAGTTAAATCCAATGATTGAACAACGAGGCTGCCAGGTATTTTTCGTGCTACGTCCGGCGGCGAAAATGTTGTTGTGTCAAGAGTTGTTGAAGTACTGCCAGCGGTTACTTTCCAGACCTGTGGAGTTGAGCCGTCCATAATAGGGCCGTATATCCATAGTTGACTTGCGGTTGTCATGGATTTAGCGCCTACATTTTGGACCTGAACGTTTAGAGTTGTTGTTTCACCCTCCAATAGCTCTGGTGTGTCCAAAGAGAAGTCATTTATTACCACACCAGCTGTCTGGCTGAATTCAACGCCGGATGTATTGGCTGTACCAGTACATCCAGAAACAATCACCACTGCAATAACAGATAATATCGCAAAGTTTTTTGTATGCATTATCTCACCAATACATAGTTTATAGTGGATTGTATTTATATACTTTCGAGAATTACGCGCGCTCCCTTACCGGTTTTGTGGTAATTGGGATATCTTGCCGTATACTATATGTGTAATCTGCTGTTGTGACGAACCTGAAGGGAGATAATATTGTTACGCCTTCAGGGATGGTCAGTTCGCAGGGAAGGCGGGAGGTGGTTCCGGAATATATTTTAAGCATATTTGCGGCATCTTCCAGCTTGCCCTTTAAATCTTTAGCATTTGCAGAACAAAATGACGGGTTGTCTGTGCAGAGTATTGCTTTATTACACTCTGTTGCGATTAGATCGGGTCTATCACTATAGAGCTCAGGACATATCGTGTCCCAGTTTTGGAGTCCCTCTTCGACAGTCATTGTGTCTTTGTAGCCGGATGCCTGTTGTATCATCCACAGTAATTGAACTTTTCGGCTTATGGATAGGGGTTCATTAATCCAAATGCAATCGACGCTGCTTACTCCTTGAGGGATGCCAAGATTTAATGCATCTACATTGGCAAGGCCAGTACCCACGTTTTTAACATTGAGAAAAACAGTCCATTTTCCGTCTGCTTTTGCAGGGATTGGTTGCGGTTCTGCCGGGACGAAATTGACTGCGATCGGACCGTAGCTGGCAATATTGTCTCCTGCAAGGCTCATTTCCTTTTGCGTGTACATCCTCTGCGCCACTTCAATAGGGTCTGCGAAATATACATATGTGTTTGTAACCGCCTTTGCAGCATAAGCTATCTGGAATTTGAAAGTGCATTTTTGTGTCATGTCTGCTATTTTTTTGCTTGAAGGCGCTTTCATAGACCACTGGAATGTGTGGCTTTGGCCCGGAGGTATATTTAGATAGCATGCAGTACCGCTTATTTCCTTTCCACTACTATCCTTTACCAATGGAGTCGAAGGCGTGATAGTTATACAAGTCCCGCCGGAAAGTATCTGGAATTCAGCATCTTTTAATTCGGTGTCGGTGTTTGCATTATAGAGTGACGAGCAATGGTCGATTAGCAGATAATCCCCATTCCAATCAGGGTTTTTGTTACTGATGACGTTGCTGTTTTTATCTACGAGAAGATATGTGCTTTCCTGCCCTAAATTCTCCACTTCCATGCGGATGACTAGTGTGTCTTCGGGCTGCAGGTCTTTTGACGGAAAAAGGTCTATGCTCTTTATTTTTAGCATGTCTTTGCTGATTATTTCAGTTTTTGTTCTTCCACTGTCGACACAACCTGCAAGAAATATTATGAGTGCCAAAGCGATATACAGCATAGCGCTGTGTTTTTTTTGAACCCTCCCTTCAGATTTTTTTTCAGAAATATAAATCCCTCAATACTCATTAGATATATGATTATTTGGGTTATTATGCTTAATAACTTTTTCGAGACTGCTGGAAACTTTTTTGAAACCTACTTTTGGAACGGCATAAAATACGATACAGCATATAATTGGATCGATACGCTCGTTTATTCTCTTATTTTTGTCGGAGCGGTCTGGTTTCTATACGATCGGTTTTTCAAGGCAAAAAAGATTTTTATCAACCGCGAATTCATGGCTGCGCTTCTCGGCTGGATCGCTTTTGGAAGCGCCATGAGGGCTGCAGAAGACGCAAAAATCTTTGACACGATCTTCCTGGTTACGCCGTTCCATTATGCCACAATTTTTTCAATATCCTTCTCAGCGCTTCTTTTAGCGCTATACTTTGATAAATCGCTGAAAATACCTTACTGGAAAAGCTGGGGGCTTTTGGGATATTCTCTCGCAATTTCAATTATACTTATGCTTCCGCTCAAAAAAATGGGAGGTGTTCTTCTTGTGCTTGGTGTTTGGCTTTTTTGGATAGCTCTTTTCTGGCTTTTAAGAAAGCGGTTTGCAGGATTTTTTAAAAATTGGAATTTTGCCGCGCTTTCTGCACAGATGTTTGACGCATCATCGACTTTTGTTGCACTTACGTTTTTTTCGAATTTCTGGGAAAAGCATGTTCTTGGGAGCACAGCAATGTTGTTTTTCGAATCAAGAAACCTGCTTCTGGTAAATGGCTCTGCTTCATGGATTATGTTTGCTCTTAAGCTGTTGGTGGTGCCGGCGGTTCTTTTTGCAATAGACAAATACGGTGAAACTGAAGACGAAAAGAAGTTTCTTAAGATGATAATTATTTTATTGGGTATCGCAATCGGCATACGAAATACTCTTGAAATCTGGATGTTTGCCTAATACATATAAATAAAAGATGGTGCAATAGTACTCATGCTTCAGCTTCTGGCATCTGTTCTTATTGATGCTATCGACGCATCGCCGCTTGATGAGCTTTCTGTTGTGGGAATTCCCGCAGTTGCAATTGCTGAAGGGCTGATTATTTATTGGACAACAAAAAGCAAGACGCTTGCAGTAGTTGGTATGATGGAAAGCGTTGTTCCTATTGTGGACATTGTTCCTTTTGCAACAATTTCATGGATAATCAAACATGGGAAACTTATCGGCGTGATTTTCTTATTACTGCTTATTGTGGTTATGTATTTGCTTGGCTGGATTAATTTGCCGATGTGAGCGGGGTGTCTATACTGCCGTAATGCACAAAGGATCCGTAATACTTGAATCAATGCTTATCAAAAGGCTATTTCTTATCAGGTCCGGACGGATAATCGAAAGTGCAACACCGAATGGGTTTGTCATCAGGAACGGCAGCAAGAAATCATTAGACACATATTTCATGCTTATTTGATAGACTGTATCGCTTTTGAAAACAACATCTGCAGACTTCTCCGCGTTTTTTAGGTCAATGTATTTAAGAGGCGCGTCTGCTTTGTCATATGTTTTCTCAAGAACCCATAAATTTGCGTTGACATTCTTCATTATCCGCACATAAGGTTCTCCGGTTAATTTTGAAGTGATGTCTCCAACCGTTATGGTGTCAACACAACCACTCAGGTCTATCTTGAACTTTCCGCATTCCGAACTTGTGTGGTAGATCGATTTGTCATTAGTGTTGTAGCAATTGAACATTTCGTTAGCAAGCTCTTTTGTGATTGCCTCATTTGTCTGCGGAATCGTTTGTGCAGTGCTTATCGCTGAAATTGGCTGAAGCTTTTTATCGCAATGCGGTATGGCAACTGCGGTAGAGCGGACAGTGACAGTTGTTTCTTTTTCGTATTCGAATGTATAATTCATATTTGCACGGGCAAATAATGTCTGTATCTGATCTATTTTTGTGCCGGGCGATAGCTGGAAACCGCATTTATAGTAACGCCATTCGTTCTGGTTCATCTTTCTTTTATCAGAATCTACAATTCTGTATGTCAGATATCCGCTGTTTGTCGTTTTTTCTTCATTAATTGCCAATAGTCTGTATTGATTCTCCAGAGTACTATAATCAGTGGACGAAATCGTACCACCGCCTGCTTCTAGTTTTTCTTTCAACGCATCTTCGAAATATTTTCCATTGATGTCTGGCACGCCGTAAAATATGTTACAGCTGTCATCAAATATATTGGCCTCCTTATCCCACCCAACACTTTCAAATTCTTTCGGCAGCCTTATATTGGCAAAATTCATTACTGCCCGACCCTGATGCTCGTTAACGAAACCGAGATATATCCTGAATTTTTGCGGAGTTCTTCCACCTTCATTCGTATCCGGTATTGGCTGTTTTCTATCAGTTCTTAGAGAAAGTTTGAAAGGGCCTGCGGAGGTCGTTGATAATTCATCTATCCAGACCATTTTGTTATTTCTTATGAGTTCGTTATAATAATCTCTTGAAATCATCTGCATGTTCAGTGTGGCGTCCACATCGTAATCATAAATAACCATGGCACTTACTGAATAAGTGCCGGGGCATTCGGGAGCCCTGAAGCCGAATGTATCAAAACGTTTTTCAAGAGGCGCGATATCTTTTACGGCTTTGTCGATTGGGCACCCGTCTTTAATTTGCTCCAGGTCTTTTGGGGTGATGGTTCCATCAGCATTCATGATGCAGGCCAGGTTGCAGAATTTTCCATTAATCTTTCCGCATGCATTTGCAAGTGTTGTGGCTTTTGCACCAAGGTATATATTTTGCGCATGCTTCGTTCCTTTATTCTCGAGTTCAAATGAGATGTCAAAAGTATCCTTTGAATTCATTGATGCGGGAAGCGCTTCGATTTTTGTAATTTCGAGCGCCGCTGATGTAGCCCCCTCATCACGGGTTGTTCCTATAGCATTTTGCTTTTCATACCATGCATTGGGATTTGTCAGAAGAAGCCACGTGTCATTAAACATTGCACTTATCTTGTCACCGGTACCTTCTGTGCTGATTCCGGTTGTTGCGCCCAGCTGGGTGCCTAAGCTATCGATTTTTTGAGTGACTGCAACCCCCCATCCCGAACCGACAAACCACCCGACCATTAAAAGAGGCACCATCATGATTACGCCGAATCCCACAGATTCTCTGCAGGCGTATGCGAATAAAGCCGTGACTATAAGCACCATTGTTGCAAGAGCTCCGGATTCAAAGAAAAATGATGTGAGCAAAGAAAGTCCGAGGAAAAGGATGATGTCTTTCGGTTTCATTGATGTCGCGATTGCAGCCGTAAACATGAGAAACATCAGGCGGCCGGAATAATCCGGCAGGTAGTCGCTAACCCATACTGCGAAAAATACGAGCCAGATAATAAAAACTATGACTCCTGCCATGTCCAGATCGTTTTCTGTGTTCTTTTTTGTCCGTATTCCGCCCAGGAATGCGATGAAGAATGTGATGAGTGCAATTGCACTTGAAATGGAAAATGCGAAACCGAGCCAACCCGAAACAGAAAGAATTATGTATATTACGAACACTGCTAAAGCGACGATTCCTTTTACGTCGTCAATGCCTGGGTCTTTATTTGTTGCCATTATAAACACTCGGTCAATCTTCTTTGATTTTCTTTTCTCCTTCTTCAACTTCTGCCTTTGAAACGCCTCTCTGTTTTCTAAGTTCTTTGCGTTCCTTTTCTGCTTCTTTTTCCTCTTCTGTCAAGCCGTCGGTTTCAGTTTCTTCATCTTCTTCATCGTTTTCCGTTCCTTCGTTTTCAGGAAGCGTGCTACTTTGGCTGAAATATGATGTTTTTTTCGGATTGTTTCCAGGGATGACTGTGTTCTTTATCCCGTTCCTTTTTTCGTCTTCCTTTTCCGCTTCCTCTTTTTTCTCGCCAAAATCAAGGATCAATGATATCAGACCAAGAATTGTCCCGATTATTGCGAATATCCAGAAATCCCCGCCGAAATCGCCTCCGCCGAAAGTGATGAGCTCCCAGCTGAAAAGGAACATTCCGAGAACCAGAATCATGAATTTTGGGGCGATGTCAACCCAGTTGAGTTTTTTACCTTTGTTTAATAGGGATTTAAACCATTCTGAACTCGGCATTACTTTTTTCCCACAGTTAGAGCATTCGTAGTAGTCAGGATTATTGCTGTTATTGCCGTTGTTGTATCTTGCAAGAAGTGTGGGGTGTTTGCAACGCGGGCAAACATCCCGAACACTTTTCCTATAACTTTTGTCCTTTAGCAGGTTGTCAGTTAATCTCGTTTTTATTCTTTGAAACCATGACGCTTTTATACTCCCTTGCCCCCCAAGAGCGGTTTTTATTGCCTCTTCGCGTTCCCCGGGCGTGGCGAATTGCTGTTGCAGCCCTCCACCAGGATGCATCCAGTCGCTTTTATCGATTGATTTGACTTCTTCTAATATTTTTTCCGCTTTTTCGTCTGCAAGTTCTTTTTCATATTTGAACTGAAAAATAAGCATATTGTTATTAAATTTCCAAGAATCTTGCGAATACAGGTAATCGTGTTTTTGTAATTTATTAACAAGTTCCAATATCACTTCGTCGTCGAGACCGTTTGAGAATATTTTTATTTCAAGGTGCACATTTTTATTAAACATCATCAGTTCAAGAGGATTTTTTTTAGAAAAATTCTTTACGTCTGACGAATAAACTTTTACCGACTCCCAATAGGGATTTTTATTTACCAGATATTTTTTTATCCAACTGGCAACACTCCAAAGTTCCCTGAATTTCGAATGGTATATAATATACTGTTCAGTTTTGTTGTTCAAAAAAGCTTCCGGAGCTTTTACAGATGACGGCGCTTGTCTTAAATAATTTAAGTACGGTTTCGGAGCAGGTGCATATGAGGTGGGGGTGTATTTTCCTTTTCCGAATAGTTTTGCGCCCTTTTCTTCGGCATCTTTGGAAGCTTTCAAATACCACCGAGCATCATCTAAATTTCTAATCGCATGAGCTATATCTATTCCGCATCCTTTGCAGAATTTATCACCATCAGAATAAGGTTTATTGCAATTAGGACATAACGGCGGATTGTCTTTTATTTCTATAGCTTTTTTGATATCTGTTTTTTCTTCAACACGTTTATTTTTTGAGATGCGATCGCGCGCCGTTTTAATGAGCGGAAACTTTCCAGAATCTGCAAGGGCCGTAAAATTACATTCCGTGCATTCGAATAAACTCCCTTTTGAATGATATGCGATTATTGTGGATTGGCAAACAGGACACTGCCGATCATTTACCGGGACTACAACACCATTCTCGGCAATAATGTCATCTTCTGCGTCATTACGTCCAGCCATTTTTCCCCTCGAAGAATCAAATTCCCGGACAGTTTGCTCTAATTTATTCGTTACTATTTCCTCATCCGTTTTCTTTTTGTCTTGTGCTAATGTTTCTTTCATTTTCCCGAAAGGTTTTTTTCTCAATTCTGAAAGCGGCTTTAGTTCATTTTCATCTATCTGCTGTTTTCTCGCTTCATATGCCATATCAAGTGCATAATTCCTTGTAGTTAGGGGATTTTGACTTGATTCATACATTGTTCTAGGAGGTAATGACTTCAATAATTCCGTATATTTTTCTTTTAAAGCTTCATGGGATTTGCATTTACTAAACTCTAAAAAATATTTTTCATACCAATTCGAATACGCTAATGCATCCCTTGTCCATTCGTTCAAGTATTATCCCCTCTAAAGAATCATCAATAATCTAATTTATCCGCGCGCGTTAATATAGATTTATGCGGATTATTCCAGAAGCAGCCATTTCCAGAGCGGAATATACTCTATTCCTCGCTCTTTTTTCTCCAAGTCTTTTGTAATTATTGTCAATTTTTTGGTATTTTTGAAAGATTCTTTGAAGCAAACTAAGCCGCTTATTTCTCTTTCGTTAATTTCATCAGAATATGAAACATTTATTGCTTCAAGCGACATGTCTTTATGTTTTATAATAAAATCCGCTTCTTGCTTGTTTTTCCAATAATATGCCGGGTGTTCTCTGCGCTTGAGCTCTATAAATACGAGGTTTTCTGCAAGCTTTCCTTCGTCTTTTGAGAATTTGAAGCTGGTGGCATTTCTTATTCCGTTGTCAATGCAGTATATTTTTGAAGGGCTTGTTTTTTGCTCTTTCAAAGAATATGAAAAATGCTCGGCAGTAAAGAACAAAAACGCTTCTTTGTAATATGAAAGAAAGTCATTTATCGAATCATATGACAGCCCTTCAACGCTTCTTAGATTCCTTAGCGAAATTGTGCCCGTAAAGTTAGTTATTAAATAAATGGCCAGAGCTTTTACTTTCTGGCTGTTCAGGTTATGCCTGTCAACTATGTCTTTATAGATTATGTCGTCAAAATACTGGGCAAGGACCTTTGTTTTAAATTCCATTTCCTTTAAAACTATGTCCGGAAAGCCGCCGTAGTAGAGATACTCACCAAGCGCATTTAATAAAACATGTTTGTCTTTTTCTAATATAAGCCCATTTTTTATGGGCGTTAAATCGAGCGCGATATTTTTGAAAGAGAGAAATTCCTTAAAGCTAAGTGGAAAAACCTCAAACGTTATGTTTCTTCCCGTCAATAGCGTGGAGTACTCTTTTTTCAAAAGATATGAGCTGGAGCCTGATATTGTGAATTTGCAGCCCGATTTAAGATCATAATGCCTGCGTATCCACCGCTCCCAATTATCCTTTCTTTGTATTTCATCAAGAAAAACATATGCTTTTTTGTCAGGGTTTATATTTTCTCGGTATGCTGCATAAATATCATCCAGAGAATCGTTTATCATCCGGTTATCTTCAAGATTAACGAATAATATCTGCTTTGGAGCGACGCCGTTAGTTAGCAGCGCATCAATCATTTGATACATTAGCGTGCTTTTTCCAGACCGCCTTACGCCAGTTATTATGGTGACTTCGTTTATTTTTACCGATTTTATGAGCAACTCGTATGTTTTCCTGCGAGTTCCTTTTAATTCTTCGGGAACTTTATTGGCGGTCCACCAAGGGTTAAAATCCGTGAGTTTGTTTATTTCCATAGCCTATTATAATGTAATGATAACTATATATAGGTTACGTTGTGACGTAACATTTCATATAAATTTGTTACGTTTTAACGTAGCGCTACGCCCGTTAATATGCCTTTTCGCGCCAAAAATCATCGGAATGCGCGCTTAAAGTCTTTCAAGCTGAAAAACGACGCGTCGGGCGCGCAAAATTCAACAAACGCGCGCATCAGAAAAGCCATTGATTGGCCGCAATTACGCCTTCATTTTCACAAGCTTTTCAGAGAATGCATCCAAGTCCTTTGCAACCGAGCTTCCGGTTTCAGTCAGAACAACGTATTTTATCCTTCCTTTTTTCTCAAAGCCGATAAGCCCTGTTTTTTTGAGCGTTGAAAGAATCTTTACTGTATGCGCATATGTGCAGTCGGCGCATTTCGCAAGAGTGGATGCGTAGCTTTTTTCGCCGTTGTTTTTGAGGCCGACAAGGATTTTGACCGGCTTTTCATGCAAAAACAGATATGCGAGAACGTTGTCTTTTTTCGGCATTAAAACACCCATTATTGTATGTATCCTTATTGTTCGAACTTGTATATATTGTTTAGTCATTTGAGAGTTATATATACAATCATCTATATTTCACTGATTTATTGGTGTGCTTTCTGTACGCGCAATAGTTGTGCAAAACAGTAATCAGATAGAATCCCGCGAATGCCGCGGCCAGATATGTCGCGTACGTTTCCTGCCTTTCAAAAAGAAGCGCAAGAACGCACAGAAGCACAATCAAGTCAAGAATCTTGAATGCCGCAAAATCGCGCTGCCCGTGTTTTAGCAGAAATCTTGCAACCGGGTTTTCTTCGGCAGATATCCCGTACTTTCGGGTTATATTTATCGTCTGGTGCAGGTCAACAAGCCATAAAACCGAAAGAACTGCAAAAAGATAGGCAATTGTCTGCATAGAAACGCTACCTAGATAACCCATCTGAGTTTCAGGACAATAAAAAGCATCAGTGCAACAGCAATTACGAGCAGGATTATCTGCATTATGTCTGCAGGCTCGATATTTTCGTGCCCGAGAATCTCTTTTTTGAGCGACTGTAATTTTGACATACGAATCACATATTATTGATTTTTGCCCAATGCATAAGCAAATGGCAAAAAATCCGTTCGCTTCGCCTTATATGCCCTTAAGAGCGAAGCTCTCGGCTTTTTGTCCACTTCGTGTCCAAAAATAGCCCCACGAGGAATTTCACGTTTTTTATAAAAACGTTTTGAACCTCGGTCAGAGGATCCAGAGTCCCCTATGCTTGGCCACTACACCATGGGGCTATCGATCGCATTATGTACGATACAGCGAATTATTGAAACTGAAAAGTTAATAAATGCCTCGTTTTCAGTAATCTACGCCCATCCGGCTTATGAGGAAGTTGCGCACATATTCAAATCGCGCGCTGTTGGGCTTAAGATAATATTTCTTTATGCGTTCAGACCAGTTCTGCTCATACGGCCCTCTCCCAAGGAAAAACCGTATGTTATTAAGGCCCAGTATTTTCTTTATGTCTGAAATGGTTTCATTTTCCTTTTTTCGCTCTACATGCAAAAATTTTTTGCTCGGAAATGCAGTGACGAGATCCTTCCAATTCTTGAACGCAGATTCCTTGGAAAAGTCCTTTGAAGTCACTGTTGTCTTGTCATCCACTATGAAATGGAATGGGGTTAGTTTATTTATGTGATTTGTGTCTATTTCATAGCCTCCCTTTTTTCCTTTTTGATATATTATTATTGGTTTGCCATCCAGTTTATGCGGCAGCCCGAGCATTTCACTAATATATATTTCCTGCTCTTCCTGCATTGCTTTTAGTTCCATGGATTTTGCGGCAACGACATTTTTGCTCATCATATAATTTACGAATTCAAAATCCGTGTCTTCGCCTTCAGAGCCCGTGGCGCTTGTCTTGAAGTTTGTTCTGTTCATAGTGAGCTCCTGAAAGCTGTAATACCAGTCTCCTTCGGATACGTCGCAAACTGACTTTTTGCAGGATCCGCCCCAATGTTCAATTCCCGAGTTAGTGAATATCCACTTTTCAGTTATCCACGGATAGTCGGTTATCAGGCCGTGGGTTGCATTCAAATAAAGATTGTCCCGTTCCCAATTACCAAATGCCATAACCCCTGCTTTTGTAATTTCTTCGCCGGGAACTCTGTGCGGGTCCGGGGGAACGAATGATTTCCAGAACCACAATTTTACATAATGCATGGATATCGCTATCGCATTTAGGCGTACGCGATTCGCGAACACACCCTTTCTATTATCCGGATCGTCAAGAGAATCGACAATCAGCTTATGTCTTGCAATTGTGGGCTTTAGCCACTCGCGATATTCGTCAAGGCTTTTTTCACGGCTTTTTTCAAGATTGCGCAACGCATCCATTCTTCGCGTAACATTGCTTTTGAAGAATCCCAGCCAATCCTGGTACGCGTCCCATTTTACTTCAAGCATGCGCTTTTCCACTGTTGGCAGGTCTTTTAGCATCTTGTCTTTTTCCAAATCCTCTTTTTTATTCATTCTGAAGAAATCATCGACAACAGTCGGCATTATGTTGTGGTTTCGCAAAAACGCCATTGAAAGCCTTCCCGGCCCGCCCTGAGCAGAGCCCCCGGCATGGTAATCCACTTCTTCCATAAATGTTGTTTTGAGCGCCAGTTCGGCTTTCTTTTTTTTGCCTTCCAGCTTTTTCTTTTCTTCAGGCTTTGCCTTTTCATCAATTTTTATTTCCGCACTTTCCAATTGCTCCTCAAAGTCCTCATATTTTATGAGATCGTGCTTTACAAGCTCAAGGTCCGCAATGGACTGGCTTATTTTCACAAGCCCTTCGCGTATTTTTGCTTCAAGCGTTTCCTTTCTGCCGTGCGTGAGCTCGTAATACTGATGATGCACGGGCGTTACGTCCAGCGTTTCCTTGATTTTTTTCACAGCCCAGCCGTCTTTTGGCAGGTCGAAAACAAGCGACATGTAAAGATTAAGGCAATATCCCGGCGGCCCTGTCGGGTTTATTAGTGTATTTTGGTTTGTGCCGCTTCTCGCAAGCGCATAGCTCCATGCCGGGCCTCCGAGATCAAAAAATTTTTCGAACGCCTTCGCCTCGGGAGACTCGTAATTTGCCTGTTTTCCAGGCGATTCAAAAGGTCTGTAAGAAATATTCTTGAGAATAAAAACCATAACTATCCGTTATTGATATTATGCGCGAGTTGATATATAGCTTTGTTCCGATCGCTTCAGAAAAGGAGCAGATATATTCCGCCGATAAGTGAAACAAGGCCTATGAGTATTCCGGTGTATCCGAATTCAGTTGTCTGGTACTCTGAAGTGCTCGGGAACCCAAAAATCATGTATGCGCCAAAAAGTGTTATCACAACACCCCAGAACCTGCGCCGCAAAAGTTCTGCAGAAACAGAATTGTAAAGCATCCAGCCTCCGGCAACAATTAGGATGATGCTGGCAAAAAGGGCGAGATACATTTTTTTGTCGCTTTCTTTTAGCTTTTCAATGAGAAAGGCAATGAATAGTCCTACGCCAATCAGTATTGCAGAGAGCAGAAGAGACATTTTCGCACCGGAGTTATTTTTTATTATTTAACTTTAGTTTTGAAATGAGCTCATTGTAATCATGTTCGTTTATCTTCCTGCTTTTTTTCATATGCGCAAGGATGTCTTTGACAGTTGCAAGAGATGTGAGCGAGACCCCCGTTTTTTTCAGGATTTCTTTGCTGCCTACGCCATAGTCAACAACTACGAGCGTGTCCGTGATTTTTCCGCCGGCCTTTCTGATTCCGTCAATGAATCCGACTTTGCTTTTGCCAGAGCGCGTAATGTCATCAATCAGAAGAACGGTCTCGCCGGGGGTGAGATGCCCCTCTATCTGCGATTTCATTTTTTCAGGCAGCTCCTTTCTTACAAAAATCATCGGTATGTTGGTCTTAAGGGACACCGCCGTTGCCAAAGGTATGCCGCCGGTGAATGCTCCTGCTATTTTATCGGGGTTTATCTCCCGCACCTTTTCAGAAAGGAGATCCGTCAGCATATCGAAATTCCGGGGGCTTGAAAGTATGTGCCTCACATCGAAATATATCGGGGTTATCCACCCTAGCGGAAAATTCTTGTTCCCTTCAAACACTATCGCTTCCGCGCTGTAAAGGACTTCGTATATGTTCTGCATAGATAACTTTTGAGCACCTAAAGCTTATATTCCTGAACCTACCGCTTGTTTTTTATTTAATTCGTTTTTTGCAGTTAAATGACAGTTTCCTTGTTTTTCATTTCAAGTACAGGCCCTGCTGCAATATAAAACAGGAACGGCGCGATAAGAATTTTGTCCGGCTGTATTGCGAGCACAATGCCAAGAAACAGCGCAAACACGAGAAGGAAGATACCAAGATTGCGCGAGCGGATATTCTGCTTGAAGCTGGGGTATTTCACTTTTGAAATCATGAGGTATGCAATAATTATAACGAGCACAGTAAGTGTTTTTTGAGCAATCTTTGTTTCTGTGTATATGAGCAGCGAAAGAAATACGCCGGCAACAGGAATCGGCAGGCCAACAAAATATTTCAGGCCCTTAAGTATATTGAATCTTGCAAGCCGTATGGCTCCTGCAACCACGAGGCCTGCAGAAGCGGCAGCGCCCAGAACGCCTACGGATGAAAGGGATGTTGAATAAACAAGCAGTGCCGGCGCGACTCCGAACGAAACAACGTCCGACAGTGAATCAAGCTCACGCCCGAAGTCAGATGCATTGTCAAGAAAGCGCGCAACCCTGCCGTCAAGGCCGTCGAAAAGAAGAGCGGCAAAAATCGCAAGAGCCGCGTTTGTGTAATCCGCGCGCAATGTGAACAATATTGAAAGAAATCCCGACAGGATATTCCCGATAGTTATTGCATTTGCAAGATGGTTGGTTATTTTCGCCATGAGATTACCTATTATCAGAATCAATTTATATATGTGAAGCCCCTATAGAAAGCTTAAAATGCGCCAATCTTTTTCTTTGCCGAATCCAGATGCATTGAAGTCCCCTGCGTTTTTGCAGCAAACATGTCGGCTGCGATTTCTTCCGAGTCTAATTCGTCGTTGAATCTTTTGAAATGCGCGAACGGCGAAAAATTCATAAAAAACGTTGAAAGCTTTGTAACCGATGCCTTTGTCTCTGCATGGTGCAGCTCATGCAAAAGCACTGCTTCAGTTTCTTTTTTTGAAAACAAATCGGCAAGCCCTACTGAAAGGACAATCATTGAGCGGGGCCATGAAAAAGAGAATGCGAATGGCTTTGGCGAATCGGCGAAAAAAACAGCCGGTGCCGGAATATTCAATCTGGCCGAATGTTTTGAAACAAATTCCGATATGCTGCTTTCAGAAGGGCTTCTTCTCGCACCATTTAATCGAAGATATATTTCGGGAGCTCCAAGAAATCCGAAAATAAAAGACAATGCAAACGCCGAAGGTATTGAATATGCTGCAAGCTCGACAAGAGCCATATTGCATGAGCCGCCGCATTTCATCGAAAATGCAAAAAATACGGGGGTAAAGAAAAGAGCTGCAAGATGAATATAGACGAGGCGGATTTTATTGCTTGTGCTCGTGTTCGGCGACCTCATCAGATATATTGCCGCAACAGCAATTGCTAAAGAGGCTGCAGCAAGGCTCATCTGAAAAGAGTTATTAAAAAATGCTCCTATGCAGTGGCTTATGCGGTACGTCATTTTTTCGCCTCCTTTTTGCCGGAATTGCCCGAAAACCGGTCATTAAAATAGGAGAACGCAACAGACCCGAAAGAAGTTATCAGGTTGTTGACTGTTTTTTCAACAATGTGCTGCTCAAAATCGCTTTTTGAACGCTTTGTGGAATAAATATAGTGCATTCCGCCGCGGCCGGATTCTATTTTGCGCTTCACTATTTTGTTTTTATGAAGCCTGTCCAGAGTGACGGCGATGCTGCTAACAGGTACCGAGCGCTTTTCACCAAGCATTTTATGTATCTGGCGCACCATTAAGCAATCTTTTTTCCACAGGCAGGATAATATGGAGAGTTCAAGAGGGCTTAAAAAAGATGTCAGGCCCGCGGCCTGAGGGCTTATTTTGTTCAGCTTTACCATAATGTATTAAGTGCGCCACACATTTATATATCTTAATTTTCATTTGGCGTAAAGTTTTACAACTTATGTAAAGCTTTATATATTTTCATTGCAAATAATCAGCAGATGTTATGTGCGCAATACACGAAAGCGGTAAAACCCCGGAATCGGAAAAAACTGTTCACGGGGAACACCATAAAAATGCTGCTTTGAAGCATTCCGTCAACGCAGCAAAAAAAAACAATACTTTGCTTTACGTACTGCTCTATTTTTCTGTTGCATTAATTCTTTTCAATCAATGGCAGATAAACGAGATATCTGCTGATTTGCACCCTTCGTCGCAGTCATTCTCGCAGCAACAATCCCTTTCCGGAACTCCGCAACTGACCGGCAATGCGGAAGAGGACGCGATAGCGATAGTTCTGGCAAAAGGAGTTCCGCCGGTTTACGGCCCTGAACTGGGCGTGTCGTTTGATGATCCTGTGGCGTCTCTGACAGTTTTGAAAAGCCTGGACCCGACATACGGGAGCAAAAAAATCTCTCTTTCAGGCGCAGAGCTCCAAAGATACATAAAAATCGGAACAACGCCATACATTCACTGTGAATTTTGCTGCGGCACAAAGTCCTTGGTGACGCAAAGCGGAGGAGCAGCCTGCGGATGCGCGCATGCACAGGCAATGAGAGGGCTTATGGCATACCTGTTAAAGAATCACGGTTCCGAGTATACTGACGAGCAGATTATGCAGCAGCTTGCGAAATGGAAGGCCGAGTTCTTCCCGAAGCAGATGGTCAAAAGATTTATCGAGCAATCGGCGACCGGACAGTACACTCCGGACATCGCAGCGATACTTCTGGGCGTTGATACGAGCAAGCTTGGAAACATAAAGCAGGCAGACATAAGCTCGTCGCTGAACAGCGCCCCGAACATGGTCGGCGGGTGCTAAAGGAAAATAGAAAAAGAATTAAGAAATTATATTTGGTGGAATTATGGAATCTGAAAAGTTGATAACTGTTTTATTAGTTGTATTGGTGGCAATATCCGCGGTCCAGGCATATCAGCTGGTTAACCTGAAAAATTCAGTTTCTTCAGGAACTGTGGCGGCTGCATCAAGTGCATCTCAGGCGCAGTACAGCCCGGCAGCAAAATCCGCAGGCACTTCAGGAATCGCATCATCAACACCTTCAACGCCATCGGCATTGGATAATGCCCCGAACATGGTCGGAGGCTGTTAATTGCTTTGGTGGATTGATATGACTCGCGCGGATAAGACTGTTTTGGTGCTCGCATCGGTTCTTGTAGCCATTGCTATTTTTAATCTCGCGACAGCCTCCGGCATTTCTTCCGAAATTTCTTCAAAAGCCAAGAGCGTCACGCTTGAATCCGCCGAAGCGTCCCGCCCGGCAAACATCTCAATTGTTTCGATAGTCCCGGAAAATTGCAGCGATTGTTTTGATATATCCCCACGGGTTTCGGAATTAAAGTCTGCGCCGGTTTCAATTGTTGGCGAAAAGAGCATTGACTATACTTCTCTTGAGGCAAAGCAGCTGATTCAAAAATACGGCATAACAAAAGTGCCGGCGTTAATCATAACCGGCGAGGTCAACAAGCAGAATGTGAAAAGCAGCCTTTCGCAAATCGGCAATTCGGTTGGCGGAGCAATAGTGTTTTCAAATCCTCCCCCGGTTTATGTGGATGTTGCATCAGGGCTTAAAGCCGGACGCGTTTCTGCAACAATAATATCCGCAGATTCATGCGCGCAGTGCAGCAACATTTCTTTGATATTGCCAACTCTTAAAGCAAATGGCGTTGTTATTTCTTCTGAAAAATCATATGATTATACTTCGGGCGAAGGAAAAGCGCTTTTGAAAGCGTACAATATCACTAAAGTGCCGGCAATTATCTTTTCAAAGGATTTGGCAGCATACCCGACAATCACGAAGGCTTGGGAGCGCATAGGAACAGTAGAAAAAGACGGCTCTTATATGCTGCGAACTTCTGCACCCCCGTACATTGATGTTTCATCAGGCGCATTGCTCGGGCTGGTTTCGGTCACATACGTTGCAGATAAATCGTGCACAGAATGCTACAACGTATCTTTGCATAAAAGCGCGCTTTCATCTTTCGGGATTTTGCCAGCAAGTGAAACAACCTATGACATAGATTCTCCGGAAGGGAAAGCACTTATTTCAAAATACAATATCAGCCGCGTGCCCACAATAGTGCTTTCTTCAGAAGTTAGCGCATATTCGCAGCTTTCTTCAGTATGGAATCAGGTCGGCAGCATTGAAAAAGACGGCACTTACGTATTCAGGGCAGCTGAATTGATGGGCGCTTATAAAGATTTGCTCTCCAATAAAATTATCGCGCCGGCAAAAAGCGGTTCTGCGCAGTAAGTAATTAGTGGTTGATTATGATTTGCCTTATTGCTTTGGTTGTTTTCGCAGTTCTTGGAATTTTTTCAGCGAAGTACAGGGAGATTTCAAAAGAGGCGTTTAACTGCGTATTCCGAAGAATCACCCTTAGAAAATGCGAAACCGGCTTTGACAAAAAGATGAAAGCAGGCATTGTTTCGCACCTCATGAATAAAAGCCCGCTGGCAGCAAAAGCAATACACCGGCATTTTGAAGCGATTTCATGGTTCTTTACAATAATTATGCTTGTAAGCATGTACTATTCAGGGCTTGCTGTGTACAATTATGCAGTTCACGGCAATTGCAATGGGCCGCAGGGCGGCTTCTGCATATTCAATCCGCTATCATCCCAATCGGCCGGTTTCGCTTTGTCCGACATACCTCTTGAGGAGTTCCCGTCAGTAGGCCCGAAAGATGCGCCGGTTCAGATTGTGGAATTCGGATGTTTCCAGTGTCCGTTTACAAAAGCTGCAGAGCCGGAATTAAAGAACATTCTTGAAAAATACGGTGATGCGGTCCATTTCACATACATGTACGCGCCGATACCGCAACATGTCAACGCCATACATGCCGCAGAAGCAGCTGCACGCGCTGCGGAGCACGGAAAGTTCATGGAATATCATGACGCGCTATTCCAGCGGCAGGAAGAGATAAACAAGCTTACGCCTGATGAAGCATTGGTTGTATTTCAGGAAATTGCGCAAAATATAGGGCTTAATGCCACGGAATTTGAGACCTGCATTGCAACAGGGGGTGCCTCGGGGAAAGTCCAGCAGTCGATGGACTACGCAAATAAGCTGGGCATAAGCCAAACTCCGACATTTTATCTGAATGGAAAAAAGATATCGGGTCCGATAACAGAAGCAGATGTTAAAAAAGCGCTTGGCAAGTGATTAAATCATCTATTTTCCTGTAAAGATCCTCCACCGTGCCATTGTTTTCTATCGTGGCGTCTGCCATTTCAAGCACTTTTGCAAGGCCCTTGTTCTTTATATCCCGTTCATCCCTTGAGCTTATATCTGCATTGTCTGAGCGCCTGATGCGTTTATTTGGGTCCGCGATAAGTTTTATCATCAGGAATCTTTCAGAATGGCTCTTAAGGTAATATACCTCTTGCGGGCTTCGCACGCCGCTTACTACGGCAGATTTTGCGCCGGATTTTTTAATTTTTTCAACAAGCCTTTGCGCTAATATGTCTTGTCCGTATTTTTTTCGCAGCTCATCGCCGATAGAAGACATATTGTCTTTTGTCAATGCAACTCCCCTGTTTTTTAATTCGCCGGCAAGCACGTCTCTTGAAAAATCAAACCATCTGAAGCCGTACTTTTCAGAAATATACTTTGCAGCAGTGTCCTTTCCGGATCGCGCAAGTCCGGTAAGCGCTATGATGAGCATGTGTTTTATATGCCTGAAGGATTATTTAAAAGAAATAAAAAGAAGAACTTTGCGAGAAGTCGAACCAAAAGTCCATACTTCTCGCCAATATATTTGTTGCAGTATTCTTGCCCGAGCGGGCAAGGCCTGTAAGCGTTTAGTTTGCGTTAATCAGAGAACATTTCTGGGTAACTCCGCTCGGACAGCTAGGACACGAAGCGCCTCCGCCAACACATGTAGCAGCATTACCTTCAGTTCCACAATATGAGATCATTTCAGAATTGCAGTTTATCTGACTGGAAGTAGCAGTCTGTGTTTGGGTGGTCTGCGTACCTGTCTTTGTAATGCTTCCACTTGTAAACATTATCACAGCGAGTGCGATCACAACAAGGACCACTACGCCAATAATTATCTCCATCGGCAGCGATAAACCTTTTCTCCCGTTTTGTTTCATAAAAATCTTATATATTATATGTAGTAGCGGATATATAAAGATTATGCGCATCCGCGGATACACTGCTTTGTTTTTTTCTTTAAAACGACTTACATAAAATGTTAAATCAGAAAAAGAATAACTGGGCGGAAGAATTACTTCTTCCGCCCAAAGGCATTATATTTTATCTTTTCGAAACTTTCTTCATTTTCGAATACTCTCTTGCGTTTTCGGCAATAACGTCTTTTAATCCGAAGCCAAGAGCGATTGCGACGCCGATGCTTATTGCACCAACTATCAGGAGAAGTATCGAGTTTATAAGGAACGGATCAACTCCCAAAAGCGGAAGCGCTGTTGCGATCCCTATGTAGATTATAAGGAAGAACAGTATCTTTCCGACAATGTTTGAGTACAATTCGCGCGAGCCCAAAATGTTTTCTTTTGCGTATATTGCAAGCCCGTAGCTGACCACGAGGACAAGCGTTGCGCCGATGACGCCGGGTATGAAGTTAACGATGCTTTGTACCATGGTGATTATTGCAGGTATTTGAAGGATGTTTGCAACAGCCTGGATGGTTATGAAATATATCCACCATTTTGCGATTATTGAGAAAACCGCGCTCAAGTTTATTGCCAGATGCTCGTGTTCTGTAACATACTTATCCACGTTGACTCGTATAAGTAGTTTTTCAACAACAGCACCTACAACACGACCGATAATGTAGCCTATTACAAGCACAATTACCGCGTATACAAGCGCCGGAAATCCGACAACAATGCTCTGATAGAGGTTCATCAATGCAAATTCAAGTGAGATGGCCATTTATATCACGTATTGTAATATTGTGCGCAAGGTGTATATATAGATTTAAAGATGTGCCGCATACCTAGTATATATGTCAGACATTGAAACTATTCGGCACAGCGCGTCGCATGTTCTTGCAGCGGCAGTGAAAAAGCTTTTTCCGGATATTAAACTGGGCATAGGCCCGGCAGTAGAGGGCGGATTCTATTACGATTTTGGCAAAAAAGAGCCATTTACACCAGAGGATCTGGCAAAGATAGAGAAATCAATGCTGCACATTCTCAAGCAGAATGTAAAGTTTGAGAAAACCGAAGTTGATTTTGCCGAAGCGAAAAAAATGCTTAGTGGCGAGAAATACAAATTGGAGTTGCTTGAAGAGCTCAAGGCAAAAGGCGAAAAAATCACTTTTTACAAAAGCGGCGACTTCATCGATTTGTGCCGCGGGCCGCATGTCGCGTCAACAGGAAAAATAGGCGCGTTGAAACTCACAAAAATGTCTTCGGCATATTGGAAAGGCGACGAAAAAAACGACAGCATGCAGCGCATTTACGGCGTGGCGTTTGAATCGCGCGAAGAGCTTGATAATTATGTCAAGATGATCGAGGAAGCGGAGAAAAGAGACCACAGGAAATTGGGAAGGGAGTTGGATTTATTCCATATCGACGACATGATTGGTCTCGGCCTTCCGCTCTGGCATCCGAAAGGAGCGATGCTCTGGAGAGTCATCGAGGATTTCTGGTATGCGCAGCATCTTGCATCAGGCTATTCTTTGGTGCGCAGCCCGCATATCGGAAACAAAGTGCTTTGGGAGACATCAGGCCACTGGGGATTTTACAACGACAGCATGTATCCTCCGCTTGAAGTCGGGCAGACTTTGCGGGAATGCCAGGAAAAAAGGTCGACAAAAGAATCAGAGCAGTATCTCTTAAAACCCATGAACTGCCCGTTTCATATCCAGATTTACAAGAACCTGCTGCGCTCTTATAGGGAACTGCCTTTGCGATGGGCAGAATGCGGAACAGTTTACAGGTTTGAGCGAAAAAGCGAGCTTTCGGGATTGACGCGCGTCAGAGGATTTACACAAGACGATGCGCACATTATTTGCGCAGCAAATCAGGTGGAAGAGGAACTGAAAAAAGTCGTTGACTTCATTCTTTTCATATTCAAGTCATTCGGCTTTGACATTTCCAAGATAAACGTCTATCTTTCTGTCAGGGATCCTGCAAATACCAAATATGCGGGCACTGACGAGGGCTGGAAATTCACAGAAGGCGTTCTTGAAAAGGTCGCAAAAGAAAAGAAGCTGAACTACAAAAAGGATATCGGCGGCGCCGTTTTCTACGGTCCGAAGCTGGATTTCAAAATCAAGGACGCGCTTAATAGGGAGTGGCAGTGCTCCACTTTGCAGTTTGACTTCAACCTGCCGGAAAGGTTCGAGATGACTTTTGTTAATAACAAGGGCCAGTTCGAGCGGCCATATATGTTGCACAGGGCGCTTTTCGGATCATATGAGCGATTCATCGGATTATTGATTGAGCACTACGCCGGCAAATTCCCTCTCTGGCTTTCTCCTGTGCAGGTAAAAGTTCTGACTGTCAATGACCGTAACGCAGAATTTGGCCGCGAAATAGTTTCTAAACTAACTTCTGAAGGCCTGCGGGTTGAATTGGACGATGCAAGCGAAACGATTTCAAAGAAAGTCAGAAACGCGCAGCTTGAAAAAGTGAATTATATTCTTACAATCGGCGACAAAGAGGTTGAAGCAAAGACTTTGGCTGTGAGAACGCGCGAGGGCAAAGTGGAGTTTGGCGTCAAAGTTGATGAGTTCATAAAATCGCTTAAGGAAGAGATAAAACAAAAGAAATGAGTGCCCGGCAATATTTGAGGGCTCTCGTGGAAGTGATTGCTATGAAAGAGCCGAAAAACTGTTGGGATTTCTTTGACTGCAAAGTAAAAGACAATTGTGTCGCATACCAAAACAAGCAGGGCGCGAACTGCTGGCAAACAGTTGCCGGAGTTTTACGAATGCGTTGTATTGGGGCGGACGGGCGCGGAATCGAAGATTGTACACAATGCTCATGGTATAAGAAGCAGATAAATGTGCGTGATGCTTTTGAAAATGAGATTGACAGAAATGAGTTGATCTGAAGTATGTCAGTAAAAAACTGCTGGGAATTCTTTAACTGCAAATCAAAAGAAGGATGCATTGCGTACAAATACAAGCGCGGGGCAGACTGCTGGAATACAATTGCAGGAGACGCGCGCAAGCGGTGCAAAGAAGCAGACGCGAGGGGAATCAAGGACTGCACAGAATGCGAGTGGTACAAAAAGAACAACGCGCAGTAATTGTCAGTTCATTTTGCTTTCTCATCCTCTTCCCAGAGCCCGAAGATGTTGCCTTCTGTATCTATACAAACAGCCAGATAGCCCCATCCGGGCACAGCGGTCTTAAGCATTGTGACTTTTCCGCCGAGCTTTTTCACATCCTCGACAGATTTTTCAACAGACTTTACGCCGATGTAATTCACAATCCTCTGGCTGGGCTCGCCTCGCGGCCCCATGCCTCCGCCCACTGATTTTTTGCCTTTCAAGTCCGCAGTTTCAATGAGGTAGTATGGCATCGGCATTCCCGGAACGGACGTGAATTTCCATCCGAGCAGCTTTTCATAGAATTTCTTCGCTCTTTCAAGGTCATCGGCAGGCAGGTCAAAATGTGCTATTGTCGGCATACAAATCACCATTTTGCTATGGGTCTCTTTCGCTATTAATACCTGCAGATATTTTTGAAGTACTGCTCGGCGATTGCCGACTTTCAAAATAATCCGCGGGGCATAAATATATACAAAAGCATCAAATGGTGTTAGTATGAAACTAAAATTCAACTGGTATTTCGGGTTTCTGGGATTTTTGGGATTTCTCGGGTACTCAACAAAAGAGCCGTCGTATTATGCTTTTTTCGCGTTCTTTTTATTCTTCATTGAACCCGTATTGAAGAAGAAAAGGTGATATAATGGCAACAGCACCGTGGATTTTAATTTCAGTGGGCGTTCTCATCGTAATATTTGCGATTCTGGCGCATCAGGCCGCAAAAAGCAAAAAAATGTCAACGGATTACTACGGTCTGTTTCTCGGCGGCATTGTGTGGCTCATGTTTGGAGCTGCAATGCAAAGCATGATGTTTCTTGCAGGCGGACTGATTTTTATTTTAGTCGGCCTTTCTCACAAAAGCGAATGGAAAAAGAATGCCGGGTACACCGGTCCTTCTGCAAAATATGCGATAGCGATAGGTTTCATTATCGCATTTGCTCTTGCGATTTATTTTTTTTGGCTGTCTGGAGAATCGCTTGAAACAAAAGCGAAGCTATTTTGCGGAAAACAAAATGTTGCCACTGCGCGTGTATGCGACGGATACATCGAAGTCGTAAGTTCGCTTTTTGGCGGCGGCTCGACATATTACGGAAGCGACGGCACAACGATAACCTGTCCGGTTGTCGGACCGGATTCAATGTCGCCGGAATGCAGAATAATATTTGAGGCAAAGCTGAATTCCAGCATGTCCTGTATAGACGTCTGTGCAAACATCACTGATTTTGAATCATGCTCCGCTTCCGGATATCCTGTTATAGAAAGCTATCCGAGGCAGTGCATAGCTAATGGCGTGACGTATATAGAGAACCTATCCGCCAGTATATACACCTGCAGGCCCGAACAAAGAAATGTTGATGTGTGCGCCGATGTCTATGCGCCGGTCTGCGCGAAAGTCAACATACAGTGCATAAGGGCGCCGTGCAATCCCGTGAACGAAACATTCTATAGCCCTTGCGAAGCGTGCAAAAATCCGCTTGTTGAGTCTTATACTGTGGGCGGGTGCGAATAATTCACGTTATCTGACGTATGTTTTTCCGGTTTTCGGGAAGCCATTATATAGCGGTTCTGTGAAATTCTATTTGTGGCGGTTGTTATGAAAGCAAAAATACTATTTTTTGCCCTTTTATGCATACTTCTAATACCCCCTGCATACGCGCTTAAGATGATGTCCGGCAACCAGTTGATTATTGATTCGCCGGTAAACGATGATGTCTTTGCATCAGGCGGGGAAATAACCATCAACGCGCCAATCGCAAGCGCTATATTGCTCGGAGCAAATGTAATTGTCAACGCACCCATAGCAAGAGACCTCTTTGTCGCAGGAGGCGCGATTACCGTGAATTCGAATATCGGAGGAAAAATTGTCGCTGCAGGGGGAACAATCGACCTGAAAGGCAGCGCATCAAATGCCGTGCTTACAGGCGGCAATATAGTCATTGAAGAATCTGCAGTGATACAGAAAGATGCGATCATTTCAGGCAATACGGTTGTTAACAAGGGAAAGATTCTCGGTAACCTGACTGTCCGCGCACAGACTTTTGAAAATACGGGAACTGCGGGGAATGTGGATTACCAGAAAACAGGCGGAATGCAGGGATTCAGGCAGGCCGTGGGCGGCGTACAGCTCATCATGTTTGTCGGCTTTCTTTTGCTCGGCATAATACTTTTGAAATTATTTCCGCGCGAGTTCCGCAAAGTCGATGCAGAGATACGCGAGCATTCGGCAAAGAAAACAATAGTCGGCTTTTTGCTGATGGTATTTTCCGCAATAGTTCTTCTGATGCTTATGATTACGATTATCGGAATTCCGGTTGCCATTGTTGCATTTGTTGTTTATCTTGTTGCGCTTTTGCTTTCCCCGCTTTTTGTATCCTATTCAATAGGCAGAATGCTGGCAGGGCCGTCATCAACAGCCGGCGATACATGGCTGTTTGTTGCAGGATTCATTCTTATGAATCTTGTGATGATTATTCCAATAATCGGCGGGCTTATATGGCTAATCGCATTAAGCCTTGGTTTCGGAGCGATGTATTATGCATTGCTCAGCCGGCAAAAAGAAACAGTTACGCAAAAAAAGCTTAAATGACCTGTAAAACGGCGCCCGCGCGAGGAACCCTGAAAGCCTGCTGGAAATGCGCGTGGTACTAGGAGATGAAAGCTCAATCCGAGTCGTCATCAGAAGTTTTAGTTTCTAAATCGTCAGTCTCGTTATCCTCTACATCTTTTTCCTCTTTCGGTTTTAGCTCTTTGCAGAATTCTTTTTCTTCGTCTCTTTCGTCTTTATCCCGTTTTTCATGTGTTTTGTAATTTCCGCAGTGTTTTCCGTTATCGCCTTTTGTCGGCGCAATTGTTGTATTGATTGAAAAAAACACCGTCGAATAATTCATAACGCCGAGGGAATTATTTGCATAAACGGTTACTTTATGTGTGCCGTCCTGCAAATTGTTCAAATAAATCGAAATCGTTGATGCGTTGTTTGTATAATTTTGGCCTTCTGCATCGTCTAAGGAAATCCATGCCGCATTAAACAGTTCTTCAAATGTTGTGTTAACCGCGATATTGCTCGTGTTGTATGTTTTATTTTCAGGGCTAATAATTGTTATTTTGGGCGGCGCAATAACGTATATCGCGACTTCTTCTGAAACCATGTTCAGGCCATCCGATACGCTGAAATTTATTGTATGTGCGCCGGTTTCATTCAAAACGTAAGTAGTTTCATTTGCGTGCGCGAGTTCAGCGCCGTCAAATGAAATCACGTATTCTAGAGAATCGTTGTTCTGGTCTGTTGCATAAACTCCAAGTATTATGTTTTTCCATTGCCCGAAAGAAGAGCAGTTAGTCGGATTTAGCGATATTATTTTCGGCGCGTAATTAGTAGTTTCTGTAATTGTTGTGGATTCGTTAAGCGCGCTCCAGTTTGAGATCGATATGCTCACGGACTTATTTTTTGCGGCAGTAAACTCAATACTTTCCGGAATGCTTTCGATTCCGTCAAGAGTTACAATTATGTTTTTTTCAGAATCTTTTGTCTTTACGTTTATTCTTGTGGTGTCGTTAAGCTCGAATATGTCGCGCGTTTTGTTTGTTGCAGAAATATTTTTGAAATAAATGATGCTCGAGTTTTCGCCATTTGCGCGCGTAATTTTTAAGCTGTAATTTCCGTTCGTATATCCTTCGACAAATAATTTGTAGCTATCATTTGCAGGAAGCAGGTATTTTTCGTGTTCTGTATCAAGTGTTGTAGAGCCCGGAATTTCTGTTATGTACGTTCCGTTGAAGTATCCTGTGATGCGGCCGATTGAATCTTGCGCGCGCAGATGTGCCGGGCTTTCAAGGCCGACAACGAGTTCGTTTGCGCGGTACGGGGGAAATAGGCTTCGATTGTACAACGCATAGTTGAATCTGAACGTGCCGAGAACCCATCCGTGAAGAGGGAGATAATTAAATGTTTTTGTTTCGTATATGTTTCCGGAAGAAGAATAATTATCAATACTGAAGTTTCTGTAATTGTCAAACAATATATTGAATAGCGTTGAAGTTACTGGTTTGTTATAGGAATACGAAATAGATCCCTTTTTATTTTCATCGGAGTGAAATCCATGAATTATGTTTGTTCCATAAATATTGATATTCGAGCAGCTTCCAAAGCCGTTACAATCCCTTGTCTTGAAAAAATCTATTTCAAACCGTTTTGTATTGTTCTTTGTGCCTTCCCATAAGTCCAAATAATATGTAATCGTGTTGACAAGTTTAGGATATTGGGATGTTTCAGTTATGTATTTGTAATTTGCAGTTTCATCCACAAGCACGTTTCCGAGCTGGTATGCAACGTATTTCGCTTCTGTTTCGGTGTTATTGAGTCCCGCAAACATCGCAAGAGTTCCTTTTATTGAAAATTTCTGGCATTGAATGACGCTCCAATTTTTGTCAAGCTTCAGTGTTTCAAGGATTCCGTCATTGTTGCATGTGGTATTTTTCCATCCGTCGAAATAAAGCTCGCTGAGGGAGGCGTTATGTTTCGCCTTGAATTCAATTGCTTTTGAGACTTCGTTCGCATCCATTTCTGTGAATGGCTTATTGATTTCTCCAGGCTCTTGCGGCGTATGTTCGCATTTTGATTCAATTGTTCCGGCATTCGTGCAAATATCTTTTGTCAGCAGATCGCCGTCGTTGCAGTCAATGTCTGCGTGGCAGATGATAATGGAATCTGTTTGGCTTACGGGAAAAAGGGTGCGGTTGACGGGGTCGAAACCCACTCCTTGAACTAATTCAAAACTTTGCACCCCGTCAAGATATACTCCGTCCGAGCCAAAATTAAAGCTAGTTGCATTGTACTTGAACGATTTTTTCTGAAAAATACCCTTTGTGTTTAGTATGTAGCCATTGGTTATTGGGAATGCGCCCTTGTTATCAAATTTCATATAAACGTTACGGGCGTATGAGTTTATTGCTGATGGTCCCCAGTATGTAAAATATGCTGTTGTGTTTTCTTCATATTTTTTGAATCCGTGAATTATATATGTTCCAAAATACATTGTGCCCGGGCCAAATTCATTCATCGCGTTTGAATTATATATCTCATTTATTTCAAATATCTGAGTTCCATTTTTAATTGCAATCCAGTTGTAGTTTCTGTAGTCTCCGCTGCGCTGCTTCCAATAGTATGTTTTCCATGCGTGCTTGAATTCATTATATGTTGCATCCGAATATTGCAGAACTCCGTTGATTTGAAGCGCTATTTTTTTCTCGCCGGTATTTGTGTTGTTGAACCCCGCCCACATAAGTCGTTTATTGTCAAGAATCATTTTTTCGCATTTTACGATAGTCCATGATGCATTGAGACCGAGATTCTCGCGCAGGCTTGCTATGTCGCAAGTTAATGTCGGCTCTCCGTCAAAAAACAGGTTTTTCAGCGAATAGTCGTATTTGTTTTCAAATCGCGCGACAAGCGCGAGTTCTGTGTCATCCATCGGTATTTTTTCGACAACCGGCTTTGGCTCAGCAGTTACCCAGATTGGGTTGGTATAGGCGCGCCTGATTATGCCTTCGGCGTCGATTGAATGCGCTTCAATGCGGTAGTATGTGTTATTAGGTGTTGATGTAAGAATGAAATTGCCTGACAAATTATTCGGCACGATAATTGTTTCATTTGTTTCGGTTCCGTTGATTTCGCCACGTATCAAGCGAATTTCGGTTACGTTGCCGAATTCGTTTGTCGAGTTCCATGAAATATTTAGCGTAATGGCATCGCCTTCAGAAACATTGAAAGACCCGCCGACGAGGTGGTTGTTCGCCTTAAACACAACAATCGGTCCGTCAGTCATCATGCAGTTGCCATTTTTCAGCGCGGTGAATATGTTGTCTTTTGTGAAGTTTTGCGCGAAACATGCGGTGCGGACTTTGCCGAGCGCCGAGTTGAAATCGCCGTGCGCGTCAGAGCCTGCGGAGATGAATATGTGACGGCCGGAGAGGAGAAGTTCTTTCCATTTTTCAATGCCTTGGTTAAGTTCATCTATAGCTTCTTCGTGGTTCCAGATTTCCATGCCATTAAACGGAAGGTTGTAATCCTGCCAGATGTTTCTGTAAGCGAGACCGAACCCGTCTTTGTAATATCCTTCCCTGTAGAATGGATGCGCAGTATAGCCAAAACCGCCTTGAGAGTTAACACCGTTTACAACATCACTGCATGGCAAGGGGCTGGTGCCGTTATCTAAGTACTCTCCGCTGTATATTCGGTCAGTAATATTGTATCCTAGATAATGATTATAGTCCAATGGACCGTCATTATCGCAGGATATTTCTTCGCCAATCAGGCAATTTGAGTAGCTGCTGCATTCTTGCTTAAACGCGCTCCATTTCTCATCAGTCTTTAGTGTGAAGGAGTGGTCTGTTACAGTAATCCAGTCAAGCCCTATGGCGTTCATAGCACTCATTGTGGCGGGAAGCGGACCGCCGAGTTCAACTAGATTTTGAGTGTAGTCGCTATGATAATGAGTGTCGCCATAATACCAATTATTGAATGTTGGAATGGGCTCGGAAGATATTGTAATGTTGATAGGACCTTCAGTTTGATTATATTCTAATATCCCCCACGGGCTTATAGTAAATATCATCTTTATTCTTGCACGATTATTTATTTTGCCTAAGTTATTTGGGTCTATAGAGAAATTGATTATGTATGGTATTTGCGTTGAGTTTAGATATAGGTCTCCAGCGAATGTTTTTTCTGCTAATGTAATGTTATTAACCTCATCATATAAAGACACCCATCTTATTCGATACGCATAGTTGATTATTCCATAAATGGTTAAGGGCATATTTGAGTTTACGCGCCAAGGCGCATCGATATATAGGCTATTCTCTAAGGGACAAGTTACTGGAGGATTGCAATAAAGTGGATGAACCGTCATATTGTCTTCTATGTTGTTTGTTGTATTTTGATTGCTCACCAGATATGCATCTGTTGTGCTATTTAATACTGATAAAAGAGCGATACTAATAAGCACGACCGTGATGAGATTAAGTTTATTCATTCAACCACGGCGAGACAAATATTTTGATAATATTTTTTGGATAATCGCTCCGCTGATAAAGTACAGTGCTAAAATCAGAAATAATCGTTCTCCAGGAAAATATGCACCGCCGAGTAATATCCCTACGGCTTGTTCCAATTTCGGCGCTAACCGAAAGAATTGAAAATATCCCATAGTCAGATATTCAATAACAATCCCAATCAACGTAGCCGCCAATCCCCACTTCATCCAGTTGTTCATGGTTGAGTTTTTACTACGAAACAATATAAACCTTTTGACGCATATCGAAATGTTTAAACATATTCATTCTATCGGCAAATTAAAGACAAAAGATTAATAAAGAATGCGTTGAATTAGTGATGTGTGGCAGTAATGTGTGGCTCTACGCATACGAGCAAAGAGTTGGCGTTAACGAACGTCTCGATGATTTGAAGAATGAACTGGAAGTATGATAGAAACTTCAGAACTCAACTTTCGTTTATATTCGCCATGGATTGAAAAACCTATGACACAGATCTTAAATAGTATTGGATTCGATAGGGACTAATTGGATTTAATTAAACATGTGGTGATGTATGGCAAATAGCAATTCTTGGAAAAAAATATGTGTTGATACAGGGGTTTTAAAACATGATTTTTCAAAAGGTCCATTTCTATTAAATAATGCTCAAATTAAAAAAGCATGTCATGATTTTAAAGAAACTGGAGAAAAAGAAGTCCGAATTTTGTGTAAACAGGATACGAGAGAACAACGACCATTAATTTTTAAAGAAAGGGATTTGTTTTTACTTCCAATAAAAAATGGAAACTATATTATTGTTAAAGGCGAAGGTTATGTTGATATTCCAGAAATAAAAAACGAATCAACAATATATTACTCTAAATTAGATTTTGATTTAAAACTTCTAAAATAGGTAACTCAGAAATGCAACATCTTGATTTTGCATATGCTTCAAGTCTTATCAGGACATTCATGGACGACCCTACGTTAGTTTTGACAATACGTGGAAGAAAATATACTCCAAAATTCTCGTTTAAAATCGGAAAACAAGATATTGATGTTGAAGGCGTACAAACAGAAGTTGATGCAGGGTACGAAGGGAAAAATCAAGTTGTACTTATTGAGGCAAAGAGCGGAAATGTAAAAAATACAATTATTCGTCAATTATATTATCCGTATAGACAGTGGTCCGAGCATACAAAGAAACCAATTTATCTTTTATTCTTCGAGAGTAAAAAAGATACCTACTACATCTGGCAGTATGAATTTACTGATAAATCTGATTACAATAGCATCCATTTAGTTAAATCAGAAAAATATAAAATCCTCAAGGTTTAAAAATGGCGAACATTCAAAGCCCCACAGTCCTAAAATGGGCTGGTGGGAAAACACAGCTTATCGAACAATTCATGCCTTTATTTCCAAAGAGATTTAATCGCTACATAGAACCATTTTTAGGTGGTGGAGCAGTATTTTTTTACGTCGTTCAAAAATTCAAACCAAACGAAATAATTCTTTCAGATATAAATGAAGAATTAATCAATACCTATGTTGTAATTCGTGATGCTGTTGAAAGGTTAATTATTGAGCTCAAGCAACATAAAGAGTATCATCAAGCAGACGGCAAAAAATATTATTTGGAAATCCGGAGAGTTAATCCTACAGATCTTCCCGCGTTAGAACGAGCCGCAAGATTTATTTATTTAAACAAAACCTGTTTTAATGGATTGTATAGAGTAAATTCAAAAGGTATATTTAATGTTCCTATGGGGAGCTATAAAAATCCAGGGATTCTTAAAGAAGATGTTCTAAGGGAAGCAAGCAAATTACTTCAAAGAGTTGTTCTTAAAGTCATGCCTTTTGAGAAAGTGCTCAATTTTGCTACAAAAGAGGCATTTATTTATTTTGATCCGCCCTATTATCCGTTAACAAAGACATCACGTTTTACAGCTTACACAAAAGACGTTTTTTTAGAATCTGCGCAAGAAAAACTAGCGGAAGTTTTCAAAGAATTGGATAAAAGAGGTTGCAAGTTAATGTTGAGCAATAGCGATACTGAATTTATTAAGAAACTATACTTTGATTTTAAAATAAATTTTGTTAGTGCTAAAAGAATGATTAATTCAAAAAGCGAAGGCAGAGGCGCCATAAGTGAAATCGTGATTACAAATTACTGAACACTAATGATTCATACGTTTCTTTCTTCGAATCATATTCCCGTTATTATTTTTCCGCCATCTTGATTTAGTTTAAACACTAAATTCATCTAGCAATTCCTTTCCCTTTGTGCTTATTCTGTAAAGCTTGCCTATTTTATCGTTCGGATTCAGGCATTCTATGAGCTGCATATTCAACAGCTCTTTAAGTGTAAATGATACTTGAGAAATTGCAAGGTTCTTTTTTTTAGAAATGTCGTTCGCTGTCAAAGGGTCTTTAGATTTAGCCATCTCGGTTAGTACGCTTTTTCTTCGATGGCCTCTTTTTAACCAAGCATAGAGAGTCCAATTCATGAAAGTAGATAAGTATATAAAGCTTAAATATAATATATGTTAAGAATAAGTTAATAAAGTATTAATAAATCGGTGGTGCTATGCAGTTGAATATGAAAAAAGGAAATGAATCAGTTACGACAGATGACTACGCGAAGGGATTTTTATTCGCGATAAAAAAAGCTCAAAATGACAAGGAACTAATAAATATAATTGACAAAATATACGAAGATGGTTTTGAAGACGGATGTAATGAAGGACAAGATGATGCCGTTTCGGAAAATTGGAGCGAACTGACAATAACTCAGACCATTCATGTAGTTAAATAATGTGCAACTGCTAAGGGATTTGCATGGTAGAACTAAAGCAATATTTCAACGATAAAAACGTCACACTCTACCACGGGGATTGCCTCGAAATTCTTCCAAAACTTCCGGAGGGGGCGATAAACATGATTTTCGCCGATCCTCCGTATAATTTATCCAACGGAGGCGTAACCTGTAAATCCGGAAAATTCGTATCTGTGAATAAAGGCGCGTGGGATAAATCGCAGGGGTTCTTTAAGGATTTTCAGTTTACAGCAAAATGGCTTAATGAGTGCAAGCGAGTTCTTGCGCCGAACGGAACCCTATGGGTTTCCGGAACGCCGCACAATATTTATTCTGTGGGATTCGCGCTTCAGCAATTGGGATTCCATGTGCTAAATGAAATCTCATGGTTCAAGCCAAACGCGAGCCCGAATTTATCATGCCGTTATTTCACGCACAGCCACGAGACGCTTATCTGGGCGAAAAAAGACAAGTCTGCACCGCATAAATTCAATTACGATGCAATGCGCTTCTGGCGCGCGGATCTCCTGAACAAAACCGGAAAGCAGATGCGAAGCGTCTGGACAATTCCGTCAACTTCGCAGGCAGAAAAACAGCACGGACATCACCCGACACAGAAACCCCTCGAGCTTCTTACGCGCGTAATCGCCGCCTGCACAGACAAAGGAGACACCATTCTTGACCCATTCAGCGGCTCAGGAACCACCGGCGTCGTAGCGAAAAAACTTGGCAGAAACTATATCGGCATTGAAAAAGAGCGCGAATACCTCGATTTGACAGCCAGGCGATTAAATCAAAGGGCATAAAACCCGCGCAAAAGCTTTATATACTTAAAGTAATATAATTTACCTTATGGTAATATTTTATACCTATCTTGAATTATACCTCGCGGATTTGCACAAAAAGATCGGCTTGAGCGAGTTTGAGCGGCATTTCAAAACACCGCACCAGACAATAAAGGCGCGCCTGAAACAGCTGGTGGATGCCAAAATACTGATTTTGGAAAAAGGCGTGCGCCTCGCTTTTTACAGCATAAACAAAAATAACCCGCTTCTTGTGGAATATCTTGCAATGTGCGAAAAGGAGCGTATGCTCAAGTTTATTGAGAGCAATGTTCTTTTCAGAAGGCTGTATGGCACATTATCAAAGCACATGTCTGCAAGCAATATCCTTGTTTTCGGCTCTGCTGCAAGCAAAAAGGGCTTTGCGGATATAGATTTGTTGATAATTTCCGGCGATAAAAAAATAACATCCTCAATTAACGAGTTTATGCAAACCTATGGTGTGAAGATTCACGCAGTCCTGACGGACGATAAGCATCTGACAGACGTGTTTGTCACAGAGCTAAAAAAACAGCACATAATGCTTAATAATCACGATTATTTTGTAAGGGGGCTGTATAAAAATGAGCTTGGACTGGTGTAAAAAGCAGGGAATGAAGCTGATTGAGCCAAATAACAATCTGGCTGAGGAATATTTTGGGCTGTTAAGTCTTCTGGATACGATGCCCTTCGTTTTTCTGAAAAGTCGGCATACGGAGGTGATATTCAATGAATAACACCCAAAAAACCATCTATATAAACGAGAATAAACCAATACATAGTATGGCGTATAAACGTGATACAACCACATCAATTCTTCTTATTGCCGCAGTTGTTATTGGGATACTATATTATACGAACAATCTATTTTATGCAACGCTCATCTTTTTTTTGGCGATGTTAATTGCCGTACTAAAAACATAAGTGCATCACCTGTGATGTAAATGGAAATTCCAAATAAATTGAATTATTTATCTATCCTGCTTGTTATTGGTATTTTTGTATATGTAGCTCCATTCTACATAAACTACGTTTTTATTCCACAGTGTAACCATTCATTAGGTATTTCTGATTATCCGGCTCATATTTCACTTTATTGTCCCGCTTTTATTTCACCAATAATGACCACTCTTTTTGTAATACTTGGCGCGTTTCTTATTCTTCTTAGCACTAATGAAGTGAGAAATATCTATAATCTTGATAGGAGAGTTAAGGAACTTGATTATGCAACAGAGTTAAATAAAAACATAGAGTATTTTAATGTGAAAAAAAGGAAGCATTTGCTTACTACAGAGAATAAATATGAATTAGAAAAACTTGTTATATTGCTTCTTAAAGAAGAGCCAACTAGGTTAGAAAAGTTATCGAAGAGGATAAAAGATTGTTTAAACCGCGGCAAGCCTAATCATCCCCAACCACCTATTAATCCCTGCTTCTAATTTCAGCCCTGCAAGCTCACAAGGTATCTTTCCAGTTGTTGTATGCGCTTCTATGAAGTTGTGCTGTAATATGATGCCTGCCATGAGTATCGGCGCAGACCAGAAGGCTTTGAAACCTCGAAAATCATATACTCTGTCCTTTATTTTGCTAAAGACGGTTTCTATTCTTACGTTGTGTTTTCCTGTCTTGCTGACGTTATTTCTTATGTGTTGCACTTCCATAGCATTGCGCTTTTCGTAGAATGTTCTTTTGAACGCTTTAATGTAGGCGTTGAGCGCATCGGTTTGTATGTATTTTGGTACCGTTGATTTTGCTATTTTTTCCATGAATTGCGTTGCATCCCATATATTTTGGCGGATGGGGGAGTAAAGCGTTGCATTGATATAACGGGTATCCCAGTCAACAGAACACCAGAAAACATCATTTCGGTTTTCGCAATCAATATCTGTTTCATCCGCATATACACGTCCGCTTAATACTGGTTTTAGACCATCCACGAATTTTTGGACTTTCAGGACATACTTTCTCACCCAGTCCAATATCGAGACATGGCTTATTTTCTGCCTGAAATGGCGCATTAACTGGTTTCTCATTTTTCGGCTTGAAAGGTTGGATAAATACATATCTACTGACATTGCTATTGATTCTTCGCTGTTCTTCATCTTGTAGAAACCGCTATCAATAATGAAGGTTTTCTTGCAGTCCTTGCATAAATAACGCTGTTGTCTGCCTCTGTTTTCTGTCGGTGTAAAGCCTCGCTTGACAACGTTTTCAGACATGCAGTGAGGGCATTTTGTCTCTGTTTTCATACTATATTTTAGGTATCTAATCTTTATATATCTTTCGGTACCTAAACATAAATCTTATGCTCGTTACTGAGATTTAAAATACTTTACTCCAAATAATAAACGATGGCTATGTCTGTAGAAATTGGTATTGATTCCAAGCTTTTTTCCATAGATTTTGTAAAGCTTTCCAATGAAAATAAGTCTTTTACATCTATGGTTGGAGTTGCGATTACAACTGATGATTCTAAAAAGCTTAGAGCAAACTTTGAAAAAATATCAAAGTCAGTTTTTTCAGAACTTGGTATTGAAACCGATAGAAAAATACTTTCAAGTTATGAAATATTAGAAAAAACTGGGGGTGACATGGAAGCTCATAGAAGAATATTCAATGCTTTGAGAAACGAATCAATAAAAATAAATGTATTTTATACAACATTTAATCAAAAACGAATCCCAAAAATTAAGGTTTTTGGCAGAATCGGTACAAGGGAACTAACAGTTGATGAATTTTATGATAGTCATCTAACTAATGCATTTAATCATGTCTGTGCATGGCGGTTATTAGATTATTGGAGTAAAAACAAAGCAACTTTTTATATTGATAAGTTTTTTACTTATACAACTGGCGCCTGGGAGCAAATAAAGAACGAAAATATTTTTATCTTACAGAATGGCGATAAATGCAATCCACTTATATGTGCCGCTGACATTACACTTGTTTATTTAGAATCTGAATTGAAATCGAGACGGAGAAGTTTATATCCAAATTGTATAAAAGATGCATTAGGATACCATGACAATACTAATAATAGCAGAATTTATATCGACATAATATGCAATAAACACCTCCCTCAAATAACACCACTTGAAAAAAAGAATATGAATCTAGATGCATTTATGAAGCACCCATGCTTCTTTTTGATAAAAGCTGTAAAAACTGATATTCATCTCGATGTCATCCTATCTAATTCAGATAATCTATTAAATAAGGTTTATGAAGTACATGGAAGTATCTGTTTTTTTCATGAACGTTCACATAAAAATGCAATGCACGATGGAGATTTCCTTATCTATTTTGATGAAGAAGGGAAAAGAAATGCAGAATTATTACGAAAAATATCTCGTAAAAAAATAAACATACACGGCTACGAAGAATTCAATATTTGATATAAAAATAAATGGAAAAAGCTACTTTCTGAAGTATCTCTTCAGTGATACAGTCCCTGGTATAGGAGTGAATCTAAATACTCTTTATCGTCACGAATTTATAAAGCTTTCCTCGTCATTTGTCGTTTGTTTATAAATAGAGCTATTTTAAACAACATATTAGGAATTATTAGTTACCTAAACTATATAAACTTTCGATACCTAAATACATCTATGCGCCTTCTATCCCAGACAAGCCGAAAGTACAAAGAAACAGAATATAAGAAATTCTGGGTTATTGTTCCGAACGATTTAATAGAAAAGCTGGGCTGGAAAACAGGGGATGAATTAGGCGCGAAAGCTGAAAAGAATAAGCTCGTTATCGAAAAGGCATAGATTTTTGGGTTTCATATCCACGAGACTTAACAGCTCAGAATATTTCAGGAATGCCGAAGAGACATTGCGTATGGCAAGTATCACTAAAAGCTCAGGCTCAAACATGTGGCTTGCGACGCAAAAATATTATGCCGAATATCTTGCAGCATATTCATTGCTCATGAAAATCGGCATAAAATCAGAAATTCATTCATGCACAATAGATGTAATAAGGCTTCTTGAAAAAGAGAAAATCATCGGCTTTTCTTTCTCAAAACTGCTTGAAGAAGACAAGGAATTGAGGATTGACAATCAGTACTATCTCAAAAACAGGCCGGTAGTCTTTGATTCGAAAAAGCTGTCCGAAGTCCTGCTCAACATAAGAGTCATACTCGATAAGATTACCGACGAGCAAATACAAAAAATACGCGGGATGATTTAGCAGGACCCCGCTCGCCAGAGCCATAAATATATCGCCGCACAATAACTCATCATGCCTTCGAAATCTTCTGAAAACTACTTGGATTTTTATTGCGGCAGCAATAAAAAACTTCGAGCATGCGAGATGAGCTCATGAACTGCGACAAGAAAGCCGGCTAAATACCCTGCTTTCACAACCGATTCGGCCTCAGAAAAGAAGGCATAATATAAATTTTCTCACTAAATAATATCACATGATTTCTCTTCCGCCAATCCGAAAGCCGTCGGGCATTTTGCTTGAAGACGCGATAAGGCTGCGCCGCTCAAAGCGCGCCAATTACAAGCCAAAAATTTCGCTTGCAGAACTATCCCGACTTCTTTTTGCAGGACAGGGCGCCACAGACGGAAAAAAGCGCACAGTTGCATCCGCAGGGATGACATATCCGTTAGAATTATTCATTATCGCGAAAAATATCGAAACCCTCAAGCAAGGCCTTTACAAATACCTGCCTGAAACTCATGCAATAGAATTAATCAAAGAACAGGATCTCTCAGAAGCGCTTGGAAAAGCATTCGGAAAATATGTATTTGTCAAGGATGCGCCAGTAACTATAATTATTGCCGCAGATTTCGGGAGAACAACATCAAGATACTCCGAGCGCGGTATGATGTACGTCCACATGGAAGCCGGAAGCGCGTACCAGAACATATCTCTTGAAGCAGTCAATTTAGGCCTTGGAACTGTCGTAGTCGGCGCGTTTGATGTCGAGGCGGTACGGCACATCATCTGCCAGGAATTCGAGCCTCTGTGCCTATTGCCGATTGGATAGTCATGCCATAATTAGGAGGGTTCTTCGTGGCAATATGATGGGGGTTTCCCGAACGGATGGAAAACCGGAAGATGTTTCGTCGCATAGGACATCGGCATGTCGCCGTAAGACTTGGTTTCATCCGCCCGGGATTGCTTAGGGCTTGATTGCTAAACCGAAGGAAATAAGCCCCTTTTAGGGTATTGGAACCCAACATGATTTAATCCCTGAATGCGTTCCGGGCAAAACACGTCATTTTCTTGAATTCGAGGTGTGTTCTGACCCAACCATCAGGAATTGAGGAATTTTTGTTTTTCATGTAGATAATTGGCGCAGGGGATATAACCCCCTTGCGAACAATAGAAACGGACGCATGGTTCGCAAAGCTTTTAAGCCGATTAGTGCTTTATTGCCTTTATGGGTGGAATTTCGGATTTTTAAAGATATGCTAATGCTATATATTAGTAAATATATTATATGGTGATGATTAATTACTTGTGTGTGATTATGGTTGCTATTATTCCTTCGTGGTTTTATGCCATTGATTCGGTTATGTATTTTATCAGCTCGGCAGTAGGCCTGATGCTCAGCTTCTACTTCCACCGTATGCATATGATAAGTTCCGAGAAAAAGCATCTGTATGTCCACTTCGGGTTTCTTCTTCTTTCAATAGGCCTTATCGTGATGTCAATAACAAGCCTGTTCAATTTTGCAACGCATAATATCTGCGGGCCGTCTGATAAAACATGCGCTTCAGGGCTTCTGGGAAACCTGTTTTCGCTGGAAGACTTCTCATATCTTGTGTATTTCGGGTTTTCCATTTTCGCATATCTTCTCTTTATCCTTGTTTATGCAGAGGAGTATCTCAGGTCCTCGAAAGTCCTTGTAGGGATATTCCTAAGCTATCTCATACTGCTCATCATATTTCTGCCCATAAAGGACGGCCACGGGCTGTGGTATTCCTATAACGAATATTTCCATCTGACATCGTTCATAATGCTGCTTTTCGTCTCTTTCAGGAGTTTCCTGAATTATACAGAACTGAAGCGCTTTAATGCACTCCTTGTTGCGGTTTCATTTAGTTTTCTTTCTATTTCCCATATATTCTATCTTTTCTCGTTTGTCAGCGAGTGGATGTATGTCCTGGGGCATGTGCTGACGTTGCTCGGATTTATGGGGTTCTTTATGCTCATCATGAAAGTCATGAAGCTTTCAATAAGGATTAAGTTTTTCAATCAATTGCTGGCGAAAATTATCCTGCTTGAAAAACGCCTGCTTAAAAGCGCGGCCCCGGAAGTGAAAACTAAGCACGATAGTCAAAATGGTTTGAGGGTGCGATGCAAATGATTTCCCGCAGGACAAAAGTTCAGATATACATGGATATTTTGCGGTCAGTAAAGAGAGAGGGTGGCTGCCTTAGAAAAACACACATAGTGTACAAGGCGAACCTGACGCACACCCGTGTCCAGCCATATCTTGAGTTTTTGCTTTTGAATGATTTTTTAAAAGAGGAACGAAGTAATAACCGGACATATTTCAAAATTACAAAAAAAGGCCTGACTTTTCTCGGCGAAGCGAACAAGCTGAAGGAGATTTCGGATGCATTTGGGCTGCCTTTGTACTAAAATAATAATCGCTATGCGCAATAAACTAATACCTCCGTCATAGTACATTTGTACCTGTAATTTCTCCTAAAAAATTTTAGCCAAAACTTTTTTGCCCATGCCCAAAAAGACCCCCTAAATTGGCGCAAACTCGCGAAATTTGATCTTTGCTATTGAATAAATACCTGCGTTTTCTGCGAATCAAATCGAATCTCTTAGGCATTGAAGTACTTCTGTACTGTTTACTCGTCAAAATAAGAACGCTTCTAAAAAGAATATCAGGAAAATAAAGGCTATAAACAGGACAACGACCTTTGCCGAGTCCCAGAAGAATTTGTATGCCGAATAAACAATTCCTATACCAAAGACCAAAACAACGATCTTTTCAAACATGCCTGAGACAGCCCAATCTGCCAGTATTATCTCAAACACATAGGTTATTGTGGCAGCCATTATCTCGATGCTTTTTACCGTGCTTGTGATGACCTGCACAGCAGCATATTTGAGGATTCCTAGCACTTCAAGAAGCATGTGTTTATTTATGCGCGAAAGAATATTATCCTATTCTTTGATTTTTCCTTCAAATGTCTCTTTGATAGACCACGTTTAGGCTTTGAGGTGCGCGCGAATTTGAAGAACGGAGCATGCCCGAAGTGCGGGAGAAAGGTTTTATTGGTTGCTGAATAAGGGACTGTTATGAAAAAGACGCTTATAAATCCGAAAGACATGGTTGCGCCGATAAGCAAATATTCTCACGGCGTAAAAGTCGAAATTGGGGAATGCGCACTGATTTTTGTGACTGGGCAAATCGCTCTGGACAAAAACGGTAATCTTGTCGGTTCCGGAGATGCTGCGGCACAGGCAGAATACATTTTTGGTGAACTAGAAAAAGTGCTTAAAGAGGGCGGAGCGTCAATGAAGGACGTTGTCAAGGCAACAATATTCGTCCTTGATATGAAAGATTTCCCGAAAGTTGCAGAAGTGCGAAATAAGTACTTCAAAGACAGCCTTCCTGCAAGCACATTTGTGGAAGTAAAAAAGCTTGTGCGCGACGGTTGTCTAGTAGAAGTGGAAGTTATTGCTGCGGCGAAGAAATAATTACCAATCCATTAAAAAAGAACGTTTGCGCGAGCCAAAAATTAAGCTCGCGCAATTAGTTTAACTTAAAGCTTCTCAAACCGTCCCTTTAGCTTTTCCATTACGCCTGGAAGAGTGGTGTATTCCATGTCTTCTGCAGAAAGGCGGTGCGGCTCAAAAGGTCCGTGCCTGCGCATGTATGTTGCGATTATGTTTGCTTCATGGCGCGCCTCATCGAATGAAATATCCTTTAGCATGTCAACAGGGCCTTCAAGTGTCCCGTTTGCAAGCTGGAATCCTGCGCAGATGACGCGCGGCGGTCCGTCAAATCTTGACGGCGTTGCCTGCTCGAAAGAAACCGGCATGAGCGGTCCGTTGTGCGAACCCCTCATCCAGCCTGCAACAAGGTGCGGGAATGAGAATGGCTCAAGAATCTCGCCGACTGCAGGGAACCCTGACTGACCTCTTACAACAAGAACGGGATCGTCTTTTCCGATGTATTTGCCTGCCATAAGGTTTAATCGGTCTGTTGAAGTTACTGCTGCAATTTCACCGTCGGAATTTCTTGTCACTGATTTTATCGCATATCTTCCGACCTGGCCTATCAATGCCAATAAGTCGTATATTTCTTCAGGTGCCTTGAGCCTGACTTTTTTGTGGTCGATGACGTCATGTACCTCGAATGTGAATCCCCCGTGGCATGCAGGATCTATTACAAGGCCTGCGGTGTTGAACGGATCTGCGAACATCTTGTAAAGCGGCAGGTTCCATGCACCAGGCTCTGTTTTGTCGGCCATGAAGACGAATACGGGCTCTGATTTTCTTTCTTCAAAACACATCTCTGCCGAACCCGGGCCCATGCCCTTTATATTTCCGGAGAATGTATCCTTTAATAGGTCCTGACCTGCGCCGTAAAGCTTGAGCTTCTTTGCAACTTCTGTGCATTTGACGAAGGTGTCCCATGCAAGCTTGTGGATTTTTGGGTCGTCGATGAAGCCGGTGTGTGTCATTATCAGTTCAAGGTCGTCGCCGCAATGAAGCACTGAAAAATCAATTAGCACTCCGGCGTTTTTTGCTTTCTGCAGTTCTTCACGAGCCGTTGCCATGATTTTCGGATGCATTCCAGAGTGACCTGGATAACCGCCAACATCTGCCTTTATAATAGATAGGGTTACTTTCATAGAATTACCTTTTGCAATCTGTCTTTCCTTAATTTCCTTCGGCGCAACCATTATGTTTGTTGCTGGCTGAATCGAAGGCAATGAAGAATTATTTTTTCCTTTGCTTTTATTTGAGCTCATAGTATGCAGTCCTGTTTTTTATTTTAATCATTATTTTTCCTTCGCGCGCAAGCCACCCAAGAGCGCCGATGACATCGGTTGTCTTTAGTTTGGCCTTCCTTGATAATTCAAGGACATTCATTGATCCGTTTTCTTTTAATGATGCCCAGGCTTTACCCGCGCTTGCGCCAAAACATTCGTTAACATCTACAAAGCCAGTTTCTTCTGCCATGTTCATAACTATTGTTGCCTTAAGTATATATAATTTCGGTTAAGTCTCTGCATAGCTAGCGGTTTTTGAGAATTTGTGTCACTATTTAAGTAACATTGTTTCTGCAATTGATTGCATGTTTCCTGAATTATTTTATTGTCCATCCGCCGTCGACAAATATTGTCTGCCCGGTCATATAGTTGGAATCGTCAGATGCCAGAAACACCGCTGCTGATGCGATTTCTTCAGGCTTTCCGGCGCGTCCCATAGGTATCGAAGCAAGTAAACCATCTCTTGCTTTTTTATCCGAAAGCATATCCTTTGTCATGTCGGTTTCTATTACTCCAGGACCTATCGAATTAACATTGATATTTGGTGCAAGCTCAAGTGCAAGTTCTCTTGTAAGTTCAATGACGCCGCCCTTTGATGCGCAGTACGGCGCAAGCTGCGGAAATCCTACAACTCCTGCGATTGAGGAGATGTTGATTATTCTGCCGCCCCTTTTCATCATCTTAGCTGCTGCCTGCGAACAGAGGAATGTTCCCTTAAGGTCTACCGATACGGTTTCGTTCCATTCTTTTTCGGTTATTTTTGTGAACGGCTCAAAATGCACTATTCCGGCATTGTTTACGAGTATGTCTATTTTTTTGAATTTTTTCATAGCGGCATCAAAAAGCGATTTTACGTCTTTTGAAGAAGAAATATCGCCTGCTATACCGATTGCATTGCCCCCGGCTTTTTTTATTTCCTTGGCAACGCTTTCTGCATGGTCTGCATGAAGGCTGTTTACAACAACTTTCGCCCCTTCTTTTGCAAACTTCAGAGCTATAGCGCGCCCGATTCCGCGTCCGGCACCGGTAACAATTGCAACTTTATTCTTTAGTTTCAGAAAATCACTAGATACTATTTAGTGACACGTGCATATATACTTTTGATTACGGGGCAGTCCTTATTACGAGCGTATTGCTTTTTCCGGCAACAAATTCAATTGTTTTTGAAAGACCGGATGGCTTTTTGTTCGCTTTTCCAAGAATGCTTTCTTTTAGTTGCGTCATTTCATTAGGCATTCTGGACGGCTGCGATTCAGATGGCATTCCAAGAGGCGCGTTATTCAATTTGGCGCTTTCTATATTTTCCGGAATAGTGATTGAAATGCGCGTATTTTTTGGAATATTTTTGAAAATGATATCTATTTCATAGCGGTTTTTTATCCGGCTTACAGAATAGTTAAAAGAATCTTTTCCCAGCTTCTTGTTTTTTCGCTCCATCGATTTCCAGACTGACGGCATTTTTGGCGCAAAGCATAGTGTGTTGTCATCTTTTGATATTCCGAAAAGGAATCTATCGACGGCGTGTACGAAAAGCGCCGCGCTCCAGAGCTGCATTCCGCATCCGATAAGCCCGCCGGTTTCAGAGTTCAGGCACTCGGACATGCCTCCGAGATTGTGGCGTTTTGAGTCAGATGCCATGGCTTTCAGGCAGGCAAGCCCGTCATCTGTTTTTCCGTATTTCAGAAAAGCACATGCACCTATTGCAGTGGTCAGGCCCCAGCTCGCGCCTTCATGGTATTTTGAAGATCCAAAGTCCTTATCGGATTTTGAGAGTGTTGCAATGCCGTATGGGCCGAGCAGCTCTTTTTTCGCGGTTTCAAGCACAGACACGGCATGTTCATCATTTATCTGCCCGAACATCAAAGGTATGAGCGCGTTTGATGTAATTCTTGCGCTCGCGTTTTCTCCTGCGGTGTCATTCAAATATTTTGTTTCGCCGTTCCAGAACGCAGTGTTCAGTTTTGCAAGCATCTTCTCTGCAGTTTTCGGCACGCATTTATTCAGGGCCTCAATCCAAAGCGACTGTATTTCAATAGCAGTACCGACTCTGGACAAAGAATCCATCCAGGTCTCTTTTGGGCCGTGCTGCACAAGGCTATTTTTGAGAATAAGCGATTTTAACGATATCTCTATATTTTTTTCGAATTCGCCTTCTGCATCGCCATCATCGTTTTGACATATGTAATAATTGAGCGCGTCAAGAAACAGCGCGTCAGTATCCGCAGCATAATATTTTGCAGACGAATCAAGGTTTATGAGACAGGGAATCCTGTTTTTCTGGAATTTGGCAAATGTCGCAAGTATTTCCTTTGCCGCGGCAAATTCTCCCAAATCCACGAGCCCCTTTATGCTCCAGAACGTGTCCCTTCCCCAGAATTCAAGAAACCACGGGTAGCCGGCGAAAAATCCTTTGCCGAAAGCGCTTTCATGTATGAGGTCATTTGTGTTTGACGCGCTGAACGCGAAAGTGTCATTGAGATTTTTGTCAGGGGTAATTATCTCTGAATGGGTGTGGCTGTGCGATGAGTGCTTCAGTACATGCGAATGCTTGGCGTCATGAAAGCAGATTTCGTAATTATGGGCAATGTTCTCGTTGTCCGAAATTGCGCCTGCAAATACAAACGGCAAGAGAATTTCTTCCTTTGGATTAAGGTCCAATTTTACTTTATAGCTTCCGGGAATAAAGCAGCGCTGCAGCTCTCCCCCGGGAGAGTGTTCCTTGTACACTCCATTTTTTGAAAATTCAACAATGATTTTTTTGCCAAGCTTCCCAAGCCCGAATGCTGCGGATACTACACCGGTTTTTACAATTACCGAATTCGTATTATCAAAGAAGCCTGTTTCATACTCTTTTGTGTGAAAGTTCTCGAATTTTGTCCTGACGTTGACAGCGGTTTCAAGCTCTACGCAGATAGATTTTTTTATATTTTCTGTGTTCTTTAGAGTCAATTGGATTACTGCGGTCGGCATTTTTCTTTGCACAAAGGCAGTTTCTCGCACAAGGAGCCCATTGACAGAATAAGAATGCTCTGCAGTTCCTTTCTCAAGAGAGAAAGCGGTTGTGCTTTCCGGAGAAAGCCAGGTATCATTTATCTTGAAAGCAAAATATTCGAAGAGCTTGTACGGAGGGGCCCATATGCCACACCATTTTGTCCGGAAGCCTGTGTCAGCATACCTGTAGAGAAACGCGCGAGTTCCTGAAAGCGTGTAAGACTTATCCAGCATCTCGTTTTTTTCAACACTAATCTTCGCCATGAATGAAATCCACCAAATTATTATATAGGGCTGGGTGTATATAAAAGTGTACCGGGCTTTTATGATTTTTGAAGTTTCTTTTGAAGTGGCGAATAAGGTTGGAGGCATTTATGCAGTTCTGTCATCAAAGGCATCGCAGATGGTCCAGCATTACGGCAGCGACTACTGCACAGTCGGGTATTATGATGCGAATGCAGCAAAAACAGAGTTCGAGGAAATTGCGAATGAGTCTTTTGCAGGTATCTTCTCTGCTCTTGAAAAAGAGGGTGTTAAGTGCCGCTTCGGCCGCTGGACAGTTCCGGGATACCCCAATTGCATTCTTGTCGACGCTTCGGGACTTAAGCCGCGCGCAAACGAGATAAAGCGAAAACTCTGGGAGGATTACAAAATTGATTCTTTGCGTTCTGATGATTGGTTCAACGATCCGCTCGTATGGAGCTGGGGCTGCGGCATGCTTCTTGAAAAGATATACCACGCGCAAAAACTCAAGAGGTCGGTTGCCCATTTTCACGAATGGCTCGCAGGAATCGGGATGCTGTACTTAAAAAAATCTTCAGCACATTTCGCAACAGTTTTCACAACGCACGCCACTATGCTTGGAAGGACAATTGCAGGATCCGGCGGCGACATACACAAGGAGATTCATGACGGCCTTGCGGCAAAAAGGACAGTAGACCTGAAGAGGGCATACGACTGCGGCATGGAATCAAAGCACCTCACAGAAGTTGCCTGTGCAAAAAACTGCGACATCATGACGGTTGTTTCAGAGAATCTCGCGGATGAGGCGCAATATATTCTTGGAAGACGGCCGGATGTGGTGCTGCCAAACGGGCTTGATATGGCGCGCTTTGAATCCATGGAAACTCTTTCATACTTGCACAAGCGTTACAAGGATAAGGTAATCGAATTCCTGCGCGGGTATTTCGAGCCGTACTATACAATCAACACAGAAGACCCGCGGATAATATTTATATCCGGAAGGTACGAATACAAGAACAAGGGATATGACACGATGATAGACGCCCTTGCAAAGCTCAACAACCGCCTGAAGAGCGAATGCAGCAAAAAGGATGTATTTGCATTCATATTCGTTCCCTCAGACATATCAGGAGAAAATCTTGATGTTCTGAAAAACATATCTATGTTCCACACAATCGAGGAGTATGTTACAGATACACTACCCTCGATAAAGGAAAAAATAATCCAGTCCATTGTTTCGGGCAGTTTCGACAAGACTCTGAAAGAATGCAGCGTTCTTGACACGGACCAGTCTGCAGACCTTAAGAAAATGTCAATCGCATTCCGTTCAAAAGGCGGGCAGACTCCTCCTCTTTCGGCATTTCAGCTGAAGTATAGGGAGGAAGACGATTCTGTTTTGAAAAACATGCGCGCGTCAGGCCTCTTAAACCGCAAGGAAGACAGGGTGAAAGTGATATTTTATCCGACATACATCTCAAAGGCAGACCGGCTGCTTGCGCTGGATTATTTTACGCTTATGATTGGCTGCAGCATCGGAGTCTTTCCTTCATACTATGAGTCATGGGGATACACTCCGCTTGAAACAGCAGCAAGCGGCACTATTTCAATAACAACAGACGCCGCCGGATACGGGCAGTTCATAAAAGAAAATAACAAAGGGCCTGAAAGCGGCATATTTGTGCTTTCGCGGCTGCACAAAACCGAGCAGGAATGCGCGGAAGAGCTATACCTTACATTATACAAGCTTGCGAACATGACTAAGGATGAGATTATTTTCCAGAAGAATCGCGCAAAAGAGCTTTCAGTTATTGCCGACTGGAAGATTTTAGTGAAGAATTATTTCAAGGCGCATGAGCTGGCTGTCGGTAAGCGCAATTAAGGAATGTTCTATTTTTCGATTTCGGGTTTAATGCCCCGTAGCTCTGTTGCGACAAAATCGAAAAAGATAGAAAATTGCCGGTTCGCGAAGCGAAAAAATTCGTGAAAAAAAATCCGCTGCTTGCAGCGGATGGGATTGCACGAATTTTAGGCAATTTTCTTTATTTGTTCTGCACAGTCCGTCAACCAATATCTATTGCTCATAATTCTTCGTTAGCAAATTGTTGAAAATACGTTGTTCTCCTGAGTCAGGAAAACGTTTGCAAATTCGTTTGTGTCCGGGCTCATGTCGGGGTTTTCGATTGTAACTATCAGGAGCTTTTCAGGGTTAAGATCGGGAATAGCTGCCTTCGCAGCATTGTAATCGTTTTCTGTCAGATTAGTGTCTGTGATAATCAGTCCGCTGGCATTGTCCATTTTTACTGTTGTTCCAGTGACTTTTTCATATTCATCCACGTCTGCATAGATGTAGTTTATTGTTAGGCCGCTTGTTTCGTCAAATATCTTTTCTTTGCCGGTTATCCTTGCACTGACAAAGTAATTTGAATCGCCCATTCTTGATTGTTGGACAATGCACCCGCTTCCGTCACCCCCGCCACCTCCTCCGCCAAAACCCCCCGATTTTACAATTGTCCGGTTATTGTGCAGGCCGTCACCTTTTAGTTTCGCTACAGTCCTGTCCAGAATTTCATTTTGCGTTTTTATCTTAAGATCTTCGATTTTTCCGGCGTCATCAATCGAATCGTTGTTTACGGTTAACTTTTCAAGCATCGGCCTTATGCTGTCGCTTTTGTAGATGAACGCAACTGCTAAACCGAGCAGTATAAGAACGCCAATTACAAAAACGCTATTTTTTGAATCTTTTTTATTTGCGATTCAGTTCACCCCGCATACTTGCAGCAACGTCTTCAGGTATTGTTGAAATTACTGGCTCTTCGTGCAGCACTTCCATAAAGCCCTTGTCAGTTGAGTAATTGGCGCGCATTTCAGGTCGCATACCGATTCGCGCGTGCAGCGTAAATCCTTTAGTGCTGCCCGAAAGCGGCGCAGAATAAATGGACATGTTTGCGCTTCTTGCGCCAAGCTTCCATAGTGCGCCAAAAATCTCTGAGATTTCTTTTGCCATGTATTCAACATCTTCCGGCGACAGATCGAAAAAAGACGCACGCTTCAAAAAGATTCCATTGACTTCATTTGCAACCGATGGCGCGAAAGCAGCAAGCCAGACCGAGTTCTTTCCGGACATTATGATGCGCGATTTGCTCGCTTTTGCAAGGTCTTCGAAATAGCTCCTGCCGTTTTTTTTGAAATATGCCTTGCAATTCATGCGGCTTGTTTCTTCATATGCAGTAGGCTTTGAGTCGCAGAGAATCTGTAGGTGTGGATGTATTATCGAGGCAGCCGCAGGGGGCATGAAATTCATGTTTATCGAGGCATATTTTGCGCTCTTATCGCTCGCATAAACTGCCTTTATGTAGCTTATTGAGGCAGAAAGCGCGTCTTCCACATTTTTCGGCGTTATCTCGTTCAGACCCGCGCAATGGTTCTCAGAAAGCGTGCACACTGCATGGTATTTTGCAAAAGGGTACAGGTTCGGAAAAACTACTGCGCCACCGTATTTCAGGCGCTTTCCAATTTTGAGTTTTTCAGGGAATTCGGGAGTTTTTGAATCAATATTTCCTTTGCAGAAAAAACAGTTTTCGCAGACGCTCTTTTTTTCCTGCGGTTCGCCGGCAGCATTTGCCTGATGTACTCTTTTTGCCCGGCTGATATTTATGCGCGACCAGGTCCCGCGCAGAGGGTCCTGTCGGTATTCGATTGTCTGAGACTCTTGCGTGAAATTGTTGAGCGGATTTTTCAGAATTGTCTTCTCTTTGAAAGAGTTGAACTTTATCATTGAGATTTTATTGGATGAGGCGGCTTATATCTTTGTTTTCTTCAAAATACTGAATGCGGCAGCGATTCCGATCCATATGAAAATCGAGTATATTAGAAGCACTTTTGACGGCGGCATGAATGCTAGGAGCGTGCCGGCAATCAATGGCGATATGATTGAGAGCGCAGCACTGTGCGCGAAATAGAATCCCATCAATTCTGCGCGGTGCTGATTTTTTATCCGCTTAATTTCAATCACTCCTGACATGGGTCCGTTTATCGCTTCTCCAACAGCGAAAATGCTTGCGAAAATGAAAAACATCGGCAAAGTATCCGAAAATGCGAGAGCAAGTGAAGATAATCCAAGAAACAGATAACCTATTTTTGCGCCGGAAAGATATCCGCGCCTGTCGACATAATGACCTGCAAAAGGAAGAACAAACATTGCGACAATACCCATTGCAGCGAAAACGCTTCCTGTTGCAGTATTGCTCTTTGCGATTGCATAAATTGCAAGGGGAAGGACGATTGGTTTCATGGACCAGTAAAGACCGTACGCGCTTTGCAATACGATATGAAAAGTAAGCGCCGGGTCCTTTAATATGTACTTTATTGAGAATAAAACATCTCTTTTTTCTTTTTCATGTTTCGCAGATGACAATACCTTATGGTTCTTATAATCTATCACAAGCACAAACACAGCAATCAACGCGATTAAGTCCAAAAAGGCATATGCATAATAAGGCGCTTTCAGGCCATATGTGTCGGCGATTACCCCGCCAATAAAAGCGCCGAAACTCCCCATAATTGCGCAGACTGCATATGAAATGCCAAGATATTTTCCGCGCGACTTATTTTTTGCAAGCGATTCCTGTAGAATTGAAGAAATGAGTGGCGATAATGCAGCACCCGTAAATGCCGCGATGACACCCGCTCCCATATACTGGAAAATATTCGCAGATGCGGCATAAAGCAGCGGATAAACAATCGATAGAGCTGCACCCGTCATGATGAACCTGCGCTTTCCATAGCGCAGGGAAAGCCTTCCGACAATGAGCGAAAAAATCCCTGCAAGAGCGGCAGTAAACGCATATCGCGCTCCGATTAATGTTGTGTCCGGGGTAAGTGTTTGAAGAAACCGTACCTCAATGGGGGATATGGCAGAACCTGCCGCAGTTCCAAGAGCAGCGATTACAGTTATTGCGGCAAATATCTTCGTCTCGTCCTTTGCCATGTTCTATCCTTAGCACTTAATCCTTGATAAGCTTCATTATAGCATCCTTTGGCACTTTTGACTGCGTTATGTGCGATGCCAGAAGAACACCGACAGCGCCAAGCTGAAGAGCCTTATCCACGTCAAGCTTGTCCTTTACACCCGCGCCTACAAGCACTTCAGTTACTGTGCTTACCGAGCGCACTTTTTTTACCGTGTCGCTTATTATCGCAGGATTCGCGCGCGAAACAGAAACATCACCGCCAATAAGTTCCGGCGGTTCCACGGCAACATAATCCGGCGTAAATGCCGCAACAGCCTTTGCCTGGTTTGCGGTTCCTGCGCATACAATGGTTTTCAGCCCAAGAAGCTTTGCTTTTGCAACCGCTTTTTCTATTTCTTTCAGTTCAAGCGTTTTTTCTGAGTGGTTTATCAAAGTTCCCTTTGCTCCGGCAGACTTTACGGTTTCTCCAAGAGTTGCGCCTGTATGCGCGCCGTAATCAGGCGAGTCAATATGCTCTGCAAAGACATCAATGCCGCATTCTTCCGAAACGCGGTATATGTCCGCAGCCTGCACGGCTACAATTATCTTGATTTTTTCTTTTTCTGAAATATCAGCGGCTGTTTTTGCAAGCCACATCGCATTCTTTCCTGTTGCAGCTTCGTAAGCTTTGAAATTTATTACAATTAAGGGCTTCATCTTGAACAATATGTGGCACGGACTATATATGTTTGTTTTTGAAGAAATCAATCACCATACAGAGACTAAACAATAAGACACCGCGCAGAGACTAAACAAACGTATTTATACAATAACTGACAATGTATATGCATCCAATAGCTTAGACTATTGTCGATGAATTAAATCGCATGCAGTGGGGAGTATGAACAATCTGGATATCAATCAAAAAATAATAAGTAATATTGTAAAGCAGCTGCGGATTAATCCTCTTGATGCGATGCAAAGGAAGAAGCCAAAGAACGTGCTTCTTATTTCTGCGGACTATCTTCCAAAGGATGTTTCAAATGTCGCTCTTCAGTGCAAGAGTCTTGCAGACGGCCTGGTCGACAGGGGAGTAAACGTTCATGTAGTAAGCGTTGATGATTGGAAGGCTGGGCAGACTGTTGAGATGGGCGCGGTAAAGGTGCATTATGTCGGAAACACTATCAAGGCATACTCTCCGCTTACATGGGCACTCACAATCGGAATGGATATTTGCAGGGTTGCTGCAGATATATATCACAGCGAAGGCAATATCGACCTGATACACGCACATGACTGGATGATGTTTCCTGTCGGGATAAACCTCCAAACTGCTTTGAAGAGACCGCTCATAGTCAATTATTATTCGCTCCAGGACCATCGCGCTCCAGGCATTATAAATAATTATACCGAAGCAGTAAAACAAATAGAATGGCGGGGTAGTGCAGAATCACGGCGCATACTCGTAAATGAAGACTGGATGAAGCGAGAACTCATAAACTACTACTCTCCGCCAAAGGACAAGGTCAATGTCATCGGGCCGAAAGCCGGGGACTGGACAAAGGATATTGTGCGCGATTATTCATGGGTCATGAAGAACTGGTGGGGCGAGGAAGCGAATATCGGTATTGGGGGTAATGTAAAATAATATTGCGATGTTCGCGACGAGCAGATGAGCAGGTAACTGCAGAGATAAAACGTTAATGAGGAATGGAGATTTCTGAAAGTATTGCATTTATCATGGGAATATCCGCCATACAAGGTCGGCGGCCTTGCTACTCATGTTGAGGAATTGACACGGGCGCAGGCAAAGCAGGGGCACGAGCCGATTGTTGTTACATGTGCGTTTGAGGGAAAAGAAGGCTATGAGAATGTAGATGGCGTCCATGTTTTCAGGTTTGACGCAGACAAAATCCCTGCAGAGGATTTTCCTTCATGGACTCTTCAGATGAACAGCATTATGCAGAATCAGGCGTCACAAGTTATGTCTGAATTCAAAGATATTGCTTTAATTCATACTCACGATTGGCTTTCTGCGACTTCTGCAATTGCCTTAAAGCACATATACCGGATTCCGCTTGTTTCAACAGTGCATTCTCTTGAGGTTGGAAGGCGCGGGGGAATCTACGACGACCGCCAGAAGCTTATAAATGACCTCGAGGGAAGAATGGCCTATGAATCATGGCGCGTTTTGGCGTGTTCGGAATTTATGAAGCGAAGCATCAGTTCGCAGTTTTCCGTGCCATGGGACAAGATAGATGTTATACCCAACGGAGTAAATGTTGATCGTTTCAAGGCACCCGAAAACATGTGGCAGGAGAAGAATCGCTATGCCATGCCGCACGAGAAAATAGTGTTTTTTGTGGGCCGTCACGTATGGGAAAAAGGAGTTGATGTTCTTGTCGGCGCAGTTCCGGAAGTGCTAAAGGAGTGCCCTGATGCGAAGTTCATTATAAGCGGCAAAGGATACATGACTGACAAGTGCAAGAAGCTGGCATGGGACTTCGGAGTTGCTGACAAAGTTCTTTTTACCGAATATGTGGGTGACAACACACTTAATTTATTATATCACATTGCGGACGTAGTTGTATGCCCTTCCAGATACGAGCCTTTTGGAATAGTTCCGCTTGAAGCAATGGCCTGCAACACACCAGTCATAATTTCAGATACTGGCGGGCTCAACGAAATCATTGAGCATGAGCGGGACGGCCTGAAAGTTTCGGCGAACAATTCCGAATCACTGGCATATGGAATAAAGCGCATACTCAAAGATCCGCAGCTTGTAGAATTCATGAGAAAGAACATGCCGGAAAAAATTAAGAATATTTATGACTGGAATAAGATATCTGAGAAAACCACCGCAGTATATAATCAGGTCATTTCAGAATACCAGAAAAATAACTGGAAGCCAAGAACTGCTTTGGCGCCAGCAATAAATGCGTGAGCGCACAGAAGCCACAATTCAGGTTTTTTACCAGTATGAATGATAAATCAAGAGGTCACTTAATGTCTTCAATATGCTTTTATTTTCAAGTTCACCAGCCGCGAAGAATCAAGCCCGGTCACGCCATAAATACTTCCGGAATAAAGACTCCGCAAGCGTTTGAGCAGGCAATTTTTGATGATGGAAAGAACCTGGAAATATTGAAAAAAGTATCTTCCAAATGCTATTATCCTGCGACAAATCTCCTTCTTGGCTTAATTGACGAATTCAAGGGCGAGAAGCGCAAATTCAAGATCTCATATTCCCTTTCAGGAGTTTTTCTTGACGCACTTGAAAAACACGACAAGAATCTCCTTGAGCTTTTCAAGCAGATCGCAAAAACAAAATGCGGGGAATTTTTGAACGAAACATATTATCATTCGCTTTCAAGCTTCTGGGGCGCTGAAACCAAGCGCGATGAATTCAAAGACCAGGTGAAGATGCATCGGGAGTGCATCCGAAGCCTTCTGGGATACAAGGCAACGGCTTTCAGGAACACGGAGCTTCTTTACAATAACCTTATTGCGAAAACCGTCGAGGAAATGGGCTATAAAGTTATGCTTGCAGAAGGCATTGAAAGAGTGCTTGAGGGCTGGAAATCGCCGGAGCATATATACACACCTCCGGAAAACATATCTAAGATAAAGGTGCTGCTGAGGAACTATCGCCTCAGTGATGACATCTCATACAGATTTTCCGCGCGCTGGTCAGGCTCATGGCCGCTTACTGCAGACAAATACGCCACATGGCTTTCGGCATGCCAGGGCGAGACAATCAATCTTTTTATGGATTATGAGACGTTCGGGGAGCACCAGTGGCATGACACAGGCATATTCAATTTTATGAGGTATCTGCCGCAGGAAGCATTGAAATCCCCGCACATCGACTTTGCAACTCCGAGCGAGGTTGCAGAAAGATATCCTGCGCGCGGCACAATCGATGTCAACGAATTCTCGACGATTTCATGGGCGGACCTTGAGCGCGATGCATCAGCATGGCTTGGAAACAGCATGCAGAGGTTTATTTTTTCAGAGCTTGAGCGGGTCGGAAAGCTTGTCCAGCAGTCAAAAGATTCAAAACTCGTAAGCATCTGGAGGAATCTTCAGACATCGGATCATTTGTATTATTGCTGCACAAAACACTGGGCAGACGGCGATGTGCATAAATATTTCTCGCCTTACGGAACGCCGCAGAATGCTTTCGAGGGCCTTGTAAAATCACTTACGCATCTCGAGTATATTGCAAAGCTGACAATAAAGGCAGGTGTAAAAGCGGACAAGAAAGCTCCTGCAATAAAAGAAGCAGGAGCCGGTGCTATACCGATCAAAGACAATTTTCCTGAAGTTCCTGCGCCGAATGCATCATTATAAATGAATCAATGCAAATCTCTCTTATGCTTGAAATCCAGCTGGTTCCGCAGAAGACAAAAAAATTCTTTCGGGCAGTGATTTTTATAAAAAATGATGGCGCAGATTCTGACGCGGATGTTTCTCTATCGTTTCAGATGCCGGGCGGCAAAGAAATTATATTTCTTCCGGAGGATGTCGGCGCGCCAAATTATGTGTATCCGGAAAGCACTTCGCGTTTTGTTCATCGCATAGAAAAAGGCATATATCTTGTGCATTCGAGAAACAAGGAGCTTTTTTCAGTAAAGGAAATCGCTGTGAACGTGTTATTCGAAGGCAAAAAAGTTAATAAATCATTTTCTGTTTAAACCAATTAATGAGCGGTACGTTTCAACAGTTCTTTCTGATATGTCTTTCCAATTATCCGCTTTCAGAACATCCTCCTTTGCACTTTTCGCAATTTTCGTCTGCATTTCTTTATCTTTCAGAAGCGCGATTATGCTCTTTGCAAGAGCAGCTTTATTTTGGGCGGGTATGGCAATCGCGCTGTTTTTTGAAAAAATTTCAAGCGCGCCGGTATTTTCTGTTGCGATTATGGACAGTTCCGAATCCGCTGCATCAAGAACGGTTATCCCAAAAGGCTCAAACAATGACGGCGAGACAAAAACAGATGCCTTGCGATAAAGTTCGGACAGCGCAGTCTCATCCACATGACCTTTGAAAAATGTGTGTTTTTCAATTCCATTTATTCGTGCAAAGGTAACCAGGCTTTTTTTCAGGTTTCCATCCCCCGTTATAATCAGCTCTGCGTCAGGGTGGCTGCGAATAACGTCAGTGAATGCGACTATGAGTGTTTCAACGCCCTTTTGCAGCGCAAGGCGGCCGACAAAAAGAACGGTCTTTTTCCGTTCGGAGTGAATCGAATCGTTCTTGCAGGGCACATTCCGGCTTAGATAATTTCTAATAACTGTGATTTTTTTTGAAGGTGTGCGGTATTTTTTCATTATCTCTTTTTTCATGAGATTGCTCACAGTTATTATTTTGTGTGCTTTTTGAATGCCTTCTTTTTCTATTTTTGCTATTTTTGAATCAGTTTCCTCAGCCGCGCGTATATGCTCCAGAGAATGTACTGTATGTATCCAAGGCACACCATATCTGACTGCAATTTTTTTCGCCGCATTTACGCACAGCCAGTCATGAGAATGGATCAAGTCAAAAGGAAAATCGCGTTTCTCAAAAGCAGATGCGATATTCTTGTTGAACCCGGAAACGTTTTTTATAATCTCTCCAATTGATTTCGCGCGCATGGTGCACGGAATTTCAACGATTTCGAGATTTTTCGCGCAAGGAATGTTCGTCGAGCCTTCCGGGATAACCAGCGTTATGGATGTTTCTTCTGATGCAGTGTTTTTGCAGATCTCGCGGATATGGACTTCCATGCCGCCGCTCGTTGCATTATCTCCGAACCAACCCAGCATAAGGACGCGCATAAGGGTTTATTGGCTCGCAAGATATATTAATCAGTTTTCATCCTTTTGATTTTATAAATTGCGAATGCTGCAATCGCTATGCCTAAAATAATTAGGAGAACATACACCCAGCTAAAATCGGGTGGTGCTTGCATTGCAGTGCTCATGACAGAATCTGATGCCGAGCCTGCTGCCTGTGGCACAGTTTCCAGAGGCTCAGCGATTTTTGCAGATGCCGCCGATTGCTGGACACCCGCAGAAATATTTTCCAGATAATATTTCAGGAATCCGAATAAAGACACAAGCACCCCCACGACAAGCGTAAGCGCAAGTTGCAGCGGAACGCGCGGCTGGATCAAATACCTGCCTTTGTCAGTGGGTGTGTAATACACCCATTTGTGCCCGGTTTCAACGCGCATTACAAGGCCGGCAGACTCCAGATTCTGCAGGTGCCCGACTACAGTTGAAGGCGAAATTCCGATTTCTCTTGACAGCTCGGATGGCATCTTTTTCTGCTTTGCAAGAGTCTTCAATATTTTCAGCCGTGTCTCTGCAGAGAGTGCCTTTATAGTGGCGCGGTCTATTTCCATAGTAATTATTATTGTCCTGTGCTTTTAAGTATTTTTTATTTGTTCGGCCGTTGCCGAATGAAAAACATATGTATAAATAGAAGCCTGAAACAAATATCATTTGTGTTTATTATGTCAAAAAACAATTCTACCGAAATTTACGGAAACAAGAAAGCTTTTGGCAATGCTCTTTTAGGATTGGGCGTTGTATTTTTAATAGTCGTTGCTTATTCTGCAATACATTACGGTGCGCAGCCTCAGCAAGAGGCCAGCGGCATCAAAAAAATATTAAATTATTCCGAACTACAGAGATATCTTGCTGAAAATTCCGACAGTTACGGATACTCTGGCGGCGCGTTGATGCGCGCAGGAGCCCTAACAGAACAGATGGCGGTAACCGGCGCAAGCAAGTCTGCATCCGATAATGGCGCCCCCGAAATTGGCGGAGCACCGGATTATTCTCAAACCAACACACAGGTCGCAGGCGTGGATGAGGCAGATATCGTAAAAAATGACGGGAAATATATTTATACAGTATCCGGAAATAACCTGGTCGTTGTCGAGGCAGCGCCTGCGGAAAATGCAAAGGTTCTTTCGAAAATAAGTTTCAACGGCAGCATTAATGAAATGTTTCTTTCCGGCGACAGGCTAGTAATTTTCGGGCAGTCATATGAGAAAGGCGGCGAACCCATACCTGTGGAATCGAATGGTGCGGCCGCATCAAAGATGGCTGTTTCAGGCATCATGCCGCCGATAAGGTATTCGCCAAAAACAGACATCCGGGTATATGATATAGCCGACAGGACAAATCCCGCGCTTGTTTCGGAAATTTCCATTGAAGGCGAGTACTATGATTCGCGCATGATCGGAAATTATGTTTATGCAATAGCAAACCAGCCGACATATTATTTATATGATGCGAACGACAATGTGACTGTTCCAAGAATATATTTGAACAGCAATGCGGTTTCAACAGCATTCCCGGACATGTATTATTTCGAAGACATACCCGGAAACGTATTCACAACAGTTGCATCAATAAATCTTGAGAACCCGTCGGATATCACAAGCAAGATACTTTTGACCAATTACGCGCAGAATATGTATGTTTCAGAGAAGAACATCTACATAATCTACACAAAATGGATGAGCGAGTCAGACTATATCGACCGGATGGTTGAAATAATAAAGCCGCTTGTTCCGTCAGATGTCCAGGAAAAGATAGATGCAGCAATGGCTCTTGAAATCAGCAAGCAGACAAAGATGCAGGCAGTGACTGAAATACTGAGCACCTATACAGCATCATTAAATCCTGAAGAAAGGCAGGCACTTGAGGAAAACGCTCAGGCAAAGATGCAAGAGCTTGAGGCGCAAATTGCAAAAGAAAGGGAAAAGACAATCATCCAGAAAATCGTCATAGATAACGGAAATATAGAATACAAAACAAGCGGCGAGGTTCCGGGAAATACATTGAATCAGTTCTCTATGGATGAAAGTAACGGATACTTCCGGATTGCAACCACTACAAGCGGAAATGGCGGATTTGTTTCAATGGGTGGGGGTGTTGTGCGTGCACAGACCGCCATTGCAGAGGTAACTACATCCGGAGCAGCAGTAAGCGCACGTTCTTCAACTCCGCAATCTTTAGGATCTGAAGGCAGTTCAAATGCGTCTAAAGGCATAACCTGGGAAGAGCAGCAGCGAATAAGTAAAGTCGAACCCGCAGAAACAGTTGCTGAAAAAAGAGCGGTTCAACCGGTTCAGTCAAACGGTCCGCTGAATCATGTGTATGTTCTTGATTCGGATTTGAAAATTGTCGGAAAGCTTGAGGACCTCGCATCAGGAGAGCGAATATATTCAGTAAGATTCCTTGGCGACAAAGCATACATGGTTACATTCAGGCAGATCGACCCGTTGTTTGTAATAGATTTGTCGAATCCGGAGGATCCGAAAGTTCTCGGCTACCTTAAGATACCCGGAGTTTCAGATTACCTCCACCCGTATGACGAAAATCATGTAATCGGGCTTGGCCGCGACGCGACAGAAGAAGGCAGGATAACCGGAATGAAGCTTTCGCTATTTGACGTCTCTGATTTCGCAAATCCGAAAGAAGTATCAAAATACATAATCGGCGACCGCGGAACAAGTTCGGATGCGCTTTACGACCACAAGGCATTCCTTTTCAGCAAGGATAAGAGCCTGCTTGTGATTCCGGTTTCGGAATACACCACAACGCCAGTAACCGGAAAGCCAGAATGGGAGTGGCAGGGAAAATACTGGCAGGGCGCATACGTATTTAACGTGAATCTTGCGGACGGTATAACTCTCAAAGGAAAGATAACGCATGTGAACGACACTTCGAAAGAAACGCCCAATTACTATGACTACAACGCTCAGATACGCCGCTCGCTTTACATGGGAGATGTGCTTTACACGGTCTCGCCGAAAATGATAAAAATGAATGCGCTTGACACATTGAACGAGATAAACCAGGTGGAATTGCCCTTTGAAGAGCAAAACTATTATGGTGGCGTGTTTTATTGAATAGTTATCGGGAGCGGTAGGAAACGTTCTTAGATAGATAGCAGAAGCCATCCGGCAAGAATCATCATGGCAAGCCACACAAACTTGTTCCAGTACATGACTTTTGAGCCGTCAAGCGGCGGTATTGGAAGCAGGTTAAATGCCGCGAGGAATATGTTGATGTGAACTATGTTTTTTGTTAGCATAAAATCCGGCGCGAAAATAAAGAACAACAATGCAATCGAAATGTTTGTGAGCGGCCCTGCAATTGATATCAGTCCGTTCTGCTTTGGCGAAAGCACTATCTGATGAAGCCCGTGCCTGCTCTGGAAAACGGTATATATCACAACAGCCCCGGGCGCAGCGAACACAAAATTTCCATTTGTTGCAATCGCGAGAATCAGCGCCATGATGAGCCCGTTTCTCCACATTTCATACTGGGCAAAGCACTTGTAATGCACTGCAACGAACTTGTGCGCGAGTTCATGCGGTATGAAGGAAAGCGCAACTATCACAGTTATCATCGCAGCTTCTGCAAAAGAAAAACCCGGGCCTATTGAAAAGATTATGCCGAGCGCTATCGTAGATATTATGATATCGCGGATTTCTTCAGTGCTGAATGTTACATTTGCCATGTGTTTTCCTTTGTTTTTGTTTTTTATATTTGCATTTGTTATATATTTAACTATGCCGAATAAAAAACAGGATGACATTTCTTCTGAGATCAGGAAGATTGCGCTTTTGAATGCGGTTTCGTTCGAAGGCCGTGCAAACACAAAAGCAGTTGTAGGGCGCGTTCTTGCAAGCATTCCGGCTGCAAGGGAAAATGTTCCTGAAACATCGGCTCTTGTTGAAAAGATATGCTCTGAAATAAATTCTATGCCGCAAGACGCGCAGAACGCGGAACTCTCAAAATTAAAGATATCCGTGCCTGAAAAGAAGGCTCCTGATGAAAAGAAAGCGCTTCCCCCGCTTGTTGGCGCGGTTAAGGGAAAAGTAGTTATGCGAATGGCTCCGAATCCCAACGGTCCGCTTCACATAGGGCACTCGCGCATGGTCATTCTTAACGACGAATACTCAAAAATGTATGGCGGCACGCTCATTTTGCGCTTTGACGACAGCGATCCGAAAAACCCGAACAAGCTGCCGATGAAAGACGCCTATGGCTGGATAGAAGGCGATTTGAAATGGCTCGGCATAAACTATGACCGCGTTGAACGTGTTTCAGCCAGGATTCCAATATATTACAAATATTTTGAAAAGCTTCTTGAAATTGACGGCGCGTACATATGCACCTGCAAGCAGGAAGAATGGAGCGAATCCGCGCGAGGAAAAAGAAAGCAGTGCCCATGCAGAAACCTTTCAATTGCAGAGAACCAGAAGAGATGGAAATTGATGCTTGATTGGAAGTACAAACAGGGGGGTGCCGTCGCCAGAATAAAGACTCCACTTTCCGAGAAAAACCCCGCAGTAATAGATTGGGTCGCATTTCGCATAATTGATGAGCCTGAGCATCCATTTGCCGACAAATCCGTGAAAGTTTGGCCCATGCTTGATTTCGCGTCGGCTATCGACGATTTTGAATTCAAGATAACGCACATAGTCCGCGGAAAGGACCTTGCTGTATCAGAATTGCGGCAGAGGGAGCTTTACAAGCACTTTGGATGGACGTACCCGGCGACGCGCATTTACGGCAAATTTGTTACGACCGAGGACGTTGTTGTTTCTAAGACAAAAATAAATGAGGGTATTCGTGCCGGAAAATACACCGGTTTCGACGACCCGCAGCTTGTCACAATTAAGGCGTTCAGGAGGCGCGGAATCCAAGCTTTGGCGATACGCGAATACATTCTTGCGCTCGGTATTTCCGAAAGCGAGACAACTTTTGACATGAACATTCTTGAAAGCATTAACAGGAAAATCATAGACCCGTCTGCCGGAAGATACTTTTTTGTCGACCGTCCGGAAAAATTCGCATTTAAGGACTCCTTAAACAGGGAAGCCAAAATCAGAAAGCATCCCCAGCATCCTGAAATGGGCGAGCGAACGCTTAAATTGTCGCGCGAAATATATATTTCAAAAAGCGATGCAAACAGCGAAGAATTTATGCTGATGGGCGTCATGCTTCCGGCAAAGATTGAGGGGAAAAAGATAAAGAGACTTGAGGCGGCATCAAACCGGCGGTTCATACACTGGCTTCCGGCAGATGAACAGGCGATTTCTGCAGAAGTCAGGATGCCTGACGGAAGCACAAAAAAAGGAGTTCTTGAAAAAAACATACTTTCCGAGAAAATCGGCGCAGTAGTCCAGCTCGAGCGTTTCGGATTTGCGCGGATTGATAGTGTTGATGACTCTAAAGCTAATATACATGTTTTGCTATATTATACACACAAGTGAGTTTGATGGTGTTCGATTCAATATTCAAGAAGGAAAACCAAAAACCCTCCGAGAAAAGGGCGGATTTCGCTCAAATGCCTGCACAGCAAGCACAGAAAAATGTTGCGAAAGAAACCTTTGACAAGCCAGGAATTGACAGTGATTTTGAAAAAGATGTAATGTCTCCCGACAATTTACTTGCAGAAGGATTGCTCGAGCCCGAAAAAAACACCCCTCAGGAGCATATTTCTCAAAAAGCAATCCAAAAACCAATGCCTCTTCAGGCTTCTCAAAAAATTCCCGCATTTGTCAGCCTTGATAAATATAAAGAAATTCGCCTTGCGTTGCGCGACATGAAAATTGCCTCTGCAGAAATGCGAAGAACTATTGAAAGCCTTCGCCAGAATCGCGACGGAGGAACAGCACTTCTAAACAATACAATCAGCGGCCTTGAACGCATAGAGGGAAATATAGACCAGATTCGCAATGTTCTTAGGACTTAATGGTTTAATAGGCCCCTATAATAAACGCAAATAATGCGACCCACATCCCTACTTTTAGAAGGCGCGCGTTGTCGCTTGCGTATTTCGTAGGGTCTGCTACAAGGCGGTATGCGCAGTAGGCGAAAATGCAGTCTGCAATAAATATTATGTAGAGGTAGCTTTTGCTGAAAAGATTCATCTGCAAGGGCAGGATGCTCAGAAATATTGCAAAAATAAGAATTACTCCGGCAATCATGCCAGCCATCTTGTCGCCATAATACGTTGCAAGCGTGGTTTTTCTGAATTTATCGCCCTTCACATCCTCGATGTCCTTGGTTATTTCGCGCGACAAAGTCGCAAGCCCCGAAAGAAGGGCGAGGATCCATACGTTTTTTATGGAGTTTGCAGCGAATCCACCGAAAAGAAACACAGAGCCTGCAAGATATGCAACAATGAAATTTCCAAACGGTGTCGTTTCCTTGACTCGGCTGTATGTGTAAAGCATCGTTAAGTTTATTGCTGCAAGAATCAATGCTCCCGTATTGAGCCGGAATGCCGACGAAATTCCAAAGAAACCGAGAATGATTCCAAGAGCCATTGCCTCATTTTTCTGTATTCTTCCCGAAGGTATCGGGCGGTTTGGCTTGTTTATGATGTCGCTTTCAAGGTCGAAATAGTCATTGAATATGTTGCCTGAAGCGCATAGAAGGGCCACGGACACAATCGTATATATGGTTGTAAGGGATAGAATATCAAATAACGAAGCGCTCTCTATATATAGCGCTGCCAGGGCCGAAAGTCCTGCAAAAAAACAATTAATGGGCCTTGTTATTTCAATGTACGATTTTAAGTTTGCCATGAGCATCCTTACATTGTGGATTTTACGTGTTTTCTCTTAAGCCTAAGGCCGGTTGAGCCGCATTTTCTGCATTTAACGCCGCTTTTTTCAACCGATTTTCCGGATCTGAGAGTTGCATTGCATCTCATGCAGACATAAACATTATCGAACATTCTTGCGTCAACCGCAACATCCTTTTTCTTAGCCATAATAACACCATAACTTGCTCATAACATTTATGGCGTTAGCTTTATTAATGTTCATTTAGGCATTTTTTCGGAAAATAAGAAATGTCAAAAGGCTTAGGCTTTAATTTCTTTGAATTCAAATTTGCTTATGCTTAAAGCCCTTATTGAAACCGCCGATGTGCTTTCCGCGCATTCTTCGGCAAAACCTGCGCTCGGAAGGCCGGATTTTCCGGATAAGCAATATACGGCAAAGCCTTTCAGCGCGTCAAATTTCACGGATATTGTGGCGCCAAAAGAACTACCATCCACTAAGATTGCATTTGTCGATGCAGGAAACCTTGAACTTCTGGGTTCATCAAACTTTTCAGTGCACCTGATTCGGGGGTATTTTTCAATATTCCGGCAAAACAAGCGCGTTGTCCCAAAAAACGTTCTGCAGAAAATCGAGCTGTTTTCGATAGCGAATGCATTGGAAAGCCACGAAGGCATTGCCTACGAATGCGCCCTGGTTCCCGTGTCGCAAGAATCCGGGAGTTTTTTCCCGACCAGAAAATTGGTGTTTGATTCATTCGACGAGACGCTTTCGGCGCGCAAGAACTTTCGGGCAAATATTTCAGTGATCGGCGCTGCAATCAGGCGATATCTGGAATGGTCTATTGCGTCCGTTGTTATTGAAAAAGAGCTTGATGCAGGCGATATTCTTCTGCGCGACGGAACTCTTGAGACATCAGTCACGGGCGAAGCAGAATATTCAAAAAAAGCGTTCGATTCTGCAAACGCAAAAAAGGTGTCCTTATGCGCGCTTGCGAAAACATCATCGCTTCTTACAACAACTGGAATTCCGCTTTGCTATGCAGTTGATTCTATTGCAGAGTCGCTCAAAATGAGCGCCCCATGGTTTTACCATTCGCTTTGCGAAAACACAAACCCACTCCATACAGCAGAGCTTTTTGTCGCAAAATTGCACAAGGATTCGCCAAGAGCTTTTAGGTTTGAGATGGACAGGCGCGCGGCAGATAATGGCAAAAACATAATGTTCGCGCTCTCAGGGATATCCCGGAATTCATGCGATGCGGCTTTTATCGGATATCCGTACGGGCTTATTGATGCCGATGCAATGTCGCGGATAAGCTTCAGGGAAGCCGAGAATTACCGTGCGATGCTGTCCTCTGTCCTTGAGAAAAAAGGCGCACTTGTTTCGATTCAAAAGCTTTCGGGTGCAATTGACGCGCATGATGTTTTGAATGAAATTATTATTTGAGGGTTAAACTATGCCAGAAAATAATTCCGTTGATGTTGTCGGCCAGATCATAAGCGGACAGCATGGCGAAATTCTGGTGCGTGAGAAAAGCGGCAAGAGAATCGGCCTTGGCGACCTTCTTGTTGCCGAGAACGGAGCAAACTCAATCACAATATTGCAGGTCTATGATTTAAAATACGGCAGCCAGATTCCTGCATCAACAATTGAAATGGCAAGCGGCCTGAATCTTGAAGGCCTTGCGCACGAAAGTGCAGGATTCCTTGAAAACAACCTGCGTAATTATGTTCTTGCAAGCACAAAAGCGCTTATTACTGTCGATAACGGCGCGGCGCGGATTCCAAAGGCACTGCCGGTATTTTTCTCATCAATCAGGAATATACTGTCCGAAGACCTTGAATTCATGCTGAAAAAAGAGTGGGCAAAGCCCCTGTTTTTGGGCCATGTAAGGAGCGCGAGTAAAACAATTGAAATTCCGGTAATTCTTGACGGGGAAAAAGCTTTGACTCATCACATGCTGATTCCTGCAACAACCGGAAGGGGCAAAAGCAATCTTGTGAAAGTTCTTTTGTGGAACCTGCTTTCAAGCATTTATGCGGGTGTGCTTGTGCTTGACCCGCATGACGAGTATTATGGCAGGAATTCTTTTGGATTGAAAGATCATCCGAAGGCGCGCGAAAATCTCGTTTCATACTCTCCAAAACCTGCAAGAGGCGCGTGCAGCCTTTTGATAAATCTCTCGGTTGTCAAGCCGTGGCATTTTCGCGGAGTGCTGGAATTTACTGATGCCCAGAGAGATGCGCTTGAAATATTTCACCGCAAATACGGAGCAAGCTGGCTGGCTGAAGTGATGCGCGCCGATGTCGCAGCATTCCAGAACGAAGGCATACATGAGGGCACGCTGGGAGTCATCAAGCGAAAGCTCGGAGTTGTGCTGAATATTTACGCCGATGAGTCCGGCTCAATGAAAAGCAGGAGCGCTATTTTTTCGGCAACAGGAGGCGAATCCACAATAAAGGACATTGTGCGCAATCTTGAGGAAGGGAAAAAAGTGGTTCTTGACACATCGAGCATGTCGAACAATACCGAGATACTTATCGCAAGCATTATTGCGGCAGAAATTTTCGAGCGGTACAAATACTACAAAAGCGAGGGTGTGCTTGACCAGAAGCCTTTGGTGTCGGTGATTCTTGAAGAGGCGCCGCGCGTTCTTGGAGCCGATGCAATGCACAGCGGCGGCAATATTTTTTCGACAATCGCGCGCGAAGGAAGAAAATTCCGCGTCGGCCTGGTTGCAGTGACGCAGCTTTCAAGCATAATTCCGCGCGAGGTACTGACAAACATGAATACAAAAATAATTCTAGGCAACGAACTGCTTGCAGAGCGCAATGCGATAATTGAGAGCGCTGCGCAGGACTTAAGCACTGACTCGCGCTCAATCGCAAGCCTTGACACAGGAGAGGCGATAGTTTCAAGCGTTTTCACGAAATTCGCGATTCCGATAACGATTCCGCGATTCGAGGATTATGAAAAGGAAGTGCGCGAGAAAAAGAAAGAAGAGAAACAGGTTTTTATAGGGTAAAATGCAATTAAATATATACAATTAATCATGGTGGTTGAATGGAAAATAATATCGCGCAAATCAAAAAAGCCATAATTCCTATTCTTAAGAATAACGATGTCGTACGTGCAGGAATATTCGGCTCTTATGCACGAGGAGAGGCGAAGAAATCGAGCGATATAGATATATTGATAAAATTCAATGCAAAATCGAGAAAAAGCCTGCTGGATTTAATCGGCGTAAAGCAGGATATCGAAGACAAACTGAAAAAAAAGGCGGACGTGGTCGAATATTCTGCTTTGCATCCGTTTCTTAGAGATAGAATTCTGAAGGAAGAGGTACGGATTTATGAAGCGGGATGTTAGGCTCTTTCTTTCGGATATTCTTGAAAGTATCGAAAAAATTGAGGCTTATTTGAAGAATGCCACGCGTGAAGAATTGCTTGCGAAAAGCATCTTGCAGGATTCCGTGATAAGGAGGCTTGAAATTATCGGAGAAGCGACTAAAAATATACCTTCCGAGTTGAAGGAAAAATATCCAAATATTCCGTGGAGAAAAATCAGCGGAATGAGAGATATTCTAAGCCACGAATACTTTGGAGTTGATGTAGAGCGCCTTTGGGTAATAAAGGCAGACGATTTGCCCGTTCTAAAGGAAACTGTTAAAAAAATGCTAAAGGATGTCGAATAAAATAGAGTATTTACGAAGGGATTTTATGATGTTCAAAGGTATTGTAGCAAAAATAAAATGCATTTTCGGTCGCAAATATCCGGTCAAGCATTCAGAACCATTGGACGTCGTATTTACAGATCCGGTGAAACCGAAGAGTAAGAAGAGTGCAAAAAATGCCACTTATGCAAGAATAAATTTAATGGGTATGCAGACATATTTTATTGTACGTATTGTAGATATTATTTTTGTTCTAAACACAGGTTACCTGAAAAACATCGTTGTAAGGGAAACCCAAAAGCATCTCCCGGCGGTTTCGTAGAAAGACATTCCAAAGAAGGAATAAAAGCATTTGGAAAATAATGCCGGCTTTGCTAAGCTGTTGAACAATTATTAAATATTCTTTCTGAATATATGATATGGTCAAATTCTCTCACTTTGCAGACGTGCATCTCGGGGCATTCAGGGACCCGACACTGCGCGAATTGAACGTCTCTGCATTTGAGAAAGGAATTGACCGCGCAATCGAGCTTGAATCCGACTTTATCATCATCGCAGGCGACCTGTTTGAAATTGCGCTGCCGGACATGGCTGTTGTGGATCGGGCGGTGCGCAAGATGAAACAGGCAAAAGATGCCGGGATTCCGATATATGTCGTCTACGGCTCGCACGATTACAGCGCCACGGAAACTTCGATAATCGATGTTCTCGGCAGCGCAGGGATAATAAAAAAAGTCGTGAGCGCAAACACAAATGAAGATGGCAAAATACGACTCGACTTTTTCACAGACGAAAAAACCGGGGTCAAATTCTCAGGAATGTCTGCAAGAAAGCGCGGCGCTGAAAAAACCTACTACGAAAATCTTGACTGCGGGCACCTTGAAAACGGCGAGAACGGCAGTGTCAAAATATTCCTGTTTCACAGCACGCTGAATGAGATGAAGCCCGATTTTCTTGCAATGTCAGACGGAATCCCGCTTTCGAATTTCCCCAAAAAATTTGATTATTACGCCGGCGGACACGTGCACAAGCGCATGGAGCGCGACTTTCCGGAATACGGAAAATTCGTATTCACTGGCGCCCTCTTTGGCGGCGACTACCGCGACCTCGAAAATTCTTCAAATGAGAAAAACGGGTTTTATTTTGTCGAAATTGACGGCGCAAAGACGGTCAGCGCAAGATTTGAGCCGATTGAAGTCTCGAGAATTTTTTCACTCACCTACAGCGCCGCAGGCAAAACATCATATTCAGCAGGCGAAGAAATAAAGCAGATGATTGAGAAAAAAGATTTTTCCGGAAATATTCTTCCGTCTGTTGTCCTGCTTAAGATATATGGCGAGCTGTCAAGCGGAAAACCATCGGATATAAACTTCGCAGACTTGAAGAGCATGCTCCTGAAAAAAGGCGCGAGTGCAGCATACCTGAACCACAATTCGCTTTCCTCGCGCGAGACCGAGCAGGTGAAGATCCAGTCTGCAGACAAGCACGAGATAGAGGGAAAGATATTCGGCGAGTCGCTGGGCCTTTTTGAAAAAAAAGCGTCGCTTAAGAATCCGCTGCTTTCAGGAGCTGCCGGATGCGCGCTTTCAGAAGCGCTTCTTGCGGTTCTGAAAGATGAGAATGCTGGCGAGACAAAATCGGATTACGAGGCAAAAATTAAGCGCAGCGCATTTGCAGCAATCGGGATTTCAATCAGCAGCAGTTCCGGCACAAGTGTTTCGGACGGCAGCATTTCCGGCAGCCGCATTTCAAATAGCAATAGGGGTGGCAACGCATGATGATAAAGTCCCTTGAGCTTGAAAATATCAGGAGCTATCGGAAGGAGAAAATAGAGTTTCCTGAAGGCGTCATACTTTTTGAAGGCGACATAGGAAGCGGCAAATCCACACTGCTGTATGCAATCGAGTTTGCGCTTTTCGGCCTCGGCGATCTCAAGTCAACTTATATACTGCGGAATGGCGAAAAAGAAGGATTAGTAAAGCTTACTGCAGAAATCGGCGGGAAAGACGTTGTTTTCCAGAGAATACTTGAGCGAAAGAAAACCGGCGCTTCGCAAAAGGAATGCGCCATAAGTTTTAACGGCTCAAAAACCGAATTCAGCCCCGAGGAAATGAAGCGCGAGGTCTTGAAAATGCTGAACTTCAATGAGAATCCGTCGCCAAAAGCCACGTCGTACATATACAGATACGCAGTTTTCACTCCGCAGGAGGCGATGAAAGAGATCCTGGAACTGCCTGAGGATGCGCGCCTTGAAACGCTTCGCAGGGCTTTCGGCATCGAGGAATACCGCATTGCCCGGGGCAACTCTTCGATTGTTTCAAAGGAGCTGAAAGAGCGGGAGAATTTTATTGCAGGGAGCCTTGAGGATGTCGACACACTTAAAACGCAGAGGGCAGAGAAATCCGCGCTTGCAGAAAAAAAGCTTATTGAACTTTCTGATTTCACAAAAAAAGAAAAGGCTCTGGAGAATATTCTTTCTGAAAAAAAGAAAGCCCTTGACTCTGTCAGGGCGGCAAAAACAGAATTTGACAAGCTGTCCGGGGAGCTGCCGGGCATCAGCGAAGCTCTTTCAGGCAGAAAAAAGGATGCAACAGAGCTGGAAAAATCAATTGCGGGAATTGCATCGGATATTTCGGCAAAAGGGGCGCTTATAAAAAAGCTTGATGAAGAAAAAAAACCAACCGAAAAGAGTGACGAGGAAATCACGGCCGAATTGAATGTTCTGCGCGAAAAAATAACCGCAATCTCCAAAAGCATCGGCGGGCTAGAACGCTCGGTTTCAGAGTCAGGTGTTCTTGATAAAATCCTGAAGAGCGCCGATAACGATATCAGCGCCATTGAGAAAAAAATAGCTGCGCTGGCCGTAAAAGAAAAACCAACCGATAAAACAGACGACGCGCTTTCAGGCGAAATAAGGATGCTCAGAAAGCAGGCGGATGAATTGCGCGAAAAAGTCGCTGTAATGAAGGATGCCGCGAAAAAGTTCGAGAAATTGATTCATGATGAAATCTGCCCGTTCTGCGAACAGAAAATCGATCCCGCACATTTCATAAAGAAAGCGGAGTCTTTGAATTTCGAATTGAAACTGTTCGAGGAATCGCTTAAGGAAACAATGTCAAAAGAAGGCGGTGCGACAAAGGCAAAAGACCTGCTCGCGGAATTTTCACGCGCAAGCGAGACGCTTTCAGGCCTTTCAAAAGAGCGTGAAATGATCCTGAAAAACAAGGATGCTGCAAAGGCAAAGCTTGACGAGATATCCGCATTCAGGCAGACACTTTCAAACAATCTCTCGCTGCTTAGTAAGCTTAAAGAGGATGAGGCGCGCGTCCTTAAGATATCCGAGGGCCTGAAGAAATACGCAATGAACCGTATGCAGGCGCTTGAGGCAATGCAGGCAATAGATGCGCTGCAAAAGCGCATTGAACCGGAAAAAAAGAAGCTAGAGGCACTTGGTGCGGAAATTTCGCGGATATCTTCTGAGTATGAATCAAAGAAAAAAGACCTTGAAGCAAAACGGCACGTTGTTCTGGAAATTTCCATGATTGAAAAAGAGATTCAGTCACTTGAATCCGAACGCAGAATTGCGCTTAGTGCGCAAAGTTCGGCCGGCGCAGAAATGCGCGTGCTTGAATCTGATTTGAAATCACTTTCAGAGATGCTTTCAAAGAAAGAGCTTGAGAAAAAAGAAAAAGAACGGCTTTATGAAACCCGCGCCTGGCTTGACGAATACTTTTCAAATGCCCTCGCCTCAATTGAGCAGCATGTGCTCCGGAGCATAAATGAGGAATTCAACTCGCTTTTCCAGAAATGGTTCGGAATAATCATGGTTGATACGGATTTGAGCGTTTCGATAAATGATGCATTCACGCCGTTCGTTGTGCAAAACGGCTATGAGCAGGACATACACGCGCTATCGGGCGGGGAAAAGACTTCAGTTGCGCTCGCTTATCGGCTTGCGCTAAACACGGTTGTAAAGCGTGTATGCAGTTCCATGAACTCATCGGGCTTAATAATTCTTGACGAGCCTACCGATGGCTTCAGCAAGGAGCAATTGAACCATCTTCGTGATGTTTTCAGAGAGCTTTCGTGCAGGCAGATAATCCTTGTTTCGCATGAGCGCGAGCTTGAGGCATTTTCCGACCGCGTGTTCCGCATTGTGAAAGAAGGAAGCGTGTCGAAGGTTTCAGGAGTTTGATGTGTATGCCAATTGAACAAATCCTTTCACTTCGCTACGCCAGTTCTATGCTTTTAATTTTTCGAATATAATAAATGCTTATGATTAGTGCCGAAAAAATTAAAATTACTGAAGGAAAAGCAAAAATATTTGCCTATACCGGCAGAATCCAGGAGATATCAAAAAAGGCGGCAGTATTCTACAACCCTGCGATGAAACATAACCGCGACATTTCCGTGCTTGCGATGTCTATTTTTCAGGAAGAATTAAAAAAAGAGCTTGTTGTCGCAGACTGCCTTTCTGCAACAGGAGTGCGCGGAATACGCTATTCTCTTGAAGTCACGGGAATCCAGGAAGTCATTTTCTCAGACTTAAATCCGACAGCGATAAGGCTGATAAAAAAGAATGTGAAAAGCAATAAAGTAAAAAACGCAACTGTGGAGCAGGAGGATGCGGTTGTCTGCCTTGCGCGCCGCAAAGGCAAAATCGATTTTGTTGACATGGACCCGTTTGGCACGCCGGTTCAGTTTCTTGATTCTGCGGCGCGCGCAATTTCAATCAACGGAATGCTTGCAATAACTGCGACAGATACAGCCCCGCTTTCAGGGACTTATCCGCGCGCCGCATACCGCAAATACGGCGCAAAATCCATGCGCTGCGACATGCAGCATGAGCTTGGGATAAGGATATTGATTGCAAATATTGTCCGCGATTGCGCGAGATATGACAAAGGATTCACGCCGGTTCTTTCAATTTCTGAGCTGCATTACTTCCGCGTTTTCGGCAAAGTCCGAAGAACAAAGTCCGCGGCAGATGAGAGTATGCGAAGAGTGGGCTATTTTGTTTTCTGCAAAAAATGCGGCAGGCGCGAGTTTGCCAAAGACAACTGCCAGAAAATATGCCCTAACTGCGGCGAAAAAACCGATTATGCCGGGCCGCTTTGGACCGGAAAGATTTTTGATGCGGAGTTTTGCGCGAAAGTTTTTGAAAAATCAAAACTAATGGCTGGTGCGGATACACGGCTTTTGAAACTGCTCGGAACAATATACACCGAATCAGAAATTGATTCGCCTTGGTATGAGATCGGAACGCTTGCATCGATATTTCAGGTAAACCCGCCACGTATTGACGATTTTGTCGAGAAATTGCGGAAGAACGGGTTTCGCGCATCAAGGACCCATTTTTCGCCGACAGGAGTGAGGACTGATGCAGGGATGGCGAAAATTGAAAAATTACTAAGATAAAAACTACATTTCTTTAATTAATTTTCTAAACGCACTATCAAGGTACTTAAATTCATCCATCTCTGGATCAGGCGTGCTCACATAAATTTCGCCACATCCGGTGGTCTTAAAAGGATCTTCAGCACCACAGTTAGTCGTAGTGATGTCGCGTGATTTAGTAACAAGTACCGCTTCATTATATTTGACTCTCAAGTCGAGCGGATTAGATTTTGAAAGAGTTACTAGTACAACATCCGAAGCCATTCCAGCATCTGGATTGGTGTTATGATAAACTGTTGTCTGTGTATCAGAAGACTCTGTAAAAAGCCATTCGGCATATTTTTTTTCAAGAATTGCTTTTATTTTAGTCTTTACAGGTTCGGGATTATAATTTTCTATAGTGGGCAGTATATAGTGATACGCCATGCTTAGAGGGGTTCGCCAATATTTAAAAACCTATTTTTAAGTTTTTCATTTCAATAATCACTCATGGAGCGCCAGGAAGACATCGACGATTTCTCATCGCGCGAATATGCGCATCTGGAGCCAGCAGAATGGCTTAAGCCCGGCGTAAACCTGAAAGAGCTTCCGGATAAATTCAAGATTTACTCGAAATCGCTTAACGAATGGCTTTTTTTCGAAAGAAAGCCGCTTGCGAATAATTATACTTTTGTTCCGCGCGAACTCCTGAAAAATTTCCCTCCGAATTCAGGTACTTACGAGGTTGCAGACCCACAGAATCCTGTTGCAGTTATTGTGCCTTCACAGAACAACACCATACAAAGCCATGCCATACATATGGGCGCAGGGATTTCAGGCCCTTGCATGACCCCGCGCGGCGTGGAACTGGTTGTAGCGAACACAGTTTACAATCCCAATATCCGCTGGATAATTTTGGCCGGAAACGACTCCGGGCATTTTGCAGGAGATATTATAAAATCGCTTGTCCTTTACGGAATCGACAGCAACCGCAGGGTAAGGAATACGATCTGCCCGACTTTTCCGTATTTGAAAAATCTCCCCACTGAAGTGATTGAGCGGTTCAGGAAGCAGATCGGGGTAATTGATTTATTGAAATGCTCGGATATCGAAATAATCGGATTTGTAACAAGAATGTGCATGCAGGAATCCGAAAATGCATTTGTGGTGCATGTAAAAGGCCAGGATTACCGTTTATATAACAAAGGCGCTGTTGCATCCGAGCCGATGCTGTTTGATTTCTCGCTTTTCAAGATGAGCGCGATTTACGACAGCTATGGCTCGTTTTCAGGCACTTCGATAAATGCGATGACTGTCTCTGATGCATTTTCGAACATTCAGGGCCACATAATGCAGTTCGGCAACTGGGGAAAGCAGGAAAGTACAAGAATGGCGCTTGACTGCACAAATGTTTCGGTTACAATTAACGACACTGAAAAAGACAGGATTCCCAAAGACTATCGCCCGCAATCATGGATTGAGAATGATGAAGGCGCGCGCGACTATCTTGAAAAGTACTCGCGATGGGTGTACCTGTTTCCGATTTCTGATGTCAAATACGATCCGAAAAACGGCAAAACAATCCCAAAGCTTATTGAAAACATAGAATATTCTTACGGCACGCGGCTTACTGCATATGGTTTTGAGTCGTGCCGGGACAAGTACGAGCTGCAATGCATACACGAGCTTGTTGAAGCCATGCAGAAAAAGTTTTCTGAAAAAGTTCCGTCATTTGCCGATGTTCTCGATTTTTACGACGGCATGTCCGCAGTTCAGTCAAAAACCTTTAATTCGTTTTACAAGCTTGCAAAAGGATGCGCGACAATTGTTGCCGACGGCATAGGCAACTCAAACCGCTTATATGTTAATCTTCAGGTTCCGTCAATCGACCTTGCAAAAGATTCGCCTTACGACATGCACAATCCGTGCTTTTGCTTTTACCAGCCTAACGCGCGATTTGTGCGCTATGGAGTTCTTGAAAATGGCGCGAATAAGCAGAAAATTTTTCTTCCGACAAATTCGCACGAGTCAGACGAAAAGCGCTTTTCCGAAATAAAGGAAGGGTGGTTTTTGTTCCCGCTTTTTGCAATGAGGGCGCATGATGTGATGGCATTTCCAAGCAATGCCGCAGGAGGCCTTTTGCTTTCAGAATTCATCGCATGGTACGCAACAAAAAAGACCGGCAAAAAGGTCGAAATCGGGCAATACACCCAGTTTGCAAGCGCGCTGCATATTGTCGATTACGCGATCGACAAAAAAATTATTGACAAATTGAACGCGAAAAATCATAGGTGTGGAAATGGCGTCTGAAGATACCAAAATTGATGAAATCATAGCATTTTTTAAGACCGAGAAAGAAAGAGAGATGCAGGAATATACGCTTGAAAGAGATCATAAATTTCCTGGGTATGCTTCAGCCATATCGATTATAGGAAATTTTTTGACTGTGCTCATTGCTTTGTTTACTGCTTTTTTTGCTTCAACGGGAGTAACTGTAAATCTGGTATCAATGGCGGAAAGCATAGTTATATCGATCGTTCTTATTCTTATATTATATAGCCTTTCATTGAGGGAGAGCGATAAAACTTATGTTGCACTAAAGAAAAGATTGAAAGAATACGATCTAATAATAACTGCGCTTGAGGCGCGCAAAGTATTGGACATCGAATTTGATGCGTCTCCGCTGAAGAACTTTGTAAAACAGCGTTATTTGCGCAATAAACAACAAATCGCAAAGGATGACGAATCTTGGCTCAATGGCGCCGTGTATTGCGCATATTTTGATGAATGTCAAGGTAAGAACCAGACGAAGTAGAGCTGAAAAAGGTTGATCATATGGCAGAACAGCAGTTTCCGGAACCGACGGTGGGTGCGCTTATTTTCAATACTCTCGGCAAGCTGTTTTTGATGAAATCCCACAAATGGGGCGGAAATTATGTGATTCCGGGCGGGCATATAGAGCTTGGCGAAAGCGCAGTTGATGCCTTAAAGCGCGAGATAAAGGAAGAGACCGGCCTTGACATATTTGACATCGAATTTATCGGCATCCAGGAATTCATTTTTGACCCGGCATTCTGGAAAAAGAGGCATTTTGTATTCCTTGATTATGCCTGCAAAACGAATTCAAGTGAAGCAACGCTTAATTCAGAAGGCCAGGAATACGGGTGGTTTTCGCTTGACGAGCTTTCAAAGATTCCTGTTGAGCCATATTCATTGCGCGCGCTTTCGAATTTTAAGAAAATGAAACAATTGAAATGAATGCGCCGAAATGTAAAAACACATGCATCTGGCGGTGTCATACAATCCGGGTTCGTTCATATCCTTATGCGATACCTTTAAAAACCTTCATTTTGTATTAATGTACGTTCTATAGTCTACAAAGATACTGAACAAGGTAATATTTTATGGCACGAAGATCAACGGGATTCCGAAACAAGACACGAAGGCTTTTGTCAGGCGCGGCAGAAAAGCGCGTTACAATAGCCTCGCGCATGAAGGAATACAAGGAAGGCTCAAAGGTCGTTGTCAGGATTAATCCATCTATTCATGATGGAATACCGCACCCAAGATATTACGGCGCCCTTGGCACAGTAATCGAGAAGCGCGGAAGGTCTTACGTTGTCGAGATAAAAGACGGCGGAAAGACAAAATGGCTCATTACAGCAGGAGAGCACTTAAAGACGATTTAATTGAAAAACCGAAATAGCACCTCACCCTCTATTTCTTTAGAATTTTAATTGTGAATGGCGATTTCAATCATAGCCATATAAATATAGAACACTAATTTCAAAATAAGCTTTTGAGCCGAAATTACGGGGGATCCGGGATTCGAAGGCCATCTGCTTAATGTATAATTTATAATAAATTGATTTTTATGAAAAACACAAAAAAACAGAAAGAAAAAATTAACGGGGCTTCAATTGCTTTGGAAAGTGCGGCAGATGCTGCAGGAAACCAAGAGCAATCAAGCCTAAAACAGAATGCTGATTTAGGGAATAAGCGCGCGGATTCAAAGAATCCCGAGATTGCAAAATTCGTTCCTGATACTTCCGCAATAATCAACGGCAATGTCACAGATCTTGTCCGCGAGGGAAAACTTACGGGCGAGCTCGTTGTTCCGGAATTCGTGATATCTGAGCTTGAAAACCAGGCAAATCACGGAAAAGACATAGGCTTTGAAGGACTTGAGGAGTTGAAAATCATCCGCGGCCTTGCCGAGGAAAAGGGATTGAATATTTCAACAATCGGCAGGAAGCCGACAATCGAGGAAATTCAGCTCGCAAAATCTGGAAGAATAGACTCGCTGATAAGGGATATCGCGCGCAACATAAAAGCGACTCTGATAACCGCAGACATGGTGCAGGCAAGCGCCGCGGAAGCAGAAGGCGTAAAAGTGATTTATTTCAAAAAAGCGGAAATCGAGCGCATGAGCCTTGAGAATTATTTTACTCCGGATACAATGTCCGTTCACCTTAAGGAGGGATGCACTCCGAAAGCAAAACGAGGGAAACCCGGCGAATTCAAGCTGATTGAAATCGACAGCGAGATGCTGACTGAAGATATTCTTGAAAATATCGCGCATGAGATTTTCGAGAAATCAAGAACATCCGGCGGTCTTCTTGAAATGGATTTGAGGGGCGCGACAGTGATACAGCTTGGCAAATACCGCATCGCAATAACACGCCATCCATTCTCTGAAAGGATGGAAATAACTGCAGTACGGCCCATTGTCAAAGTCGATATAGGAAAATACCGGCTTTCGAAAAAGCTGCTTGAACGGCTTGACGAAAGCGCAGAAGGCATAATTGTCGCAGGGCCCCCGGGGCACGGAAAAAGCACTCTTGCGCAGGCAATGGCCGAATTCTACCAGAAAAAAGGAAAGATAGTAAAGACAATGGAGCATCCGCGAGATCTGCAGGTTGTTCCTGAAATAACGCAGTACGGGCCGCTCAATAACGACATGGCAAATACTGCGGACATTCTTCTTTTGGTAAGGCCGGATTTCACGATTTATGATGAAGTGCGCAGCACAAAGGATTTCAAGATTTTTGCAGATATGAGGCTTGCAGGTGTCGGAATGCTCGGGGTGGTTCATGCGACGCAGGCAATAGATACGATTCATCGTTTTATCGGCAGGATCGAACTCGGCCTGATTCCGCAGGTCATTGACACAATAGTTTATGTCAGAAACGGTGAGATAAAGCAGGTCTATACTCTGAACCTGAATGTGCGCACGCCTACCGGAATGACTGAGGCAGACTTAGCACGCCCGATTATCGAGATTCTTGATTTTGAGACCGGAAGGCTGCTTTTTGAGGCATATACTTACGGCGAGCAGACTGTGGTGATTCCGATAAAAGACAAGGCAGAGACCTCGAAAATAAACAAGCTTGCAGAGGAGCGTCTTTACGAAATTCTGAAAAAAAGAATTGCCAACCCGCGCGTGGAAGTCGTTTCATCGAATCGCGCGATATTGCGCGTAGAAGAAAGCGACATGGCGTATGTAATCGGAAGGGAAGGCAGCAATATCAAAGAGCTTGAAAAGCTCACCGGCATGTCTTTGACAGTTGAGCCGATTATAGAAACACTGAAAAAGACTATCAAATGCAGTATTTTTGAAGCAGGCGGTTATCTCACCATTGTTGTTCCGGAAAATATGTCCGGCGCAAAAGTCGACATTTACAAAGGCGATGAGTTTTTATTCTCTGCGACAATCGGCAAAAAAGCGCAGGTCAAAATACAGAAAAAATCCGATTTGGGCGACAAAGTTCTGAAAGCGGTTGCGCTTGGGAATCTGAAAGTGTTGACAGGATAAATTCCGCGAGTGTGTTTCCGGTAAAATTAGATATGAAATATTCCAAGCAGCAAAAATGTTGAAATTGTTCCTGCGATAATCCCGAGCGCTGTGGCATGTTCATGGCTTCCTTTAATTGTGCTTGGAATCAATTCGTCAAGTGTTATAAAAACCATGACTCCTGCGGCAAAAGCAAGCGCAATAGATGCTGATGATTGGTAGTTTGTAAGAAATAATCCTGCAAAAAGCGCGCCGATTGGCTCGACCATTCCGGAGAAAAATGCGATGTTAACGGCTGTTGCGCGAGATGCCCCGCTCATATAAATCGGCAGTGCGGTCGCTATTCCCTCAGGGATATTGTGCAAAGCAATTGCTATTGCAATCAGTACGCCAAATTCCGGCAGGTGGATATAACCCGCTCCGACTGAAATGCCTTCCGGAATATTGTGAAGTGTAATTCCCAGTGCAATCAGGATTCCTGTTTTAAGAAGTTTTTTATTAACTTTTCCTGTTTCTTTTGTCGAGAAATGTATGTGCGGTATATAGACGTCCAAAAGAAACATAACTATTGCGCCTGCAGCAAAGCCTGCGGTAGCTTTCAGGTAGCCTATGTCTTTCCATGCCTCAAATACAAGGCCCATAAAAGAAATGACAATCATAACGCCTGCTGCAAAACCTGTCAGGAATCCGAATAATTTTTTTCCCGGCCTTTTGATTACTGCCAATAGTCCGCCAAGGCCCGTTGCTAATCCTGCCAATGTGCTTAGAATTACGATATTGATTAGCTCTGATGCCATGCATAATACGTGGATGATTGCGATTATATCCTTGTGTAGTATGTATTGTGCGCGCGGGTTAATAGCTGGTGTCGCCGCGCATCAGATAACCGAAAACGAATATTACAATAACTGCGATCATTGCAGTGATAATCAGCCATCCGAAACGGCTGATGTTTGGAAACCGCTCATAAATCATTGGCACTGTATAGTACAGAACAATGACGATGGATGCGGCCTTTACTGCAATTACAAAAAACTCTCCAAATTCCATAGAATCCTATGTAACTATATGTGTGGCGGAATATATATGTTACGCCGTATTTGTTCTGCAGTGATGACTTAGACAATAGACGTACATTTCTGAATAGATTACGTACTCGTCAAAATCGATTTAAAATAAAATTAAGTTCTACGAAGTGCTCTTCGTAGAACTTGTAAATGTTTTTGTGTTTTAAGAAATTTGGAATGTATTTTATATCTATTCCTTATCCTTAATTCCCTCAGTCGTGACCTTTATAATCGCTTCTCCGTCAGGAAGGTTTGGCGAGTCCACAAGCTTTGCGATTCTTAAATCGCCTTTGCTCTTTCGTAAGTATATTCTGAAAGTGGACTGATGCCCGACAATATTTCCGCCAATGGGCGCGGTTGGATCGCCGAAAAGCATATCCGGCCTTGACATAACCTGATTAGTTATGTAAACTGCGAGATTGTATGTATCCGCAAACTTCTGCAGCGCGTGCATGTGCTGGTTCAGCTTCTGCTGCCTGTTTGCAAGCGTTCCCCTGCCGACATAGTCAGAACGGAACTGCGAAGTTATGGAATCCACAACTATTAGTTTTATGTTATTTTCCTTGATAACATCTTTTGCCTTTTCAAGCAGAAGTATCTGGTGGTCTGAATTGTATGCGCGTCCTACGTGTATGTTTGCAAGAACTTTCTGAGGATCAAGCCCTGCTGCTTCTGCCATCTGCATAATTCGCTCTGGCCGGAATGTGTTTTCAGTGTCTATAAAAAGCACTCCGCCGTCAAGGCCTCCCTGGTCTTTTGGCATCTGGGCATTTACTGAAAGCTGGTGCGACATCTGGGTTTTTCCTGAGCCGAAAGCCCCGTAGCACTCGGTTATTGCCTGAGTTTCTATTCCGCCGCCAAGAAGATTATTCAGCTCTTTGCTTCCTGTATTCAGCTTTCCGATGTTTTTGCGCCGCTCAAGAGCAGAAAGCCCTGTTTCGTATCCGAGGTTAAGCGCGTTTCGCGCCTCAAGAATTATTTTTGCAGCAGTGCCATCGCCTAAATCTGCGATTACTGCGATTTCTGCTGCGCTTGCTGTTGCAATCGACATTAATTCGCTATACCCTGCTTCTGCAAGTTTTTCCGCTGTTTTTGGCCCGACACCGGGCAGTTCTTCAACTGAAGTTATTTCTTTTTTTCCAGTTGTCTTAGATACAGGCACTTCATCAGGCAATTCTTCAACAGCCATTATTTCTTTTTCCTTTTTTGACATGGTTACACCTTACGGATTAGATTCCCATAATTTGATATATTATGTTGTGTTTTGGTTTGTTATTGTTTTTTTTTGATTTACTATTTTATTTCATTGTACGCTGACGCCAGCTGCTTTTAGCTCAGTCAGAAGCGCAGCGCATTCTGAAGAAACATTTACTGCCTTGATTTTATGCACAGCAAGCTCGAGGCGATTCATCACATCATTCTTTCGGACAAGCGCCTGTATATTGTACGTCTTTCCGACAACTTTGAGGTTGTTCCAGATGGCGCGCTCTCCGTTTATCATTATGTCTTCTTCTATTTCATTTGTGCTTTTTTGCAGCAGGTTTTCTGCAGCTTCCCTGAAGAACGCCGCATTTATCGATGCATAGCCGTCGTCAAGCATTGCAGAAATCATCAGAAGCCTGTCCGGTTTTGCATCCTTGTGCTTTCCGCAGAGCATTCCTTCAAGCTTTTCTTTGCACATTGAGCATTTCCGATAGATCATCTTTCTTTCAAAAACCTGGATTATTGTTGCCCGGATGTTTACAAAAGTATTTTCCGTAATATTGTCAAGCGTCATGTCTTTGTACGCTTCTGACTGGGTCGGAACGTCGCTTGTGACATCTATAGACACTTCACTGTTCTTTTTTATTGTGCCGTATTTGCCGAGCTGGAGTTCTGCCCTGCCGTAAGTGTCCTTTCGCGTGTATGCGCCGGATATTTCAACAATATCGCCGACTGCAAATCCGCTTTCTCCGCCGACAAGGTCTGAGCTTTCATTCCATAAAGGAATGCGTATTGTTCCCGTATCATCAGCAAGAACGAGATTTACGACTTTTCCTTTTCCGCGCTCTGTTTCAAACTCGCGCACCTGCGATACCTGTATGATTTTTCCGAAGAAATTGACGCGCGAAAGCTCCGGAACAATATTCTTTATCTTAAGAACATTTGCTGCGGGCTTTACGAGATTCACGCCAAGTTCCCTGCCGACAATAAATGCCGCGCCGGTTCTTGATACCATTCCTGAAAATTCAAGCTCTTTATCCTCGATAAGCTTTGCGATTTCATCGGCAGTTTTGCCTGTTTTTGCCACGATTTCCTTTATTATATCGTTCTCGTCTAGGTTCATAACAGTGGATTATCGGGCGGTATATTTAAACTTATCCTCTTCACATTGCCGATAGAAATTTTTTTGGGTTAGTATTTGCTGTTATTTTTTATCGGCCTGAAATCGTTAAGCAGATATGGCACCGTTATTCTATCAGTTTTGCCGCATTTTCCTCTCACAATAAGCGCGTATTCTCCATCCTTTTCTCCAAGCGATATGTCAGTTATTTTGGGTTTGTTGCCATGTCCGCTTATTCCGTTCATTCCCTTATCAAGCGCGTTTATCACATCACTGAATGGTATGCCTAGCTCGACAAATGATTCTATTTGCGAATGGGTTGAACCGTTCATTCCGAAATAACTGCATACTTTTTCAATATTCTCCGGGCCGGAATTGCCTGATTTTTGGAGTTCTTCAATTTCTTCGTAACTCACTTCGTTTTCCATCAAATCACCTAACTCATTTTAACAACGCACCGGCCACAAAACAGAATAACATTTACGGAAAAAATGCGCGCAGAAAATATATCCCGTATAAGAAGCCGATGCAAGTGCTTAGAATACTAGCACTAGCGCAACTAGGACTAGGTATGTTAGTGCAGAAAATTTATTCGTTGTATTCAGCCCTGTTCGCATTCACGATTATTGCGCGCATAAATATATATACCCAATCCCCACAATATACTATTAGTTCTATAGGTGTTTTAATGACGCGTGTTATCGCTGTTACAGGGGGGAAAGGCGGAGTCGGCAAAACGACACTTACCGCAAATCTTGGTGCTGCTCTAAATGAGTTTGGTCAGAGGACTTTAGTTATTGACGGAAATCTTACGACTCCAAATCTCGGGTTTCACTTGGGCGTGCCTTTATACCCGAAAACACTTCATGATGTTCTAAGAGGAGAAGCAGACGTTAACGAAGCTATGTATGTTCATCCTTCAGGCCTCAAAGTTATTCCGGCAGGAATCTCGATGAGCGACCTCAAAAACACAAAGCCGGACAAGCTCCAGAAAGCAGTGGCAGACGCGTCCGAAGGGCATGATGTTGTGCTTCTTGACTGCGCCGCAGGCCTTGGAAAAGAGGCTGTAGCAACGCTAAAGTCCGTTGATGAATTATTAATTGTCACAAACCCGCAGCTTCCGGCAGTTACTGACGCTCTTAAAACAATCAAGCTTGCAGAAGAGCTTGGTGTTGGTGTTATAGGCGTTGTTTTGAACCGTGTCCGGGGGAATGCATCAGAGTTGTCATCAGCAGACATTGAATCTCTTTTAGGGCATCCGATAATTGCCTCAGTACCCGAGGATTATCAGGTTCATGATTCGCTTGCGGCAAAGACGCCGGTTACAGCTTATGCTCCGAGTTCAAAATCCGCAGTGTCTATGAAAAGGCTTGCGGCAAAAATAGGCGGAATCGAATGGCAGCCGCCTCAGGGAGGGCCTGCCATGTCGATTTTCGAGCGGATCTTCAGTTTCCTTAAGATTTGAGGTTCGAAGTCCTTAGGGTTAACGACAGCCGATTTTTATGGAAAAACACTATGGCGGCATTAGCAATAGGTTGATAAATGCGCTTTTTGGAATACTGCTCATTTTGGGATTCTTCAGTTGGGCTGGCGTTTCGGATACGTCGACTTATGTTCTTTTCATTTTTACCTATGTACTAATCATAGCCTACTGGTTCGAGCTTAATTCGTTTCTTAATAAATACCCTTCAAAAAATATCTGGGGCTTTTTAGCGGATATGACTGCTGTGTTCGCCATATTGATTTTAATAATAGCCGCATCACTGAACCTTGGTTTTTATTTTGCATCGCTTGCGATTTTGCGCACAGTCGATTCAACAGTGATTTCACGGATTCTGTCAGAGTATAATTTGAAAAAGGCTGAGGCGCTCAGGCTCAAAGAAATACGCGGCATATATCTTCTTGAAGCCACTGCATTTGTTCTTTTAGAGCCGCTTGCATTTAGTTATTCTGTTTCAGGTGTGTTCGGTATTACAGCTCTTATGCTGATATGGCTTTTTGCACGGGTTTTTGAGAAGCGCTTATTGTAAGGTTGGCTTATTTTTTCCACATTTCCTGCGCAAGCTTTCCTGAATACATCATTTTTTCTGCAAGCACCTTTGCATTTTCTTTTCTTTTTCTGTGCTCGCGTAAAAATGCGTTGAGCTTTTCTACAAGAATCTGTTTCATTTCTCCGCTAAGGAGCTTTCCGCTTTTGTAGTCGCTCTGGATTTGCGCGAGTTTTTTGTCGTCTTCCTCAAACAAAACAGACAGCCACTGGAACGAAACATCTATGTCCGGGTTTCCGCCCAGTTTCCTGTGCTCCTCAACTGTTGCCTGGCCTCCTGAGAATGCGTATTTCATTATTTTGTTTCTCACGGTCTTTTCGTCATCAGAAAGGTATATTGCTGTGCCGGCGTTGCTTGCACTCATTTTTCCTTCCATTCCTGTGAGCGGCGGAAGGAATTTGTTGTGTACTGCTGCGGTTTTATAATATCCCAGCGGCTCAGCAATGTCGCGCTGTATTCGCCAATAATTGTCCTGATCGATTCCGCAGGGTATCAGGCATCTTTTTTTCTCAAAAAATGTCGGCACAATCTGCAATGCGGGATAGAAAATCATTCCGATGTTTGCATCGTTTGTAAAGCCAAACACAGCCTTTGCAGTTGAGAATGTTGTTTTTTTCGCGATTTTAAGAGCTGCCGGATACATTTGTTTTATGTATTCGGTGTTCCTGAAAATGAATGTTCTGTCCGGGTCAAAACCAATGGCAGCAATGTGCAAGATATCTTCCTCGGTCCTGTCCTGCACTGTTTTATAATCCAGGTCCTGCTTGAAAAGGAACTTTTCCTCGTCAGGAATCTGGATATACAGGTTCACTTTGAACGCTTCCTGCAGCCATTTGCAGAGAATAAAAGGGATGAGGTGCGCGATATGCATTTCCCCTCCCGGAGAGCGGCCGGTGTAAAGGAAAAAGCCTTTACCGGATTCGTAATCCTTTAGTATCAGGTCAAGGTCCCTGTGCGAGAAGAAAAATTTTCTGCGAAGAAATATGTGGGAATTATGCGCGAGCGTTTCAATCTTTTTTTCGATTTCGTCATTTATCGGCTTTGTCCCGAATTCTTTTATGAGCTTGTCGTAGTCGATTTTGCCTTCGACTTCCCAGGGAGTGACTTTCTGCTCTTTTGAGGACATGAAATAACCTTTCCATAATCTCTTGGCGAAGCATGTTTTTATAGGCGTTACAATACCACTTCAATGCTGTCGAGAATGTCGATAAACTCGATTTTTGTTCCCGGAATCAGATTTTTTAGTTTTTCTGAAATCATCTTAAGCGGCAATGTTTCTGTTGAATAATGCGTTGCTTCGACAAGTGTTATTCCCAAGTCTTCGGCAGCTCTTATTGCTTCTTGATTTAATTCTCCAGCAATATATGCATCGGGCTTCAGTTGCCTAAAAAAGTCTGGTTTAAATCCCACCCCGGATGTAATTGCTATTTTGTGATATTGCTGCTTCTTGATACCTGCAATTCTTATTGAATTTGGATTCAATTTACGTACCTTATCTATAATTTGCTTTAGAGTGAGTATTTCATTGGAAACATACACGCCGCCATTAATTTTATGTCTTTTGTAAGTCGTTATTACTGGAGTGGCTTTAAATTCCATGACCTTGCATAGATTATCTATGATACCGTTTTCCGTAAAGTCGAGATTGAGGTGCGCACGGTACACTGCGAGCCTGTTTTTTGAAATCAATGTCAGTTCCTCTTTTCTTGAACCCATAAGCTTCTTTTTTTCAGGAGCATGATGAACGATAAGCAAATCACAGTTCAATTTTATGGCTTCATTAATACTGCTTAAAGAGTAATCTAAAGTCAAGCCTATTTTTTCAATATTTGTTTCTGGATCGCCGTATAGAAGGCCGACGTAATCGAATTCAGCCAGCTTTGGCGGAGCGAATTCTTCTATTGCCTTAATTATTTTAGAAAGTTTCATTCAATCGCCTTATTCAATATCAGGTAGCCTAATAACGTAGTTATATTTCATGTATTTTTGCTTATTGTCGTCTGATTCAAAAAATATGTCACTGCAGAGTCGATTTACGCCCAATATTTTGCACATGTCGCTTATTGTATCCAGATCTACACTCGCAATTCGAATGCCCGTACACATACGCAGTGCAGGTTCGAGCGTTGAATGCCCCAGTAATTTGTTATATTTTTTATCTTTTAATCCATACACATAGCAAACCGACGCATCCTTTGCATCAGTTACCTCGATTTTGTCCCCCGTATTTTCAACATATTGCGGAATAATTATGTCCGATATAAAAGAGACTACTTCGTCTAAGTCATTTATTGGGCGATGTCCTCCACAATAATGGTTCATGCAAATCCCTCCGGCCGATTAATATTTTCCAGAAACTTCTCGAGTTTATTCTGGACATGGTATTTGCATTCTCTACAACCTTCAAAAGTTCCAGTTTCGCATTTCTCGCGAACGGTTCCGGAGCCGTCCGAAATTATCGAATCCACCTCACCTACTGCGCAGCCGTAATAGTCCCCGCCTTCTGCCTTGAACTGTTCCTTTGTCCCGCCTGCCGATTTTGCGCGGAGTATTTTTGCAGCTTCCTTTTCTGGCTCTGAGCCGAGAAGTATTTTGTTCGCAAAATCTGCATAATACATGAAATTTTCGTTTTGCAGGTCCGGCGGCTCAAGATAAATGATTCCTGAAAGCACGTTTTCAATTCCGAGTTTTTCTGCAATGTTTTTTGCCTGGATTATCGGGCCTGCAGAGCCCTGGTCTGCAATGACTATGGTATCTCTTTCTTCAAGCGACAGCAATAAATCCGCTATTTGTGTCGCGGTCATCAGCCTTTTGATTGTCTCGGAACTTTCCATACCCTCAAGGTTTTCTCTTGTTATGTGAGGCATTATTTTAAATGCATATTCCAGCCGACGGGCTTTGTAATCAATATCGTTTATCGTGTCGGTAAGCGAAATCCCTGCACACTCTAACAGATTTTTAGCTGCATTTTTATGGGTGTTTACGTCGTTTTCGTTCATAATTCCAAGATTAAGGAATTCGAAACTCGGGACTATCGCTTTGGTTTTGAGCCTCAGATCTTCAGATAATCTTATTGGAGGATAATACGAAAGACTCACTCCGTGATTTTCGCAACATAAGCCGATAATTGTCTGCGGATTATCCCCCAAATAGCCGTAATTATTTCCGACATATCCAATGCCATGTTGATATAACATTGTATTTTCGAGCAACTTATCAGACAAGCAGGAAGGCGAAGTAATCTCGTATAGCGGCCTTATCATGTTGTTTTCTTTCAATTTTGCAATCCTTTGACTTCTTACTCCTTCGCTTCCGAATTCGTTATGCTTTGAGCCACCGGTTTCCACTTTTTTCGTTAATCATATAATCACCACATCATTCAATAAATCATAATGTTGGACAGTCACCGTAATCCATGGGGGGTATTAAATAACCTTCAGACACACTAACATCTAAATGGTTGTTGAAAAATGACTTTAAGGAGTCCAGCAAATTGGCATCTGTATTTCTCGTAAAATACATGAGTACGGTGATTTCGGGATCTATTTTTTCATTGCCCTTAAAATCCAACAAAGCAACTGTTTTTGTTTGATCATTCAAAATATCCCCATACAACTTTAGAAGATCATCATATTCTGTTGGTTTGCAGTATTCTTTTAGCATTATTTGTTGAGTTTCATGTCCTGAAACGTCTTTTCGGCTGATTCCAAACAAAGCTTCATCTTTTTTTCTGTCAAATTTATTAAATTCTATCGTATATTCTGCATTGGTCAGCCCGCTTCTAAGTAGGTATTTATCCCCAATTTCTTTGAATTCGAGATTGATGATACCCTCATCCTTCATAAAAGACATGTAATATGCTAGTCGTATATTTCTTCGTGGCACACACTTTCCTAAAATATGATAATCTACCAAGTGCCTGTCTACAGCATGCACGGGATAGACTGGCTTTGATAGATCCATTAATTTTTCTCTATTCATTTCCTTCACCCTTCATACCTTCCCTTTCTTAGCCACTTACCAGTATTTAAACCTTGTGTCACAAATACGATAAATATATAAATTTTGACCAATTATAATAACTTATGTCCCAAATAGATTTAACGCTTGAGAGATTCTTCAGCAAAAATCCCGACGTGCGCGAAGCCCGCAACAAAGGCCTGATTAACCGCAGGGCTCTGGCGCGCTACATCGCAGAGCATGAGAAAATCCCTATCAGGCAGTCAGAAGCGCTGATTATGGCCTTGCGCAGATACCCGGAGGAACGTACAAAACCAAAAGACATAGCTCCTTTGATAAAAAACATGCGCACGAGCGCAAAAGATAATATCGCAATCATCAGCCTCAAAAACTCCGATGCAGTGCTTGAAAAACTCGCGCATGCGATGAAATCCCTGAACCACAGCCCGAATGAGACATTCAAGATAGTGCAGGGCGCGCTTTCGATAAAGATATTCACGGATTCCACGCGAATGAAGCAGGTCAAGGAAATTTTTGATGCGAAGGAAATAATTGAATCGCGCGAGAATGTCTCTGAAATCGATTGCATCTTCCCGCGTGAAGTGGTCAATACGCGCGGGACACTTTCATATATCTGCGCGCAGTTTCTTGTCAATAAAATCAACATTCTCGAGCTTCTAACTTCGACTTACGAGCTCCTGATTTATGTCGATAATGCGGATTTGTTGCGCGCGTACGAGGTTGTGAAGAATCTCTGAAACAAAGATTTTTAAATATTGCGATAATTACTTCTTAGTAAGGTTGGGGATTATGAGCAAACATAAGAATAAAAGTGGCGCACAAGTCGAAGAAAAGAAACCCGTTTCTATAAACCCTGATTCCAATATTGGCGAAGAGGAAATACTAAGGTTAATGTATGAACGATATGTCTGCTGGCCAGGCAGTCAGGAAATTCCGGTTAGCGGAGATGATTTGAAAAAACTAGCAGGCCTCTTAGGAAAACCCGAGCCAACCAAAGATAACCCCTTTCCTAAAAGCAAGAGCATCTCAGTTATTGAGATTATTGGCGAACCTGAGATTGATGTATGCCTGCCGCTCATCAAAGACAAAAAATTGATTGGATTTGAGCACACAGATAATAAATATAAACTATCAATACATGGTTTAAAAGACACCATACAGCCTCCGTCAAATTATACGCATTATATTATCGGGAGAGGTTCTAAATTCAGTACTGACAAAAAAAATTTGTGGTATGCTTGCAGGAGTTTTGAAGACAAAGTACTTCGAATTATTGATAATGCGGTTTCGGACGAGGCATTGCTTCCAGTGCAAGCATATGTAAATGTTGAAAAGTTAATGAATGGAAAGAAAGTCGCAGGCACAAAGGTCAAATTGGCAAATCTCGGCGAAAACACAACTCTCGAAGCAATAATTGGGGATAAAAAATACGTTTCAGACGGCATCAAAAGGCCATGGTATGCTGCATTGTAAACTTCATCCCTTCGCAGTCTTCAGTGCGTAAGAAACAGCATCAATCGCGCGTATCACGTCTTTTTTCTCAACGCGGCTGCGCAAATCAATCCGCGCGCTTGCCTCAATCATGCGCTTGAGTCCCACAACAAAGCGCGGCGTTATTTCTATCGCAAGGCGGCCTTCTCCCTTTTTTGCTTTCATGACAAAATCAGTTATTGTTGCATTGTAAGATTCGCCGAAATACACATCAATTGACTTTGCTTTCTCAATGTACTTTTTGAGGAATTCAGCATCGGTTTTATTTGCAGACTCCTTATGAACAAGGACGCTGTCGGCGATTTTCATGAACTGCTCCATTGTCCTTTTGCGTATTATGTAAATCAAGTGAAACCGCGAAATAAGCGCGGGCTCAAACGGCATCAGAGCCTTTGTTTGCGCAGCCGTATCGCCCTTGAAGTTTCCGCCTTTTGGGTTTGCGCTTGCAAGAACAGCACAGCGCGCATCGAACTTAAAGTGGTATCCGCCTTTGTCAAATGTGATAAATCCCTTTTCCATGGCGTTGTAAAGCCCTGCGCGGTCCTCGGGTTTCATTAGGTTTAATTCGTCAATCAGCGCGATTCCTTTGTCAGCAAGCGAAAGTATGCCTTTTTTTACCTCTTTTCCGCGCACAGTGACTGTGAGTCCTGTGCTTGATGTTCCCGAGCCGAGGCCGAATGCAGAGATTGGCGCGATTTCTTCTACTGCGCGTAATACGTCCGTCTTTCCTGTTCCTGTATCCCCGATAAGAAGGACATGGACCGGCTCTTTTGAAAAAATCTGTAGCATGATTCCTTTTTTGATATCGTCATAACCTATCAGGTGCGGCGCAAAAATCTTCTGGAGTTTTTCCCACGCGTTCTTTGAAAACTCTTCAGTTATGCGGGCTTGTATTGCATCTATGAGAATCGTATTCAAGTGCGCGATTTCTTCTTTTGACTCTTCGCCATAGGCTTCAAGCACTAAATGATGCCTTGCAGAAGTTATTTTCGCGCTATATGGCATTTGTTTTCTTGCTATTCTTGCCTTGTACTGCTTTACGAGTTTTTTTACAGCAGTGCGGGAGTTCTTCGGAAGGTCCGGCAAAACAGCATCAAGTGCCTCTTTTTCAGGCTTTGAAAACGGGCGCAAAAGAAGCATGAAATTCAAAATGCCTTTGGCGATTTTTGAAGCGGACATATGCGTTATTGCATCCGGCGGCATAAATAGTTGAATGATTGCGGGTTTGAAATACCTTTAAATTCCTTATTTTCTATAATCTTTACAAAGGATGTTAATAGAGTATTAAATGTTGGTTTTCATGGCGTCAAACAAAAAATTCCAGGAACAATTAATTCAGATGCTTACCCACCGCGGTTTTGTATGGGGCCCCGAGCCGGAAATATACGGCGGGCTTGCGGGTTTTTTCACTTACGCGCCTTTAGGCAAGCGCCTCAAGAACAATATCGAGAATAAAATCCGCGAGGTCTTTATTGCCAACGATTACTGGGAAGTGGAATGCCCCATTATTATGCCGCGCGAGGTCTGGAAGGCTTCGGGACATCTTGAGGGCTTCACCGACCCGCTTGTAGAATGCAGCAAGTGCAAAGGGGTTTTTAGGATTGACAAACTGATTGAGGAGAAATATCCTGATGTCGTAATTTCTGCTTTCAAGGAAAAAGAATTTTTGGAATTTGTCAACGAAGCAAAGGTGAAATGCCCTACATGCGGCTCTAAATTCCTGCCTGAAGTCAGGAGGCACAACCTGATGATGCGCACAACAATCGGGACAAACATAGAGGCGTACAACAGGCCCGAAACCGCTACAACAACATATTTACCGTTCAAAAGATACTACGAATTCTTCAGAAAAAAATTCCCGTTCGGGGTGTTCCAGATTGGCAAGGCGTTCAGGAACGAGATTTCCCCGCGCCAGCACGTTATCCGATGCAGGGAATTCACGCAGGCAGAGGCGCAATTGTTCCTCACGAAAAAACTCAAGCAGGACTGGAAACAATTTGAAAAAGTCAAGAAAGAGAAGCTGCCGCTCTGGACATGGTATCTGCAGGATGATAAGAAGGGGCTGGAAATGACTTCGCTTGACAGCGCAATGTCCGGCAATCTGCTTAAGAACAAAGCATATGCATGGACGCTATATGTCTCTTACAAGATATTTACAGAGCTCGGCATTCCGCAGGAAAAAATCAGATTCAGGCAGCATGCTCCTGATGAAAAGGCGTTTTATTCCGACGACACATGGGACCTTGAAGTTGAGCTGCAAAGCTTTGGCTGGACCGAGATGTGCGGAATTTCAGACAGGACCGACTATGATGTCGGAAACCACTCAAAAGCTTCGGGAACAGACATGACTGTGCCTGACGAAGAGAATAACAAAATATTCCCGCAGATAATCGAGATTGCATTCGGTACAGACAGGCCGACATTTGCGATTCTGGACATGTTTTACAAGCCCGATGCAGGTGTTGGCGAGCGAAATGTTTTAGCGTTGCCAAAGCATATCGCGCCGATTCAGGTTGCTGTGTTTCCATTAATGGCGCGCGACAATCTTGACGTAAAGGCAAAAGAAGTCCATGCAATGCTCGCAAAAGAATTCATGGCATCTTACGACGAAGCCGGAAGCATCGGAAAGCGCTATGCCCGAATGGATGAAGTGGGAACACCATTCTGCGTGACAATCGATTACGACACTCTTGAAAAAGGCAAAAACGACGTCACAATTCGCGAGCGCGATACCGGAAAGCAGGAACGGATTAAAATAACTGAATTGGCGAAGAAATTGAGAAAGGAGTTGAATAAATGAGTTTTATTGTAGATTTAAGCAGAGTTCCGCATTGGGTCCCTTCGGATGTTTTAAAGAAAGGTTTTGAAGCTACTGTTGACTGGAATTATCGGCATCTATTTATTAAAAGTCTTGTAGAAGCGCAAAGAGCCGCATACAGAGGCGATATAAAAGAAATGGAATTTTATTTAAAGGAAATGAGAACCTGTAATGATAGATTCAAGGAAGGCAGATATGACGACATCGATAAAACCGAAGAACGGATAAGAGCTGATTTTGGAAATGAAGAGAAGCTTAATGAATTTGAAATGCTGTTAAAGGCTGCTGAAAATTCTACTGAATATGCTTTATTTTAATGCGGTTATTTATATTCTTCTCATCGCAGCTATAATTATGTTAAATAAAGTTTTTTGAGAATGTCTTCGGATTCAGGGAAGAAAAAGCAATTTGTGCTCTTTGTAGAACAACATTGTTTTGTAATCCTTGATTATTTCCGCAAACTCCGATTTTATTTTTTCGATAATTGCCCGCAGTTCCTGCATATCTTTTACCTGCATCTCGATTTCGATGTCGTCTCCGCCAAGAACTTCGTCATCGTAAACAATGTTCGGATGCGACCTTATGTAATTGCGGAATTGTTTCATTTTTTCGGCAGTAACATTGTGCAGCCTTATCTGCATTTTGAAATACTCGTAGCCGAGCTTTTCCAAATCAAATACGGTTTTATAGCCGACAATTATTTTTTTCTTTTCGAGTTCTCTTATTCGTGATATTACGGTTTTTGAAGTAATGCCGATTTTTGACGCAATGTCGATAACCGGCATTCGCGCGTTTGGTGCAAGCAGTTTCAGAATTTCGATGTCTGTGTTGTCAATCTCCGCGTTTTCCGGTTCTGTTGCAAAAATAATTTCGTAGCTGTTCTCTTTCAGTTCGGCAAGATAAGCGCGCGAAAAATAGCGCACTTTCGTCATTATCACGAAATGCCGCTCGTCGATGTAGTTGACATATTTTTCAAGAAGCTCTTTCCATAGTGCATTCATTTCTTTTACGGATTTTGCAAGAATGGCGGCGCCTATATTGTATTCGCCTTCGATCGAAACAAGCCAGTTCACAGATTCTTTTGTTTTAAGAAAATCGATTATTTCCTGCTCTTTTTCCGGGGTCGCGCCGGAAAGCTTCAGATAAAGCCGGAAGCTGATGTAGCCGAGTTTTCCGGTATCGATGACTGTGTGGAACTGCTTTATTATGCCCTCTTTCTCTAAATTGCCGACGCGGTAAATTATCGCGGTTTTGCTTAAGCGCAGTTTTTTGGCAAGCGCGCTGAAAGACTGGCGGCTGTCCAAGTCCAGCTCGTACAGGAGCTTTTTGTCGCGCGAATCCATTTTGTAGCTCATATTACTACATTATTAACTTAAAGTTTATATAGTTTTCTATTTTGGACTAAAATTCAACAGAAAAGTAGATATACTTGCTTGTGCATAGATGAGTTACCACTTTAAGATGGTGGTGATAAAAATTGAGGTGATTGAGATGGACATCTACGTCAAAGAACCAAAAATTGACAAAAACAATGAAACAACATTTAGCGGAATTTTTGAGGAAACATATTGCGCATTTGAATCCGCAGCAAAGAAAGAGGCTATCGGAAGCGCGTTTTCCGAGTTGTTGGATGCACGCCTTTCAAAAATATCGCTCAATAAACGTAGATATACCGAATACGAAAGTCTCAGGCATGCGCTCTATACAGTTTGCAGCAAAAAGCTTTTCGATAACCCGCAGAGAGGAGGAAAACTGCATTTGAACGTGGACCAAGACTGTTCCGGCAATATCGAATTAGGCGTGGGTGTAGATAAAGTCAAGTTTTCGGCACCAAATGAATTCGGTGAAGGCGTGTTGGATTATAAGTTATATCCTGAGCCGGCTATTTTGCGCGGAAGCGAGCTAATTGGCTTTTTGGAAAAAATCGGAATTGAACTGACCGACGGCATTGACGACAATTCCAGAAATCTGCACTGCTCTTATCGGATAAAATAATTGGGTGGGTTCTCACCCCTTATCTTCTTCTCGCCGCAATCGCATTGATTCCGGCATTCTTGTTTGCTGAAGCTTCGCCCTTTTTTTCTATGATGCGGTAAATCGCGCGCTCTATGTCAAAAGGATGGTGCATATCCATTACAACGTGCTCCTGGTTTCCTGCAAGTATTGCGATGTCGCCCATTCCAAGAATGCGCTGCATCATCGTCTGCCTTACCTGCACATTTGTTATTGTCTCAAGCTTCAGAGCCTCCATGCGAACTGTGCCAATCACCCCAGAAGCGCTGCTCTTTAAGTCGTTTTTCTCCATTTCGCTATCATCAAGGCCGCGCTTTCTTACGAGGACACGCTCGGTTGTAAGAAGGATCATTTCGCGCGCGGTTAATCTTTCTGCTATGAATGAGATGATAAGTGCAATTGCAATCATTGCCCCGGACACTTCAAGTTTCGGTATTGCGACGCCATATTTTGAGAAGTCTGTATAGTTCACAAACACGGAAAGCGCAAGCATTGCCACCGCGACAAAATAGTAGTTCCAGAAAATCATGCGCGAGATTTTCGTCTCGTGTATCGCTTTTTCTCCCTGTAACAGATGCCAGTCTACCATAAACATACCTTAAGTATTCAGTGATTTTCTTATTTCTTCCAGGCGCTTGAGCATTTTTTCAGTGTTATTATCTGTTCCGGCAATTCCTGCCGGCAGTTCTATTCGGCTTTCAGGAATGTATGCGCGAGGGGTTATGGTTTCTCTTTTAACGCTATCGCTTTTTATATCTTCGATAGAGGCTTCCAGATCAATGGCGTGTTTTTTGATTTTCGGCATTTCGCTTTCAAGCGCGATGTATTTCTTTTCAAGTTCGGCATTTGCAGCAAGCAAATGATCGATGTTGCTTTTTGGCACTGCGATGTTTTTGCCGGACTCAAGCGCGCCGATTCTTGACGACAATAATTCGAAAGAGCCCGCATTTTTTTGCAGTGATTCTCTTAGAGCGTTGATTTCTTTTTGAAGCCCTAAAACAACTTTGTCGATATTTTTGGATTTATCGGGGAGCTCTTTTGCCTTTTTGATTGATGCCTGTTCATTCTTAAGGTTCTCGACTTCTTTTTCCAGCTTCATGATGTCTGCCGGGTACATTGCGCGGTCAAGGTTCATTTCTTTCCCTATTTCGGCAACTTTTTTTGATAGGGTGTCTATTTTTTCCATTCCCTGCAAGCTATTGTCACTGGATTTGCTGATTTTAAGAACATTTATTTCGTTATCTATCGAACTTATTTTACAATTCATTGCAGTTATTTTGGCGCTTAATGAGGCTGTTTCAGATATTTTTTTAGAAATCGTTTCGGCATTTATTTCAATCTTTTTTAATTTATCGCCATATTCCGGATGTTCTGCAAATCCTTTTTTCATTTTCGCAAGCGATTCCGCGGCTCCTGCAAACTTTTTTTGGGCGGATTTTAAATCCGCTACCTCTTTCTTAATGTCCATTATGTCTTTCGGGTACATTATGCTGTCAAGGTTCATTTCGCGCGACAGGTCTGAAACTTTTTTTGCAAGCTCGAATATCTTCTGTTCTGATTCATGCAGCCGCGCATCATCAGGCATTGTTTTTGAATCTCGCGCAATTTCCTTGCTCAATTCACCTGATTTCTTCAGCAGTTCAACATCATTTTTTAAGATGCTGATTTCTTCAGACAGTCTTTTTTGGATTCCCGTATGCTCTTCAATCTTGCGCTCAAGGCCGCCGGTATTTTCGTGTGAGTCAAAGCGGACTCCTTTGTTTTGAACTTCTTTTTTCAGGGAGCTGAATTCTTCGTTAAGCGTTTCGAAAGAACTGTCGGTTTTTTTTTGCAGAGCACTCTTATTTGCTCTTTCCGCAGCATCAAGAAGCGCATTTATTCGCGCAATCTGCAGGTCTGTTTTCTTGCTTTCGGATTTATCAGATGCACCGCCTGCCGTTAAGTCCTTTATTTTATTGAACATTTTGCTTGTTTTAAACATCAGTTTAGCCTCGTTGACAGTATTTTTGCAGTCCTTTCAATTGTGCAGATTGCATCGTCGAGCTTTTTGGAATTCTCCAAAGATTCGCTTTTTGCGCTTGATGAAACGGATTCAATCATTTTAATCTTTTCAATCGCGCCGCTTATTTTTGATTCGAGCGCGGCGTTTCGGCTTTCGCATATTTGCCTTTCATTTTTAATCTCGCCAAGCATATCCTCTACTGCTTTTTTTGCCTGATAAAATTCCTCTTTTCGGGGCATGTCTTTTATCGCAATGCCGTTTTTTTCATTTTCTTTTTTGACGAGGTCGCATTCTTCGGTTATGTATTTTATTCCGTCTTTCATTTTTTCAAAAGTGCTGAAATTTGATTCGAATGTATTGAACATTGCTTCCACATGGTCCGCGTGCTTTTCCATTGTGGCTTCCATTTTTTTTACATTCATCAGCTCGGTTTGTATCTCATTTTTAAGCTTGATTACCTCATCAAGCCCCCTGAAAGCAGAAACATTGCCCTTTATTTTTTTCAGCTCTTCCACAATGCTGTTTGACATTGCTTCAAAGCTCTCGAGCTTGGACTTGACCGCCTCTATTTTGGCCTCGGCTTTTTTCTGTTCGGACATAAGCTTTTCCGGCTGAACATCTTCCACAAGCCCCGTGATTTTTGCAGCTTTTGCATCGATTTCACGCATCTGCCTCTCGCGTTCCGCAAGCGCGCTTCGGAGTTCTCCTATTTCTTCGCTTTGCCGCTCAAATCGCTCCTGCTGCGCTTGAAGGACCTCGCGCAATGCGCTTATCTGCGCGCCGATTTTCTCGACTTCAGCGGACAGGTTGGTTTTTGAAGATCCCGAGCCGCTGTTTTCCGATCGCACAGGCTTTTCAGAGCTTTTTGTAAGCTTTTCGATTAATGCGTCCTCATCCTCTTCACTTTTCTTTTTTCCGAAAAGACCCATATTATACAACCTGCCAATATGCATTATCCGCTGAATCCCTACCTTGAGTGTCATCAGGCCATTCAATCTCAAATATGCTGATTTATACGATGCTGAATATATATGCACGCGGTTCAATTTATAGCTTATTCATAAGCGCCTCGATTTTTCCCTTTATCTTTTTCATTTCCGCGGGATTTTCATCCACTGCGGCAAGCTTTATGTCCGAAGGTATTGTTATCAATTTGAGCGATATCACCGAAACATCATTTCCTTTCTTTTTGTTTTCTTCGACTTTTTCTTTGAGTTGGCTGTATAGCGAATTCAGATCCTGTTCCATGCCAGCCATACTTTTTTCCGGCTGTTGTTTTTGCTTTTTCTCTCTTGTATCTGCGGATGATGGCGTGTGCCCATCTTCTTCTTTTGCGCGCTTTCGTATGTCGCTGACGACTGCCTGTTTTATCGATTCCCTATCTGCCTTGTCGTGTATTTCGCGGATATGGCGGCTTTTTTTATGCTCTTTTTCGGTTATCCATTCGTGCGGCTTTGCTGCAACATGCAGGGGTTCTGTTTTTTCTTGCACTGCCTCTGTTTTTTCTTTTTCCTTCTTTTTGGAAGCTGCGGCGTTCTCGGCGGCAGCCTTTTCCTTGCTTTCCTCCGCCTTTTGCATCTTAACATAATCCTCGCGCTCGCGCTTTGCCCGCTCGACTTCCTTTCGTATGTCTTCTTCAGAGGCGTAGGCAACCACGCGTTTTTTCGGCTCTTTTCCGAGCTTTTTCCATATGGCTGCAACCTTGGGCTCCAGCTCTTCAATGTATATGTCAACCATATTGAATTTTCCTTTCATGAGGTTTTCTGATGTGAGTTTCAGCTCAAGCTCGATATCGAACACGTCAATTGCTTCGGCCTTGAGGCATTCTATCTGGTATTTCAGGTCGTCTATCTTGGTGTTATACTTGCTGTATTTCTTCAGCTCTTCGTCAGACAGCCTTTCTGTTGCATGCAAAAGCGGCCTGAATGACACAAAGTACGGCCTTCCTTTGTTGTATTGCGCATTCTGCAAGAGGCCCTCCCCCACGGAGGCTTTTACAATCGAGCGCATCATGTCTTCGCCATATTTCATCTTTATGCGCTCAAGGTCGCTTTCATCTCGGGAACGCACCTGTACCTCCGTGCCTATGTTGGCCTTGATTGTTCCGATAAAGTCAGAAAGAACATGCGATATCAGCACAAGCCCGACACCCCATTTCCTGAATTCCCTTACGCCGCGCTCAAGCTGTATGAATCCGTCTCCTGAGCCGCCGTATTTTGCAAGGAGCCTGTGGACTTCGTCATAGACCATAAGGAGCTTCAGGTTCTGCGAGCCTTCGAGGCCGGCATGGAACACTTCCTTCACAGTATTTGCGACAAAGAAGTCAATGTCCTTTGTGTCCATGTGGTTCATTGTGAATATTGTGATTTCGCCAGGGTTCATGTATTTTGTTACATCCACTATCTGGTGAGAATCAGTTATTTCGCGTATGTTGCCGTTGAAGGCCCGTGAATCCCCGACTTTCATGTCGAATTTGCCATATGTCTTAAGCATTTTTTTATCCCTGTTCGGGCGCAGGAATCCGCTCCATTGCGCAGTGGGGTCAAATACCACGACAGCAGCGCCTTTCATAAGCGCCTCTTCCACGATTATCTGTGCAGCCACAGTCTTTCCGCCGCCTGTCGAGCCTGCGACTATTGTGTGCATTTGCAAAGTGTCAAGATCAAGGAATGTCCTTATGTCGGTTTCGGCAATCTTTCCGATGAACGCAGACCTTATCGATGCCTGAGGCAGGCTCTTGAAATCTATTGTTTCTGCATATCTTCTCTTTGATGATGCCCATGCAAGATATCTTTTCCTTCCGGCATACCCGAGCACAGCCATCGCCGCAAACAGGACAATTGTCCAGACAGGAATTCCACTGACCTTCATTTTCAATATGCTTGCCTTTTCTGTTACCGAAATAAATGAAACCGATTCGGCCTTTATATTCATTGCAGGATCGTTCGATGTCGCGGTGGCCTTTATCATATATCTTTTTGTCTTTACGTTTTCAAGGCCCTGGGATGAGGAATCCTCAAGCGTTATGTTTTCGGGTATTGTGAAATTCAGGTAAATGCTTTCCGACGAGGTTGCAACCGTGGAGCCGGCCACTTCAAAAAGAGTGACGCCCGTTACCGGATCGACAAGGGACACGGTGTATTTGAGCGGTATTTCGTTTGCGCCGGTATTGATGATTCCGAGCTTTACGCGCTCAAGCGCTCCAGGAGCGACGTTATCTATAAGCGGCTGGATATCAACTGTTATTGGCAGGTTCTTTGAGTCAAGTATCCTTATGCTTACGGGCACAGTAGTGTCGAACTTTCCGTTGTTTATGACTATCTTGCCTTCGTAATTTCCGGGATATGCGTCTTTAGGTATGAAAATTTCCATGTTGAATGTGCCAGGTTCCTGCGGGCCCAGGTCAACGAAGTTGTTGCTGAATTCCGTGAAGTTTGCAAATTCCCCGTTTGCTTTTACAGTCATCCTTACCGATTCGTTAATGGCATTCTTTACACCCACCGCTATATTGACACGCTCTCCGGGATAAAGCTGTTTCGATATCGATTTGGTATCAACCGAAAACTCGCTTGTGCCTTCTATCAGCGTGGTTATTTTTTGTTTTATTTCGGATATCGCGCCGCTGTAATCTTTTCCGGATCCCCCACCCCCTCCGCCGGATACAGAAACTTTGCCGGTGATGTCGACGGGTATCGGAGGCGTAACTTCCGCAGCCACGTATGCGGAAAATCCGGATATGTCAACGGATATTTTGTTGTTTATTTTGTCAATGTCGCCCGAGTTTCGCACAAGCTTTTCCCATGTGCCGGAGCACTTGGCGTCCGTATAGTTCCAGCTTTCGCACTTATATATGTATACGTTGTCCTCTTTTGTTGATGCTGTCGGCACATATGCGAGCGTTATTCTTCCTGTTGCGAATATCGATGTATTTACTGCGATGCCGCCAAGCTCCTGAGTTCCAGTAATCTGCACATCATTTCCCGAGACGATGTCGACATCTATCGGATCCGAATTGTAGTTTGCCAGATTTATATTATACAGCCGTATTATATTGCCCTGCATATCGAATTCAAGATCGTATGAGCGATTATGGACGGTCTTGTTGTAGTTTCCCGTGCTGGTTGTTTCGAACTGCTGCAGGAGGTTTGCATCCGTGTAATTTTGGTTCTGCCTGTAGAGCTTGAATGTTGTTTGAAGCCCGCTTCCATCGCCTTTGTCGACCTTTCCTGAAAGCGTCATGTTTTTGTATATTTCGAAATACTCGTCCGTCACACCCGTATTGTTGAGGGAGTCAGTTACCGTATACATTAAGACATAATCCCCGATTTCTGTAAAGTTGTATTGCATTGAGTATGTTACGTTTGTGATTTTCGTAAGGTTCATAGAGGTTAATTCAGTGCCGTTCGGCGCGATTACCGTTACAGCGGCATCGGTTATATTGGAATAATCTGTTATGCTGGCATTGACAGTGACATTGCCGTATGTCTGCTCTGCGCTCGAAGTCTGATTCATGATTTGCGGAGGCAGCGCATCAACATAATAGATATTTTCTTGGTCGTATGCTTTATCATAAGCTATCCTGCCGTTATAATTGAGAAACGTGCCTTTCAGCTTCAACGTATATGAAAGCTTCGCGGACATATTCGGTGCTTCGCATATCAACATCCAGTTTGACGCATCATATGTTGACGAAACGCTTGTGCATAGAGTATCATCAACCATAACGTCCCATGACACGTTTTCAGTTTGCAGTATGTCGAGATAAGATGCTGTGGCATTTATTGTTATCAGCTGTCCCGTGCTTATGTTTACATTCGGCTCTATCGAAGTTATGTTTATTGCGTGCGTTACATTAATCCCCATATACACCGGAGTGCTGTTTGTTGATAAATTAACAGTTCCCGTGATATTTATCGAATAATTGTAGAAGTTTACGCTTCGCGGTGTGGTATAGTTAATTGCGATGTAATCCGTATTGTTTTTTGCAATCGTAATTTCTTCCGGCGTGGCTGTGAGGAATGCAGTATTCGGCGAAATAGTGAATGAAATAGGAACGTTTGCATAATTTTTCAGCTCTATATTTCCCGCGATTCCGCTTGTGCTGCTTCCTATTTCATTTATCGAAAGATTTGCGCTTGCAGTCCAGTTGTTATCTTCAGGAACAATTACTCTTAAAGTCAGCGCCTTGTATTGTGCATAGACTGACAGTTTGTTTGATTCGACAGTGAGCACGCCTTCATAAGTTCCCGGAGCATAATATTTAGGGACTGTGATATTTATCGGCGCATCATAAGACGCTCCTGCATCGAGGCCTATTATGGAGCTTGCAGCGAATGTAAAGTCGGTGCATGCAGTTCCCGAGCTGCATGTAAACTGTATATCGGATAACGCGATAGTTCCGGTCGATTGTATTGTCAGAAGGCCAATGTTTTTTGTTCCGTGCGGAACCGTTATGGATAATGTCGATGCAGCTATTGTCATTTCCGGCTGCGTGACCGGTTGATCCTCGACAAGTATGAAATTCGTCATCGAAGAGAACTGGGCTTTGAGCTTTCTGTTTATTTTGTCATGCGTGCTTGTCAGTTTGCTTAAACCTCCGTTGCAATTTCTGTTTTCGTAGTCCCAGTTTACGCACTTATATATCTGGAAATAGTCTGTTGTAAGTCCTGCAGCTTCTGCTGCTGTGTATGTAATTGTTATGTTACCGCTTGATGCAAGCGAGGTATTTATTGCAAATCCTTTTATGACCTTTCCCTGATAGCCGTAGTCTCCCGTCATTGGCTGGTCTATATCTATGAAATCTGCGTTAAGATTGGAGAAATCGACATCGGGTATTTCTATTGTGCTGTTTATTACATCTATCCTTAAGTTGTATGTCTTTTTCTTAATGGTCGCATTGTAATAGCCGGATGCGTTTGTGCTGAAAAGCGAAATCAGGCTTCCGCTTGAATTCGTTACGTTGAATGTTACCGAAACCGGATTCGAGTTCAGGTCTGTGATTGTTCCGCTGAAATTCTTCCACGCGTAGATTTCGAATGAGTCTGTTATGGCACTGTTGACATTTCCTGTTGTGTCATTGACATAATATTTCGCGGTGTATGTGCCTATTGTTTGGGGTGCGGCGAATATTGCGGAGTAATTTGTTAATGTCGTATTCGAAAGAGACATATTCTGATAAACAGTTCCGTTCGGGTATTTTATTTCGGCAAGCGCAGAATCGATATTCACGTTGTCAGATGCTGTCAGGTTTACCGTCACGTTCTTGGCGACTTCCTGCTCCGAAGTTATCGTGTGTGATGTGATGTTCGGCTCAGTGATATCTTTGTAATAGATTGCGCTTGTGTTTGTCGCAGTAAGCGGTACGGGGCCTGTGGAGAACTGGTATGTCGAATTCGCCTGTATGCTGTATGTCTTTCCGTCGGCAATTGCCGGCGCAGTGCATGTGTGGACTACATAGCCGCCAAGTGTTGTGTTTTGAGTTATGGCGCAGGCTGAGCCGTTTATCGCTATTGAATACGTTGTGTTTTCAGTAATATTGGATGCGCCGAAAGCAAGTTGTGTTGTGACATTTATGGAGTTTCCGGAGAGCACGTCATAGCTTGGCGAAATGTTGAGTATATGCAGTTCTGCAATATATGAATAATATTTGACAGTTACGATTTCTGAATAATCGTATGTTATGTTGAATATTTCCAAAGCTCCTTCGTAGTAGTCGTTTACGTATCCTGCCGTATGGTTCAGCCGTACTGCGTATGTCTCAAGCGGCTGGACTGTTTTTTGCGATTCTACAAGATTCATTGACGGCACGCCAGTTACGTTGCCTGTCAGGCTGAATATGAAGTTGATGGGGTTATTGCCGGTGTTTGTTATATTGACGCTTGTATCGATGGCGTTTTGATTAGCCACGCCGTTTACTGTTGTTTGGTTCACGTTCTTTGTCCATGAGAACGATGCCGGAACAACAACAGAATATGTGTATGTGCCGGCAACCACACCATCGTTTCTTAATATGATATCAAATGTATGTGTGTTGTTCGGAGTTCCTGCCGGAACAGTGATGTTCAGCTCGACATCGCTTGAGTTTCCGGCAACAATTTTTGAGATTGTGGAAGGAGTTATATCCACAGTAAGATTTGATGCAGTTTTAAGGAGAGTCACGGTTGTCGCATTGTCGTTTCCGGTTGAGTTTATCCTTATTAATGTCGAATTTGTCGTTCCGTGGGGTATTGTGAAATTCCGCGCGTATTCCGTAAATACTGCTGTCCTGTTGGATGCCACGACCACCGATACAGGGCTCATGACATATTGCGCAGAGCTTCCGTTAGGCTGCCTCCATGATATGCTTGGCGTAAAGTAGTACGTTCCCGGCCAGGTTGCTGCAGGCGCGTAGATTGTCAGGTTAGCAGAGGAAAGTCCGGATGCCGAAATGTTGCCGAGAGAGACATTAAACACACTCCATGCGCTTGCATTCGAGCTGAAGTTGCCTGAAAGCGTTGCATTGTATGCTGTGACAAGGCCCGTATTTGTCGCATTTATCGCCACAGTTATGTTTTTCCCGAGCGACTGCGTTATGCCGCTGATATTATACGATGTTGCATTTGCGGAAAGATTCATTGTTGTTGCGCCGATTACTTCAAAAGTGTATTGTGCCGACGATGTTGAATACGGGTATTTGTCGGAAACCGATGCATTGGCCGTGTAGTTTCCTGCAGCCGATGTGCTGCTGAAAAGGTATGTGTAATTCATCCGTATATATTCTCCGTTTGCAGTGAGGTTTTCCGAGGTATTGTCAGGAGTCACTGTAACTGTTGTTCCGAGCGGGCTTGTGATATTGAGCCTTATTGTGCTCAAGTTAAGTGCGGCATCATCCCGCGCATGAACCTTTATTCCGATTGTCTTGTTAAGCTCGACATACGATGCATTGAAGAATGTTATTGCAGTAATGTTTGGCGGAGTTTCAGTTAGGTTAAATGCCAGAAGTATTGACTGTACAGACGGCGACGCGCTTGAATTCGAGACCGTCACATTAATTCCGATATTGCTTAAGCCCTGATAGTACCCGTTCTGATATATTGTGATGTTTTTCAGTTCGTTGGGCTGCAGAATTATGCTTTTCGGGTTTACAATAGTTCCCGAGTTGTTCTGGCTTTCATTGAACAGGTCGGAGTATGAATGGTAATCAGTCGCGCTCCAGTTCGAATAATTGATGGTGAAATTTGTTTCGGTATTGCCCGAGCCGTTAAGCGTTATTATTCCGATAATTCCGGGGGTGTTCAACTCGAAAGTTGTCACATTGTACGGCCTTGAGTATGTCCACGACCTGTCTTCAAGGACCGTTATAGTTATGTTTGCCGTGCTGCCGTTAGGGTCACTGGTCGCATTGTACTTTACAGCGAATGAATAATTTCCGGGCGTTGTTCCTGCAGGAACCTTGATGTACAGGGTGATATTTTTTGAGGTGTTTTTTGGCAGTCGTGTCTGCCCTTCCACATATGTGCTTCCGCAATAGCCGCCAAAGCATGTCCAGTTTATCGGCGCGGTTCCTGCGATTATGTATGTGCTCGTGCCGCCGGCATAGTTGACATTTCCTGTTGCATTGGCGAGTATCTTTAATGTTTTCTGCTCGCTGTGGTTCATTGACGTCTGCGTATTTGCCGGCATCATTATTTCATATTTTGAGCCCACAGTTACCGTGACATTGGATGCAGTTATGTTTTCTTCCTGCGTTGTGTTCGGATGCTTCCAGATAACCTTTGGCATGAGCTGGTATGTGCTCGGCGCGGTTCCAAGGCTTACTTCAAGCGTTATGTTCGTCTGCATTGACTGCGATTCGTTCAGCTCGCTGAATGTGCGGTTCCATGCGATGCCGTTTGCGAATATGCCTGTTACTGTGATGTTATATGCCGTTGCGCGCCCGAGATTGGTGATGTTTATCGGGACGGTCAGGTTTTCTCCGTGCAAATAAGTTACATTCGATGCTGTCGGCGGAGTTGCAGCGGATATGTTGATTGAGGTTGCGCTGATTACTTCGAACTGGAATATTGTGCGGTTTATTTCGTTGTTTGATTTATCTTTTATGTAAACTGTGAGGTTATGGATACCCTGTGCAGATGTATTTGCAAAAGAGTAGTTGAATTTTCTTCTGTCAGCTTCAGGCGGAACAGGACTTGCAGACCACGAATATATGGAGTTATTGTTTATTGTGTAGCTATATCCGGAAGGCGTTATGACATTGAAGTAAACTGAGCTCATATTTAGCCCTGTGCTTCCCGTAAGGGCTTCGTCGTCAGATATTATTGCATATAATACTATTGATTTGTTCAGCTCGACATAGTTTTTCGGTGTTGTCGTAAGGTTTACAAGAATCGATGGAGCGTTTGTTATGTTCCAGAACATGTATGCCAAATCATAAGCAGGCGTAGTACTTGCATTTGATATGTTTGCCATTATCTGGGCGTTTGTATGTGTCGAGGAATCGCCAAGCTGCCAGATGCCGAATGTTTTGTTGCTGTTCTTTGGCACATATGCCGAAGCATTATTATATCCTGCAGATGTTCCGCCGCTCATGCATGTGTAGCTGTCACATACTGCATTTGTCGTATAAGTCACAGTGTAATTGAGCGGCACATTACCTGTGTTTACTATTGTGACATTTCCAATAACGCCGTTCTGGCTAAGGATAAATGTGTTTGTCCTGTTTGCGGGCGGGTCGATATGCCATGACGAATTTGTGTTGACTGTGAGCGTTACTGTTATTTGTTGTGTCGGTTCGTTGTCAAATGATGTATTGATGTATCCGACATAATTGCCCGGATCCTGGAATTGCGGTATTGCGATTTCAACAGTGATGTTTTTGTATGCGCCTTCTGTTATGTTGCCGACGCTTACCGACTGGCCGCTCTGCCCGGAATAGTTGAGAGCTATCCATGATGCAGGCAATGTTGATTCGATATATGTCGCAGTTGCATTGATGAGCGGCGCGTTTCCTGTGGAATTTATTATGTGATAAACCTGCGTTGTCCTTCCGTGCTCTTCTGCTTTGTTGATGTTATATGTCGTTGCATTGGGCGTTATCGTTATGCTCAGGTTTATCTGTGTGTTCTGGTTTTCGTTTGAGGTTATATTGAGGATTCCTGTGTATGTGCCCTCTGTGTAGTTTGTTGCCCTTATTGTTAGGTTCAGCGTCCTGTTTGTAGTTTCCGCAATTCTTGAAAAGCTGCTTGTTCCAGAGTTCCAGTCGCTGTCCTGCGAGCTAAGAGAAATCCAGCTTTGCGGAATTGTGCTGTTTGTAAGCGTTATTGTCACATTGGTTATCGGCGCGTTTCCTGTGTTGTTGATTAAGATGAGTGTTATGTTTGCGGCGCTGATGTTCTGCGTTATGTTTATAGAACTTTTGTTTATGCTTATTGCAGGGGAGATTGTTACAGAAATATTTATCAGTTTGTTCGGATTTTCGTTTGTTGTTATGTTTATTTTTCCTGTGTATGTTCCAGGGGCGTAGCTTTGGGCAGTTATATTTACAGTTAGTGTGTCGCTCGTATATTCTGTAATTCTGTTGAATGCGCTTGCCGATGCATTCCATGAAGCGTTTGAGGAATATAGTGAAATCCATGATGCAGGCATTGTTTCAGTTATGTATGTTGCAGTGACGTTGGTTATCGGCGAATTTCCTGTGGATGACACCGTTATGTTAGTAATGTTCGGCGAGCCAATAACTTGTGTGTGGTTTATCTTGTTTTGAGATATGCTGATATTCGGCGCGATTGTTATGCTTATGTTTATTTCGGTATATGCCTGGAGCCCTGCAGTGACGCTGTACGAAGTTATGTTTATTACGCCGGTGTAAGTGCCTGCGGAATAATTTGCTGCTGTTGTGTTTACTGTTAATACATATCCCATGCTTTTCGGAATGTAGTCCCAGTAGTTAGGAGCCGCCCAGGTATCTGTGGATAAAAAAGTTATCCATGAAGATGGAATTGTGCTATTTGTAAGATTTACGAAAACGCTGTATGCAGGGATTCCAGAAGTTCCGAGTATTTCATTTCCGGTATTGCTTATAGTTACTTCGGTAATGTTCGGCGAGCCTATGTTGTCAGTGATGTTAATCAATGACATGGATGCGCCAATATCGGGGTTTCCGCTTATGTGGATGTTGTATGCAGTATTTGTTGCAGAGCTTGTTGTGCCGTCATTGTTTGTCCAGTTAGAATTCCAGTCAAGGCACTGGATGTCGCACGGAGGCGTACCACAGGCAGTGCCGGATATCGTAATGTTGAATTCCGCTATGCATGCTACATTCGGTGCCTTGTTCGAACAACTCTTTGATGTAGTATTTGCAACGGATTTTATTTTTGTGCAGACCCCATAATCGATGGTTTCATTTAACAATGGCGAATACATCGTTGCTGCGTTAGTATTGTTCAGCGTGATGTTCTCAAGGTAAGAATAGTCAACGCCGAACACCATGTCCGAAATGACTTTGTCCGGCATATTCAGCGTTCCTGTTGCTTTCGGCTCTTCGAGATATATATTATATACGGTGGAATTCGGCATGTAATACGCAGAATTGTTCGATGCGTTTACCCAGACGGTGTAATTACCACCCATCAGTTCGCCTGATGGTCCTATTGTGAAGTTCTTGAGGCATGTTGCTGCTCCTGAGCACGTTTTTGAAAGCAAGTATGTCGAGTTTAAAACCGTGATATTTATCAATCCGGGAATAGCTTCGTCATTTGCCATGTCAGTGCGGAAATAATTGCCTGTGATGTTGTATTCTGTATTTGTCCCTGCATGGCTTGTCGAGTTTGTGTAATTCACTTTTGACTGCGCCCAGATTTCTATTGTTGTTGCATTCATTCCATAAATCCCATCAGCATCACTGAGATTAGCTTTCAGAGTGTGCACCCCAAGCCACTGTGGCGCAGCAAACGCACTGTTCCACCCTCCTGTAGCATTCGTCATCGTAACATTTTCAGCCGCGCCGAAAGAAAGCACAGAAGGCTTGGGCGTCGCGTATTTGCTCCTTATATGGTGGCGATAGATTTCGTCAACAGAAAGCGAGCGGTTGTAGATGCGGACTTCGTCGATGGAGCCGTTGAAATAACCATCTCCAATACGTTCACCAAAAGAATTATGATTGCTAGTTATGCTACTTGTCCACGCAGAAAGATTGCTTCCTTGTGATACTTCACCCATCAGTTGCCCATTAAAATATATCTTCGGTGCAGTTCCATTTTGAGTTACAACGATATGCATCCATCGTCCAACTGGGACTGAATTGGTGGCAGAAGACCACGTCCACTTATAAGGCCATGCTTCCCCGCCATTACGTTCGGAGACACTCACTAATTTACTTACTCCATCATATACGATTGCCAATCGAGTATTACTATCCCAACCATGCATGATTATGGTATCCCCCCACGTATAAGTTGTTGGATTCGGATTGACCCATAATTCCCATGTACCTGTATTGGAATCTAAACTCGCTCCATTCCCTACATCAACATAATCATCCACGCCGTCGAACTGCAATGCAGAGCCGCTCGCAAACCTCACATCGCTCCGATTGTCCCACTGCCCGCCGTCAGTTGATTGCCACTGCGGGCATGTGTCGTTAAATGTCGAATTTCCGCCGCAAACCTGCGAACCGTTGTACAAAGTTCCTGTGTTTCCGTAGCCTGACGAATCAGGCGCAATAGTTCCGGAGCCTTTGTCAAAATGCCATTCTCCGACTAATCCGGTATCGTTCGCTCCGGATGCATTGTATTCTTTTGTGAAAACCGCATCAAAACTGCTTGTCGTAGTTGCAGAAGGATTGTTGTAATACATGTAGACCGTATTCTGCCTGTTGGTAAGATTGGCCTTAATCCATACTGTTGCATTTGAGCCGCTGCTGTAATTCTGTATCCAGTAAGGCAATGCAGATTCGCCATTTGTTCCGCTGAGAGTGAACCTCAAATCATCAAAAGTCGTATTCATTCCTGCTGTCCAGTTGACCGTGAAGTTAATCTGGTAATCATTCGCCGAGCTTGCAGTGCTGCTTATTGCAATAGCTTTTCTGTTTAGCCATGATGCATTCCACCAGTTGACTTTGGAGTTATCGATCCAGACATTCACAAGATTGCTCTGCACAGCGCTTCCATTGAGAGTGTAATTCGCAGTCCCGTTCACAGCGATAGTTTCCCCAACCAGATACAGAGTTTTATCGGGCCTGATAGTTGTTGTTATGTTGTTGATAGTAATGTCAAACTGCGTGGAATTCTGTATATAGTAGGCAGAATTATTAGATGCATTTATTCTCACATTATAGACTCCCGCAGAAACAATGTCATTTCCAGGCCCTATCGTAAACGTCTTCTGGCACGACGCAGCAGAGGAGCATGACTTCGTCGTTCCGTTAATCGTGATATTGATCTCGCCCGGAATCGTGCTGAGAACGTCAGTCCTCCAGTAGTATCCCGTAATGTTGAACGGGCCCTCGTCGATGTCAAGGACATAGTCTGTTGCAGTGCCGTTGACTTTTGAGGGTGCCCAAATGCTTATTTGTGTCGAGTTTACGCCGTTTATGTTGCCTGTTGTGTCGTTTATCCTGACGGTTATGTTGGCTGGGCCGAGCTCGTTTGAGTATGTTGCAGAAGTAATGCTGCAGTTCATTGTCCAGTTGTACTGGGTTCCCGACATACTTGTGTTGTATCCGCAGAAATGCGGTCCTACCGATGTTGTCAGCGTGACATTTGCGATGCTAAGGACGGATGTCGAGTACGTATTTGCAGTTCCTGAAATTGTTATGTTTTTTGCGATTACTGGCGCAATGTCAGACGATGCTATTGTGGTTGTTATATTATCGACATCGAAATCATTCACTGTTGTATTCGTCCCGCTGATGCTTTCATTGTCCTCGAAACTGATTGTCACATTATAGTATCCGAGCGGCTGCGCTGACGGCGCCCATATTGCATTGCATGTCATCGGATAATTATTGTTGCATGAGAAGCTTGAATTTGCGACTATTTCAGAGCTTCCGCCGGGCTTGCTTATGTTTGCTGTGATGTTGTATCTTCTTCCCGAGGTTCTGCCTGAATTGGAGTTTATTGTTACAGTTATGTTTTCCGATAATGTGTCGACATCTATTGTATTGGGTGTTGTGTCAGTCGTGATTGTTAAATTGTCCACAAGATACGAAACCGAAACGTTTCCGGAAATATTATATTCGTCTGTTGCGTTTATTGTTATGTTGTGCTGTCCGAGCGTTTTTAATGCATTGAAAAGGAAACTGAAGAATCCCGAGCTATTTGTTTTTGTTGTGTTTCCTGTTTCATAAAGCATTGTCACATTTATCAGGCGCAATGCGGTAGGGGCGATGCTTGCCGAAAGATTTGCCCGCCATATAAGTTCCGTTCCTGTTCCGATGTTGCCGCAGGATTCGTTTGCCCTATATTCTCTTTTTGTGACATTCGCACACCACGTCGCGCCATTGTCTGCGGAGATATCCATTGTTATGTTCGAACCCGCGGGCTCACTCGATGTCCAGTTAGGAGTTATCGAGATTATTGCATAGCTGTCGGTTGTTTTGTTCGATACGAAATTTCCGTTGTATTTCAGCGGAGTGCTGACATAGTTTTGGCTGGTATCATTTGGGATGTAAGACGCGTTCGTGGTAAGGAGAATTACGTCTATTGACGGATAATTTGAAGTCGAGTTTATTCCGAGTATATGGGATGTCGAATTCACAATAACCGGGGTTATGAGATTGTCGCTCCAGAGGACAGACATAGAGTAGCCCGCGGATCTGTTTGTTGTGTTTACAAGTACACCATTCCACGTAACATTGACCATATATGTCAGATCTTCTGCATAGAGCTTTAGGAAAACATAATAAGTCCCGTTCGGTATTCCTGTGATATTGTAGGTTGCCCATGCAGGCAGGTTAGTTGCCCCAATATATTTGCCGCCTGACGGATTTCCGTCAGTTCCATTTGTAAAGTTTCTGCTGGATAGGTAGTTCTCTGCTTCAAAGTAATATTGGCCGCGCGGGTCAAGTATTATGCTGTTGCTTGAGTTGGTCACATTTACCGATGTGCCATTGCTGAAATCCGCATTAGTGGTCCACGTTTTTGTATAATGCCCTCCGTTTGTCAGCTCAGTGCCATCGAGGAATATGCGGACGAATGTGCTTATCCGCAGCCAAAGTGCGTTGAACCAGTCGAATATGTTTCCGGTTATATTTATTGTGGCATCGGGCATTACAACATAATCCGTGAGGTTTGCGGAGATGTTCAACTGCCCGTATGAGAAATCATATGTGTCGCTTGTTGTAATTAACGCATTGACCGACGGGTTCCATGCTGTTGCAGTAACGCGGTAGCTCGTCGATTCTGAAATATTGAGCGGGCTAGAAACTATTGTGCCGCTGTCGTAGACCGAATTGTTTGTGAAAACCGGATTTGCAGGGCCGTAGCTGTTCGAGCCGGTGTCGCTGACCGAAAAGTTGACATAAGCTCCGGCAGTTTTGCTTGTTCCGTAGGTTACGTTAGCGCACAGGTATTTTTGGATGGTGATATTGAATGTGCTTACTCTGTCGGTGCACGCTGATGTGGTGGAGGTCCAAGTATCGACTGTGATTGTCGGGTAGACTGTGATTGCGCCGATTGTGTAATTATATATGCCGTCGCTGTCGGTAGCGTTGACTGTGAAGTTGACACTTGTTATTGCAGAGGCTGACGAATAAGAATATATTGCGGAATAGACGCCGGTTGAGTTCGTCATGATGTGGGCGTCCTTTCCGGACAGATAGAGCGCGCTGATTTCGGCAGAGGAGAGCGCCCGGTTGTAGATGCGCACTTCGTCGATGGTGCCGTTCCAGTAGTTGCCTCCGGAATATGCACCCACCCGTACTGCATACGGCGTACTTTTTATCAAGCCTGTCATAGTGGTGGAATTAACAAGG